>FWPU01004782.1_pt1 | contig 30806 bp, 35 predicted proteins | sample 2228361 | NCBI WGS metagenome assembly FWPU01 (sample SAMEA103939777, study PRJEB20133) | metagenome | reverse complement strand
TCTCCTTGCTCTTCTTGGCATAAAGCTCCTTTACGCTCTCTACAGAAACACCATTTTTTCTGGCAATATACTCATAGATAATCAGCCGGTCATTGTTTTCCTGGCGCACCAATCTCTGCAGGTCTTCATCTGCCCCCTGGGGCTGACGCACCTCTACCAAACCAAAACGATTCTCGCCAATTATTCCTTGTCCTTGCCACTTTCTTAAGGTATTTAGGCGCTCCCTCCGTCTTAAAGCAGCCTTTTCTGCCTCCGGGCTTAAAACCTCTTGGGCATAAGCGGTCTCAAGTAATCCCAAGAAGCCTTTAAGATTAAACTGGGAATTGGGCTCCTCCAAAGAACCATAAACAATCTCATCCACCGCCTCTAAATCTTTAACCACATGTTGGTAGATATCCAGACGCATGGTGATATCTACCTTAATAGGCTCTTTAGGAGCCTTTACCTCTACCCGCGCACAACCTAAAAGAAAAATTATACAAACCAGCTTTATTGCTCTTACCATAGCGCCTCCTTTCTTTAGACCTTTTACTTTAAGCTCTTCCTTTACAAAGAACAAATAATTTTTAGCGCCCCTTTCCTGAAGGTGGTTTAAAGATATTTAAAAGGATATCAAAAAAATCGTGAAGATAAATCTTAAGATTACTTTTCCCTTTTTCTCCCTCTAAAGATAGGTCACAAATCAAATTATTATCCTCTAGGGAAAGTTTAAGCCCTCCGTCGTGGTAACGGTAGCCATTAAATCTTTCCGCCAAAACCTCATAAGCTAAAGCGGACCTCTTAGCCAAACCTTCCAAAAAATCCCTCTTTACAATGGTTAAACTACCCAAACCTTTGGGTTGAAGGTTGCCTGCAAAATTACTTATTCTTAAACCCACTCCCGCCAAAGAAAGATTACCCTGCCATCTTCCGCTTAAAAGAAAATTATCCTTTAAGGAAAAATCCTTAACCAACCTTTCTCCCTCTAAATCAAAAAACTCTAAACTTAAAGAATAGGCTGTTTCTTTATCTAAAGTTAAGATTAATTTCCCCAAAAAAGAACCCCCCAAGAGATAACCCTTGAAATTCTCAAATAAAACTTGCCTTTCCTTAAAGGATAAGTCAGTGGAGATATTTTCTATCCTTAACTTTTCATAACTTAAATCTTTTAAAAAGATCTTACCTCCCCACGGCTCTTTTGCCAATTTTAAATACCCATTTTTTAAAGATAAACCCTGCGTATGTAAAGACTCTAAATCCAGGTTCAGATAATCAAGATAGGGATAATTTAAATTTAAACTTAAAGAAGCCTCACCCTTTGCCCTTAAAAGATTATCCTTTAACTTAAATTTAAAATGCAAAATCTCTAAGCCCTTTAAAGGAAAAAAAGGAGGCATCTTATTTTTTGATCTAACCAAATCTTTCTGGGACCTTAAAAGATAAGAGAAGTTTTTTAAAATTAAATCTACGTCTTTCAAATAAATCTTTAATAGAAAGGGCTTCTGTAAAAATCCGCTTATCCCTAACTTCTCTATTTTTAAAGAATAAAGGTTTGGTTCCTCTAGAAAAATACCATAGATAACCAAAAGGTCCTTAAAAGAAAATACACATCGTTCTACAGAAACCTTTGCATTGGGGAGGCTTCTTCTTAAATTAACCTTAAGCAAATGCAAAAGAAGAGGTTCCAAAAGGATAAAAAGAAGAAAAATCGCTAAAATAAAAAAAGGGACTATCCGCTGCAAGAACCTTATGCGCATTGCTTCAGTCTAAAGAAATCTCTACCTCTTTTGTATGTAAAATGGTATTATGGATGGGGCAATTGCTTACGAAACGTAAAAATACCTCTCGATTTGGCTCTAAGTGGGCATCGGTAAAAATCCTTGCCTTTATATTAGTCAATCTGAGGGGTGGCTCCAAAGAAAGCTCTGCGGAAAGATTAATCTTTAAGCTTTTAAAGGCTATATTGTGCAGCTTAAAATAACGCAAGGCATATATTCCCAAACACGCACCCAGAGCAGAAAGGAAAACCTCAAGCGGATTGGCTAAATCTTCTTTATCCCTGGCAATAGAAAAACAAACCTTAGAGGTATTTGCCTCAAAAACCCCATCGTTTTTTAATTTTATCTCTACCTTTACCTCCACCCTAATCTCCTTTTATCTATTGTGATAACTACCTCTTCTACCTCCGAGGCGGGATCGCTTTTCTATCATTTTATTTTAAATGGTTGAGGTCGCTTTAGAAAAAACTATTAAAGAGATATCGTCATATTGCGGCAACCCTTTAGCAAAGAGGGTAATTTCCTTTAATATACGTTGCAGCAATTCATCTTGCGGCAAATCCTTATATTTTAAAAATATACCCTTTAAACGCTCCTGACCAAATTCCTCTCCCTTTTTATTGCGCGATTCTATTGCTCCATCGGTATAGAGAAGAAATCTATCCTCCTCCTTAAAATCCTCTAAAGAAGAGCTGTATTCTATTATCTCCAAAATCCCCAGGGGAGGACCGGCTACTAAAGGGATCTCTTCCACCAACTTAGATTTTCCTTTATAAACCAGAGGCGCCAGGTGCCCGGCGCAGGCATAACTAAAGTTATTTTTATGCATATCTATAATAAGGTATAGGGCGGTAATGAACCTGCCTTCAAGGATCTTTGCTAGTTCTTTATTTAAGCGGGTAAGTACCACCGCCGGGTCTAAGGATTCCTTAGCAAAGATACGCAAAAAAGAAATCGTCTGCGCCATAATCAAAGAGGCGGAAACGCCTTTACCTGCCACATCACCAATAAAAATCCCTAAATGTGTATCGTCTAAAATAATAATATCGTAAAGGTCGCCACCCACAAACCTGGCGGGCTGCATCAAGAAGGAAAGATCAACCACACGGTCAAGCTTTTGTTTACGGGGGAGAAAACTCTCCTGTATCTTATGGGCAATCTCTAATTCCTTTTCTAAAAGCTGGCGCTTTTGATATTCCTCAAAAAACTTTAAGAGGCTAAAGAAAAGATAAGTAGCACCAAAAATAAAAAGGGGTAAAAAAATATCCAGCCATATTCCCCAAAGGATAAAAAGCCCCAACGCAACCAAAAAATAACCCCCGGCCAAAAATAGCGCCTGCCTTGAGGCTTTAAATAAAGGAAAACCCCGGAAAATAAAAAAAACTACCCAGAAGATAAAAAGATTAAGCAGGGTATTTAATGGCCTGCCCATATCTTTAAGGAAGCTCTGGGTAAGAATACTACTGGCTACAGCTGCCTGTAAGCCCAACATTGGATAAAGCTCTTCTAAAGGGTTTGCCCTTAAATCATGAGTGCCGGTAGCCGTAAGCCCAACAAAACAAATCTTGTTTTTAAAAATCTCCGGGGCAAAAAGGGGCTTAAGCCCATTTTTTATATTGGTATAATTCTTAATTATCTCTAGATAAGAAAAGTGTAAAAATGACTCCTTCCAGGTATTCGGATAATTTACCAGAAAGGCACAGTTTGCTAAAACAGGCAGGCTCATCTTTTTATCAATTACTACCCTCCCTCTTTTAAACTCTACATTTTTTAGGTTCAGCCCCAAGTAGTCAGAGGCTAATTTTAAAGCTAAATGGGCAACAACCTCATCTTTATAACGGATAAAAAGTGGAACCCTTCTTATCTTTCCGTCTCTATCCACCAGGCTATTGATATGGCCAGAACCAGCTAGGTTGTAAGAAAACGGCGCAAGTATGCCTGCGGAAAGAAAACTTGCTTCAGGCGGTAAATATTTTTTAGGCAGGCGCTCTTTAAGCTGAAAGGCTAAGGGAAGATAAACAAAACCGGTCTCTTTTATGGCTAAACTAAATGCCTCATCTGCAGCGTAGTACTCTTTGCTCGCTTCACTAAAAAGGATATCAAAAACAACCCTCTCTACCTGCCATTCCTTCAAAACCCTTAAAAGGTCCGCGTGATAGTCGCGCGGTAATGGCCATTTACCCAAGCTATTTAAGGTGGTATCATCAATCTCTATAAGAAGAATATCCTTGTGGGTTTTTAAGGGGGGACGCAGGCGAAAACAGAGGTCGTAAAAAAAGAGCTCTTGGCTTTCAAAGGTATAAAAATAAGAAAGGAAAAATATTCCCAGCGAGCCTAAAAGAAAAAACCAGAACTTTAACGAAAGCCCTTTAAAAAAGCGCATTCTCTTGTGTACAAAAACAACCTAAAAATTATAGCGCCAACCTGCACTAAAGACATGCTCAATGTATTCTGCCAAATAATCGTTAGAGGAATTTCTGCGATAGGTATAATAAGTAGAGAGGAACTGATTTCTATTTAAACGATAATTAATACCGGTGCTCACGCTATAGAGGTTATCCTCTTGTTTATAGTCTCCCAGGGTGACCTGCCTTTGGTAGTCTTTATGGGTATAGGAAAATCTGGAGAAAAAAGAAAAACTCTGGTTAAGCTTATAGTCTAAAAGGAAGATGCCGGTATAAGCCTGATAATCCGAAAAATCGAGGTAAAGATTGTTCGCCTCATTAAGGGTGTATTTAAATTCGCCTTTTAAGAAAAGGTTTTTTAAGGGAGAGGCGCCTATACTGTAGATGCCGCTATAACGGTAATCGTGGCGGTCATTATCCTGATAGTCGCTTAAGCTCAAACCTAAGGCCTTGTAATGGGGATAGTATTTATAGCCCGCTTCAAGGCGTAAGCCCTGGTAAAAATCCTCATTAAAATAATGGCGACCAAACAAAAAAGCTTTAGGGAAGAAAAAATCCCCCTTGGTATCGTGAGGGTAAAGGATAATCCCCAGAGTGCTACCCAAACCCAAAAGAAAAGGGCTAATCTCCTTTTGCAAAGCCAAACTAAAATGGTTTAAAAGGTTAGAGGCCTTACGGAAACGATTATAATTTAAAAAGTCTAAATCGTAAGTAAGGAGAAATTTAAAATCCTTTAAAAGGCCTGCCGGGTCCATCTCTTTGGAAAGGTTTAAAGAAAAAATAATCTCTTCAAAGGCGCTTCCTTGGCGCTTGCGGCTTAAATACACGTTACTGTCGTAACCAGAAAATATAGCCAGAGAAGAAAAACCCCTCCAACCAAAAAAGGCCTCTCTAAAGCTGAACCCCCTTTCTTCATCCTGCGAAATTACTTGCGCGAAGCTAACAAAACCAAAGAGAACAAACCCTATAAAAAAAATAAAATACAGATTCTTGCGCATCTTCATTCCTCCATATTTTAAAAGACTAATATCCACCACCAGGATAAGTTATACCGCCCTCTCCTTGCCTCTCTTCCCCTGAGACGGCCTCCTCTTCCTCTCGCTCTTTCTCAAAGGTGCTTTCTTGATAATCCTGACGCCGTTCCTCTATGAGATCGTCTAAAAAACCTCTCTCTTCCTTAACATCTATAGCTTCTTTATCTTCTTCCTGTTGTAATCCCTGAATATTATCTTCAAAACCATCCCACTCCCTTAAATCTCTGGGACCTAAAATAAACGGTTGACCCAAATTACCAAACTCATCTATTTCTATTCCAAAGCCCTCCTCTAATATTGGGTCTTCACCCAAAGCCCCCTGGGGAGCTATCCCTTCTACGTTTATCCTTCCCTTAAAACACTTTACGGTGGTGTTTTTGTTTTTACACTCTACACTTTCTCCGCTTCCTCTTACACCTGCGATAGCAGAAGGTGTACGCACCTCAAAACTCTCTATCTGGGACAAATCCTCCACCAAAGCAAAAATCCTTCCCTGTGGAAGAAAAACCTGACTGGGTTTTAATTGCTTTATTTTAACCTGCGAACCCTCTTTAATGGTAAAGATATTTTTTTCTGTAGCTAAGCTAAGGGAGCATTCGGATTTTTTAGCGGTCTTTAGCTCTGTACCTTCTTCTAAACTCATCCCCACAGAAGCCTTTCTCCATAATGTTTCTTGAGGAGCCTTTATAAGAACCTCACCCTTAATTTCTAAAATCTTCACCGACTGAGCAAAGAGGGAGAAAGAAAAAAGCAAAAACCCCACTAAAAAAATTACCTTACGCATAGAACCTCCTCTTTATCTATAAAGGTTAAGGTTTTTAGTTCTTGGTCCTGCACTTTGGACAAATTATATTTTATATTCTTTAGTTTAAATCTTCTCTGAACCATCAGTTCCCAACTTATAAGCTAATTATTGGTTCGAATTTATTTCTCTTTGGGTTTATATAAGAGCTTCCAGGGATGATGTTTTAATTCCTGGCTTAACTCCTCAATGTTTTTACTGGTGGCTTCTAAATTACTTACAATGCGGTCGACCTCATCCTGATTCCTCTCCACACTTAAAGAAAGACCGGTGGCGATCTTTTTTACTTCTGCGGTAAGTAAATTTACATTCTTAATTAAAACACCCACCTCCTTAGATAAATTATCTGCCTCTTCCATTAAAACATCTAAATCTAAATACGGTTTACCCAACAAAACACTTTCCGGACCCAAGAAGCTTTCACCCTTGTAGGAAGAGATCTGAATATACTTTTCTCCCATCAAGCCCAGGGTCTTAATAGAAACAGTAGCCCCCCTGCGTACGCGCGCATTCTTTTCCAACCAAAGCTTTAGTTTAAGCCTTGTCTTATCCTGCTCATAAAAAGCCTGAATATCCTCTACCTTTCCTACCTCTAAACCATTTAACATCACCGGCGCTTTTTTTTCCAAACCAGCTATCTCATCAAAAACCACATAGAGATAATAACCATCCCTTTTTATATTTAATTTACCCGTGCTATAGGTAAGATAAAAAAGCCCCGCCAAACAAAAAATTACAAATAAACCTACCTTAAACTCATTAGTGTATCGCCGCATCCTGCTCCTTTCCTATTATAAACCCCAAAGTTCCTTTACCCCTACATCTTCCTTAAAAAAATCAATCGGCCCTATAGGACTGCCATGGACAAACTGCTGCACATAAGGATTAGAGGAATTTTTTATTTCTTGAGGTGTGCCCACTTCAATTAACCTCCCCTTATGTACCATGGCGATACGGTCGGAAATGCCAAAAACGCTCTGCATGTCATGGGTAACCACTATTGAGGTAATCAAAAGCTTTTCGCTTAAATCCTTGATTAGCTTATCAATTACTCCACCCACTACCGGATCCAAGCCTGAGGTGGGTTCGTCATAAAAAACAATATCCGGATCCAGGGCAATTGCCCTGGCTAAACCTACACGTTTGCGCATACCTCCGGAGATCTGGCTAGGATAATATTTTTCAAAACCGCGTAAACCCACTAAAGAAAGCTTCATCTTTACCACAATTCTAATGATATCGTCGGCTAACCTTGTATGTTCTCTTAAAGGTAAAGCCACATTTTCTTCCACGGTAAGGGAGTCTAAAAGCGCTGAATACTGAAAAAGCATGCCAAAACAACGCCGCACGCCCTCTAATTCCTGCTCGCTGCAGTTGACAATATCCTTTCCTTTGATAAAGACACTGCCCTCTTCAGGCCTGATCACACCGGTCATTATCCTTAAAAGGGTGGATTTTCCTGAACCGGAACAACCCATAATCACAAAGGTCTCTCCACAGTATATATCTAAACTAACATTATCGATAGTTTTTTTACCCTGAAAATATTTAGACACATTCCTTAAAGAGACGGCTACTTCTTTATTGCAGTTTCTTTCCATAACCTACACCTTGGAAAAATAAAAAATGGCAGTGACGATACAATCCGCAAGGATAATTAAGATAAAACTTATCACCACGCTTCTGGTGGTTGCCCTTCCTACCCCTTCTGCTCCACCCTTAGTATTTAAACCTTCATAACAACCTATCAGGGCAATAATTACAGCAAAAACAAATGATTTTATCAAACCGGTAAAGATATCCTTTAAGGCTAAGTATTTAAAAGTAGTCTGCAGGTATAAATCCGGATTAATCCCTAAACTGGTAGTCCCCACCAGGAAACCGCCAAGGATCCCGGAAAGGTTCCCCAAAATACTAAGGCAGGGGAGCATAAAGAATAAAGCCAAGAAACGAGGCGTCGCTAAAAACCTCTGCGGATTTATCGCCATAATCTCTAAGGCCTCGATCTGCTCGCTTACCTTCATCGTGCCCAACTCTGCAGCAATGGCTGAACCCACCCTGCCGGCAACCACCAGACTGGTTAAAACCGGGCTTAACTCTCGACATAAAGAAATAGCCACCAAAGAAGCCACGTAAAGGGTAGCGCCCATCTTCTCTAATTGATAGGCGGTCTGCATGGCTAAAACTATTCCCGTAAAAATAGTAATAAAAAAAACAATCAAAACCGAACGCACCCCCACAAAGACCATCTGGTAAAATATCGCCTCTAATTTTAAGGGCTTCCTCTTTAAAAAGGGGCCTAAAAATATCCAGTAAAGTATCTCCAGAAATAAAAGGATCACCCCTTTTATCTGACCAATTAATTCAATAAAAAATCTCCCTAAACTAGAGACCATCTTAATTAAAAATTTTCTAAAGCAAGTTGGCGCGTCTCAAAGATATTAAAAAGTTTAGTTAGCTTGGTAATCTCAAAGATATTTTTAATCTTTTCCGAAAGATTACAGATACGCAAAACCCCTCCCGCCCGGTGCAGGCGTTGAAGCATCTCAATGAGGGTGGCTAATCCTGAACTATCGATATAGGTTACCGAAGAAAAATCTATCAATACCCTCTTTTCGTTATCGCGAATAATCCTATCAAAGGTCTTACGTAATTGGGGTGAGGTTTGGATATTTATCTCCCCTTCGGGAATACAGATATAAATTTCGTTTAGTTTCTCTTCCTTAATGAGCATTTTTGCCTCCTTGTTTTCTTAAAAATTTTACCATCCTTATCGTGCGTCCACCATCTAAAAATTCCACCTCATCCATAAGGTGGCGGATTAAAAAAATACCTCTACCTGCAGGCCGAGTTAAATTCTCTTTCTGGGTAGGATCGGAAAGGTTAGTATAATCGAAACCACTGCCCTGATCAGAAACCTTTAAAACCATTGCCCTCTCGCAAACCTCTGCCTCTATCTCTACCCAAAGCTCTGGGTTAAAGCGATTCCCGTGCTTTACTGCATTCACCAGGGCTTCTTCTAAAGAGATACGCACATCAAAGGCTTGCTCTTGGTCTAAAAATGGCTTTAGATTACTCATTAAATTAGAAACAAATGGGGGAATCTTTTCTAAAGAAGAAGGGATGGTTTCCTTAATCAACATTAATGCGTTTATGGGGCCCTATTTTCTTTTAATTTGCTAATGGCCTCTTCTATTTGCTTGTCTAAAAAATCCTTTCGAAGAACATTATACCACGGTATCTCTACGTCGATTATTTGTTGGGGCAACCCCTTCGTCTGTAGAAGCCTATGCACATACCTGATGCAGCCTTCTGCGCTTATCTCTATTCCATAAACATAAACACAAACTATCCTTTTGCCAGCGATATTCTCCAAGAGGCTAATGTATTTGGAAAGAGCAGGAGAAGGAAATCCTCCTAAAACGGAAATTCCCAAAATTAAAGCATCGTAATCTTTTAAATCTACAGGTACGGTGTTTATACGCACCCAGGAAAGATTAAAACGATAAAGAAACCTTGTAAAGATACCTCTTGTCCCTACGTACTTCAACTCAAAGATTTCTGCTCTACCTTCCTTCTTTAAACTATAAAAGAACTGGCGCGCTACATAAGCGCAGGTTCCTCTGTGAGAATAAAATATCACTAGGCTCCGCATCCAAAGTATTATATCACGATTTTATATAATTGCCTTATTTCTTTCCTTAAAAATTCTCTTAAAAAATATAACTGATACTTAACTTATACCACCTTTTCTTTCCGCTTATCTGGGGCAATTCCTGATAATCCGTATCGAAGATGTTTATCCCTTCTAAAGAAAAAATAAAATTAGAGACCTGTTTTTTTAATTGCACATCCCAGAGCAAATAACCTTCCTCTCTTTGCGGTTTGGAAAAATTTCCCCAGAGATTAAGACTAAACCCCTTTAGCTCAAAATTAAAATTGGTGCTGAAGCGGTGCTGGTTATAGAAAAAGACATATTTAGAAAAGCTATACGGGTTCTCCTTGTCTAAATCCAGATAGATATAACCTAAGCTTAACTCCTTAAGCCACCCCTTTCTGAATTTCAAGCTTAAACCCGTCTCCAAGCCTCTGGCTCTTAGATCAGCGATATTTTCTGCCTGCCATTTATCTTGAGGGTCATTTTTTACCCAATCAATAGTATTAGCCTGTTTTTTTAAAAAGAGGCTAAAAGAGGTTTTTAAAAATGGTGACGGTCTAAATTCTAATCCGGTCTCAAAATTTTGTATCCTTTGGGCTTTTAATGAGGGGTTACCAGAATTTGCTGGGTCTTCATAATATTTTTCTGTAAATGAAGGTAGGCGCCAGAACTGGTCAAAGCTAAATATCAGTTTAAGATTATCCTTTAAGAGATAACCTATTCCTACATGCGCCTTCTCTAAAAAACGCTGCTCTGGGTAATCCTCAAAGCCAAGGTTTAAGCTTAAAACGAACCTATCTATCATCTTATCCTCTAAGCCTAAAGAGAGATCCTTTTTAAAACGGTAATGCTTGCCCAGACGCGTGCTTTCTAAGCTCTGGCGGTTAAGCTCTAATTGCAAAAAATAATCCCGCCAAAACTCTAACCTTTCTATAAAGCCATAACTATAACTGGTGTGGTAATTGGCATAAAAGCTGGGATTATGCCGGTCTAAAATAAATTTATCCCGGTGACGTCTTAAATAAAAAGTATTCTGATGTTTAAAATCTTCCTTATCTAAACCCAGGCGCAGAGAAAAAAAGCGCTGCTGGAGATGCTCCTCTTCTTGAAGAAACCTACTGGAATAAAAGCCATCTGCACCAAAATCACGCTGGGTAAATCCAAAAAGAAACTCTAATTCTTTATCTAAATCCTCCAAAAGGCTATGATAGGAGAGGTTATAAATTCTAAAATCCGTATCTGGACGCGCCCCCTTTGAAACCTTATGCTCTAAGGAAAAACGGTTTTTAAAATCTCCTAAGGCAAAGTTTGTGGAGTAAAGGTTTTCCCAAAGGGCATGTTGGCCAAAGCTACTTTTAATAATCCCTCCGGAGGATTGGGGTTTTTTTAAAAGAAAGTTTATGCGCTGGGAATTTAAACCCACCTCAATAGCCTCTAAGTCCGCACTGGTTAAAGGAAGCTCTAAATTAAAATGACCGGTCTGGGGATCACCAAGGTTAATACCCGCCAAACTTACCCTGTTATCCTCAAAGAGAGAACCGCGTATAGAAAGGTCCTGTTGTAGGCCAAAGCTAGCCCTGGATTTTAGCTCTAAAGTAGGGATATACTCTAAGAGCTCTTCTAAGGAGTAAAGGGGATAATCCTTCTCTTTTAGGGAAAGGTAATTTAAAAAAGAGTTTTCTTTTAGGGTGAGCTTTTTTACCGTTAAAGGTTCCAGTTCAATCTGACCAAACGCACTAAAGGGTAAAAGGGAAAGGGCAAAAAGGATACCTTTGCGCATTTTTATTAAATGACTTATCCTTTGTTTATTTTCTCAAATTATCCTAAAAAAGAAAGGTCCTAAAAATAAAAGCTTAACTTATATTCGCCAGGAAGACAGCTTCTCCTGGCTAAGTGCGTTGACCCTTAAGACCTCCTCCTGGGCATAAGGAACCCTCCTATAGGCAATCTCTATTTGCTTATTTCCATTATTATCGCTATAACGGGCAATTATCCCGGCGCAAGTACAAATTAATTCTTCGATGAGTTTACCCCTAAGTATTCCTGTTGGTCCTTTAATTTTGACTGGATAAAGACATAAATCATCTTTCTTCGCTAAATTCAAAAGGCTATTATTTTCCTTTTCATTTCTGCCCACGATTAGTTTGGCTTGAGGACTAAGCCGAAAATGCCTACCTAATTTTAATAAAACGACATCATTAAGATCAAAATCCGACTTATATTTTATTAAATCCTTAACCCTTCTGGAAAAAGCAGGATCAGTTAAAAGGCATCCTCCGGAGGGGCAGGGATAATCATTAATCGCGAGGTCTTTTGCCAAACGAATCTGGGGCTTTCGGCAACGGCCTTGAATAGACAATAGCCTTTCTCTATCTACCCAGCCTTTTTCCTCCGGGATAGTTGGCTCCAATAATCTTGCCGAAAGTGGCCTTAGAATTAATCCTTCTAAACCGGTTTCTCTTTCAATAAGTCTTAGCGCCTCCCTTCTCTGGGACATCGGTCGTTCACCCAAAACCTCGCCGGTAATCAAAAAGGAGGCATTTGTTTCTTGCATATATTCTTTTGCCTTTTTAAAGAAAAGTATCCGGCAGTCAAGACAGGGGTTCATATTTGCCCCATAGCCAAATTTAGGTTTTTTTAGTATTTCAAGATACTCCTGACTTGCCTCTATTACTTTAAGTTTAATCCCTAACCTCTCCGCCGCAGATCTGGAGGCAAGACAACCTTGATTAGCCGGCGTACAGGTACAAAAGACGGTTAAAAAATTAAGCGCCTCTACCTCTATACCCTGTTCTAAGATTAGTTTAGTAGCCAGGATACTATCTAAACCACCGGATAACAACGCTACTGCTTTAACCATTTTGTCCCCAAGCTAACCTGTTCATATTTCCTGGTCTATACCCCTCCATATCCAGAAGGGTAAACTTATAACCCAAAGTTTTAAAATATTTTATTATCTTCTCTCGATGAGAAATAATCTTTAGCATATCCTGAGGTAAAACCTCTATCTTAGCGAGTTGACCCAAGTGCCTCACCCTCACCTGGATTACTCCATGCTTGATGAGGAATTCTTCAGCTAAATTAACCTTAGCTAACCTTTCCGGAGTTATCCTCCAGCCATAAGGAAAGCGAGAGGCTAAACACGCAAAAGAAGGCTTATCCCAGGTAGGCAGCCTTAATTCTTTTGAAAGCCGACGGATCTCCTCCTTTTTTAACCGCGCTTCCGCTAGTGGTTTTCTTATACCTAGTTCTTCCCCTGCTTTAAAGCCCGGCCTAAAATCTGAAAGGTCATCGTAGTTAGAGCCGTCCACTACAAAAGCTATTTTTCTTTCCCTTGCTATTCTATGAATCTTTGAGAATAATTCCTGTTTACACCAATAGCATCTATCCTGAGGATTCTTGAGAAAATTTCTGTTCTTTAGTTCTTTGGTTTCAATTAATAAAAAAGGCACATTCAACCTCTTTGTCATAGTAATTGCTTCTTTTATTTCCCGTTGGGGGTAGGTCTCCGATTTTGCAATTACCGCTAAAACCTTATCCTGCAAAACATCCCGACACATCTTTAAAAGAAAGGTGCTATCTACACCACCGGAATAAGCCACAGCCACGGATTGCATCCCCTGAATAATCCTGTGTAGCTTCTTTAATTTCTTTTTGAGGTTATGGGGTAGACCGTCAAACATACTATACTAATCTGCTCTTTTAGCCTCAAGCATCCTCTCCACCGCCTGCCTTGCCTTTTGCCTAATATTCTCTTCAATCACCACCTCATATTGCATATCTTCTAAAGACCATAAGACCTTTTCTAAGGTAATAAGTTTCATATTCGGACAGAGGGCTTCTTCCGAGGCAGGATAGAACAACTTGTCCGGATTTTCTTTCCGTAACCTATAGATCAAACCTGTTTCAGTACCGACAATTAGTTCTTTTACGGTTGAACTTTTTACATATTTACACATACCTTCGGTAGAAAGCACCTTATCCGCTAACCTTATAACCTCAGAGGTACACTCCGGATGCACCATAACTTCTGCTTGAGGGTATAGTTTTTTCTTCTCTTCTATATCCTTAGCCAATATCTTCACATGGGTCGGGCAATAGCCGTGCCAATAGATAAAATCCCTCTTTGTTTGGGTAGCTACATAATGAGCCAGATATTTATCGGGGACAAAGATTATCTCTTTTTCCTCTCTTAAAGGCCCCTTTACTATTCCGATTGCGTTTGCCGAGGTGCAGCAGATATCGCATTCTGCCTTAACCTCAGCGCTAGTATTTACGTAACAGAGCGCTTTTACCTGAGGGTGTTTTTCCTTTAGTCTCCGCAGTTCTTCAGCATTTATCATATCTGCCATAGGGCAACCGGCATTTTTATCCGGGATAAGCACTGTTTTTTGGGGAGAAAGGATCTTGGCGGTTTCTGCCATAAAATAGACGCCGCAGAATACGATAAGGCTAGCATCTGTTTGAGAGGCTTCAATACTTAAGCCCAAAGAATCCCCTATAAAATCCGCAATATCCTGGATCTCCGGCAGCTGATAATTATGTACTAGGATTATTGCGTTCCTTTTCTTTTTAAGTTCTTGAATCTTCTTAATCAAGGTGTTTACCATCTTAAACCCATAAAACCTTTTAATGCTAAAATAGCTCTCTTATAAAAATACCTCTCTTCTCTTATTTAAGAAAAGAGAGGCAAATAAGTAAATCTTGGTTGCTCTATTTACACAATCGCCGTTTCTTCTACTACCAGGGTCTCTTTATTTTGAGAAAGGGTCTTTATCGCTTCCTCGCCTGCCTTTCTTCCAGAAAGAAGCATACCACCAAAGGTTGGCCCCATCCGGGGTAGACCAAAGGTGGTAGAAACAGCCATGCCCGCTACAATTAAACCCGGATAAATCTGACCGGTCTTTTCCACTACTAAATCCTCAGAAGAATTCACATCCATTGGACCAAAATCTGCTAATTTTAAGAGGTTTCTCCTTTCCAAGGCCCTACAGACCACCGCGTCATGGCCGGTAGCATCAATAACAACTCTTGCTTCCAAAGAAATGGGGTCTACGCAGGTAATCTGACGTGGCAAGGCTGAAACAGGTGTCCAGTTAATCACCACTCCTTCTACCCTTTTATTTCTATGAACTACATCGTCAAACTTGGTCATATTGAGGATTTTTACACCCGCATCGCAGGCCGCAGAGATCAACCTTGCGCAAGCCTGCGGACCAGCAGTAACAAATAGGCCATCTTCTATTTCTTTGTGGGGTATCTTCAACTCCTCTAAGATCTTTTCTGCCGGAGCCCTAAAGGTTAATGTATTCATTAGATACCCGCCAATCCAGAAACCTCCGCCCAGGTAATTATTGCTTTCCACAACCAGAGTCTTAAACCCCTTCTGTGCCAGGTCTCTAGCGGCCATAAGCCCGCTTGGCCCGCCTCCAACTACGACGGCGTCGGAAATAATATAATCCTCGAACCACTTCATAAATTCACTCACAATCGCCTTACTGATCTTTGCCTCGCTAACTTTCTGAAACATAGCTAAACACCTCCTTCTTTAAATATACAAACCACCCTCTTCTTTTAGAGAAGAATACATTTCCTTTTTTGCGGCGATTAACCAAGGTCAGTTTCAGGTTCACCTCCCCGCAGAACCTTCATCCCACCCTTATTCTTATAATAAGGCTTATAAAATTAAACCATATTTTTTTAATATGTCAATAACCTTTGATATTGAGCAGGACACTATAGGCATATCGTCTCCTGTAGCTTCCTCTTTATAACCTAACTCAAGCAGACCTGCAAGCCTTAAGCAGTGCCAGAGCAAGCACGCCTTCATATCCTCTGGGGTTTTTCTTTAGGTATCTTAAGCACAGCCTGTTTTCTCTGTATCTATTCTTGTGTAGTTTAAGGTAAGGGCTGTAGGCCTTAGCTAAGAATTCTCTGGGACTATTGCGGTCTGCTGGCTTACGGATGCCTTTGCCTAAAAGGCAATTATCTGCCCCTTAGGGTTTCTTTACTGGAAGGCGGGTTGTACTATAGAGGTGTGCTGCCTCAAGAAAGATGGGGTTTTTGGCCTGGGTTATCATCTGCGGTCTTAAATTGAATTTTATCTTTAAGCTCTCCCTAAAGTAATTGCCTTTGACCTCCTTTGCTTTTTGGTTTTGGCTGCCCCGCGTGGATTCGAACCACGAATACTTGGTTCAGAGCCAAGCGTATTACCATTATACTACGGGGCAAATTTTTATTTATTATACGTTACCAGGTTTGTTCTTTCCACCACCTATCAAAGTTGGTTAAAGCCTTCCAGGTGTTTTTGGCGTCCTCCACTACCCCGCGACCAAAGCCCTCTGAGGTATTTTTAATGGTAGCGCAGGCACAAAAAAATACTAAACCCAAAAGGATTATCCCTCTGAACATAACCCCTCCTGGTTTTTCTGCCAATAATTTTTTAATCTTTCTAACCTCTTTAAAACCTTTTCTTTACCCAATGCCTCCATAGTCTCAAAAAGACCCGGTCCTACTTTTCTGCCCGTAAGAGCCACGCGCACCGGATGCACCAAATCGCGCGCCTCCAATTTAAGTTCAGCGGCTACCTCTCTAAATTCCTTTTCGATATCTTCCTTATTAAAATCCTGCACTAAAGTTAACCTTTCCTTTAAAAAGTCGATTTCTTTAGCCAGGTTTCTTTTTAAAATATCCTCTGTCTCTTCACTATAGGTATAATTATCATAAAAGCAAAAATAGGCGCGGTCAAGAAAATCTGCTAATTTATTTAGACGCTCCTTAAATAGAGGTGTAACTTTAGCTAAGTCCGCTAAGGCTGTATCGGGGGGTAAGAAGCTTTTTGCTTTTAGATAATCGTATAAAAGCCGGTTCAGCTCTGTTAAGTCCATTCTTTTGATATATTCAGAATTAATCAAGTTTAACTTCTCCAAAGAAAATTCCGCCGCGGTTTTATTTACCTTCTTAATTTCAAAAAGCTCTCTGGCTTCCTTTAGACTGAGGATTTCTCTATTCTGGGGAGGAGACCAGCTTAAAAGTAAAAGATAATTTACCACCGCCTCGGCTAAGTAGCCTTCTTCTTTATACTCCCGGATAGAGGTGGCTCCAAAACGTTTAGAAAGCCTTCCGCCTTGAGGAGAAAGTATCAAAGGCAAATGGGCAAAAAGAGGCTCTTTAAGATCAAGGGCGCGATACATCAATATCTGTTTGGGGGTATTAGGGATATGGTCTTCTCCGCGGATTACATGGGTTATTCCCAATAAGGCGTCGTCTACCACGCAACTAAAATTGTAAGTGGGAGAACCATCGCTTTTTATAATTACCTCTTCTTCTCGGGGCAGGTGGGGAAAGATAATCTTTCCCCGAATTAAATCGTTTATCTCTATCTTATTCTCAACCTTATATTTAAAAAATATTGCGCCCTCTCTCTGGTGGGCGTATCCCTTTTTAACCAATTCCTGAGCGTATCCCTGATAGAGGGGAAAGCGCTGAGATTGAAAATAAATCTCATCCCAATCCATCCCTAACCACTTTATGCTTTCTAAGATTTCCTCTAAATATTCTTTTTGAGAACGTTGACGATCCGTATCCTCTATGCGCAGGATAAATCTACCCTGATGGTGCCGGGCGTAAAGCCAGTTAAAAAGACAGGTCCTTGCACCACCGATATGTAAATAACCCGTAGGAGAAGGAGCGAAACGCACCCTTACCATGGTTTATTTTCTTTTAAATTTTTGCCTATCCTTTCTCCCTCAGAAAAAGCCTTAAGATTAAGATGAAATAACGGTGCGAAAAAAAAACCTTTAAGCGCTTTGATTATATTTTCTCTCTTAAACAATTCCTCTAATATATTTAATACCCCCAAGGCTATTATATTGGCTAATTTGATATTTCCACACTCCAAGGCTAACCGATTAAGGGCTAAGGGAATAACCCTTATCCCCTTGCGCGATGGCTGGCGCTCCAGGAGATCCGTATTTACAACTAAAAGGGAATTTTTAGAAAGCCTTCTTTCAAATTTATCTAAAGAGGGTTGATTAAAAATAAGCGCAATATCAGGTTCTTCTACCAAGGGAGAGCTAATAAAAGAATCGGAAATTTTTACAAAGCAGTGCGCGGTTCCTCCCCTCACCTCTGCACCGTAAGAGGGAATCCAGCAGCTGTATTTATCGTCATAAAGCGCGCTTAAGGCTAAAATTTTGCCTAAACTCATTATTCCCTGTCCGCCAAAACCAGAAAGTAAAATTTCCTTTTTCATTTATTTTAACTCTTTAATAATCCCTAGGGGGAAGGTTTTGACCATTTCTTCCTCTATGAAGCGCATCGCCGCATAAGGCTCCTTCTGCCAAAAGGTAGGGCAAGGGCTTAAAACCTCTACTAAAGAAAACCTTTTCTTTTCTATTTGTCTCTGAAAGGCCTTTTTAATCTGTGTCTTAGTATTTAAAATATCCTTTGGGCTAGCAAGGCTGGTGCGTGCGATAAAACCCGTTCCTTCTAACTGGGCTAATAGCTCACTCACCCTTAGGGGCCAGCCGTCTCCTTTTTGCGGGTCTCTTCCGCCGGGGGTGGTAGAGGTTTTTTGAGCGATTAAGCTGGTGGGTGCCATCTGCCCGCCGGTCATACCGTAGTTGGCATTATTAACAAAGATACAGGTTAAATTTTCTCCGCGGTTGGCGGCATGGATTGTTTCGGCTAAACCAATGGAGGCTAGATCACCATCGCCCTGATAGGTAAAGACTACCAGGTGTGGTCTACATCTTTTTATTGCGGTGGCTACTGCCAAGGCCCTTCCGTGGCTGGATTCACAACAATCAAAATTCCAGTAGTCATAAGCAATTACAGAACACCCTACAGAGCATACCCCCAGGATATTTTTGCGAAGATTAAGTTCATCCACCACCTCTGCAATCAAGCGCTGGATTATTCCATGCCCACAACCCGCACAGTAATGGGTAGATACATCCCTTAAAGACTGGGGAGAGGAAAATTTTATCTTTTTTTTAGACATCTACCTAAATAATCCTTTCTAAAAAATTAACCATCTCCTGACTGGAAGGGATACCTCCGCCAGCTCTTCCTAAAAAATAAATCTCTTTATCCGGAAGGTTTAAGCGCACATCCTCTACCATTTGCCCTAAGGATTGCTCCACTACCAAAACCTTCTTTATTCCTTTAGCCGCTTTTTTTAAACCTTCCGCAGGATATGGCCATAGACTAAAAGGTCTAAAGAGAGACGCCTTTATTCCTTTAGCCCTTAAGGTTTCTATTGCCTCCAGAGCAATCCGCGCCTGCGAACCATAAGCTATAAATAAATATTTGGCATCATCAGCCTGATAAGTAAAATAACGCTGCTCATTCTTTTTGATTCTTTCCCATTTCTTTCTTAATCTTTCATTATGTTTTTCTAAAACCCCTTCTTTTAAAAAAAGGGATCTTATTACTTTTGGGGGAAGGCTATTTTCCCCTAACGCCCAATCTTTAGCGGGAATCTTTTTTTTAAATTTGCTTGCTTTGGGGAAAGATATCGCTTCCTGCATCTGGCCAACAATTGCATCTGCCAAAATAAGCACAGGGTTGCGGTAGAAATCCGCCAGATTAAAGGCAAACATTACGGCCTTTGCTGCCTCCTCAACGCTCCAGGGAGCAAGCACTATGGTAAAATAATCACCGTGCCCTCCTCCGCGGGTAGCCTGAAAATAGTCTGCCTGGGAAGAGGCAATATTACCTAAGCCCGGCCCTCCCCGCATCACATTGATAATTACTGCCGGCAGCTGGCAGGCGCAAAGATAAGATATCCCTTCCTGTTTTAAAGAAATACCTGGGCTGGAAGAACTAGTCATTGCCCGAACCCCTACCGCCGAGGCTCCTAAAACCATATTGATAGCGCTGATTTCACTTTCTGCCTGAATAAATATTCGGGATTCCTCAGACATCCTTTTTGCCATATAGGCAATGAGTTCATTTTGGGGGGTAATGGGGTAACCCGCATAGAAAAAGCAACCCGCCAGAATAGCTGCCTCAGCCATGGCTTCGTTTCCGGAAAGGAGAATTTTCCCTTTAAGAAATTGATTTTTCATCGCTATGTAGGGGTGACTTTAGGAGGCTTTTAGAATTTTTAAAGGCTTAAGTTTTTTCTAAAAAACCTCTTCCTAGTTATAAACCTTGATACAGAAATCCGCACAGACCAAAAAACAGAAACCACAACCAATGCATTTATTCTCTTTAACCGCTTGGGCAAAATTTATCCCTTTTTTATTTAAGCTTTTAGAAAGTGCTAAGTGCTTGGTCGGACACCATAAGATACAGAGCTGACAACCTTTACACTTATCTTTATCTATCCATACCTCTGCCATACCATCTCTTCTTTCAGGATGAGCTTTTTGATTCTTTTAGCAATCCCTGGAGCATCCAAACCGTAAATCTTTAATAGCTCCTCTCTTTTAGCAAAGGTAATAAATTCATCGGGGAGGCCAAAACGAAAGAATTTTACCTTTTCCGTCAGACCTTGCTGATTATAAAATTCCAAAAGCGCGCTTCCAAAACCACAATTTAAATTAGCCTCTTCTAAACTCACCATATATCTATATTTATTAGCTAGGGATTTAAAGAGCTGGCTATCCAGGGGTTTAATAAAACGGGCATTAACCAGACTTGCGGAAAAACCCATTCCCCTTAAAATGTCTACGCATTCTAAACCTATCTTCACCATTGAGCCTAAAGCTACTATGCAGAGGTCTTCTCCCTCAGAAATTAGCTGCGCTCGAGCAAAACTAATCGCTTCTTTTTTATTTAAACTGTAAGCTTCTCCTTTAGGATAACGAATACTTACCGGGCTTTCTAAACAAAGAGCAAACTCCAACATCTGTTCTAATTCCTCTTTATCTTTAGGGGCCAAGCAAACCAGATTGGGAATAAGCCTTAGATACCCAATATCAAAAAGACCGTGGTGGGTGGGGCCATCTTCGCCTACTAAGCCTGCGCGGTCAAGGACAAAGATTACCCCTAAGTTCTGTAAGGCTACATCGTGAATAATCTGGTCAAAGGAGCGTTGTAAAAAGGTAGAATAAATAGCCACCACCGGTTTTAATCCTTTCTTTGCTAACCCAGAGGCAAGGCCTACTGCATGCTCTTCGGCAATCCCTACATCAAAGAATCTCTGCGGAAAGGCTCTTTGAAAAATATCCAGAGCTGTTCCTTTAGGCATTGCCGCGGTGATAGCTACAAGGCGGTTATCTTTTTTTGCCAGAGAAACTAATTTTTTTGCCATAACTTCTCCAAAGGAGTCTCTGGGCTTCTTTAGGGCTTCTCCGGTTATGATATTAAAAGGAGGTGCGCTATGGAAATCTTCAGGATTCTCTTCCGCAAAGGAATAGCCTTTTCCTTTACGGCTAATGATGTGTAAGATCCGCGGCCCCTTTAAGGAAAGGATATTCTTTAAGGTGGGGATAAGTAGCTCTAAATTATGCCCATCAATTGGACCAAAATAGCGAAAGCCCAATTCCTCAAAAAATATCCCGGGAACAATTAAGCCTTTTATTGCCTCCTCAAACTTGCGCACAAAAGGAGAAATCCTTTTTACTACAGAAAACTGTTTTAAGAATCCTTCCAATCCTGTCTTAATACGGTTATAAATAGGCGCAGAGATAATCTTGTTCAGATAGTTGCTCAAGGCCCCCACAGAAGGTGCAATGCTTAAATCGTTATGATTAAGGATAACTAAGACATCGCTGAGCATATGTCCACAGTTATTCAAAGCCTCAAAACAGAGCCCTCCGGTTAAAGAGCCATCACCAATTATAGCTACGGTTTTGGTCTGTTCTTTTTTTAGACGCTTTGCCTCGGCTATTCCCTGTGCCCAGGAAACTGCCGTGGAGGCATGGCCAGAGATATACACATCATAGACAGACTCTTTAGGGTTAGGAAACCCGCTTATCCCTCTATATTCCCTTAAAGTGGAAAAGGAGCTTTTCCTTCCAGTAATAATCTTATGGGCATAGCATTGATGCCCAACATCAAAGATAACGGTATCCTCCGGGGTGTTTAAGCAGTAGTGTAAAGCTACACAAAGCTCTACGGCGCCTAAAGAAGAAGCCAGATGTCCTCCCTTTTGGGAAACGGTTCTAATAATAACTGCACGCAGCTCCTCGCAGAGCTGATTTAACTCTTTTAAGCTTAATTTCTTTAAATCCTGAGGAAAATCAATCCTTTCTAAAATCATTTTTTTCAAAAACAATTGCCTCCACCAGATTCTTAATAGTTTCCCTATTCTCTTTTTTAATCTCGTAAAACTCAATTCCTGTATCAAAAAAGAGAAGGTTTTTACGGTAGAGGCTTTGTTTTTCCATTACCCAGACTATTCTCCCTTTACAACTAATAGGATTTTTTGTTTCATTAAGATAAATCTCTAAACCCACAATCTCACCAACGCCTATCTTTTCTTCAATAATTACCCTTATCCCACCTGCACCAATATTTTCTGTATGGGTAAGAATAGTATGTTCCGGTGGGGTAAAGATAATTATTTTACAGGGAAAGTTGGCGCGCACAAATCTTCTCTTTTCTATTCCTTCAAAATCCATCCCTCCTCCTTTTTATCTAATTTTTGCTCTACCCTCTGGATACTTTGAGCAGCTCCAGTAATTTCATCCACCTCTATTATTACCCCTTGCATACGGATATCCTCCTGTGCCAGATTAAAACGCACCGGCATATTGGTAAGAAACCGTTCGATAATCTGATGTTTTTCTCTTCCTAAAACGGAATCAAAACTTCCGGTCATACCCACATCGGTAATATAAGCGGTATAGCCATCGATAATCCTTTCGTCTGCAGTAGGTATATGGGTATGCGTTCCCAGTACAGCGCTAACTTTACCCGAAAGAAAATAAGCTAAAGCCAATTTTTCCGAAGTGGCTTCCGCATGGATATCTACAATAATTACCGGGCTTTGCTTTTTTATCTCCTCCAGGACCGCCTTTACGGCTTTAAAAGGGCAATCCAGCGGTTGCATAAAAACCCTTCCGATAAGATTTATCACCGCTATCTTTTTATCTTTTTTTTCTTTTATTAGATAACCCCTGCCCGGGGGTAAATCTCCGTAATTTAATGGCCTTAAAACATCCATCCTTTCGAGGGCTTGACGGGATTCCTGTTTTTTAAAAACGTGATCTCCGGTGGTAAGGATATCTACCCCTGCCCTAAAGAGCTCCCCTGCTGTATCTGTAGTGATGTTTGAGCCGCCTGCAAGGTTTTCCGCATTGGCAATTACAAAATCTAAGTTTAGCCCCTGAGATAATTTGGGGAGGAGTTGAGCTAGATACTTTCGGCCGGGTTTTCCCACGATATCGCCAATAAAGAGTATCTTCATATAGATTTATTATTTTATATCTTCTTTATACATTTAACAATATTTTTCTTATTTTGCATATTCCACCGCGCGGGTCTCTCTGATGAGGGTAATCTTTATATTTCCGGGATAGTCCATTTCTTGTTCTATCTTCTTTTTTACCTCATGCGCTAAAAGCACCAACTCCTCGTCATTTACCTTATCAGGTTGCACAATTACCCGAATCTCCCTTCCTGCCTGAATAGCATAACTCTTTTCTACACCTCTAAAAGAATTGGCAATTGCCTCTAACTGCGTAAGCCTCTTTATATAGGTCTCTAAGGTTTCCCTCCTTGCCCCCGGTCGGGAGGCAGAGATAGCATCAGCGATCAAGGCCAGCTGTGCATAAATACTTTTAGATTCCTTTTCCTCATGGTGCGCTTCCGCAACGTTGATAACTATTTCGTTTTCTCCGTATTTAAGTAAAAGGTCAGCGCCGATTTGGGCATGTGTGCCTTCTACTTGGTGGTCAATGGCTTTACCGAGATCGTGTAAAAGACCAGCCCTTTTAGCCAGACGCACATCCAGATTAAGCTCGGCGGCTAAAATCCCCATAATAAAGGCAACCTCTTTAGAATGCTGTAAGGCGTTTTGCCCGAAACTGGTGCGGTATTTTAATTTCCCCAAAAGCTTTATTAACTCCGGATGAAGATTATGTATCCCTAATTCAAAGCTTACGTTTTTGCCCTCTTCTAAAAGTTGTTTATCAAATTCCTGTTTGGTCTTTTCCACTACCTCTTCGATTCTACCGGGGTGTATGCGACCATCCTGGATAAGTTTTTCTAAAGCCAGCCGGGCTACCTCTCTGCGGATAGGGTCAAAGCTGGAAAGGTTTACCGCCTCAGGGGTATCGTCGATAAGTAGGTCTACCCCTGTAGCCATCTCAAAGGCGCGGATGTTTCTTCCTTCCCTACCGATAATCCTTCCCTTTATCTCATCGTTAGGTAAAGGCACTACACTTACCGTGGTTTCTGTAGTATGCTCCACCGCGCATCTCTGGATGGCTAAAGAAAGGATCTGACGCGCCTTTACTTCCGCCTCTTCCTTTATCTCCTCCTCCATCTGCTTAAGCATCCTTGCCTTTTCTGTGCGTAGTTCTTCCTCGTAACGTTTTAAAAGAAGTTCCCTGGCTTCTTGAGGGGTAAGGAGGGAGATCTTTTTCAACTTCTCCTTTTCCTCCTCGATTAACCCTTTTAGGATTTGGTCTTTCTTAGTGAGCTCCTCAGAGAGATTTTTTAAGACTGCTTCCCGCTGAGCCGCTTCTCTTTCTTTACTCTCAATAAAATCTAGTCTTTTTTCTAAATTCTCTTCGCGCTGGATGAGCTTTTTCTCCAGTTGAAAAAGCTCTTCTTTTTTAAAGGCGTATTGCTTCTCAAAATCCACCCTTAACTTATAGAGCAACTCCTTACCATCGAGATCAGCCTTGCGCAAGAGCTCCTCTGCTTTTTGTTTCGCCTCCCTTAAGAGCCTTTCTGTTTCTTCCTTAGTTTTTTTAAACCTATCCTTTTCAAAAAGCTCTGTCCACCACCATTTAATAATTACACCTAAAATTATCCCTAAAAATATAAAACCCAGATACGTCATCTTAACCCCCTTATTTGGAAGAATAAACTTAAATTTGTTGCTTGTTTTTTAGAGGATAAATCCTTCGCTGACCAGAAAATCTACCTTCTGGTCAAATTGGGCATGGATAGGAAGGCTTTCTAAGACCTGACAGGCAAAAGCAATACCCACCTTCACAGTAGGCGCTTTTATCCTTTTTAAGAAACGGTCATAAAACCCCTTGCCTCGGCCCAGGCGATTAGCTTGATAATCAAAACCCAGGCCCGGGACAAGCACTAAATCTATTTCCCTGGGGTCTATCTCTTTTGCCTTATTTATATTCGGCTCTTTTATTCTATACGGACCCTCAGAGAAATCCTCTTTGAGATTTTTTACCTCCCAGCAAGAGAGCTTTTTTTTCTTAAGGTCTAATACGGGAAAACAGATCCTTTTACCCTGAGAATAAGCCTTCCTAAGCAACCCTAAAATATCTACCTCCTCCTTTAAAGGATAATAGCCCATAATTACCTTGCTATACTTATATATAGGTAAACCGCTCAAAAGCTTAACTATATTTCGAGATTTTCTTTCTTTTTCTTTTGCACTTAAAGAAAGTAGCCTTTTTTTAAGATAACTGCGTAATTCTTTTTTTTCTAAATACATCTATTATACCATCTTTTTTAAGGATGTAAATTCTGAAAGTATACTTTTTAAGAATAGATTTCCAACTAAAGATTAAAGAAATAGTTTCCTTTTGCTATGCTAATCTTCCTTGATCTCTCTTAACTTTAAAATAAGATTAGATAACCTCAGAGGTAAAGAGGATGTGCCAATGAGGATCTTTTTTGTCCTTCCGTCGATGGTGATAATAAGGTTTTGACTATGAAAGTTTAAAGGGCTAGGGCTTTCTATATACTCGTCCTTAAGGTTAAAGATATCCGCCCTCCATACCTTTTCCTTTAAGGACAAGAACTCCTCTTTAGATAGCCTTTTTGTTTTTACATTAATCTTAGGATTTTTATTTTCTGCGTTAAAATAATCCTTTAAAAATAAGTGTACCACGCCGTTTTGGTCTATAAACATCTCAAAGTCTTGAGTAAGGGAGGGGTATTTGGCGCTGTAAAATATTTTTATCTTCCAGTCTTCATAGGGCAGGTTAATCTTTTGCCCTAACAGGGGCAGAATAAAGATAAGGGTAAGTGCGTTCAGGGATAAGAATATTTTTCTTTTCACCATATTTTATTTTACCGTTTAAAGGGCGAATTATCAAGTTTAACTTTTTTTCTTTAGATTACCTATCTTTTCCTGTAAAAGCCCCATCGGGCAGAATAAACACCAGGTTCTTTCTGTAAAAGGAATTCCTAAAAGGATAGCCACAATTGTGGTGAGAAGACACATTCTTACAAAAATAAAACCTATACTATAAAGGTCCTTCTTTGTAAAGATTAGTTGCAGGATAAAAAAGATAAAGAAGAAAAAGAAAAATAGCCAGCGAAAACCCTTTGAGGAAAGGGGGTGAGGGGGTCTTTTTCTTAAACTGAAGCGCCTCAAGATTAAATCTAAGAATGCCCCGCGTGGACAGAGATGGCTACACCAGAATCCTTTTTTAAAATAAGAAAGGGTTAACAAAAAAACCATCATCAGAAAGACCAGATAGCCTAAAGGCTTAAAGAATAACCCTCCGATAACAATCAAAGGTAAAAACCACACCATTATTCTTTGGGTTAAGTATTTATTCATCCTTAATGAAAATATAAAGCAATTAGTTTCCCAAGATAAAAAGCGCTTAAACAAGAAATTGCTCCAATTACTAAAGTTTCCCCAGCGCTCCACAACCAAAAAACCTTTGTAATCCTTGATTTTATAATTCCCAAAACAAAGAGAAAAAAGAGAACCGAAAACGCTGAGCTTATCAAAGCGTCTTTTACAGTGGTAAGAATAAAGAAGGGCAAAATCGCCGGAAGAGCCCCTACAAGAAAGGAGCACGCAGAAATAATCCCTATAAAAAAGGGGTTGTCGATCATCTGTGGATTTATTCCTATTTCGTGTTCTACCATAAAATTAAGCCAAAGTTCTTTTTGGGAGGTAATCCTTTTCACCGCTACCTCTCTCTCTTCATCGCTAAAGCTCATTTCTTTAAATATTTCCCTTATTTCCTCAGTTTCCTTTTGGGGGTTCTCTTCTATTTCTCTTTCTTCTCGCCGGATTTGGTTTTCAAAGAAATTCTTCTGCGCTTTAGTAGAAATATAGGCACAAAAAAAAATCGCTAATGTTCCCGAGATAATCTGAATAATACTGGCTAAGATTATTTTGTTCTTAGAAAAGGTGGATAAAGCAATACCGCTTAAAAAGGAAACTGTCGTAACTAATCCTGTATCAATAGCATAAACAATATCCCGGATAACCCTCCCTCTGGTGGTATGCCAGTCCTCTCCGTGCCATCTCTTAAGACGTTCCCCCCAGGGCGTAATTATTAAACGCATAAATTTGTTTCTAGGAAGATAATTTACGTAAACATGCTAACCGAGATGCCTCTTCCTTATCAATAGCAAAGTTTCTTTCTTTTTTAAGAAAATTTTTTTGTGCCATTTTTTCCTTAAGTATATCCTTAAAGATTTTTTTCTCTGAGGTATCCGCTAATCTAATTAATCCCTTATAGCACTCTATTAAACGTTTATTGATTTCCCAGGCTAAACCCAAAACACCAATTAAAGAAAAGCTTTCCGGATTCAATTTGCAGACGCTACAACCCTCAAGGAGGTTAAATTCTATTCCTGCTTTCTTTAAGATTTCTCTTAATAGCTCTACATTTCTATTCGCCTGTAAGGAAAAGGAAACAAATTTCTTTTTTATCCGGCCGTTTTTAATTAACCCGGGGAGATGCCCATAGCAGGTGCTACTGAATTTCTCTATATTGAGAGCCTCCTTTAAAACTTCACCGAACGTTCTTTTTTCTTTTTCTAACATATCTTTATTCTACAGTTAAATCCTTTGTGTTCTCCCAGAGACCGTGGATATTGCAGTAGCTGGTAGCAAGGATAGTTCCGCCTTTCTCAGTTTTAAAGCTAAAGCTTACTGTAGGTTCAGTAAAAATAGTGCTGGTATTTGGTCCCTGTGTAGATGCGCCGTGGGCAGTGAAACTAAAACTGCCGATCTCGTAGGGGAATTTCTCTTCTTTGGCTAGAAAATAAACCTTAATCCAGCTAATGTGGTGCTCGGTAGTATTTGGATGGGGTATCTGTTTACCTACGCTTACCCTGATTTCTAAAGGTTCACCCTTTTTTATTTTCTCTGGGGCTTCAATCACCGGGGTATGTTTTTCCTTTTTCCAATCCGCACTTTGGTACAACTCTTTAATAGACAACATAACTCCTCCTCTTTTTACTAGACCTGCTTTACCTCTTTTACCTCGGGGATCTCTTCTTTTAGTTTTCTTTCAATACCTAACTTTAAAGTGTATATACTCATCGGACAACAGCCACAGGCACCCTTTAACTTTAAACTCACCACTCCTTCTTGGCTTACATCCACTAACTCTACATCACCACCTTCGGCTTGCAGAGACGGCCTAATCTCATTTAAAACCTTTTCTACCTTTTCTTTTAGCATATTTCTCCTTTCTTAAAATTCCTTAAAAGTATCCCTCTTTGCCCCACAGACGGGACAGAAATCTTCGGGTTCCTTTACAGTAGTATAGCCGCAAATCGGACAGATGTAAATCTTTTCTAAAGCTATATCCTTTCCTTTCGAAAGGGCTTCCCTTGCCCTTTGGTAAAGCTGGGCGTGTATCCTTTCTGCCTCTAAGGCGTAGTAGGTGGAACGTTCTGCCTCTTTTTCCTTTTGAAATCTTGCGTCATTGTTATAGACAGGATACATCTCCTCCACCTCAAAGGTTTCTCCAGCGATAGCCAGGCCTAAATTTTCTTTAGTTTCCTTTACCATACCTAATGCCTTTAGATGATTGGTGGCATGCACCCTTTCTGCATAAGCGATGGCTTTAAAAAGTTTAGCTATATTGGGCTTTTTTTCTTTCTCGGCAATTTCTGAAAAGATGATATACCTCATATGCGCTTGCGATTCACCACTAAAGGCGTTCTGCAAATTAGCTTGGGTCATATTATGCATAATTTGTCCTCCTTTCTTTACTTAATAACCCAGAAAGTTTTCTGTCTTTATACTTTGCCTCGGGCAACCCAAATCTTTACAGATACCCTGCATTGCCTCTACCATTGCCGGTGGGCCGAAACTAAAGAAGATAGCATTTTTTGGTTCGGGCACATTTTGTAAAATTAAGTCCTTATTAATGGTTCCAGAAATACAGGTTTTATCTTCAGAGGGTTGATCGCCAAGTACATAATTTACCTTTAATTTAGGGTTAATCTTTTGCCAGCTGTCTAATTCCTGCTTAAAAGCAATATCTTCTTTACGACGATTAGCGTAAAAGAGAAAGGCCTCTGTTTCTAATTTTTTATCCATGATGTATTCTATAATAGAAATCACCGGAGTGATCCCTATCCCCCCTACTAGAAAGATTACTCTTTTATAATCTTCTTTGAAAACGCAATTCCCCAGAGGGGCTTTCACTAGAATTTTTTGACCGATTTTGAGGCCATTTAACCCTTGGGAAAACTCGCTCTGACTGAGCCGTTTGGTAATCTCAAAATAATCCTTTGTCGGCGAAGAAGAAAAGGAAAGGTATTTATTTAATAAAGGGTTTTCTTTATTCTTGGTGTCAAGGATCACCCTTAAGAATTGTCCCGGTAAAAAATCAATCCTTTCTTCTGGCTCAAAACGAAAACTCTCCACCGTAGGGCTACGTCTGATTCTTTCTACTAAATAGGCGTTTAGCTCTTTCATAATTTTAAACCTTTAATTACCTCTTTAATTATCTGGACAGAGTTTTTTAAAGCCTTAATTTCCTGAGGTTCCAATTTTAATTTTAGAATTTCCCTTATCCCTTTTCTATTCACTACCGCCGGTAGGCTAAGATAAACATCGCTAATTCCATAGTAATCTTTTATCAGACAGGAAACACTCAGGATAGAATTCTCATCCTTTAAGATGGCTTCGCTAATCCTGGCTAAGGCTAAACCTATACCGTAAGAGGTTTCTCCCTTACAGGCAATAATCTTATAAGCAAAATCGCGCACCTCTTTAAAGATATTTTCTAATTCCATTTGCTCCTGACAGCCCTTACATATGTTGCAATAGTCTTTTAAGAATGCACCTCCAATCATCGCCTTGCTCCAGGCGCAAAACTCAGTATCGCCGTGTTCACCTAAGATATAGGCATGGATATTGCGCGCATCCACCTTACAGTGCTGAGATAAAAGAAAACGCAAACGACTACTATCCAAGACTGTACCTGAACCGATTACCTCTTGCCAGTTTTTCCCTGAGAGTTTATAAGCGGCATAACTTAATACATCTACAGGATTGGTGACCACTAAAAAAATTGCCTCGGGAGCATAACGCATAATCTTAGGGATAATATCTTTAAAAACTTCATAATTTTCCCCGGCTAATCCCAGACGGGTTTGGCCGGGTTTTTGTTTCTTTCCGGCAGTAATTACCACTATCTCTGAACCTTTGATATCCACATAATCCCCATTGATTAATTCTATAGGAGAGGCAAAACTTACCGCACTAGCTAAATCTAAAACCTCACCCTCGGTGCGCTTTTTATCTATATCCACAATTACTAAAGAACGCACCAGCCCCTTTATAAGCAGGCTATAAGCATAACGCATACCCACGTTGCCCGCACCAATTAAAGATACCTTTGGTTTTTTTAAGTTTTGCGACAACCCTTGCATACCCCGTAAAAGTTTCCCTCTACACCCTCAATGAGATTGCCCTCTACCTCTTTTTTAGCTAAGCTCGGGCAGACAGGAATATAGAGGTCAAAGATCTTTCTACACCTCCTGCAATAAAGGTGATGGTGCAAATCCAAAACCCCATCAAAACAAGCCTTATCCCTAACTATTCTTAACTCCTTTATTAACCCCTTACTTTTAAAAAGATTAATGATGGCATAAACTGTGGCAAAGGAAAGGGTGGGGAATTTTTTGCGTACCCTTCTAAAAACCTCCTCGGCGGTAAGATGATTATTCGCTTTAAGCACCGTAAAGGTCTCTAATCTCTGTGCGGTGATTTTAATCCTTCTTTCCTTCAGCATCTTTATATAGTTCTGCATCGGTAGAATTATATAAATAAAAAATTATTTG
>FWPU01004781.1_pt1 | contig 30808 bp, 34 predicted proteins | sample 2228361 | NCBI WGS metagenome assembly FWPU01 (sample SAMEA103939777, study PRJEB20133) | metagenome | reverse complement strand
ATATTATAAATTGATTATACCAGAGAACGTCGTTTTGTCTTTTCCTCCCCAGTATTATGCAACTAAATTCTCCAGGTATTAATAATAAAAATGCAGCTAAATTGGTTCTTCTTATAAATTACTCAATCTTTGTAATAGATAGATAAGATGAGGTTATGAGCGATTATATCTAAGTTTTAGTGAGTTAATAATAATAGAAAATTATAATAATAATTTGTAGTCAAAATAATGAAAATTATAAGTATAAAATACTCTCTATCTTTAATAACTCTATTAAAGTTTTTTCACAAAAACATTTTGGTTAACAAACTTAATAATAAAATACAATGGCTGCACTATATGGCAGCCATTGTCGAATAAATACTAATTATTAATTTCTGTCGATATACTTGTTGGCCCAACCTCCATTGTTACCCTCACAGGGTTTTCACCATCATTACCGGTTTCATTACCAACTCCTACCAATGTAACACTTTGAGCAGCTACAGTAACAGTATAAGTCCCATTCCCTGTAGTATCAAGCTGTGTAGGAATGGTCCAACCAGTAAAGGAATTACCACCACCCCCCAGAGCTGTTGGTTTACGATAATATTGTTGTGCAAGAGATGCTAAATTTGTTAAGTCTGCAATAACTGCATCTCTATTTGCCTGAGTACTGCTTGCCGTAAATACATTAATACCAACTACAACGGCAATACCTACTATAATAACACCTAAAACGATAAGTAATAATTGTTGTTGACCCATAACTTACTCCTTTTTTTGTTAATGTTTGGTTAATTAAAAAATAGAAGAAAACGAAAAAATTTTTACTTCTTAGATTAATATGAATTATCAGAATTTTATAAAAGATGTCTCACTTATTACACATAAAGTTTCTGTAATTTGTATGGAGTACTACTCATCAACGCTTTAGAAGTGTTTTAATGTTATCTTACACTCTCTCAAAGAACATTCTAATTAATAATTCTTATTCTGTAAGTAAGGGGCAAAACAGTAATTTTTACTTTTATCGAATCATCTCCTGTTACGACTTCATTTCCTGTGCCAATTATTACTATACTATCTCTGCTGATACTTTCTCTTCTATAATTTCCATTAGCAGTTACTCTAAGCTCAGAAGGTATATCCCAGCCGATAAATGATCTTTCACCACCGCCAAGTGCACGGGGACTCAAGTAATATTTTTGTGCCATAGCAGCAAGATTAACCAGTTCGTTTGTAACATTATTCCTTTTAGCCTCAATTGCATTTGCCCTGAATAAATTTATTCCTATAAATATTGCAATACCAACAATTATAATTCCCAATAATATTAATAATAGCTGCTGCTGTCCCACATTTAACTCTAATTAAAGTAGTAAAATTTTCTTATTGATAAATAACAAATCAAGATTATTAAAAATTATCAAATCTTAAACCAGAAAGCGGAAAAATCTAAACATCTTGAATTTGCGCTATAATATAATAAAGTACATTATCAAAGCAAATGATTTTAGGAACAATCGTAAAGGAATAAGATTAATTAGTAAAAATTACCTGTAAACATGCAAAAAAGTTTACGTTTAATTTATTAAAAACTAATTGCTTTTATTAATGACGTTTTTACACTTACAACCCCAGTTTCTCTTTTATGTCTTTTGGTATAGCATCTTTATGAATGATAATTGCTATTACTTTTAATCTTGCATAAGATTCAGACATATACCAGTAGCCATTATACTTTTTATTTTTCGTTCCCCATGAATTTTTTGTATAGTAATACTTTGTGCCATTTTGGTTTTTTGCCAGTCCTACAATATGCATCAGATGGTCATCTGTTGTAGTTTGATTATCAAAAGTTTCCTGCCGCATTTCCTGAGTAATAAATTTTTCTTTAATAGGCGATTTACTTTTATCATTATCTTCAATTTCTTCAACAGTATCTGCGGGTACAATGGCGATACATTTTTTCTTATCAAAAAATTTTTCACTTACATCGCCATCCCATGCAATTGAAAAGCCATTTTCTAATGCATAATCCATAATTCTTATCAAATCATCAATTGGTACATTGTAATATAGGTCCTTACTCCAGTTGTCCGGAATTTCTAAATCGAATTTTGTATAAAATGGATGATGTGTAAAAGACGTAATTTCAACGTAATCATCTGGATTAAAGCCTAGAGAGTCAACAAATGATTTTGGTGAATACACTTTACCATCATAATTAAATTCATCGGGTGGAATTCCAAGATAAATATTTAATGTAGATTCAAAAACTTTTTGCCAGAGGGGTGTAATTTTACCACCTTTTTTCTTTACTACTGCATCAACAATTGATTTTAAGACAGCATCCATTTCGCCGTGATTGTGTTCATCTTCATTAATATTCACACCTTTATATATTTCTTCCGGTACAAAACCATACTTTCGAATTACATTCATTACATCGTGAGCCTGACCCCCGGGGCTAAAATTTGTCAATCCATTGTATCTAATATAATTTAGAGCTTTTTCGGGGTAAGCAAATCGTACATTCCACATTGGTGAAAGTGTGTGTTCGCCTTTACCCATTCTTATCAATTCGGTCTCGATAAAAGATGTTGTTGCAAAAGACCAGCATGTACTAGTTTTTGCCTGATTTTTAACAGGTGTAGTTTTAACCTGGTAAATCATCGTGAATTGATATTGCTCTTTTTTCTCCTTCTTCTTTTTGTCCTGAGCATATAAAAATAATGGAACAATTAGAAATAATATCATCCATTTGTTGAATGCATAAAATTTATTCATAACTTTTTCCTTGAATTATTAATGTTGTTTCATTAATCATGGATTAAAATTAATGATTGATTTTAAAATATTCTAAATATAATTTCACTTTTGAATAAAAACATTTGAGTATTGATATGACCAGAGTAAAAATTTTGATGGCCATTTTTTTGTTTTCATGCTTAGCACTTTTTGCCCAAAACAAATTTGGTATTGTCGTTCACGGTGGTGCAGGTGTAATAAAAAATTTACCTTTAGATAAAGAAAAAGAATATATTTCAAAGCTATCAGAAGCTCTCGAAAAAGGATTTGACATTTTATTAAAAAATGGTACTGCATTAGATGCAGTAACAGCAGCAATAAATATTTTGGAAGACTCGCCCTTATTTAATGCGGGAAAAGGTGCTGTGCTAACAGAAAACGGAACTGTAGAACTTGATGCATCCATCATGGATGGTAACACATTAAAAGCTGGCGCTGTAGCAGGAGTCAATAACATAAAAAATCCAATTAAACTCGCCCGGCTAATCATGGATAAATCTCCTCATGTAATGATGATTGGAAAAGGGGCTGAAGATTTTGGTAAATTATTTAACATCGAAATGGTAGACTCAACTTATTTCATAACAAAGGAAAGATGGGAACAGTATCTAAAAATAAAAGAAAATTTAGAAAAGCATGGAACTGTTGGCGCGGTTGCTTTAGATAAAAATGGAAATTTAGCTGCAGGCACTTCAACTGGCGGTATGATGATGAAGAAATTCGGCAGAGTTGGTGATTCACCAATTATCGGTGCTGGGACTTATGCCAATAACAATACTTGTGCTGTTTCAGGTACTGGCCATGGCGAATTTTTTATCCGTCTTGGAATTGCTAAAGATATTTCTTCACTTATGGAATATAAATATCTTTCACTGGAAGAGGCCGCAAACCAAGCAATTTTGAAACTTACAAATCTGGGTGGTACTGGTGGTGTAATTGCAATTGATAAATACGGGAACATTTCTATGCCTTTTAATACTGATGGAATGTTTAGAGGTTACTATTTAAGCGATGGAAAATTAACCGTGAAAATTTATAGGGAATGATTCATTAAAATCAAATAAAAACTTTTTCATCTAATTCTTTAATCATTCACGGAGGTAAGGATGGAGTCTGTTTATTCAATTAATTTATTTTCTGTATTTGTGTGTGCTACAATAGCCATGGGTCTCGATTTCCTTTACTACAGCCCAATGCTACTCGGCAAATTATGGATTGATTCGGATGAAAGTATAGATGAAAACATTCAGAAAAGTTTTATGAAAATTAAATCTTGTATAATAAATTTTCTATCTCAATTTATAATGGCTTACATGATGGCTAGAATAATGAGCTATCTTGGTCTTTCAACACCACAGGAAGGAATTAGACTTGCATTTATGATATGGCTTGGTTTTATTGCAACAAGTTTAACAATAACATACGTAAGCGAAGGCAAAAAATTTACTCAATTTTTAATCGATGGAGGGTTTCATTTTATAATATTGTTAATATATGGAATTATACTTGGTCTATGGCATTAACAAATAAAAAACATATGAATATTGAATTAATTGTTTTTGATCTTGATGGAACATTAATAAGCTCACACGTAACTATCTACAAAGCAACAATAGATGCATTAAAAAAATTAAATATTGAAAATAAATTGATAGAAGAAAAATTCTATAAAAGGATTGGATTGCACTTTGAAGATATTTTCAATGAATTTGACATGATTGTCCCCAGTTTTCAAAGTTTTATTGAAATCTATAAATCAGTGTATTTTGATTATATTGATTCATCCTTCATATATGAAGATGTTATATATGTTCTTGATAGAATAAAATTGCTTGGCAAAAAGATAGCTCTACTTACAACAAAGTCTCAGGAACAGGCTGAATTAATTCTTGAACATTTCAATATAAAAAATAAATTTGATTATATAATGGGACGAAGAGATGGAATTGCTCATAAACCATCTCCTGAGCCTCTTTTATATTTATGTAATGAAATGAAAATAGATATTCAAAATACTATGATTGTAGGGGATTCCGAATTAGATATATTATGTGGCAGAAGTGCCAATGCTTATACATGTGCTGTAACTTATGGATATAGAAGCAAAGAAGATCTAATAAAAACAAATCCTCATTTTATAATAAATAGAATTTCAGGTTTGCTTAACATTATAAATGGAAAGATATGATAATTGCGGGGGGCAACTATGGAAAAAGGAAAAATTACAGTAAGTATTATAAATGGAATAGCAACCGTTAGTTTTTATCATCCCAAAAGTAACATCTTACCAACACCACTTCTTAAAGAACTCACAGAAGCTATTAATAAACTTGCCAATGACAAAAATGCAAATGTTATTATTTTAAGAAGTGAGGGGAATAAAACATTTTGTGCGGGTGCTTCCTTTGATGAGCTTTTAGCAATCAAAGATTTTAAAAGTGGAAAAGAATTTTTTATGGGATTTGCAAGATTGTTTAATGCAATGAGAAAATGTCCAAAGTTCATAATAGCACGTGTGCATGGAAAAGCAGTAGGCGGTGGAGTTGGAATTGCGGCTTCGGCAGATTATACGCTTGCCTCAAACGAAGCTTCAATAAGATTAAGCGAAATCCTGTTGGGTATTGGTCCATTCGTTGTTGGACCAGCCATTGAAAGAAAAATTGGAAAAACTGCTTTCATTACAATGTCTATTGATGCGGAATGGCACGATGCATTCTGGGCAAAACAAAATGGCCTTTATACAAAAGTTTTTGCCAACAATCAGGAACTCGACCAGGCAGTTTCATCTCTTGCAAAAAAACTGGCAAGTTACAATCCAGAAGCTATTGAACAAATGAAAAAAGTATTCTGGAAAGGAACCGAAGATTGGGAAGAACTTCTTGAAGAACGCGCAGAAATAAGTGGTAGATTAATTACATCTGATTTTACAAAAAACTACATAAAAGCTTTTAAAGGAAAATTATGAAAATTGCTTACTTAAGATTTTATGAGGAGCTTAACGACTTTTTACCAGAAAATAAAAGAAAAATACAATTTATACATCAGTTTACGGGACAACCCGCCGTTAAGGACATGATTGAATCGCTCGGCGTCCCTCATACAGAAGTAGATCTAATTTTAGTAAACGGCAAATCAGTAAACTTTTATTATCGAGTAAAGGATAATGATATAATTTCTGTGTACCCTAAATTTGAATCTTTTGATATAAGCAATATTCAAAAATTAAGAAAGGAACCCCTCCGCAAACCTAAATTTATTTGCGATGTCCACCTCGGTAAGCTTGCAAGAAATCTTAGACTAATGGGTATCGACACATTTTATCAAAAAAATATTACTGACGATGAAATTGTAAATGTCTCTCTTAAAGAAAAAAGAACAATCCTTACCAGAGATACAGGTATTCTAAAAAGAAAATGTGTTACCCATGGCTATTTTATCCGTAACCAAGATCCTAAAAAGCAAGTATTAGAAGTAACTTCAAGATTTCAATTAATAAAGAAAATTAAACCATTTACATTGTGTCTTGAATGTGGTAATAAATTAAAACATATTTCAAAAAAAGAAATTGTTTACTTACTCCCGAAAAAAGTAAGTGAAATTCAAAGAAAATATTATAAATGTGAACATTGTAATAAAATATACTGGCAGGGGACTCACTTTAAAAATATGAACGCTTTCATTAAAAATATTAAAATGCAAATTATGAAGACATAATTGTTCGTAAAAATTTGATCATATTAATTACAAAGGAATCTTGATATGAAAATAAATAAAAGATTAAGGTTGTTAGTATTAATAAAAGATTTTCTTTATGAAAGATTTAATCTCGAAGAAGATAAAGCCGCAGAAGAAGAAATTATAGAAAATGTTAGAAAAGGTATAGAATTCCGTGGTATGAATTTATGGGTATTAATATTTGCAATCTTTATAGCTTCTATTGGATTGAATGTAAACTCAACAGCTGTGATAATTGGTGCAATGTTAATTTCGCCTTTAATGGGACCAATTATGGGAATTGGTCTGGGCATTGGTACAAACGATTTTGAATTAATTAAAAAGTCTTATAAAAATCTTGCTGTTGCAGTATTAATAAGTATTCTCACTTCAACAATATATTTTCTTATTACACCTTTAGGAGATGCACAATCAGAGTTGCTTGCTCGTACAACACCAACAATATGGGATGTATTTATTGCATTGTTTGGTGGTCTTTCGGGTATAGTAGCTGCAACAAGAAGGAGTATCAGTAATGTAATCCCGGGGGTAGCTATTGCAACTGCATTAATGCCCCCATTATGCACCGCAGGATTTGGACTGGCAAAAGGGAATCCAACATATTTCCTTGGAGCACTTTATTTGTTTTTCATAAATAGCGTATTCATTAGTTTAGCAACTTATATTATTGTCCGATTTCTTGGTTTTCGGAAAAAAATATTTCTTGATCCCCGTACAGATAAGAAAGTAAAAAGATCCATAATTATAATTGTTCTTATTACCATCATACCCAGTATTATTATGGCATATAACATTGTTCAGAGAGCTGTGGTTGAAAAAAATGTTCAATTATTTATAGCAAATGAAATGAGCTTCCCAAATACTCAAGTGGTAAGTAAAAAATTAGATCTCGGCTCAAAAAATCATAGAATTGAAATTTTTCTGGTGGGAGAACCTATAAAATCTGAGTTAATAGAAATTGCAAAACAGAAACTCCCTAAATATAAACTTGAAAATGCGGAATTGATCGTAAGGCAGAGTATTTCTGAAACGAGTAAAATTGATATAACTGCACTTCGAGCTGGAGTTATTGAAGAACTCTATAGAAAAAATGAAGAAATTATTAAGAATAAAGATAAACAAATACAATTGCTGGAAAGTCAGATTGCACTGCTATCACAAAATCAATTCCCCGTGGAAGAAATTTCTAAAGAAGCAAAAACTTTGTTTGAAAATCTTGAAGAGCTTTCCCTTAATAGATCCATCATAATGAGATTGAAGGAAAATAAAACAGATACAATAACAATTGCATACTCAAAATTTTCAAGAAAGATATCGTACGCTCAGAAAAAAAAATTTACAGAGTGGCTTAAAACAAGAATAAAATCAGATAACTTAAAGCTTATTACAGAGTAGTTATGAATTATACTTTGACAGAAATTTATATCTATCCCATAAAATCACTTGGTGGAATAAAACTTCAAAAATCGTTTGTGGAAGATCGGGGGTTAAAATACGATCGACGATTAATGCTTGTAGGTAAAGATGGAAAGTTCTTAACACAGAGAAAATTTCCCGAAATGGCTTTGCTTAAAACCAAAATTGAAAATAATATTCTATTAGTAATAGATTCAAGAAACAATAATAAAATCACAATAGATTTTGAAGAACTTAAAAAAAATTCCTCTGCCCATGAAATTATTGACGTTGAAATATGGAATGACCGCATAAAGGCAAAAAAAGTATCTTCAATAATCGACGAATTTTTTTCAGATGCACTTCAAATAATGTGTTCGCTTGTTTATATGCCAGATCATGTTAAAAGAATGGTAAAGCCAGAAAAAAAATATGTAATAGAGAATTATATTGTAAGTTTTGCAGATGCATACCCTTTTCTTATAATAGGAGAAGAATCTTTAAAAGACTTAAATAATCGATTAAAACAAAAAATACCTATGAATAGATTTCGCCCAAATTTTGTATTTAGTGGTGGTAAGTCTTTTGATGAAGATAAATGGAAAAGTTTTAAGATAGGCGATATTACATTTTACCCCGTTAAACCCTGTGCACGATGTGTAATAACTACTATAAATCAAGATACTGCAGAAAAGTCTGATGAACCTCTTAAAACTTTATCAACTTATAGAAATATAGAAAATAAAGTTTTGTTCGGACAAAATCTTATTCATAAAGGAATCGGTGAAATAGAAGTAAATTCAAAATTGGAAATTCTTGACTGGAAATAAAACAGGTTAAAAACATGTTAAATATTAAATCTTTTTTACGCACAACATTTTTGGGTGGTTTTTTGGTTGTACTACCAATAATAGTATCTATTTTTTTCCTTGTATGGCTCTTTGAATTACTTACAGATAAAATAAGACCTATAACAATGATACTAATTCAAACGACAAAGCTGAATGAACTAATAGCTTCGGTATTAGCCATAGCAATCATATTAATTCTTTTTTTTATTGTTGGTCTAATCGTTCAAACAAGAGTGGGCAAATTTATTATCCATATAATTGAAGAAAGGTTATTTAGAAAAATCCCTTTTTATAAAATAATAAAAGATACTGTTGTACAGCTATTTGGCAGCGAAAAACTTATATTTAAATATGCTGCATTAGTTAAACCATTTTCGAACGATACAATGATTCTTGGATTTGTTACAGACGAAAGCCAAAATGGGTATGTTACGGTATTCATCCCTTCGGCTCCCGCACCAACAGGTGGTTATATTTACAACATCAAAAAAGAAAATATTATAAAACTGGATTCTCCTGTAGAACAGGTAATGAAAGTTGTCTTAAGTCTTGGTGCAGGCTCAAAAGATTTTTTATCAAAATTATAAATTTTAATGACAGCTTAATTTCACGCAAAATGAAAAATATCTTTTCATAAATTTTGTTACAATAAAAATTTTCATCTATGAAAAATATTCTCCTACTAATTTCCATATTGTTTGGAATTCTATTGCCATATGGACACACTTATAGGTTTTTGATTCGCTATTTTCTAATGATACTATTATTCTTTTCTTTTCTTGATATAAAAGTCAACAAGGAAATAATAACAAGAAAACATCTTATAATACTTTTAACAATAATTTTAATATCCATTACATCATTTTTAATTTTTAATTCATTTAATAAAACTCTTGGAACTACTTCATTTATAACTGCAATTGCACCAACGGCAATTGCTGCTCCTGTAATTATCAGTTTACGCAAAGGAAAAGTTGAATTTGTATTTTTCTCATTATTAAATAATATTGTAATTACACTTTTAATTCCATTTCTATTACCTTTATTAATAAAAACCAATTCAAACATTTCTACTGGAAATATTTTTTTCCCTGTACTTGTTACTTTATTGGTCCCTTTTTTCTTTGCAAGAGCTACAAAATTAATTTTTCCAAAACTCTGGAAAAAATTGGTTGAATGGAAAGAGATATCCTACTATTTATTAATATTAAACGTTTATATAGCAACATCAGATGCTACAAATTACATTAGAAATGAATTTACAGGAAAAAACGAAATAATAATTTACATTGCATTGATATCGGCAATACTCTGTCTGTTATTTTTTTCCTTAGGTTATTTAATCGGGGGAAAAGAATACCGTGCAGAAGTCGGTCAATCACTCGGACAAAAAAACAATGCTTTCACTATCTGGATTTCATTAACTTTTCTTGAACCAATAACCGTTTTAGGACCCGTTTTTTATGTGCTATATCAAAATATATATATTTCATGGATCCTTTATAAACATAACAAACATGATTCTGATAAAATAAAATTAATAATCGACTGAAATATTTTTGTTTTGATAATTTTTATCTGCCTTTAATTTCCTTTTTTGAAGATTGATTTTCCTCTTTTGTATTTGTTAATCTTCCGCTTTTAGTTAAAATTTCTTTTAACAAAAATTCAATTTGAGCATTAATACTTCTTAGATCGTCCGCAGCCCATTTTTCCAGAGCATTATAAATATTTTCATCAATTCTTAAAAGGAATTTTTTCTTCTCTGGCATTTTTATCTGTTTCTTCTTTTTAGCATTAGATAAAACAAAAAGGGAATTAACCAGGAATTTTTATCAAGTATAATAGATTTACTATTAATCTCAATTCTTGCTTTAGGTATAAACAAATTACACTTCATTGTAATCAATGTTTGACCAAAACCATCATTTAATTTATAATTTAAACCCAGGAGGTCATACTCAACCGAAAGCTGTTCTCCACGAGGTAAAAAAATAATTCCGGATAAACCAAATAAAGGTTTTTTATAATTAGCAAAAGGGAGTTCATTATTGGAATATTTTATGCATATCTCCCTTGACCATAGGGATGATTTATAGAATTCTACATCTTCGTTCCCAAACCCTGTTGCCAAAGCCTTTAATGTAATTGGGTTGTGAATTTTCAACATGCACAAAACCTCATCTTTATACTTCAGTTCATAAATTCTTTTCAAAAGATTTTTTCTTACAACTATTAATTCACAACCGATATAATCAGAAATTGATTTTTCCATGATTAATCTTCAATTATTGATAGAGAGTTCCAGTATTAATAACTGGCTGTGCTTGAACTTCAGAGACAAGAGCAACCATTAAATTATTAACCATTGTAGCCTTTTTATCTTCATCGAGTTTTACGATGTTATGGTCGCTAAGTGCTTTAAGTGCCATATCAACCATACCAACAGCGCCTTCTACTATTTTTTGACGAGCTGCTACAACAGCCTGAGCCTGCTGTCTTCTCAACATAGCTTGAGCAATTTCTGGTGCATAAGCAAGATAGCTAATTCTTGATTCTATAACTTCTACACCCGCAACATCAAGACGGGATTGTACTTCTTTCTTCAATTCATCAGCAATTTCCTGTGGATTACCTCTTAATGAAAAAGATTCTTCTTCTGATGAATCATATGCATATTTAGTTGCCAATCCTCTAATTGCCGTCTCGCTCTGAATTGCAACAAATTGCTCGTAGTTCTGAACATCAAAGACTGCTCGAGCCGTATCTATAACTCTCCATACAATAACTGCTGCAATTTCAATTGGGTTACCATGCAAATCATTAACTTTTATCTTCTCGCTATTAAAATTGTGAATGCGCAATGAAACACTTTTCTTAATAACAAATGGATTAACCCACCAGAACCCAGTTTTTCTTACAGTTCCCAAATACTTACCAAAAAGTATTATTACCCTTGAATCATTCGGTTGAATGGCAAGAAATCCATTGAAGCTGAATGTAATAAATAAAAGTAACAAAATTGCACACACTAATAACAATAAAGAAAAAGGAGAAAAACTTAATCTAAATAGAAAATAATCAATCACCAATGAAACAAAAATAATCAAGAGCATAAAAAAGCCATTAATCTTTCTAGCTGATTTTTCCTGAATTGCTTCCATTTTATTACCTCCTTTATTAAGCTATCACAATGATAGCATAATGATATCATTTTGTCAAGTCTTATTTTTAATAAAGTATTTTTGATTATCTTTGAGCAACAAAATGAGAATTCATAATGTGGAAGATTTCTTTAATTTTATTAATTCTTTTTATATTCTTTGTGGGATGTCAAGAAAAGCTTGTAGAAAAGGGAAGTCCAGAATATTTAGATGATATTAAAAATTGGCAGAAGAAGAGAATTGAAAATCTAAAAAAAGAAACTGGATGGTTAAATCTTGCAGGATTATTTTGGTTAAAAGAAGGAGAAAATAAATTTGGCAGCAATAAAAGCAACGATATAGTTTTTCCCGAAAAAGCACCGGAATTCATAGGAAAATTTCTACTTAAAGATTCAAATGTAACTATAGAAATTATTGAGGGTATCGATGTACATAATGATGGCAAAAAAATAAATACTCTTCAACTTAAAGACGATATGCAGGGGAAACCAACAATACTTGAATGTGGTTCTTTAAGATGGTATATAATAAAAAGGGGAAATAAATTGGGGGTAAGATTACGCGATCTGGAAAGTGAGCTCGTCAAGAATTTCAAAGGCATTGAATCATTTCCTATAAATGAAGATTGGAAAATAGAAGCTAAATTTGAACCTTATAATCCTCCCAAAAAAATTTTAGTCCCAAATATTTTAGGAACCATTGAAGAAGAATTTTCTCCGGGTGCATTAATATTTAATAAAGATGGAAAAATTTTCAGGATTGATGTACTTAACGAAGGTGATTCTTACTTTTTGATTTTTGCAGATGAAACAAGCGGAAAAGAAACCTATGGAGCAGGTAGATTTCTTTATGTCAAAAAACCAGGTCCAAATGAAAAATTATTTATAGATTTCAATAAAGCATACAATCCACCTTGTGCATTTACTAAGTATGCTACATGTCCATTACCGCCAAGACAAAATTATTTAAAACTAAGAATTACTGCGGGCGAAAAAAAATATGGTAACCACTAATTAACTAAAAACATGTCATCAAGTAAATATAATGAAAATAAAAAAAGTAATTACAGCAAAGAATTTCTTAGCACTATTTCGCATCAACTAAGAACTCCGTTATCAACAATATTAAGTTCTGTTGACTTATTGGAATTATATATCAAAAAGAAAAACACTGGGCGACAGTTACAGGTATTAAATAAAATTAAAAACACTGTTATCAATCTTAGAAATGTTATTGATAATATAACTGAACTTTATAAAAATGAATTACAAAAACCCACCATAAGAAAAATTGAATTTAGAAAATTTATTAATGAATTGATTGAAGAAGTAGCTGTTGAAACAAGAGATGTTCATCTCTTAAATGTTAATATAGAATTTACAGAAAAACATATACATGTAGATGACTTTATATTGAAACAAGTATTAATGAACTTATTATTAAATTCTATAAAATTTTCTCCTGATGGTGGACACATTTTACTAACAGTAAAGAAAATTAAAAATTACATCGAATTTTCAATTAGAGATGAAGGTATAGGAATTGATGAAAAAGAGATTAAAAATTTGTATAAACCTTTTTACAGAGCAAAAAATGCTGAAAATATTCCCGGGCTTGGTCTGGGTTTAGCTATTGTTCATAAATTGGTTAAATTACATATGGGTAAAATTTCTTGTTACAGTTCCTTAAATAAAGGAACTGAGTTTAAGGTTTTAATTCCATTAAAGAACAATGAAAAAAGTACTGATAATAGAAGACAATCACGACCTTGCAGATAACATTTACTTGATGTTAAAAGAAAGAGGTTACAAACCTGTTGTTGCTTATAATGGCTCATCAGCATTAAAAATTTTTCAGCAGGAATTACCTGAAATTATTTTATGCGATATTATGTTACCCGATATAAGTGGTTATAAAATTCTAAATGAAATAAAAAAAATTGAAAATGCAAAATTACCGATCTTCATCTTCCTGACAGCAAAATCACAAAGAGACGAAATTAGAAAGGGTATGGAGTTAGGCGCTGATGATTATATTACCAAACCCTTCACTTATGAAGAATTAATAAAATCAATAAAAAAAAAAATAAAAAAAAGAACTAAACTTCAAATCTCAGGGAATCAACAAAAAATTTATAAGGGAAAAAAATCCAGATTAAATTATGATGATTATATTTTTATTAATGACAAAAAAAATCCTGGATTTTACACAGTTAATAAAATCATTTATATTAACAGCGTTAAGGATTATACAAGATTAGTTTTCGAGGGAAATAAAAAATTTTTATTAAGAAAGCCAATGATTTACTGGGAGAATAAATTACCATCAAATAAATTTGTAAGAATACACCGTCAAACAATTATTAATCTTGACTTTATAAATAAAATCGAAAAAGCAAGTAGCAATAGACTGATAATAACATTAAAAAATACAAATGAAAAATTGTTCGTAAGTCAGAGATACAAAAAGAAAATCCATTCTATACTTTCCTGAATTCGCTCGTCTCATTTTTTAATCGCTTGTCTATTAACTTTTACATTACTTGAATTAAGAGTATAAGTTTAGTATGCACCCTCTGTGAAAGTGGAATTGGAGCCAAAATCGTAGGTACAAAGACCTAACGATTCCAATTCCACTTAAATAATAAATCAGCCGAACGAATAGCAAAATAATCTTTATAGATTGCTAAGAGCATTTCAAGAGGGAACTTAAGGGCAATATTGTGAAAGACGTTTTATGCAAAAAAATAAAAAAACTTCGTTAACCGAAAACAAGGGTACAATATTCGATAAGAATATATTTCCACATCGCCATATTCCTAAAGAACAACTCTATAAAATAATTGCTGAATATTCAACTGATTGGATATACTGGCTTGACCCCCATAATAAAATTTCATACATGTCTCCTTCCTGCAGGTATATTACTGGTTATTCCAGAGAAGAATTTACTAAAGAAAAAAGCTTGTTACTTAAAATAACTGCCCCCGAAGATCGAGAAAAATTGATTGAACATACCAGAGAAGTATTAAGAGGAAAAATCTTCTGTACTATGGAATTTACGATTATTTCAATGAGTGGTGAAAGAAGATCTATTTTTCATTCATGTCAGGCTGTTTACGATGATAATAATAAATATATAGGAAGATATATTTGCAATCGTGACATTACTGAAATAAAAAGTGCATGGGAAAAACTGGAAATAAAAAATCACATAATATCAAATATTTACAACGACGTATCAATTGGAACATATCAAATTCATCCTGACGGAAAATTAATATATGCTAATGATGTTTTAATAAAAATGCTTGGATATAATAATCTATCTGAATTACAAAAAATAAATTTTGAAAAAGAAATTTTTATTAATCAGGAAAAAAGAAATTGGCTCAGAAAAATTTTGAATATCAAATCCACTATAAAAAATATTGAATCTGATTGCATTACAAAAAATGGTAATAATATTCACATACTCGAAAATATTACTGCTATAAAAGACGAGAGCGATAAAATAATTTACTATGAAAGTATTGTTAAAGACATAACTGAAAAGAAAAAAGCTGAATATCTAATAAAAGAAACAGAGAACAAAAAGAAGCAAATTGAAAAACTAAAAGCTGAATTTCTTGCTAATATTTCTCATGAGATTAGAACGCCTGTAAATATTATAGTCAATTTATCTCAAATGTTAAAAAATGAACTTGATGGAATTTCGAACGATGAAGTTATAGAAGGTGCATATATAATCGAAAACGAAAGCAAAAGAATTCAACGAACAATAGATTTAATTCTTGAAATTTCACAATTAACTTCTAATGCTTACGAATTTTGTCCTGAACAAATTGATTTAAATGTTATACTCGGAGAACTAACTGAAAAATACAAAGCCATCAGATCAAAAAAAGGATTAGATTTTCTATTCATATCAAAAGCTTTTAACTCACACACTTTAGCAGATAAACATTCATGTTATCAAATATTTACTCAATTAATTGAAAATGCTATTAAATATACTCCAGAAGGAAGTATTGATGTTTTATTATATAACAATAATAAAGGTGAACCAGTTGTAGAAGTTAAAGATACTGGCATAGGGATAAAAGAGGAATATATTCCTTATTTATTTACAATTTTTTCTCAGGAAGACAATTCTTATTCGAGAATGTTTGAGGGTACGGGATTAGGTTTAGCAATTGTAAAAAAACATTGTGAATTAAATAATGCTTCAATTGATGTTATAAGTAAAAAGGGGCTCGGTTCGAGTTTTATTGTAACATTTAAGAATACAAACAAAGAAAAGTGATATTTTGGTTAAATAAAATCTTTAGTCTTCAATTAAAAGAATATTAATAAACAAAAAATGATTATTTAGTTTAACTAAATTCACAATAATGATATTATTGCAATTTTATTATGGGAATTAATTTTTCATCAAGTTTATCGTTATCATATAAAACTTTTTCTAGAAATAAACCAGAAGGTGGAGCAGTATATTTAGAGGGTTCTTTGGATTCTTTTTCTAAGAAATAAATTAAATCTTTTTCTGTAAATTTCCCTCGTCCTATTTCAACAAGAACACCAATCATTCTTCTAACTTGTTTCCATAAAAAGTGTGAACCTACAATTCTAATTAATATCATGCTTTCTAATTCTTTCATTTGAATATTCTCTATCAAAACCTTGGTGGATTTTTCTTCTGTATCCTTATCGGCAAAAGATACAAAATCATGCATGCCTAAAAACAATTTTGATGCTTTTTCCATTTTTTTAAAATCGAGCTTATCTTTAATCCACCAAACAAAGGGTTTTCCAAAAGCAGTTCTTCTTTTTGATATCTGATATAAATAGCTTCTGCTTTTAGCATTATGTCTTGCATGAAATTTCGAAGTTGTTTTTTCGACTTCTAAAATATTAATATCTAAAGGGAGTTCGTCGTTTAATTTCATTTTAATAATTTCAGGAGCCAGTACGGTTTTCACATCTAGATGAGCAACCTGACAGATTGCATGAACTCCGGCATCTGTTCTGCCAGAGCCCTGTATATCTACTTTCTCTCCCTGAAAAATTTTTTCTGCTGCTTCAATTAATTTCCCCTGAATTGTTTTTGCATTTTTCTGAATTTGCCATCCACTGTATCTTGTTCCTTCATATTCAATATACAATTTAAATCGTGCCATTATAATTTTTATTTTTGCATTTAAGGTGCTTTTAGATTATTAGATTAAATATTATTCCATTTTTAACCAATCAATCTTTATACTTTCCAAAAAGATTTCTTAAAGAATTTTCAATAAAAAAGGCTATAATATTCAATTTTTATTTATCAAGCATAAACGGATATCTATAATTTTTTGGTGGAACAAAATTTTCTTTAATTGTCCTTGCAGAAACCCATCTCAGCAAGTTAAGATAACTACCAGCTTTATCGTTAGTACCGCTTGCTCTTGCGCCACCAAATGGTTGTTGACCTACAACTGCACCTGTCGGCTTGTCATTAATATAAAAATTTCCTGCCGAATGTGTTAGAATTTTATCGGCAGTTTCGATAGCTTTTCTATCCTGTGCAAATATAGAGCCTGTTAAAGAATATGGAGAAGTTTCGTCACAAAGATGAAGTGCTTCTTCATATTTATTATCTTCATAAACAAAAACGGTTAAAACTGGTCCAAAGATTTCTTCTTCCATTGTTTTGAATTTTGGATTAGAAGTAAGGATAATAGTAGGTTCAATAAAATATCCCGTTGAGTCATCATAATTTCCACCATAAATAATTTCAGCTTCAGAAGAATTTTTAGCGTATTCAATATAATTTGTTATTGACATAAAAGCATTTTTATCAATAACTGCATTCATGAAATTTGTAAAATCAAGAACATCCCCCATTTTAATAGTCTTGAGTTCTTCAAATAAATATTCTTGAAGTTCTTTCCAAATAGAACGCGGAATGTAAGCACGAGATGCAGCAGAACATTTTTGTCCTTGATATTCAAACGCACCTCTAATTAATGCTACGCCAAGAGCTTCGATATTTGCACTTGAATGAGCAAAAATAAAATCTTTACCGCCTGTTTCTCCAACAAGTCGTGGGTAAGATTTATATTTATGCAAGTTATTAGCAACTGTTCTCCACATAGATTGAAATGTTGGAGTACTTCCTGTAAAATGAATACCTGCAAAATATTCTGAGTCCAAAACAATATTACCGATTTTCGAACCTGAACCGGGTATAAAATTAATAACTCCTTCCGGAAGGCCTGCAGCTTCAAGTAATTTCATTAACCAATAAGCAGAGTAAACCGCACTCGAAGCAGGTTTTAAGAGAGCAACATTACCCATAATTGCTGGAGAAGTTGGAAGATTTCCACATATAGATGTAAAATTAAATGGTGCCACGGCAAAAATAAATCCTTCGAGTGGCCGATATTCCATTCTATTCCACATACCAACTGGAGAGTGGAGTGGTTGTTCTTCATAAATTTTCATTGCATAATATGCATTAAACCTGAAAAAGTCAGAAAGTTCTGCAGCCGAATCTATTTCTGCTTGAAAAACATTTTTACTTTGTCCAAGCATTGTTGCCGCATTAAGAAAATATCTCCATTCAGTAAGAGTAATTAAATCTGCGGCTTTAAGAAACACTGCTATTCTATCATGCCAGTCCATTTGCGACCATATTTTATAAGTTTGCATAGCAGACTGAATGGCCATTTTGATTTCATTTTCTCCTGCTTTATGATACTTTGCAAGCACTGTTCTGTGGTCGTGGGGACAAACACAATTTTCAGTGTCTCCAGTTTTTATTTCTTTACCACCAATTATTAATGGAATTTCAATAGTTTGACGAACCATCGCATTGAGCTGGTTTTTCAATGCTATTCGTTCCGATGTTCCCGGAGCATAACTTTTAACTGGCTCGTTCTGAGGAAATGGTACGTTAAACTTTGCATTTGCCATTTTTTTAACCTTTTTATTGTTAAAGGATTTTTGTTACTCTAAATTATAAAATTTATTTTTCCTTTTTTTGAACATCTTCCAATAAATTTATTGAACATTACATACTTAGTCGAAAAAATTTCATTGCTCTTTGATTGGGAATTATTTACTTTTTTAGTGAACTTATGATGATACTCTGATTTTCAGATTAAACTTATCCGTTAAGCTTTTTAATAGAGAAGAGTTTGTGATTATGAAAATAATTTTCTTGATAATACTTACTTTAATCTTCTTAAGGTCTCCCAATAAACCTAATAAAATTTTTGTTATAAAAGTTGATGGAACAATAAATCCTGTAGTTGCAGACTTTATTCACAATTCAATTAAAACTGCAGAAGATGAAAATGCAGAATGTTTAATAATTCAGTTAAACACACCAGGTGGTTTACTTAAATCGACTCGATTAATTGTAAGTGATTTTTTATCTTCAGAGATTCCGGTTGTTGTATATGTTTATCCTTCTGGAGCTCAGGCAGCATCGGCCGGGGTTTTTATTACACTTGCATCACATATTGCAGTTATGGCTTATGGAACAAACATCGGGGCTGCTCATCCTGTAATGATGAGTGAAAGTGGTGGTCAAAACAAAAAAGATACTACAAATATAATGATGGAAAAGGCAACAAATGACGCCGCTGCCTTTATTAGAAGTATTGCAGAAAAAAGAAATCGTAATATTGAATGGGCAGAAAAAGCTGTGCGCCAAAGTCTATCTTTATCTGAAACAGAGGCATTAAAACAAAACGTTATAGATTTGATTTCGAAGAATATTGATAGTCTTATAGTTCAACTCGATGGAAGAAGAGTTGAAACGATATCGGGGATAAAAATTATTAAGTCACAAGATGCCCAAATAATTCCTCTTGAAATGAATTTTATTCAAAAAATTCTTGATATAGTTAGCGACCCCAATATAGCATACATCTTATTGATGATTGGAATTTATGGTCTGATATTTGAGTTAAGTAATCCTGGTTCAATTCTACCTGGAATTGTTGGCGTTATTTGTTTAGTACTTGCATTTTATTCTTTACACACATTGCCAATTAATTATGCTGGTTTAGGATTAATACTTTTTTCAATAATTCTTTTTATAGCAGAACTAAAAGTTGTAAGTCATGGATTATTAACAGCTGGTGGTATAATATCTTTTGTTATTGGTTCTCTTATGTTAATTAATACAGACATATCAAATGAATTTTTAAACATCTCTTTAACAGTAATTATAACGGTTTCCATCTTGACTACATTATTTTTTGCATTTGCATTGGGGAAAGGAATATCTGCTCAAAAAAGACACCCCACCACAGGAACCGAAGGGATGATTGGAGAAATTGGAATAGCACTTACTAAAATAAGTACAAATTCTACGGGTCAAATTTTATTACATGGTGAAATATGGAGTGCCGAATGCCACGGGGAGGTAATAAATCCGGGTGAAAAAGTTAAGGTTATGAGTAGAAGTGATTTGGTGTTGATTGTTGAAAAACTTTAATAAAAAAAGGAGAATATTATGGGACCACAGGATATCACAATAACTTTTATAATTATTTTTTTTGTTATAATCATCCTTGCAAGTGCAATAAGAATCTTAAGAGAATACGAACGCGGTGTTATCTTCAGATTAGGTAGATTAATTCCAACAAAAGGACCAGGATTGATTTTTTTAATACCAATAGTTGATAGAATGGTCCGGGTAAGTTTAAGAGTTGTTGCAATGGAAGTACCACCTCAAGATGTTATAACAAAAGACAATATCTCGATAAAAGTAAGTGCAGTTGTTTACTTCAGAGTAATTGATGCAGCAAAAGCTGTTGTTGAAGTTGAAAATTATTTATATGCAACTTCACAACTTGCACAAACCACTCTACGAAGTATGCTCGGTCAATCCGAGCTTGACGAATTATTAACAGAGAGAGATAAGATTAATCGTCATCTTCAGGAAACTATTGATACACACACAGCACCGTGGGGTATTAAAGTATCTCTGGTTGAAGTTAAAAATGTCGATTTACCGGTTGAAATGCAAAGAGCAATTGCACGTCAGGCAGAAGCTGAAAGAGAAAGAAGAGCTAAAGTTATTCATGCAGAAGGTGAATATCAGGCTGCACAGCGCCTTGCTGATGCCTCTGATATAATCAGTCGCTCACCTTATGCTCTGCAATTGAGATTTTTGCAAACTTTAATCGAAGTTGCTGCAGAAAAAAATTCTACAACTATTTTCCCTGTTCCTATTGATTTATTTAAGCCTTTTTTAGAATTAGTAGAAAAATCAAAAAAGGTTGAAAAATGACACTGGGGTAACTTAAAATCTAACTAATACCAAATTTGATTGCAGTAATTATTGTTCTATTCCAATTTAGTATTCATTTTCTTCATTATTTATTTTTCAGTTAATTTTGCCTTCATTCTATTAAAAGAATTATGTTATAAAAATATATTAAAATAAATTGTAATTAGCATAATTACATTTTAATTTTACAGTAAAAATTGTTGAAAGGAATTAACATATGACAAATGCTCAAAAATGGCTTGCAGTTTTTTTGGGTTTATTTATTTTTCTTTTTTTACTTGGGAGAATGACAAACAAAAAAGATGAAGCAAAGCAACCGGAAAGTGAATATGTGGAAAAAACCATGCAATCAAACGAAGAAAAAGATGGTTTGCAATTAATAAGAGAGAATGGCTGCACATCCTGTCACGGTCAAAATCTTGAAGGCAGCAATATTGCTCCGGCTCTTGTTAAAATAAAGGAAAATTGGGATAGGGAAGATTTAATAAATTATTTACGCAATCCCTCTTCATTCAGCAACAACAGATTAAAAGAATACAGATTAAAATATAAAAACATTATTATGCCATCATTCAATAATCTAGATGTTAAGGATCTTGGAAAAATAGCAGATTATCTTTTTACGAGATAAGTGTTATAAAGATATTCATTAAAAGAAGCACTGATAGCGAAGGTTAGCTACCAGTGCTTTTAACTTTATGCTTTATTAGCACTACCGAGAACGTTAATAATTTTATGTTTATAAAGTTCCTTTAATGCTTCCCGAGCAGGACCCAAATATTTTCTTGGATCAAATTCAGCAGGATTTTCTGCAAGCACTTTTCTTATTGCAGCTGTTACGGCCAATCTTCCATCGGAATCTATATTAATTTTACATACAGCAGAAGCTGCAGCACGTCGTAATTGGTCCTCAGGTATCCCTACAGCATCTTTTAATTTACCACCATAACTATTGATTGTTCTTACTAATTCAGCTGGAACCGAAGATGCCCCGTGAAGAACAATAGGAAAACCAGGAATTCTTCTTTCAATTTCTTCAAGTATATCAAATCTTAACGGTGGTGGTATTAAAATCCCATCTTCTGTACGAGTACATTGTTCCGGTTTAAATTTATTAGCTCCGTGTGATGTACCTATTGATATTGCAAGCGAATCTACACCTGTTTTACTAACAAAATCTTCAACTTCTTCGGGTTTTGTATAATGAGTTACCTCACTTGAAACATCATCTTCAATACCAGCAAGAACTCCTAATTCTCCTTCAACAGAAACATCATATTTGTGTGCATATTCAACTACATGACGCGTAAGTTCAACATTTTTTTCATATGGTAAATGTGAACCATCAATCATAACAGATGAAAAACCAGAATCGACGCACGATTTGCAAAGCTCAAAGCTATCTCCATGATCAAGATGAAGTACAATTGGAATATCGTAACCCAATTCATGCGCATATTCTACCGCACCTTTTGATAAGTGTTTAAGCAAAGTTTGATTAGCATATTTACGTGCACCGCTTGATACCTGAAGAATAACAGGTGATCTCGTTTCTACACATGCACCAATTATTGCCTGTAACTGTTCAAGATTATTAAAATTGAAAGCCGGTATTGCATATCCGCCTTTCAATGCTTTTTGAAATAACTCTTTTGAGTTTACTAATCCTAATTCTTTGTAGTGTATCATATCTTTTGCCTTTTGTTAATAAATCATAATTTCATTCATAAGTATATAAAAAAATGTAAGATTTATCAAAATTACTATGATTTTCTAAAACTTTTAATCTCTGAAATCCTAAAATTAATAAGCTTTAATTCAATAATTATAAAAAATTATCATAACACGAAATTGTATACCAATTCTTGATTTTGCTAAGGAATGAAGTTCTATTAATTTTTCTTAGGGTATTAAATAAAGGAAACTTCTTTTTTGTACGAATGAATTAATAAATCTGTATACTCATTGAAGGAAATTTCTTTTGTCCCAAACATTTTCAAATGCTCTGTCTGGAATTGAACATCAAGAAGTATAAAATCCTTTTTGACCAATCTTTCAATTAATTTTACAAGAGCACATTTTGAAGCTTGCGAAACTTTTGAAAACATTGATTCACCAAAAAATGCACCTTTATAAGTTACTCCATAAAGTCCGCCAACTAATTTATTATCATCATAAACTTCTACAGAATGAACATAGCCAGCGTCAATTAATTTTTTATATGCTTCAATTAATTCTTCTGAAATCCATGTTTTAGGTCTATTAGCACAGTTGTAAATTACTTCAAGAATATTACAATCATATTTATATTCAAAATTCGATTTTTGCATAAACTTACGAAGTGAACGTGGTATATTATAATTATCCAGAGGAATAATAGTGCGTATGTCAGGAAGGTACCATTCAATATTTCCATCGTCATCAGCCATGGGAAAAGCTCCCTGAGCATAAAGTTGTATCATAAATTCTGGTTTTAATAAATCACTGTTGGTAATTATTTTGAATTCACTCATGTGACTCGATTTCAAATTTTATAATATCAAATCCCTTTTTAGATTCAAAACCTGCAAAAAAGGCACCTGAAAGAACCAATAACATTCCAATTAGAAAAGCAGTAATAATAAAAGAATCCATTCTTTCAATTGCAAAAATAGAAGAGATACCAAGTAAGATTGAGGTCAATACAAACAATGCAACTGCAGTTGCTAAATTTAATACAGAGTTTCTGACAAGTTTTAAACGGGTTAAAAGAGCATCAATTTGATTTGCAATACTAGCAAGACGAACATTTTCTTCAGGTTCAAGTTTACTTTCACCAACTTTTAACAGTAATCTTCTTTTTTCTTCATTAAGTAATCTAATTCTATTTGCAAGAAGAGAAAATCTGTTATTCATACTTAAAAGCAATAATCCACAAGCACTAATCATGACTGCTGGTGCAATCATTAATTGAATAATATTTACAGCTTTAATCGATAATAAATTTTCCATATTATTTTGAGTATATATAATTATGAAGAACTTCTATTGTTTCCTTGTGAACTTTAAGATCAATTTCCAAAAGATCGCGAATTGATAAAATTCCTACAAGTTTATCATTTTCGATAATTAAAATATGTCTTGTACCACGATCTTTCATTTTCTTTAAACATTCTTCATAAGTTTCATTAATATCTGCTAAAACAAGATCTTTTGACATTACAGTATCGACAGGAGTGGATTTCAAGTCGAGATCTTTTGCAATTACTCTTCTTACAAGGTCCCGTTCTGAAAACACTCCCAGTAACTTGCCATCCTCATCTAGTACGGGGACCAGACCAATATTATGTTTTGCCATAAACAAAACTGTTTCGTAAATGTTAGTCCCGGTTTTAACGGTCAATATATTTTTTGTAAGTACTTTCTCCCTTATTGATTTCATTTTACCTCCATAAAAATTTATCTATTCAGTCTTTATGTCTATTTTAATCTAATATTTTTAATAAGAGAATTGCAAGTAAAAAATTAAAGATTCTCTTCTTTATTTAATATTATAATTTTTGTTTCTTTTTCTCCACCAGACTGCAAAAGAACTTGCTATAAGAGAGTGAAATAAACTTGATACTGCTGAAGGTATTGCAACTAAAGGACTAGTAAAATTCTGTCTGGCAAGTACAACTCCCAATCCTGAGTTTTGCATACCAACTTCAATCGAAATTGTTTTTGCTATTCTATCACTACTATTAAAAAGTCGTGCAAGAATATAACCAAATAAAAAACCACATGAATGCAGCATAAATACTGACGTAAAAAGTTTTATTCCACCTGCAACAATATATTGTCTACCTGCACCAATTATAGATGATACAATAAGTACTATCATTAATACAGCAAGAATCGGCATTAATGGTAAAACTTTCTTTGTTATGTTAGGGAACCATTGTCTCATACTTATACCTACAATAATTGGAATAACAATCACCTGAACAGTGCTCCAGAATAATCCAAGCGTATCAACATATAATCTATTCCCAACAAGAAGCGCAGTAATAATTGGAGTTAATACAACAGCAAGAAGAGTCGATGCAGTTGTCATCGTTACGGATAATGCCACATCTAAATTTGAAATATAGCATATTACATTTGAAGCTGTACCCCCCGGGCACGCTGAGACTAAACATAGACCAACTGCATACTCTTTTGGAAGATTAAAAACATAACCAAGTATAAATCCGAAAAATGGCATTACTGTATATTGTAATGCTACTCCAAGTAAAACTCTGGCGGGCATTTTAGCAATACGTGCAAAATCTTCCCATTGCAAAGTTATACCCATGCCAAGCATTATAAGACCAAGGCCAATTGTAATTAATTCTCCAGTAAACCAGGTAAAAATGGGTGGGTAATAGAGTGCTATTATGCTAGCAATCAAAACCCAGAGTGGAAATAAATTTATAACCTTCTGCATTAATTATTTCCTTCTCAATAAACATTTTCTGTATTAACTATGAGCTTATAAAATTAAAGGAAATTCGTGAAGTTATATAATTTTTTTAGACATTAATTATTCCATTTTATCATATACATTAAAAAACAAAAAAGTATAATTATAATAAAATGGTCTTTTAAAAAATAAAATTAAAATGTTAATTAAAGGACATATCGGTAAATATAATCCAATGATGCTTAATCCAGACTTCTCCGGTTGCCCCTTTTTACATAAATACTTAGAATTATATCAAAAAATATCAATTAAAAATTATTTTATCAGTATACGGGTTTATAAAAGAAATTTGAATGGATTTATTAAGTTGTAAAATGTTAAAGAATAATACATTTAACTACATCAAGCTTTATAAAAAAGGATTAAAATTCTAAAGACACATTGGAATTTATTTTAGAAAAGCAAAAATAATTTTAACACGTTAAGAGCAATTTTTTTGAATATTTTCTTTGTAGAATTCTTCCAATTTTATTTTCATTTCATCTCTTACTTTTCTATGTGCTTCTAAAATTTCGTCTTCGGTTCCAATTACAAAGCTGGGATCTTCAAATCCTATGTGAACTTGATTTTTAATATCCCCCAAAAATACAGGACAGGTCTCTCTTGCATGATCACACACAGTAATGACATAATCAAATGATTGCTGTAAAAATTGGTCTACATGCTTTGGGTAAGCCTTGCTTATATCGATACCAATTTCTTTCATAACTTGAATTGCTCGTGATGATACCTGAGGCGCGGGACCAGTTCCGGCAGAATAAACCTCTAATGTAGGATCAAATGATTTGAACAATCCCTCTGCCATCTGACTCCGGCAGGCATTCCCAGTACAAAGAATTAAAATTCGCTTTGTCATAAAATAATCTCTGTTTTTTAGTAGCTTTTTCTATCCGATGATAGTTAGTACTTTTTGTGGGTATCTTACCACTGCTTACCAACTTACCATTAATCACCAGCCCGGGTGTTAGGGCAACACCTAATTCAAAAATTATATCGACCTGTTTCATTTCTATAAAGAAACACAATTATAAGACTAATATATATATTGAAAAAAATCTCAATTATTATACTTGCAACACTGAATAAAAAATCAGGGATTTTTGCTGTATGTAATATCGCTAAAATATTTACTGCCGAACCAGTATACAAAACGCTATTGCCAATTTGAATCCCGTACCATGTTTAAAGATTTAATAACCGCTGTCTGACTAATTAACCCTGAAATTATTCCAGCTATCAAAAATGCCAGCATAAGACACAGTAATAATCGTTTACACACATAAAATCGCAATAATTTAAGTACTTCTCTTATTGCAGTATAAAAGATGGAATTTCTTACTGGCAAAAAGGATTAAATAGTAAACCAGATAACTAAATACATGAAAGATTTAACATCTGATTTGTTTAACATAAAATATTTCTTTCACCGTTTGAAAATAACAAAAAATACATTTAAAAAATCTATCTATAACAAATTTGTATTCGGTTAATCCTTTTAATCTTTTTAATATCTCGTTTACCTTCATATGTTGAGTATATCTTCTTAAATAATTCCTAAATAGTTACAGACCGATCTTTTTCCCTTCAGTATTTAAAGAGTAATTGACACACTTGTCATCTCTTTCTTAAATGATCACCCCCCTTCAATTAATATACTAAGATGACTTGAAAATGTAGGTTTAGCTAATCCAGTTATTTCAGTTAATTGTAAACGATTAAACTTTTTTTTCTGAGTAAGAAAAATATTCTAACTATGTTAGGGTCAGATAATTCTTTATAAAATTTTGATAATTTTGTATATACACTTCGATAACAATCGAAATGTGATGTAGAGGATTTGAATTGTCCAGCAAAATATATTTATCATTATTATTGAAGTATGAGTTCAATACAAACAGCTTTACTGCAACAACTCTGACCATTAAATTGAGATGATTACATCATTGCAGCATTATTGATTGATGTGTTGAATTTTTCTAAATCCTTTTTTGGTAAAAAATATTTCTGCTGTATTAGTTAACAATATAATTCTCTTTAATCCTTTTTGTCTTGTAAGCGTTATCATCCAATCTACCATTCGTGAACCTACACGCTTGCGTTGAAATGAAGGAAGAACAGCATCTGAACGTAAAAGAGCATCGCTTCCGTAGTACTCAAATCCTGCAACTGCTACAATACTATTTTTGTATTCAGCAACATAAAAATCAGTTATTGTAGTACCTACAGTTTCAGTTGTAAGGTTCTGATTTTCTAACAACGACCGGATTGCATCAATATTTTTTGATTCTACACGTCTTTAAGTATGCTTAAATGGTTTCTCAGCATTAATTGTGATGCTGAAGATCCCGATCTTACTATTATTAAATTCCTCTTGTAAATCTGGTGTTAAATGTTGAGCAATTACATCATCGGGAATTTGAATTTTATGTTCTTTTTGAACTATTATATTAACAAATCCGGCTCCCTGAATTATTTTTAAGTATTCATCTTTTTGCAAAGCACCAGCAATGCAGCCTGCATATAAACTCGCATTTTTCTGAAGTTGTTCAGGGAGATTTCCTTGTAGGACAATATCCGAAATACAAAAATGTCCACCTTCTTTTAATATTCTACATGTTTCAGCAAATGCTATTCTTTTATCTGGCACAAGATTAAACACACAATTACTTACAACAACATCAGCAATGTTATCTTCAAGCGGTAGATTTTCAATTTCTCCAAGTATAAAATCAACGTTGTTATATCCGAGCTTTGAAGCGTTTTCTCTTGCTCTGGAAATCATTTCTTCAGTCATATCAATACCAATAACTTTACCTTGTTCCCCTACTAAAGCGCGTGCAATAAAACTATCATTGCCAGCTCCTGATCCGAGATCTACAACCGTGTTGCCAGGCTTGATATTTGCATACTCTGTTGGTAATCCACATCCTAAGGAAAGATCAGCATCTGGAACATAGCCGGTAAGTTTTTTATAATCTTCCGCAATCCCCGATGAATTTCCATTTGAACAGCCACAATTACTGCCACAGAAGGATGATTGATCCTTATGTATGGATTGCTGTGCGATTGCTCCATATTTTTCTTTTATAATTTTTTTGATGTTATTTTGTTCGTTCATTTTTACATCTCCTTTCTATCAATGGTTTGATAAAGATGGTAATTAATATCGTAATATTACGATAAATAACCACAAAAAAATTTAGCATCAAGATTTTTTAATAGACATAAATTTTATCAACAATTCTTTTGCTTCGTCCCATGTTTTATTATTAATACAATAACAAACTTTTGGGCCTTCAATTTCGCCTTTAATTAAACCAACTTCTTTAAGTACTGCAAGATGTTGAGACACTGTAGCCTGTGAAAGTGGAAGCTCATCAACAATGTCTCCACAAATACAAACATTTTTCTCCATAAGGAATTGGAGTATTGCAATTCTTGCTGGATGAGCAAGAGCTTTTGCAATTTCAGCAAGTCTATTTTGACTTTTTTTAAATTTTTCCTTTTTAGCTGTCCCCATATATCGCTTATCGTAAAATTACAATAATAATATTATGCTTACAAATATATATTACATTTTTGACTAAAAAATTAGCATCTTAACTTTTAATCTAATCTTGGTAACAGCCTAAGAACTGGAAAATCTATCCCTTAATTAGAATATATTTATGCTAAAGCATTTTTTTTCAATGAAGATTAAAAAATACATAACAATAAGAATATAAAACGTGTGAAACAGTTATTTACCTCCCGATTCATCTTAAATGTTTGATATTCTCGCAATATAAAGGATTATCAAAAACAGTCGATAAGCATATTAAACATATAGCAAGAATATCTAAATTTATTTTTATGTTCTTATTTTAGAATCGAGGCTTTATTATTAAAATCTTTTTCTCTACACTTCATTTAAAATTTCATTCAATAATTTAATTAGGTCTTTTAAAGCAAACGGTTTTGAGATAAAATGAGAAAATCCTCTTGACAGGAATTCTTCTTTATCATCTTCAGAGGCATAAGCAGTAATTGCTATAATAGAGGTTTTTTTATACTTTGGAATTTTTTTTATCGATTCCATTAATTGTACACCATCGTTTCCTTGCCCGAGATTTATATCTATCATAAATGCATCATATTCATTATTCCTGATTTTTTCCAATGCCTCAGGAGCATTACAAGCAATTTCTAAATTAAAATATTTAGAAAGAGATTTGAAAACTATATCCTGTGCAATTTTATCGTCTTCAACATAAAGAATTCTTTTTGTTGATTTGTCAATTGTTATATCTAATTCATCAAAAGTTTTATCTGATTTCTCATTCTTGGTTAATAATCCTATTTGTTCAATAGATTTGATTGGTAATACTACAGTAAAAGTTGTTCCCTTACCTAATTCACTTTCAACAGAAATATTACCTCCTAAGAGTTCGACATATTTTTTTGCAATAGTTAAACCCAGTCCTGTTCCTTGATAATCTCTTGCAGTTCCTTCGCTTACTTGTCTGAATTCCTGCCATATAATATTCTGCTTTTCCTTTGGTATTCCTATACCTGTATCAACTACCTTAATTACAAGATACCGATCTTTTTCTACCTTTTGAATTTGCGCGTTTAGTTCAATACTTCCCTTGTTTGTATATTTTATAGAATTACTAAGCAAATTATCAAGAATTTCTCTTAATAATTTTTCGTCAGTTTCAATAAAAAATTCTTTTTCATCATAGTTTCTATCTTTAAAAATATTATTGATAAAACTAAGATTCTTCTTTTCTGCTGTTTTACGGTAAAGTTTAAAAGAGTCCTCTAATATATCTTTTATATTGAGTTCTTTTAATTCTACTTCTACTTTTTCGAATTCAATTCTAGTTAAACTTAATATTTTATTAAGTGTATCTACAAGTCTATTAGATGAATCAATAATGCCACCAACTAATTCTTTGGATTCTGGATCTGATATTTTTTCTGATAATAATTCTGCATATCCTAAAATTCCAACAAAAGGAGTTCTAAGTTCATGACTCATGTTTGCAAAAAAGTATGATTTAACTTTATTCATCTCTTCTGCTTTCTCTTTTGCTTCTATTAATTCTTCAATCATT
>FWPU01004778.1_pt1 | contig 30833 bp, 26 predicted proteins | sample 2228361 | NCBI WGS metagenome assembly FWPU01 (sample SAMEA103939777, study PRJEB20133) | metagenome | reverse complement strand
AGCGAAACCCTCTCCCTCCATCCCGTGGCCCATACCACAAGCCGGTCGTCGCCTCTTGCCGCCAGCCTTCCTCTGTGATCGCGGGGTCTTGCCGTCGCCAGCCCGCGGCGATGCGTGCCCGGGTCTCATCCCACGAGCGAATGCCGCTGAGGGCATCCGCCGCCTCCACGTTGCATGCCCCTACCCCACAAGCAAAAGAGGCCGTATCTTCCGGACCCAACCCGCGCAGGAGCGCGGCGATAAAACCGGCGATGGTGGCATCGCCGGAGCCGGTGGTGCCGACCAGTGGTTCCGGCGTGTAACAGGGAGACCATAGCTCGCGGCACGACCAGGCTTCGGGGTCGGCGGGCGCGCCGCGCCCGGCCTGACGAAGCAACGACGCATCGGCAGTGCGGAGGTAGAGCCCGCGCGCGCCGATCTTCAGCGCGACGATGCGGGCCCCCAGCCGGAGCGCCGTCTCGGCCAGGTCGGCCACGTCGGCGGGGGTCAGGGCCTCTTGCAACCCTTCGGGCCTTCGCGATAACTCCTGGAAGCGGTCGCGCCGGAACATGAAAAGGAGCTCTTCGGCGCTAGGGAGGAAGAGGTCGGTATAAGGTAGCGTTTTTTGCAGGATGGCGAACCAGTCCACCTGCCCGCTGGGGCCGGCCGGGTCGGGCATTGCCATATCCAGCGAGGTCGTCACGCCGGTCGCCCGCGCCCGGCGCATCACCTCCACCAGGCCGTCGCCCCCGTCCCGATACATGGCGCGCATCAAGGGCGGATAGCCAAAGTGAAAGAGGCGCGCCTCCGCCACCAGGTCAAAGGAGATGTCATCGGCGGTGAAGGTGTGGTTGGCGCCCGGGCAGTGGAGGAACATGCGATCCACGCCGGGCGGATTGATCACCACGCTGTATGAGCTCACCTCGCCCGCGACGACGGCCATCCCCTCTGCCAACCTGGGATCGGCGCGCGCGAGGAGGTCTAAGATAACGCGGCCTACCAGGTCATCGCCCACCTTGCCGATCAGGCGGGTGGCGATGCCCAGCCGGTGCAGGGCCAGCCCTGTGTTGGAAACGGGCCCACCCGTTGCGAAAGTGGCCGCACCCACCTCCACCAGCCTGCCGGGAGCCAGCTCCAGAGAGCCACCTCTGCCGGCCCTCTGGTCAAACGCGGGGATGATGTCAAGACAGATGTGACCTGCGACGACGGCATCTATCATACTACTATCCTACCAGCCAAAGATAGGGCCGTTCCAAGAACTGCTTGACCCGTTGCAGGAAGCGGGCTGCGGGCGCGCCATCCACCAGCCGGTGGTCAAAGGTCAGGCTCAGGAAGACCATCTGCCGCACGGCCACCTTCTCGGCTTCGGCATCTATCACCACCTGCTTAGGCACGATCCGCCCGACCCCCAAGATCGCGCACTCCGGGGGGTTCACGATCGGCGTAAAGGCGTCAATCTCGTACATCCCTAGGTTGGTGATGGTGAAGGTGCTCCCTCGCAGGTCGTCGGCATTGGCCTTGCCTGCCCGCACCCGCTCCACCAGTTGCGCCGATTCGCGGGCGATCTGCCGCACCGTTTTGGTCTGTACGTCTCGCAGCACCGGCACCAGGAGCCCTCGTTCGGTATCCACCGCCAGGCCGATGTGCACCGCGTGGGACATGATGATCTTGTCCCCTTCCAGGCGGGCATTGAGGGCCGGATGTTCCATCAGGGCCTGGGCGACGATCTTCGCCAAGAGGTCGTTGTAACTGGGCACCGGCTGGCCGGTCATTTCTGCATCGGTCTTCAGTTGGCGGCGCAGACGCACCAGTTCTGTGGCATCGGCCTCGGTGGTCAGCGTCACCGCCGCCGTGGTGTGAGCGCTGGCCGCCATCCGCTCGGCGATGATCTTTCGCGTCGGGCTCATAGGCACCGCCGTCACCGCCGCCGCAGGCGCGGGGGCCACCTCTGCCGCCCTGGCTGCGGCCTCCACATCGGCGCGGGCGATGCGCCCGCCGGGGACCTGGGCCGCCAATTGGGCCACGTCCACCCCCAACTCCGCCGCCGCCCGTCGCGCCAGAGGGCTGATGCGCACAGGTGGCAGGGTCGGCGGGGCAGCCGCTGCCTGCCGAACGTCCCGCTCCACAATGCGCCCGCTGCGGCCACTCCCGCGCAGAGACGTCCACTCCACCCCCAACTCTCGCGCCACCCGCAGCGCCCGTGGGCTGATGGCCGGCCTGCGGGCCGTGGGCCGGGGGGCCGGGCCCGCGCCGGGGGCGACGCGCTGGGGAGCCGTCTCCGGTGTCGCTCCGGCAGCAGCCGGGGCCGTCGGTGTGGCAGTGGTGGGGGCCGCGAAGGGCAACGGCTCGCCCGGTTGCAGGATGTATCCCAGGAGCGTTCCTACCTCGGCCTCGGTGCCGGGGGGCGGAGAGTCGGGCGGGATGCGCAGGATGCCGCTCTCCAACGCCTCCACTTCCTGATCGGCCTTGTCGCCACCGACGACAAAAAGGGTCTCGCCCGCCTCCACGTGCTCGCCGTCTTTCTTGCGCCACTCCACCAGGGTGCCCTTTTCCATGTTCCACCCTAGCCGCGGCATGTGCACCTCATAGGGCATGGCTTCCTCCCCACGCTATCCCTTACTCTGCCAACAGGTCGCGCACGGCCTGCACAATATCCGACACGCTAGGCACCATATTGTCAAAGGCCGCGCTCGTCGCCGCCGGCGCGAAGGCCCCGTTCAGCCTCTGCACCGGCGCGTCCAGGTCGTCAAAAGCGCGCGCCATCACCTGCGCGGCGATCTCCGCCCCCACACCGCAGGGGGCGAAATCCTCGTCCACGATGAGGAGACGCCCCGTCTTGTGCACCGAGGCCACGATGGTATCCATATCTAACGGGGCCAGGGTACGGGGGTCAATCACCTCCACCGACACCCCCTCTTTCGCGAGTTCCTCGCTGGCTTGCAGGCTCTTGGGCACCATGGCGGCAATCGCCACCACGGTGACATCCTTCCCTTCCCGCGCTACCGCCGCCTGACCGAAGGGGATGAAGTACTCCTCCTCCGGCACCGGCCCTTTGAGCATGAGGACATCCTTATGCTCCAGGAAGAGCACCGGATCATTGCAGCGAAGGGCGGTTTTCATCAGGCCTTTGGCATCTCGCGGCGTGGTCGGTATGGCGACGCGAAAGCCGGGGATGTGCATGAAAAAGGGATAATAGTTGCCCGAATGGTGAGCGCCATTGGACTTGGCGACGCCGATGCACCCCCGCAGCAGGATGGGCATCTTCAGTCGCCCGCCGCTCATCCATTGCAATTTAGAAGTCTGATTGAAGAGGTCGCCGAAGGCATCGGTCAGGAAGTCAATGAACATGAAGTCCACCACAGGGCGGGCCCCCACGGCGGCGGCGCCGGTGCAGAGGGCGGTAAAGCCTCGCTCGCTGATGGGGGTATCCCGCAGCCGCTCCGGGCCATAGAGGTCGTAAAGGCCCACGGTGGTGTTGAAGTTGCCGCCCCGTTTCCCGATCCCTTCGCCCACCACGAAGATGGAGGGGTTCCTTGCCATCTCCTCGGCCAATGCCTCGCGCGCGGCCTCCACAAAGGTCATCTCACGCATGGGCACACCCTCCGTTCTCGCTGTAAACATACCGGGTCAGAGTCGTTTTATCGGGCCAGGGGCTGCTATCGGCGAAGGCCACCGCGTCCTCCACCATTGCTTTGATTTCCTCTTCAATGCGGGCGACGTCTTCCTCGGCGGCGAGACCGGCCAGCAAGGTATCTTTGAAGCGCGCGATGGGATCGCGGGCCTTCCATTCGGCGATCTCCTCCGCCGTGCGATAGCCGGTGTCTCGCATCCCTTCCGAATGGGGGCGCGTCCGATAGGTTCTGCATTCCAGAAGGGTTGGCCCTTCCCCGGCCCGCGCCCGCCGGATCGCTTCGCCGGCGGCCTGATAGACCGCCAGGACGTTGTTGCCGTCCACCGCCACGCCCGGTAAGCCGTATGCCTGGGCGCGGCTGGCAACGTCGGGGTTCTTCGTCGCCTGAGAGAAGGGAACTTCTGTGGCATAGAGGTTGTTCTCGCAGACGAAGAGCACCGGCAAGCCCCACACCGTCGCCAGGTTGATCCCCTCGTGGAAAGAGCCGTTGTTCACCGCGCCGTCGCCGAAGAAGCCGACGCTCACCCGGTCCGTTTTCAGGAGTCTGAAGGTGTAGGCTGCCCCCGCGGCCATGGTAATGCTGGGGCCGACGATGCCGCTGGAGCCCATCATCCCCACTTCAGGCTTGAAGAGGTGCATGCTACCGCCCCTCCCGCCGGAACAGCCGGTTGCTTTGCCGAAGAGTTCGGCGATCAATTCGCGGGGCGTCACCCCCTTGGCCAAGGCGTGGCCGTGGCCGCGGTGGGTGCTGAAGATCACATCATCGGGGCGCAAATGGGCACAAACCCCTGTCGCCACTGCCTCTTCCCCTACGTAGGTGTGGCAAGGCCCATGAATCTTCCCCGCCTGGTACGCCTTGATGAGCTGCTCCTCGCAACGCCGGATCATGAGCATCTGGCGATAGAGGGCAAGGAGCCGCTCTTGACCCAGGACGGCGACGAGTTGCTCCATCGCCGGGCCAACTTTCATTTCAGCCATCCCCCACTCCTCTTTAACCTGATTCAATCTCCGAACTTACCGGCGGCAGCCAAGGACATCCAGCCTACCGTGCCGCCATCCACCAACAGCGTCGTCCCGACGATGAAGTCGGCATCCTCCGAAGCCAGGAAGACGCAGGCCTTTGCCACATCCAGCGGCTGCCCCACCCGACCTCGCGGCACCGACCACCTGGCATCTTCCACGTTGTACCCTTCATATTTGGTAAAGTGGCTAGGCACCACGATCCAGCCGGGGGCCACGGCGTTTACCCGGATGTTCTCCTTCGCCAGTTCAACCCCCACCTCGCGCGTCCAGGCGATGATGGCCCCCTTCGTTCCGGCATAGACGGAATGCCCCGGCGCGCCGGCGAAGCCGTGCACCGAGGTCATGTTCACGATGGCCCCGCCGCCTCGCTCCCGCATGTATTTCACGGCCCGCTGGGCACAAAAGAACTGGCCGCGGATGTTGACGTTGTAGAGGAGGTCAAACTGCTCCGGCGTGACGTCCATGAACTTCCATACCTCGGTGATGCCGGCGTTGTTGATCAGGATATCTAGCCCGCCCAGGAACTCTGCGGCGTAATCCACCAGGCGGAAGCAGTCCTCCACCTTGCCCAGGTTGGCCTGCAGGAGGCTGGCCCGCCTGCCGGTGGTGGCCTTGATCTCCTCTACGGCGCTCTCGGCACCGCTCCTGCTGCTGGAATAGTGGAGCACGACATCCGCCCCCTGGCGGGCGAACTCCAACGCCACCTCGCGGCCGATGCCTGTGCCCGACCCTGTGATCAGGGCCAGTTTTCCTTGCAGTTTTCCTTCCATGCCCTGATGTGCCCCTTTCTTTATGGATTCATTGAGTTCTGTGCTGATGGCCGAGATGTTCTCGGCTCGCCGCCATAACCACTAGGTCGCGTCCTTCAGCGCGGCGGCGATGGCCATGGCCCAGGCGGTAATCGCCTCCCAATCGCGAAAGTCGCCAAGCGGCGCCTTGAGGCCTTTGACGATCAGTTTCTCGGCCAGGTTAAGTTTTTTCATATCCAGGTTGCCGTGGAAGACGGCGATGTCGCGGGGCTTGATACGATCGGCGATGGGCTTCAGGGCATCAGGGAATCGCCAGCCCTTCAACAACTGCACCGGATCGCCTTCGCCTGTAGGCCCACTGGAAAAGAGCCACACCGGCCGCCCTACTAACTCCTTCTCGTGAGCCTCCAGAAATGTTGCTGCTTCCTTGCGCCATTGGCCCACATACACCGCGCTGCCCAGCACTACCGCCTGATACGGGGTCAGGTCGCGGACGTGCTCCGCCAAGAGCACATCGGCGCGCAACCCCGCCTGACGCAACACCTCGCCGATCTTCTCGGCGATCTCCGCCGTCGCGTCATACTTGCTGGCGTAGGCTACCAGAACTTGAGCGCTCATTTGATCCTCCTTGAAGCGATCATTGCCATTGTACACCAAGCGTGATGCGTCGCGCAAACATCGTTGGTCGTCCGCCAAAATCATGACAACAGGCCCCCACCCTGCCCCTCCCCGCAAGCGGGGGAGAGCAGGGTGGGGGCCCCGATGCTTCCGCTATTGGTCCGTTACCCCGGCCACAACCGAAAATTGAGATGCACCTCTTAGGCCTGTGCCACTGGCGCGAACAGCTCCAACTTCTCCCCATCGGGCCCCCAGAAGAAGGCGATGCGGGCGCCCAACTTCTCCACGAAAAGGGGTTGCTCGTGAATCAACTCCACCTTGTGTTTGCGCAGATGGTCCAGGATACCGGCCACATCATCCACCTTAAAGGTCAGGTGGTTGACGATTCCTTCTTTGGCGAAGGAGTACTCGCCCGACTTACAGATCAGTTCAATCTCAGACTCGCCCAAGGGCAGGAACGCCAGTTCTGTCGTCTCGTTCAGCCGGACCCGCTGGCGCAGGGTCAGCCCAAGGACCTCCGTGTAGAATTTGAGCGACCGGTCAAGGTCCCGAACTTGAATGCCGATATGTTCAACTTTCTGCAGCATATGCTTTCCCCTTTCACCAACGGTTGGAGTTCCGCAAGCAGATGATCTGACTGTTCAACCCTCCGGACAAATCAGAGGCCAGATACAGGGCCGTCCCCACGACATCCTCCGGCGGGAGAATGGTGGCAGGATCTTTGACGACGAAGTTCCTGACCGGTGAGCGATCCAGGAGCTCGGTCTTGACCGGGCCCGGACAAACCACATTGATACGAATCCCTCTCCCCATCAACTCATCGCCCAGTGCCTGGGTCAACGCGATGACCGCTGCCTTTGAGGCAGCATAGGCGGTGCTCCCGGGCAATCCCCGCAGGCCGGCGGCAGAGGCGATGTTGATCACCCTCCCTGAGCCGCGCCGTAGCATCCCCGGCAGCACGGCGCGCATACAGAGGATCACCCCTTTCAAATTGACATTGAGGGCTTCATCCCAATCGGCCATCGTCGTCTCCAGAAACGGCTTGGGGTTGGAGAGCCCCGCGTTGTTCACGAGGATGTCTATGCGGCCAAACATAGCCAACCCCTCCTCAACCATCCGGTTGACTTCCGTTTCATTTTCAACGGAGGCCACGACCCCCAGGCATCGCCGACCTTTGGCGCGAATCTCCTCCGCCAACGCCCGAATCTGGGACTCTGTCCTGGCGCAGATGATCAGATCTGCCCCTTCGGCAGCGAAGCCCAAGCTGATGGCCCTGCCGATCCCCCGGCTCGCACCGGTGACCAAAGCCACTTTGTCCCTGAGTAGCATCGCAGCCTCCTTAAGAGTTTATCCTCTCACCAGGGCCATGCGCTGGCCGATGTACTCTTCCAGGCCTTGGGTTGCCTTAGAGAACTCGCCAAGCATATACAGCGTGGAAGGGTGTGTGTTGAACTGGTCCAGGGCCAGGCCGTTCGGGTCATAGGCCTGGATGCAGTAGGGAATCTGTGACATCTTATCCAGGATTTCCTCGGGCACCTCTTCTTCAATCTCAGGTCGGAAGATGAGGCCATCGCCCATGGCAAAGAGGGGCTCCAGGGCGTAGGGTGCCAGGGTGATGACGATATCCCCCCCGGCTATCTTCTCTATATCCCAGAAGCGCGGCCTGCCCGCTACTAGAGGGCCGGGCCGCAGAGAACAGGCAAGCAACTTGGCCGGGTATCCCCTATCCTGGAAGATGCGATAGGCCCTCCTGAAGACGGCGATGCCGAACCAGTGGATATCCTGCCAGGAAAGCGCGATCCCTCGCCATTGCGCCTGTTCCACCAGGGCCTCCCTCTCGGTCAGGCGACCGACCATCATGGTGATGACGGCGCGCCATTTCGTTAAGTCCACCCCCCTTTGTGCAGCCAACTCCATCCCCTCCTTGATGGCTCTGGCCGCCGCGATCATCTGCGACAGGGTGAAACATACGGTGGTATTGGTGGGGATGCCCTGGGCAGTCAAGGTCTTCAGGACCTCAATTCCTTCCTGGGTAGCCGGCACCTTGACGATCACGTTCGGATGAATGGCATGCAATTCCTCGGCCTGTTGGATCATGGTTTCCTTCTCCGTAGCCAGGCGAGGGTCCAACTGGCCGGAAAGCCAGCCATGGCGATAATTCGTGGCCTCAAACATGGGCAAGAACATCTCGGCGCCGCGTCTCACCACCTCTTTATAAGTAAGCCAGGAAAGCTCTTTCTGGCCGAGATCGGGACGGGATCGGATCAGGTCATCCACCCACCGATCCCAAAACTCAGGGTTGCTCTTCACCGCCTTCAACGAGAAAGGCGGATTGGTCGTGCAGCCCCGAAAGATGCTCTTGGCCGGGTCCTCGGCGACATAGAGCCGCCTGAGTTGCGCTTCCAGCACAGGCCTCCTATCCGGCCTGGCCGCGGCCAGCATTTCCTGAACCCATTGTTCAAATATCAAAGGAGACGAATCCCACCAAACCTCCAGATGGGGATGTGTTTGCGACAGAGATTCCACCGGGTTTACCATCATGGCGATCATCTCCTTGGCCGTGTTACTTTATCTCCTCCGGACGTACCTCGCGGCCTTCCTTGGCCGAAAGCTGGACGGCGCGGCAAAACTGAAGCACCACCTTCCCTTCTTCCCCTGTCAAGGGCGGCTGGCGGCCTTGGAAGATGGCATCCACGAAATCGCGCATGCCGGCGGTGAAGCTCGCCGCCCAATCCGAGTCCATGTTGGAGAATTCGGTTGTGATGCCATCGCGGTACATCACCACAGGCGGTCGGTCCAAGAGCATGGAGGTACAGCGGTTGACCCAGATGAACCCCCGACTCCCCGTCAGTTCCACCCACTCATCTTCCGGCGTATATTTGGAGCGCACCAGGATATCATAGGAAGTGACCACTTCCAGGGAGCCGTACTTCTCGGCGTTCTTGTACTTCCAGATGACGACAGCAGGACTGTCTATCAGCCACTCTTCGGGCACCTCTTCCGCGTCCGGCGGGAAGGCATCTTCTTGTGTGCCTGCAACATCTTCATCGGCTTGGACGACATGATCCACGCCCTGAATGAGGCGAATCCCCCGCTTCGCAAGTTCATGCCGGATGGGGCGATAGGTGATCCAGGCGTAGGTCTTTTCCACCTCGCCCAGGAACCAACGGGCGAGGTTAAAGAAGTGGTAGCCGTAGTCAAACATGATCCTACCATTGCCACTTTGGGTCGGATCAAACCGCCATCCCCACCTGGAGTACGGTACCTTCCATCCCTTGCCCATGGACCCCTGGACGATCTTGATGCGTATGGAGAGCGGTTCACCAATAGCACCCGAATCCAGCAGCTCCTTAGCCTTCAACATAGGTGGGTAATAGATGAAATTCTCAAAGACGCGGAAAAGTTTTCCCGAACGTCCTGCTGCCTCTATCAAGGCGTCGCATTCCGCCACGTTAACGGCCATGGGCTTCTGCATGGAGACGTGCTTGCCTGCCTCCAGAGCGGCAATGCCGATCTCGGCATGGAGGTGGTGGGGCGTTAACACCTCCACGGCGTCCACATGGGGGTCGGCTAGAAGCTGACGGTAATCGGTGTAGGTCTTCTGAATTCCCCACTCTCGGGCCCGCTGCCGGAGCAGCCGTTCATCTACGTCGCAGATGGCATAGACCTCGGCCTTGGGGTTGTCTTTGTAGCCCAGGTAATGGAGACGCGCAATACCACCGGCTCCGATGAAACCGACTCGTATCTTCTCCATGAGCGCTCCTCTCGTCTAAAGTGCAAAGATGTTCGCCTTCGCTTCTATGATCATACACATCGGCATCGGGCACGGCGTCCATGCGGCATGGCCAGGGTGCCGCTCCTCTCCTCCTGATCGGATGAGTTCGGGTTAAAGGGGCAGCAAAGCGATCCGGCAGAAGCCATGCATAATCCGTCATTCATGTCGGCATTGTCTCAAGCATCTGCTCCGCCTGCGGAGTCTCTTTTGCCGTCTCTCCTGTTTCTGCCTTCCTTGCGGCCCGGTCGGCTGTCAGTCTCAATTTGAGGTCACCGAAGTGGTAAGCGATCTGGCGTCGCGCTTCCTCTACCTGCTTTGTCTCTATCGCCTGAAAGATCGCCCAATGGTTTTCGGCCTCAGCGGGGAAGTTCGTAGCCACGACCATTGTCTCATCGCGCAGGTTCTTATAGACCTCCCAGAAAACATCCAGCAATTTGAGCAGGAGCTTGTTGCCCACCTTTTGGTAGATCAGGCGGTGAAATTTCAGGTCCTCCTGGCGATACCCTTGCCCCATGGCCGCTTTTCGGCGCATCTCATTCACCAATTCTCGCAACTGGGCCAAGGTTTCCTCATCCATCGCGGCGATGGCATCACCGATGAAACCTTCTTCCAGTCGCTGCCGCACGGCCAAGATTTCCTCCACATCCTCCACATCCACCATCATGCTGTAGCCCAGGTTTTGCAGGATGGGGTCCAAACTGAAACTACTGACGTAACGCCCTTCGCCGCGCCGGGAATGGATCACGCCCAGGGACTCCAGCGCGCGCAATCCTTCGCGCACAACGGCCCGGCTCACGCCCAACTGTTCAGCCAATTGGGCTTCTGTGGGCAGGGGGTCGCCGGGGCGCAGGTTGTTGAGGACGACGTATTCCTTGATACGATCCTGGATCTCCTCGTAAATGGAGCGGGTGCTGATGGGCCTGAGCCCCTTCATCTCGGCTTTCATAGCGGTCTCCTACTTGTCTGACAAGCAGATTATATGATTGACTAATTGCCTACTTGACTAATTACATATTTTAGCATATAATATAGATACTGTCAACAACCTCACGATTCACCGGCAGTTTGCTCATTTCGGTTCAGTTAACGTAGTGAGCAAGATCGTCCTCAAGCCAAAGCGCTCCTCGCCTCTATCGCCAGAGGCCGATCGTGCTCTTCCTTCAGGCAAACGCGACCTGAACTCCGCCTTAGAGGGCTGAAAGGAGGTCGGGGCCAACCGTGATCTACACACAGCCGATGGCGATGGGTGTGAGAAAACGGCTGCGGGCCGGCTCCCCCATTCCGATTCTCACACACAGCCTACCAGCACACCAGAAAACCAGGAGGAAAAGATGTCTAGCCGTCTGCAGAAACCCACAACGCGGCGCGAGATGCTGCGCCTGTTGGGCCTCGGCGTCGCCGGGACCGCCCTGGTGGCCTGCGCTACGCCCACCCCCCAGGTCATCAAAGAGACGGTCGTTGTGGAGAAGATCGCAACCCAGATCGTAGAAAAGCAGGTGGAAAAGCAGGTGGAGAAGGTTGTCACCGCCACACCGTCTATCTCAGCACTCAGCAGGCTGGAAGGGAAGAAAGGGCGGCTGTGGGGCCTGCAATATGATCCCCACGTTTTGGCCTATCAGCGCCTTGCTTACCTGTTCAACAAACTGACCGGCGCCACCCTCAACGTGGAGCCGCAGGCCTGGCCCATTGAGACCAAACTCCTCGCAGCCCTGGCCGCCGGCACGCAACCCGACGCCGCCTGCATCATGGGCAAGATGTGCCTCCCCCTCTACGTGCAGAACGCCCTCTTGCCGCTGCGAGATGCAGTTTATAACTACATGAAGGTGAAGCCTGAAGACGTCTTCTTTGAAGATGCCGTCCAGGCCTACTCCTGGAAGGGCGAGATGTACGGCGTCCCCACGGAGGCGGGCGGCCTGGGGAACGTGGTCAACGTTCCGGTGGACGACGTGCAGAAATTGGGATTGGCCGACAAATATCCCCCCACCGATGGCCGGACCTGGTGGAAGGACTACCCGGAGATGTTTGAACTGGCGAAAGCCCTGCAAATAGAGAAAGAAGGCAGGGTTGAGCGCTGGGGCCTGAGCAGCAAGGGCTGGGACGCTTCTAGCGTCCTCGGCATGGTGCGCTCGCTCCTGGCCGAGAGGGGCACCGACTGGTGGGACCTGGGCGCCACCAAGTTCAACATGACCACCGACGAGGCCATCCAGGCGATGAAGTGGTTCGCCGAAGATCCGGTTAACCTGGGCATTGAGACGGAACTGGCCGAAGGTAGCGTGGATGGCGCCTTGGCCGGGAAATGCGCCCTCGCTCGCGGCAACCAGACCCCCAGCAGAACCGATACCTCAAAACTCGGCTACAACTTTGACGTCTGCGGCGTTCCCATGTGCGTCCCCAACAAGCCGCCGCTCTCCTGCTCCGAGGCGGGCTGGGGCTTCGTCGCGCCCAAAGCCACCAAGAACCCGGACATCTCCATAGAGTTCATGAGGATGATGGTCACAGAGGATGGGCAGCGAGAGTATGACAAAATCTACGGCGGTCAGGCCCTGATGGCCTGGAAGGGGTTCGTGGGCGTGTACGACCACTGGGAAGACACGGGCCCGAAAGCTATCAGATGGGCCAAACTTGCCCAGGAGAAACTGATGCCCCTGGCCCGGTACTACGGTGAGGCGCTGGGGTACTACGGCGAGGTGGACCGGATCATCGCCGAGGTGGCCTCCAACGTGCGCATGAAGAAATACAACTCCAAGGAAGCCTGCCAGGACATCCAGAATCAACTGGAGGCCCAGTACAAACAGTGGTTGGAGGACATAAAGCAGCTGACCTAGACGGCTACGGCGAACTTGCCTCTCTCCCCCCTTCCTCAGGGGGAAGGCAGGGTAGGGGAAATCTTGCCGTTCCCTAGATGCGCGTTAGGAGCGGACAGGAATCTGTCTGCGTGAAGGATGCGCCCCAACCTCTCTTCTCCCTCTTTTCCTTCCCTCCTCTTCCCCGAATCGGGGAGAGGGTAGAGAGAGCCTGGGAAGGCAATTGCGTATCTTGCAACCACATAGAGCGAGGAGTAACTTCTTATGCCCCCAGATCATCCCGGCTTCGCCGACCTTTTCCTGACCGAAGAACCCCAGCCGACCCTCACCTATCGCTCGGGGCTGGTGGTCTATCAGGAGTCCCTTATGGACGGCCAGTTCGTGGGGCGCGGCTGGATCGGCTCGGGCCCGACCAACCCGGAATGCGAGCGCCTTGACCCCACGAAGCACCCGGCTCCTCAGGCTTTTTGGGTGGAGGTGGAAGGCCAATTATTGCGTTCCCACTGGGCATGGGGCGGATGCCAGCAATCTCGTGACGACAAGGGACTGAAGGTCATCGTAGAGTTACGCCACACGCTCCGTCCGGTCGTGATCCGGGTTCATACTTTCCTAGATGGCACGCCCATCTTGACACGTTGGCTGGAAATCACCAATGCTGCGGATCGTCCGGTCCCTCTTTCTGCCGCCTTTCCCTGGAGCGGCATACTCCAGCAGGTTCCCTACGCCGCCGACGCCGAAGAATCCCCCTTTAGCGTGGGATATTTCATTGACACCCATGGGGGCAACGAGGGAGATTTTGATTGGCGGCCTCTACCTTACGCCGCCTACCGCATAGACGGGCGCTACCGCCGTGGCCGCTATCGCCATCCGTTCTTCGTCTTGCGCAATCATCTCACCGGCGAGCATTTTGTCGGCACGCTGGCCTGGTCGGGTGGCTATGCTTTTGAGTTTGATGTGGACGATGGGGCCGACCGCGGCCCGTCCTGCCTCTGTTTTCGCGCCGGGCCGGATGCCCCTGCACCGTTGCGCATCATTGCTCCGGGTGAGACGGTGACCACGCCGGAGATGCATCTGGGCCTAGTGATCGGCGACCTAGATGAATGCATCCATGCCTTGCACGACCACCTGCGCCAAAGCGTCCTGTATCCTCAGCCGCCCGATCGCGCTGGCCTGATAGAAGCCGGCATCGGGCCGGAGCAAGGGATTCTGCCGGAGGAGATCTATCATAACCTGGAGATCGCCAGCGCGCTCGGTTGCGAGGTGTTCTTCTTAGACGCGGAGTGGTATTCCCCGCCCGGCGGCAACTGGTGGTCAACGGTGGGCGACTGGCAGGTGAACCTGGATCGCTTGCCCGGCGGACTCAAACCCATCCGCGATCGCGTCCACGAGAAGGGGATGCTCTTCGGCCTGTGGATGGACGCCGAGCGCATCGGCACAGAATCTAACCTGGCAAAGGAGCATCCTGACTGGTTCGCCCGCCGTTACGATGGCAAAGCGGAATTAGGTGGGCTCCTTGATCTGACAAACCCGGCAGCCGCCCGCTGGATGGAAGATCAGATCGCGCGCCTGATCACCGAACACGAACTGGACTTCTTCCGCCTGGACTACAATGTGGTCAACCTGGGAGCAGGGAGCATGAACCTGCGAGAGGGGTTCGTGGAGAATTCTTACTGGCGTTATTATGAGGCCCTGTATGCCATCTACGCGCGCTTGCGGCAGCGCTTCCCGCGCGTGATCTTTGAGAACTGCGCCGGCGGCGGTGGCCGCACCGATATCGGCATGGTGCGCTATTTCAACCACACCTGGATCACCGACTGGCAGATCGCGCCGCGCTCCTTCTCCATCACCAACGGGATGACCATGGCCTTACCGCCGGAACGGGTGGACCGCCTGGGGGCCGGCATGGGACAATTCCTGCATCGCACCGCCGAACTGGACTTCCACAACCGCCTGCCGCTGTTCGTGCATCCGTCGGTAGGGTGGACTCACCTGCTGGGATCAACCCCCAACCCGGAGCAACTGGCACGCGCCAGGCATCACCTTGACATTTACAAGAACTTCGTGCGGCCCTTCCACGCCACCAGCCGCATCTACCACCATACCCCCGTGGTGAAAGGGCTTGATCCCCACGACTGGGGGGTGCTGGAACTGGCCGCGCGAGACCGCTCGCGGGCCATGGTGGGGCTTTTCCGCTTGAGCGACCCGGCGGAGCCCGAATACCTGTTGCGCCTGCGTGGGGTGGATATAGGCCGGCGTTATCGGGTTACTTTTGACAATACCGGCGAGAGCGCGGTGCTGGATGGCTTCACCCTGGTCAAGGTTGGCATACCGATTCGCCTGGAAACGGCGTTGACTTCGGAACTGTTGTTGGTTGAACCTGCGGGTTAACGGGCGTGCGGCCCCTCCCCTGCGTAGCGGGGGAGGGGCGGGGTGGGGGCCTACGGGAGAGATTGTTCGTCAAAGAAGACAGATGTCACAAGAGGAGGCACGTTATGGAAGGGAGATCGCTACAGGATGTGCGCTCTGTCCTGAAGCCATCCGTCCCCGCGGTGGGCGTATCCGCATTCCAACGCCTTCGGATTGGCACGCGCAAAGCATTGCGCAAACCTCAATTCCGGTTCGGCCTCGCGGTGCTCGTTCCCACCTTCATTTGGTATTGGATCTTCTCCTACAGACCTATTCTGGATGCGTTTCCGATAGCGGTCAAGCAGTATAGGGTCCTCAACCCGGCTCAGAGCCCCTTTGTTGGGCTGAACAATTTCAGGTCCCTGTTCCAGAATCCCATCTTCGCGGATTCCGTGAAGAACACGATCTATTGGTCCCTCCTCACCTTTGCCATCGCGATACCGTTTGCTCTTTTCGTTTCAGTCTGTCTGACGAGCGTCAACCGGGGACGCAACTTTTATCAGGGGATGATCTTTCTTCCCGTCGTCGTATCGCTGGTGGCCGTCGCCCTACTGTTCCGGATGTTGATGGATCCGGAGATAGGCCAATTCAACCAGATCCTGCGGGCGCTGCACTTGCCAGAATCCAGATGGCTTTCCGATTCCAGTACGGCCCTTATCACATGTGTTCTCATTGGCATTTGGAAGGGAATCGGCGGCACCGTGATCATCCTGACGGCAGGAATGCTGAACGTCCCCTCAGAACTCTACGACGCGGCCATGGTGGATGGGGTCAACTGGTGGACTCGCTTCTGGAAAGTCACCCTCCCTCTCATAGCCCACACCCTTCTCCTGATCACCGTCCTGACAGCCATCGGCACGTTGCAGGAATTCACCGCACCTTTCGTGCTGACCAACGGCGGGCCAGGACGTGCCACCTTCACCTACAACATGCTCATCTACAACGAAGCCTTTCAGAACATGCGCTTCGGCACCGCCACCGCCGCAGCCCTGATGCAGTTCGTGGTCATCGTGACGATCAGCATCGCGCAATTGAAATTGTTGCGGCCCAAGTGGTCGTACTGAGAAGAAGGTGATAAATTATGTCAACGATGGCACAAACCGCCAGCATCTCTCGCCGGCACAGAAGGGGCTGGTCGCTGAACAAAATACTCAGCGTAGCCATACCACACACCGTTCTCACCGTGCTCTCCCTCGGGGCTGTGCTCCCCTTCTCGTGGATGGTGATGGCCTCGTTCAAGCATTTCAAGGAACTTGTGGAATCAAAACGATTCTTCCCTATCGTCTGGACCTTGGATAACTACAAAGAGATCATATTTCGGGTGAACTTCCTGACGGCATTCCGGAACAGCGTCATTGCAGCCGTTAGTGTCACTATCGTGGCGGTCTTCACATCCGCCGCTTGCGGCTATGTTTTCTCCAAATACCGCTTCTGGGGCAAAGAGGTCCTCTTCACGGTAATCCTCGCCACCATGATGGTTCCCTTTTCGGTGGTGTTGGTCCCTCTCTACATCACCATCGGCAAACTGGGTATGATCAACGAGTTGGCGGGGATCATCGTTACCGGCTTCTGGTCCACCTTCGGTGTGTTCATGATGCGCCAGTTCATGGAGACGATCCCATCGGAGTTGATAGACGCCGCGCGCATTGACGGGGCATCCGAGCAAAGAATCTTTTTAACGATCATTATTCCCATGTCCACGGCCCCTATGGCAGCCCTGGCGATCTTTACCTTTCTGGGCAACTGGGACTCCTTCCTCTGGCCGCTGGTCGTTCTCAATAGCCCTGAGAAACAGACCATTCCCCTGGTGCTGGCCGGCTTGCGCAGCCTCTACTGGACACGCTATGAGATGTGGGCGACGGGCTCCATGTTGACGGTAGTGCCGGTTATGATCGTTTACGCCTTTAGTTCCAAGTACTTCATTCGGGGCATCGCCATGACCGGCATGAAGGCGTAAGACGCCCTGACGACAATCCCTGGTTTTGACAACAGAACCGCGTGCCTGGTTCGTCGGCACGCGGTCGTTGTGCCGGATGCCGGCCTATCGCTCGATTTTTGCGAATTTACGGACAAGGGGTATCATGGATAAGATTATCGCAGTCCGGTCACCACCCACTACCTTACCAACCTTAACCTTCGGAGGTTGTTCGTTATGAAACTGGTCACCTTCCTTTACAAGGGACAAATCCGCCTCGGTGTGCTGCGCCATAGCGCAGCGGGCGATACGGTAGTTGACCTGAACAAGGCAGACCCGCGCCTGCCTACCGATATGATCGCCTTCTTGCAGGGCGGCGCGGAGGCCCGCGCCTTGGCCGATAAGGCCCTCCAATCGGCCACGAATATTGCCATATACCCCCTTTCGGCGGTGACCCTGAAGGCCCCGATCTTGCGCCCAGGCAAGATCATGTGCATCGGCCTGAACTACCGGGACCATGCTGCCGAATCCGGCCAGGCGGTGCCGGAATATCCGACCTTGTTTGCCAAGTACGCCAACGCGGTGATCGGCCCCGGCGAGGCGATCGTCCACCCCAAGATCAGCGAAAAAGTGGATTACGAGGCCGAGATGGGCGTCGTCATCGGGCGGCGGGCGAAAGCCGTCCCTGTGGCGGACGCGCTCAACTACGTTGCCGGCTACCTTCCTTTCAACGATGTGAGCGCGCGCGATTTCCAGACCAGAACCAGCCAATGGACGATCGGCAAGACCTTTGATACCTTCGCACCCATGGGGCCGGCTTTGGTTACCGCCGACGAGGTCCCCGACCCGCACAATCTGGACATCCGCCTCAGCATCGGCGGCGAAGTCTTGCAGAGTTCCAACACGCGCAACCTGGTCTTCACCGTCGCCGACCTGGTCTCCTACCTCAGCGCGGTGATGACGCTGGAACCGGGCGATGTGATCGCCACCGGCACGCCCGGCGGCGTCGGCGCGGCGCGCAAACCACCGCGCTGGCTGCGACCCGGTGATGTCGTGCGGATAGAGATTGAACGGCTAGGCGTGCTGGAGAATCCGGTCGTGGCCGAGGAGTAGTAGGAGAGGCCCTATGTGGCCGTCCGCTGGCAGGGCGATCACACAGGACCGCTCCTACGCCATACTGAGCGACACAAGAGCGAAACGTCTCGGCATGAACGGCTCGCCTTGACCTCTCTTCTCCCCTTCAACCCCCCTTCTCTCCCCGAATCGGGGAGGAGGAGGGGGTAGGGGGTGGAGAGAGATTCCCCCAAGAGTTCATCACACTTCCAAATTGAGGAGCACCACATGCCGAAAACCAAGGTCGTCGTCACAGACTTCAGCGGGCCAGATTTAGATGTGGAGGAAGCCGAACTGCGCGCCTCCGGCCTGGATATTGAGCTGGTGCGCCTCCATGCCCGCTCCCCTGAGGAGATGTTCGGCGTGGTGGATGACGCCGACGCCCTGATGGTGCAGTGGGCACCGGTCAACCGCCAGGTGATTGAGCGCTTGACCCGCTGCAAGGTCATCTCTCGCTTCGGCATCGGCGTGGACATGATTGACCTCCAGGCAGCCGGCGAGCGCGGTATCCCCGTAGCCAACGTGCCCGACTATTGCATTGAAGAAGTCAGCACAAGCACCATCGCTTTCCTCCTCTGCCTGAACCGCCACGTCATCTCTCAGGACCGGATGGTACATGCGGGCCAGTGGGCTTATCCGCCGGAGGCATACCCGACGCGCCTCACAAGCCAGACCTTGGGCATCGTCGGCCTGGGGAACATCGGGCGGGCCGTGGCCCGCAAGGCCAATTGCCTGGGCCTGCGCGTCCTGGCCTACGACCCCTTCGTCAAGCCGGAGCAGGCCGCTGCCTGGCAGGTTCGCCTGGTGAGCCTGGAAGAACTCCTGCGCACTTCCGATTACGTGAGCCTCCACTGCCCTTTGACCGCCGAGACCCGCCACCTCATTGGGGCGGCGCAGTTGGCCCTGATGAAGCCGACGGCTTACCTCATCAACATGTCTCGTGGCCCGGTCGTGGACCAGATGGCCCTTTACCGGGCCCTGGTCAACAAGGAGATCGCCGGCGCCGCGCTGGACGTCCTGGAGAAAGAGCCGCCTCCTGCCGATGAGCCGATCCTGAAACTGGACAACGTGATCCTGGCCCCCCACTCCGCCAGCCTGTCCGACGAGGCGCTGCATCAACTGCGGGTGGATACGGCACGCAACGTGGTGATGGCCCTGCGCGGCGAGATGCCGCGTTCCGTCGTCAATCGCAAAGCACTGGGCTGGCCGCCGGCGATCGCCAATGAGCGCGTAAGGTACGGAGAAGACCATGACACATCCTCTGTTTGACTTGAGTGGCCGGGTGGCCTTGGTATCCGGCGCGGCTCAGGGTATGGGCCGCGCGATGGCCATCGGCTTTGCCGAGGTTGGTGCCGACCTGATGCTGGCCGACATCAACGCAGAGGGATTACAAGCCACCGCCGCGACCATTGAAAAACTGGGACGACGGGCCTTTCCGGTCGTGTGCGACGTGACGGATATCGGCCAGATTCGCGCTATGTTCGCCCGCCTGGATCGGGAATTTGGTCGCATTGACGTTCTCGGCAACGTCGCCGGCCCCGGCTTCCTGGCAAGGCCGGAAGAGATCGCACTGGAGCAAATGGAGAAGGTGGTACACGGGTTGGTGGTGGCCCGCTTCTGCTGTTGCCAGGAGGCGGGACGCCGCATGCTGGCCGCGGGCAAAGGGAGCATCATCAACATCGCCTCCATCGGAGGGGTCACCGCCCTGGGGCGCGGCAATTTCGCCTATAGCGTCGGGATGGGGGCCGTCGTGCAGATGACGCGCGAACTGAGCACCGAGTGGAGCGGGCGCGGCGTGCGCGTGAACGCCATCTTGCCTGCCCAGGTCATGAACCCTAGCCTGGCCGAACGGATGCGGGCCGACCCCACCCTGGAGGCCACCTTCTTGCGCGGCATCCCGATGGGCCGTCTGGGCCAGCCGGACGACATCAAGGGCCTGGCGATCTTCTTAGCCTCGGATGCCTCGGCCTGGATCACCGGCGCGCTGATCCCGATGGACGGCGGCAACCTGGCGATGAACGCCGGTGGCACGGCAGGTAGGATCGGAGCAACAAGCCATTAGGGCAAAAAGCACACCTGCAACTGCCTTCTGAGCCTCTCAAAGCCCAAGGCCTTGGAAGCCTATGCCGAGATTCCAACCGACACTCTTTTGCCGACACGATCCTTTGGGCCGAGGCTCTCCATGCCAGCATACCACGAGTTTACACATTGGACGAACGCTTCTCCGTTGCTGATCCCAAAACCGAAATTTCTCATCCCACACCTCATCCCTGAGCATGTTACTCGCCCATGATCTGTACCACGATCCGCCTCTCTCGCGGGCGGTTATCAAAGTCCACCAAAACGATCTGTTGCCAGGTTCCCAGGAGGAGCCGCTTCCGGCTGAAGGGGATGGTAAGGGACGCACCCAGCAGCGCGGCCCGCACGTGCGCGTGGCCGTTGCCGTCGCCCCAGCGCAGGTTGTGGCGATACGCGAGCCGCGCCGAGGCGATCCGCTCAAACATCTCCTGCAGGTCGTGGACGGCACCGCTCTCGTACTCTATCGTCGTCAACCCTGCGGTGGAGCCGGGCACGAAGAGGGTGACGATGCCATCCTGCACCGCCGATTTCGCCACCTCCGCGCCCACCTTGTCCGTTATGTCAATCACATCGCCGTCGCCCTGCGTGGCGACGCGCAACTCTTGGGTGAGAACCATCTTCTTACCTCATCATCGCCTTCACGTGGATGTATCCCCCTCCTCTCCCCGAATCGGCTATCGTTACCCACAAGTGGGATATAAGGGCAGGGTAAGGCCACCGGCCCCCACTATCCCCCCAACCCCCTTTCTCCCCCGTAAAACAGGGGAGAAAGGGGGTGCCGAGCGACGGCGAGGCAGGGAAAAGTGAGGGCCTGCAGCGCCGCTCTACCCCGGCAACCGATTCGTGGGTAAGGGGTAGCCGAATCGGGGAGAAGAGAGGTAGCCCATCGCCTACTTCCTCACCTCCACCACCACGCCCTCCTCTGCCCACTGGTAGAGTTTGATGGCGTTCTCGGTGCTGACCAGGATACAGCCGAACGTAACCGGGCTCCCCAGGTTGCGCGTCCACAACAATTGCTTGCCGTCGCGCGTCGGGAAGCCGTGGAAGCCGTTCATGAAGTCCGAAGTGGGCACAGGCCGGTAGATGCCCATGAAGTAGGGCATCCACAACTCCCATTGGGCAGCGTAGGCGTTAGGGTCGTGGGATTGCACCTGGAACACGCCCGGCGCGGTGGGGCTGGATTCAATCCCCGTGCTGACCTGCCACTCCCATTTCAGCGCGCCGTCCTCGTAGGCCCACATCTTCTGCTGGCTGAGGCTCACCACGATCCGCTTATTCTCCACCACCGGCAGCGGGATGAGGACGTCCGGCGAGGGGATCGTAATCACCTGGCCGACGTGCAGCGTCTCCCCCAACCCCTTGTTGGCCTGCTGAATCCAAGGATAGGGGATGCCGTAGTCGTAGCCGATGCTGGAGAGGGTTTCGCCGGCTTTGACGGTGTGTTGCCGCTCGCGATGATAGATGCGCAGGCGCACGGTGGAGCGCTGCATCATGACCGCTTCTGAGAGCGCGGGAATCGCCTTATCCAGGTCCACGGTGCGCTCCGGGCCGATGGCCGACACCTGGGCCATCAGGAATTCCCCCACCTTCGCCGGGTCCACCTTCCAATCCAGCCGGGTCGCATCCGTCGGGTCGGCTTGCAGGGCCAACCACCCACCCAGGATCACGGGAGTGACCGTCCAGGCAAACCGCTCATCGGTGACCGGGTCGTAAGCATGGATCGTGATGCGGTTCGCCAGCAACTGCTGTGCCCGGTCAATGGCCGGGCCGACGTCGGTGATGTCGGGCATGATGGGGACGATCACCAGGCTCATCCGGCCAGCCAGCAGGACATCCCAGCCATGTTCTGCCAGCCAGGCTACGGTCGCCACCACGTCTAAGGCGCGCCCTGCCACAGGCGGGCTCGGCTCTACCTGTCCCTCTACGACCCGTACCCCGGCATTTTGGGCAGGAACATGGATTTGCGCTGCCAGGATGCGCAGCGTCGCCTCTGCCGCGCTTCGTTCAAACCGCCAGACGGGAGAAAGGGCGAGATGCCCCCGCGTTCTCACCACCTCTTTGAGGGTTGCCCACGAGCGGCTTTGCTCGCGCGCGCGGCGCGCCGTGGCCTCTGCATCCAGGAAGATGCCCAACATGTCCGGCGAGACGGTCCAGGTCATGCCCGCGCCTTCTAAGGTGATGCTTCGCCCTTGCCATGCGCTCTCCAGGGCCTCAGCCGCTGCCGCCGCCGTCTTGCCGCCCAGGTCAACGCCCATGACCTCTACGCCGGGGAGGATCAAGTTAGCCGATAGGAACAACAGGCCGGCCAATGCCGCCAGCGCGACGCCCAGCGCGCCTAGGCCGAGGGGTAGCCCGACCCCATCCCGCCTCCGCCGATGGGCGCGGACGGTCCCCTGCCCCGGCCGCCGGGCCTTCAGGGGGTCATCAGGGCGGTATCGGGCCGGTGGCTGCGTCGGCCTGGAGGATGATTGCGTTGGCCGGAGCCGCTGGTCTGGCATATTCATCAAAATCCGAGGCTCTACGCCTCATCGCTCAGGGTTCCCTTGCCCAGACTTTACCACGAAACGAGAGAGGTGGCAAGGGGGCACGCTCAGGAGAAGGCGCGAGGCTCTTGATTTTCTGGCCAAGGATGCTACAATCAAGTCAGGACGACGAAGAGAGGAGGTGCACCATGCGTACGCGCCTGGCCCGTGGCATCCTGATGCTGGTCCTTCTCATCCTCGCGTTGGCTGTCCTCCTCAGCCGGACACGGATTCCGCCACCGCCAGCACCGTCGCCATCGCCTGACCCTTACCAAGAGGCGCGGCTGCGGATGGTGCGAACCCAGATCATACAGCGCGGCGTGCAGGATGAACGCGTCCTGAAGGCAATGGAGCGCGTCCCTCGTCACCTCTTCGTCCCCGATGACTATGTCTCCAGTGCCTATGGCGACCATCCCCTTCCCATCGGCTTCGGCCAGACCATTTCGCAACCTTACATCGTCGCCATCATGAGCGAACTATTGGGCCTGGAGCCGGGCGAAAAAGTCCTGGAGATCGGCACCGGCTCCGGCTATCAGGCCGCGATATTGGCCGAGATGGGGCAGGAGGTCTATACGGTGGAAATTATCCCACAACTGGCGCAGGAGGCCCAAGAGCGGCTTCGGCGGTTGGGCTACGATCGGGTGCATACGCTGAACGCCGACGGCTATAACGGCTGGCCGGAGCACGCGCCCTACGACGGCATCATCGTCACCGCCGCGCCCGACCATGTGCCCCAACCGCTCCTGCAACAACTGGCCGACGGTGGGCATCTGGTCATTCCGGTAGGCCCCCAGGGGAGTTACCAGGTGTTGTGGCAGTTCATCCGTGAAGGGGACGAGACGAAAGCGTACCAGATCATGGATGTCCTCTTTGTGCCGCTGGTGCGCGAGGTGAGGTAGGCCACTCATCAGGCCTCTCCCTACTCCCCTTCCCTCCCTCCACCACGGAGGGAGAGAAGGGAAGGGCAGAGAGGGAGAGAGATTCCGATGCAAGGAGAACGCATGTCAACCACCTACAAAGACTTAGGCCCTTTCAGCGATTGGGTCGCGACGGCGCGGCAGGCGCGCCCCCTCCATCCGTTGGCCCCGCCGGGGGCCGAGACGCGACGCCGCGTGCGCGAGGCGCTCGGCTTCTTCTTTGAGAGGGAGGAACCGCGCGAGGTTAAGGTGGAGCGGCGCTGGCAGCGCGACGGCCTCGTGGGCGAGGCGGTCTCCTGGTCGGTGGGATACGGCCCTCGCACCCAGGCATGGGTGCTCAAGCCGGAGGGCGCGCAAGGACGATTGCCCGGAGTCGTCGCGCTCCACGACCACGGCGGCTTCAAGTTTTACGGCAAGGAGAAGATCGCCGAAGGCCCGGGGGAGCCCCCACCGGTCCTGAAGAACTACCGCGCGACCTACTACGGTGGCCGTGCCTATCCCAATGCGCTGGCGAAGGAGGGCTTCGTCGTCCTCGTGCCCGATACCTTCCTTTGGGGAAGCCGCCGCTTCCCCCTGGAGACGATGCCGGAGGGCATACGCGTCATCGGCGATGCCTTCAAAGCCTGGTGGCAAGACGAGGGGATCAAGGAGGCCATCGGCACCGAGGCGATGCCGGAGGAGATCGCCCGCTACAACGCTAACGCCGGCCTCCACGAGCACCTGGTGGAGAAGTATTGCGCCCTCCTCGGCACGACCCTCTCCGGCGTCATCGCCTATGAGGACCGGGTGGCAGTGAATTACCTGGCCGCGCGCGAGGACGTCCTCCCGGAGCGGATCGGCTGCGTGGGCTTGTCGGGCGGCGGGCTGCGCTCCACCTTGCTACAGGCCACCTGCGACCGCATCCGGGCGGCGGTGGTCGTCGGCCTGATGAGCACCTACGAGGGCCTGTTGGATCACAACGTCGTCTCGCATACCTGGATGCTTTACCCTACCGGCTGGGCGCGCCAGGGCGATTGGCCCGACCTGGCCGCCTGTCGCGCCCCTTCGCCGCTGATGGTGCAATATGACCTGGACGACCAGTTGTTCACCGTAGAAGGGATGCGCGCCGCCGACCGCCGCCTCGCCGCGCACTACGAGAGCGTGGGCCATCCGCAGAATTACGTGGGCGAGTTCTACCCCGGCCCCCACAAGTTTGACCTGGCGATGCAGGCGTCGGCCTTCGTCTGGCTGAGGCGGTGGCTGGCGGGGAAGGAGTTAGAATGATGAGCGCGAATACGTTTATCCTCCAAAACGACACCCTCCGCCTGGAGTTCGCCCGCGACACCGGCGCGCTGGTAGGGTTGACCGCCGTTGCCACGGGCTGGCAAATCTTGAACCGCCCGCACCTGGGGCTGTCGTTCCGGCTTCTGGTGCCGCTGACCGGCGACGACCCCGCCGACGCGGCCTTCGCCCGGCGCATGGGTCGCGCCCGCGGCGAGCGACGCCATAACCCCGTCTATGGTGAGAAGCAGAAACTCACCGCGCTGGACGTGGCGCCCGACGGCAAGGCCGCAACCTTCGTCTGGGATGGCGTCACCTCCGAAATCGGCGGGCCGCTCCCCATCCGGTTGACGCTTAAGGTAACCCTCACCGCGCGGCAGGCGATCTTCGCCATGGCCGTGGAGAACCGCTCGCGCCACGTGGTGGAGAACGTCTATTGCCCCTACCTGGGCGACGTGCAGCATCCGCCCGCCGAAGAATGGTTCAAGACCTTCCTGTACAACTATGCTACGGCCCAGGAATGGTCTCTCTGGCCGACCTTCCAGAACCTGCGCGGCTACTTCGGCGTGGATTACCCCACCCAGTTCGGCCCCTGGAGCCCGTCGTGCGGCGCGCCCATGTCTCCCTACATCCTCTTGCGGGGCGCGAGGCAAGGGCTCTACGTAGGCGTCTCCGCGCCGAGCAGCGAACTGGTAGCCTGGCACGCGGAACTGCGCCCCGGCTACGGCAGTGCCATTGACGCGCGCGTGCCGGAGGAGCCGGTCATCGGCGGCCACGACGTGGCCACCCGCTTCGCCGCGGTGCACCTTCCCTACATCCTCCCCGGCGAGACGCGCGCCCTCACGCCCATCGCCCTGGAAGCCTACCAAGGTGGCTGGCAGCAGGGGGTGGATATCTACAAGGCGTGGCGCAACGGCTGGCTGAAGCGGCCTCCCCTTCCTGCCTGGGCGCGGGAGCCCCACGCCTGGCAGCAAGTGCACATCAACTCGCCGGAAGACGAACTGCGCGTGCCCTTCCGCGACCTGCCGAGAATCGGCGAGGAGTGCGCCCGCCACGGCGTCAGGGCCATCCAACTGGTCGGCTGGAACGACGGCGGCCAGGATCAGGGCAACCCTTCCCACGACCCCGACCCGCGCCTGGGCACCTTCGCCGAACTGAAAGAGGCCATCGCCAAGATTCAGGCGATGGGCGTCAAGGTCGTCCTCTTCTCCAAGTTCACTTGGGCCGACCGCGCCACCGAACGCTTCCGCCGCGACCTGGTGCGCCTGGCGATCAAAGACCCCTACGGCGACTACTACCACTATCAGGGCTACCAGTACCAGACGGCGACGCAACTGTTGGACATCAACACCAAACGCCTGATCCCCATGTGCTTCCTGAGCGAAGAATACCTGCGCCTTTGCGAGGAGGAGTTCAAGAAGACGCTGGCCCTCGGCGCAGATGGCATCCTCTTCGACGAATGTCTGCACCACTCGCCCGCTCTCCTCTGTTTTGACACGGGCCACGGCCACCGCTACGCCGCGCCCGTCTATGCCAACGACTGCAAACTGATTGAGAACTTCGCCCGCCTCGCCCAACCCGTGAATCAAGAATTCCTCTTCGCGGGGGAAGCCTGCTACGATTGGGAGTTCGCGGCCTACCACCTGTCGTACCATCGGAGCGAGAACAAGGAACACATCCCCCTGATGCGCTACATGCTCCCCGATGCGCCCCTGATGACCGCGGTGACCGGCTTCCACGACCGCCACATGATCAACCAATGCCTCTTATACCGCTACATCATCAGTTACGAGCCGTACAACTTCAAGGGCCACCTGGACGATTTCCCTTTGACGGTGGCGTATGGCAGGCAGATGGACGCGCTGCGCATCGAACTACGCGACTATTTCTGGGATGGGGAGTTTCGCGATAAGGTGGGCGCCGGTGTCACCGCAGAAGGGAAGCCGCACCATCCCTACGCCGTTTTCCTGAATCGCAGGCATGGCCGCCCCGGCGTCGTCGTGGCGAACTACGACGAGAAGAAGAGCGTGACCGTGCAGGTGATGCTGGACGACGGAAGCCGCCTGGGCCGCTATCGCCTGGTGGATGACCCCGCCTGGCGACCGGCAAAGGATGGGGTTGTCCTGCCGCCTGCCTCCGCCGCCGTCGTCGTGGATTAGGAACAATGTCTCATTGCATCTTGCCAAGAGGCCGCGTATATGATGGTAAGAAAGGAGACACAACGTTATGGCGCTCACATGGACCCCGGATTTATCCGTAGGCATTGAGGCGATTGACAAACAGCACAAGGAACTCTTTAAGCGGGTAAACGATCTCCTCGCTGCCTCCAGCCAGGGCAAGGGCAAGGATGAGATCGGCAACGTCGTCAAGTTCCTGGAGAGCTACGTCGTGTTCCATTTTAGCGCGGAAGAGAGGTACATGGCACAGCACGCCTATCCGGCGCTCGCGGCCCACAAGCAGGAGCATGCGAAGTTCCTGAAGGACTTTGCCACCCTGAAGGGTGAGTTGCAAGTCCAGGGGGTGTCTGCAGCTATGGTGGTGCGTATGCACACCTGGTTGGGCGATTGGCTAAAGAACCACATCGGCAAGGTAGATAAGGCGATCGGCGCGTATATGAAGGTGCAAGCCTGACGCGGCGACGAGTGCCAGAGGCACGCTCGATGCGGGGTTGCCGGTTTCGACAACCCCGTTTTTGTTTTGTGTCCGCGTTTGTGGCAAACAAAGCGCAGTTATGGTATGATTCGGGCAGCGCGCAGCGCAGGAATGGCAGGCAAGGGAGGCACACATGCAGCGCGACATCAAGTTCTCGGTCAATTCCTGGATCTTCGGCGCGGCGTCATTGGCCGATGTGGCCCACCGCGCGGCGGCCATCGGCTTTGACGGCATTGAACTGGTGGGCGAGCTGAAAGAATACAAAGCCGGCGAGGTGAACCGCATCATGGGCGATGCGGGGTTGCGCGTCGTCTCCATTTGCGGGATGCATCCGGGGCCGGAGCCGGACGATCTGCGTCTCCTCTCGCATCCCGATGCTCGCGAGCGTCAGAAGGCGGTTGATTACGTGAAGGCGTGCGTGGACCTGGCGAAAGCCACCGGCGCGCGCAGCGTCCTGGTAGTGCCCAGCCTGGTAGGCCAGCCCAGGCCCCTTGTCTCGCGCGAGGCCGACCTGGCCGCGGCGGTGGAGCCGCTGCGCATCGCCAGCGAGTATGCCGGGATGCAGGGCATCCTGTTGACCGTTGAGCCCATCAACCGTTACGAGGTGGGGCTGGTCAACAGCGTGGCCGAGGCCATCGCCCTGGCGAAGCAGGTGGATCATCCGGCCTGCCGCATCATGGGCGATACCTTCCACATGCAGATTGAGGAAGGGGATGGCATCCCCAACGCCATCCGCCGCGCCGGGCATTACTGGTTCCAACACCTGCATGCGGCGGACAACACGCGCGAGGCCCCCGGCCTGGGCACCATGCCCTGGCGCGAGATCCTGCGCGCGCTCCACGACATTGAGTACGAGGGGGTCGTCTCGTTGGAGCCGCTGCCTAAGGGCGCATCGCCCTACGACGCGCGCGGCGGGCATATCCCGGCAGGCCGCTTGGATGCCGAACTTCGCACCGGCCTGACCCACCTGCGCGAGATGCAGCGCCTGATTCGGGGGTACGTGGCGTAAGGGTGATGATCGCTCTCTTTCGCTACCAGCACTGCAAGGCACCGGCGAGATGGATCGTTGAGTTTCGGACGTGAGTGATGACATTTCAAGGTTGTTTTCCGGCGGGTGTCCGAACTCAGTTACCAGGATTTACGATAGCACGCCCTGATGCTATAATACTACAAGTTGCTGCATCTGTTAACTAAGGAGACACAACCTATGACTCACACGGCATTTGAACAAGGCGAAGGCATCCTACGGCTGGCGCCCACGTGGGTGCCCCGCGCCTTCTGCATCCCCGGCAAGCGTCTCAAGTTGCATCCCGACGACCTCTACGCCTTCGGCGCGCACCGGGGCGGCATTGATGAGCGTTGGTTCTGCTCCACCACCAAAGCCGACAACGGCCCCCTCACCACGCCCGACGAGGGCCTCAGTTACGTGGTGTATGGCGACGAGAGCCGCCCGCAAAAGGTTCTCTTTGGCGATGTCATCGCCGACCTGGGCCCCAAGCTCCTGGGCGACGACCTCTGGAACAAGTATCACAAGTGGCCCATGTATGCCAAGTTCTTTGATAACAAGGGTGCGCTCCCTCTGCACCTGCACCAGATGGCACACCACGCGGCCCTGGTCGGCATGGAGCCGAAGCCGGAAGCGTATTACTTCCCCCCGCAGCTGAACAACTATGGCGGCGATTTTCCTCACACCTTCTTCGGGTTAGAGCCGGGCACGACGAAGGAGCAGGTGCGCCGTTGTTTGGAGACCTGGGACCAGGGCGACAACCATATTCTGGATCTCTCCAAAGCCTATCGCATAGAGCTGGGCACCGGCTGGTATGTCCCTGCCGGCATCCTGCACGCGCCGGCCAGCCTCTGCACCTACGAGCCGCAATGGGCCAGCGACGTCTTCGCCATGTTCCAGTCGTTGGTGAACGAGGTGCCGATTGAGTGGTCGCTACTGGTCAAAAACGTGCCGGAGGATAAACAACACGACCTGGACTTTATCCTCTCCCTGATTGATTGGGAGGCGAACGTCAACCCGACCTTCAAGGCGAAGCACTTCCGCCCGCCTCTGCCGGTGAAGCCGGTGGCGGAGATGGAGAGCGAAGGCTACCACGAGAAGTGGATCACCTATGGCAACGAGTATTTTGCGGCCAAAGAGCTCACCGTCTTCCCTGGGCGCACGGTCACCATTCGCGATGCGGGGCCCTATGGGCTGATCGTGGTGCAGGGGCACGGCACGCTGGGCGTCTGGCCCATTGAGACGCCGACGCTGATTCGCTTCGGCCAACTGACCTACGACGAGTATTTCGTCTCTGCGCAGGCGGCGCGGGAGGGGGTCAGGATTCAGAACCCCAGTCGCACCGAGCCCATCGTCATGCTCAAACACTTCGGCCCGAACCCTGAAGCGCCGCAGGTGTGAGGAAGGCTTACCGTAGAGGCACAAAGGGCTAGTTTCTTCGTGCCGCAAGCCCAGGCCAGCGCGATGCTGGTCTGGGTTTTTTTGTCTATCAGGTTGTTGGGGGGTGATGCTTATTAAACCATGTTACAACCGTTACAACCGTTCTGGTGTCGGTAGTAACGGTTGTAACGGTTGTAACATCATGTTCATCTGTGCTAGAGGGAGATCGGTGATTCTATTTGCTAATCCTTGTGGGGATGTTCGTCGTCAAAGTAGCCTGCCCACATTGCTTCTGTCCATCTTCGTGCCATCCTTCTCTTCTGTTCGGGTGTGTAGGATGGTGATTCATGATGACGCCCAGGAGTCTCAGCAAGATGGCGATGAAGATGATGGTGACTATGATCCAGAAGATGGTTACCATGGTTCTCCTTTCCGAGGCGTCTTGTTGGAAATCTTCCCTCTGGATTATAGCATGAAGTAGGTGATTGGCTAGTCGTCATGCCCTGGCGGGCATTCGGTGATTCCTACTCTATGGCAGCCGTATGGTTACCTTGGGGGGTATTGCGGTCGTAATGCCCTTGCGGGCATTCGGTGATTCCTACGGAGATGGTTACCAGAGGCAGCTATCGCCTATTCACCGTCGTAATGCCCTTGCGGGCATTCGGTGATTCCTACGGAGATGGTTACCAGAGGCAGCTATCGCCTATTCACCGTCGTAATGCCCTTGCGGGCATTCGGTGATTCCTACTTAGTACCGCCCGCAAGCCTGCCAGTCCAACGGTTGGACTGGGTCGTAATGCCCTTGCGGGCATTCGGTGATTCCTACGCCCTCTATCATGCCGGCAACGCGCTCCTGCAGCGCTACGCCGTCGTAATGCCCTTGCGGGCATTCGGTGATTCCTACGCCCTCTATCGGGCTGGCGATGCGCTCCTGCAGCGCTACGCCGTCGTAATGCCCTTGCGGGCATTCGGTGATTCCTACGATATTGAAGAGGAAGATGGAG
>FWPU01003981.1_pt1 | contig 30833 bp, 28 predicted proteins | sample 2228361 | NCBI WGS metagenome assembly FWPU01 (sample SAMEA103939777, study PRJEB20133) | metagenome | reverse complement strand
GATCGTGCGCGTGGAGGGAACCTTTCCGGTGACGGATGACGCGGGCAACCCGCGCGAGATGGTGGTCGTCCGCGCGCGCTACACGCGCGCCACCTTGGAAGCGATCAACTGGAACACCTTCCGCTTTGATACGGTCTATGACATTGCCTCCGAGGCCGAGGTGCATCCCGAGTTTCGGAGAAAGTGAGGGGAGGCTTCTCTCCGTCCGGCAAGTTTGACGATTTGACAACCCCGGCAATTCGTGCTAGACTTGCCCCACTCATTACCTTCTGGATAATTCACACTCCGCCCTATGCCACAGACACTCGCCGTTGTGTTCTGGCCCTGCATATGTACCTGTTTGTAGCGGGTGCGGTCGGCTTCAGGCCCAAAGTATCGTGCCTGGAGTAACGGTCGCCCCCGCTCCTCACAAACAGATGCGATGGCCTGCGCCGGTTGAGTGCGCTCACCTCACGATTCTTAAATCTGCTCGCTGCATCGCCTGACCCTTTGCCGTCAGAGCGGTTTGCGCGTAGTATGTATCCGTTTGGTCAGGACTCATCGCATCGGCGCGGCTGCGATGAGTCCTTTTAGTTTACCACAATCTGCCACATGGAGGAGTCCTCATGACCACCGATAACGAAAATGGCCGTGCCTACGGTTTCACTACCCGCCAACTTCATGCCGGCCAGAAGCCCGACCCGGCTACCGGTTCGCGCGCGGTGCCCGTCTATCAGACGACATCCTACGTCTTCCGCGATACGGCTCATGCCGCGGCCCTCTTCGCCTTGGAAGAGCCGGGGAACATCTATACCCGCATCATGAACCCTACGACCGACGTCCTGGAGCAAAGAATAGCCTCACTGGAAGGTGGTGTCGGGGGATTGGCGACCAGTTCCGGTCAGGCAGCGGAGACTTTGGGCATCCTGGCGTTGGCTCACGCCGGCGATCACATCGTGTCGGCCAACAGCCTCTACGGCGGCACGTACAACCTCTTCCACTACACTTTCCCGAAATTAGGGATTCAAGTGGACTTTGTTGACCCTCGCGATCCGGAGAATTTCCGCCGGGCGATCCGTGATAACACAAAGTTGTTCTATGGCGAGACGATCGGCAACCCCAAACTGGATGTACTGGATATTGAGGCGATAGCCAGGATCGGGCGCGAGTACGGCATCCCGCTGATGGTGGATAATACCTTGGCGACGCCCTACTTGACGCGGCCCATTGAATGGGGCGCGGCTATCGTCGTCCATTCCACCACCAAGTTCATCGGTGGCCATGGCACTGCCATCGGCGGTGTGATCGTGGATGGCGGCAATTTTGACTGGGCGGCCAGCGGGCGCTTCCCTAACTTCACCGAGCCGGACCCCAGTTATCACGGCCTGGTCTATACGACTTTGGGGGCCCCTGCCTATATCCTGAAGGTACGATTACAGTTGCTGCGCGACATCGGAGCCTGCCAGGCTCCCTGGAACTCGTGGCTCAACCTGATCGGTCTGGAGACCCTCAGCCTGCGAATGGAACGCCACTCGGCTAACGCGCTGGCCGTCGCGCGCCACCTGTCGGACCATCCACAGGTCGCATGGGTCAATTACCCCGGCCTGCCGGAGCACCCATCGCACCACCTGGCGCAGAAATATCTGCCCAAAGGCTGTGGTGCGATCATCGGTTTCGGCATCAAAGGCGGGCGCGAGGCAGGGCGGCGCTTCATAGATAGCCTCAAACTCTTCTCACACCTGGCAAACGTAGGGGATGCCAAATCTCTGGCGATCCATCCGGCCACGACGACGCACCAGCAACTGAGCGAGGACGAGCAGATCAGCACGGGCGTCACGCCGGACTACGTGCGCTTGAGCATCGGCCTGGAGGACCTGGACGACATCTTGTGGGACCTGGATCAGGCGTTGGCCCAGGCGTAACGTCAGGCCGATGGTTCAGACCTCTCTTCTCCCCTTGCGTTCCCTTATCTCTCCCAACAGGGGAGAGGAAAAGGGCCAAGGGGAGAAGAGAAGTACACCTGACACGCAGAGGAGAACCCAAATGGCTACGACAAAAAAGCCGGGTTCGGTCGGCATTGTGGAAACAAAATACTTCACTTTTGCAGAGCCGCCCCACGAACTGCAATTGGAAAGCGGCGAGAGGTTGGGGCCGATCACTCTGGCCTATGAAACATACGGCCAACCCAACGCCGATCGCTCCAATGCCATCCTGATCCTGCACGCGCTGTCGGGCGATGCTCACGTGGCCGGCTACCACAGCGCCGATGACAAGAAACCGGGCTGGTGGGATGAGGCTGTGGGGCCGGGCAAGATGTTTGACACCGACCGCTATTGGGTCATCTGCTCCAACGTCATCGGTGGCTGCAAAGGGAGTACCGGCCCCATGTCGGTCAACCCGCGCACGGGCCGTCCCTATGGCCTCAGTTTTCCTGTCGTCACCATTGCCGACATGGTGAATGCCCAGCGACATCTGATTGACCACCTGCAGATTGAGAAACTGCTGACCGTTGTCGGCGGCTCTATGGGGGGGATGCAGGCGCTGCAATGGGCCGTCGCGTATCCGGAGCGCGTCCGCTCCTGCATCCCTCTGGCGGCGACGGCCCGCCTCTCCCCGCAGACCATCGCGCTCAATGAAGTGGGGCGCCAGGCGATCTACAAAGACCCCCACTGGAATCGCGGCGATTACTATGATGGCCCGCGCCCCAACGAGGGATTGGCCTTGGCGCGCATGATCGGCCACATCACCTATCTGAGCGATAAGTCTATGCACCGCAAGTTCGGACGGCGGCTGCAAAATCGTGAGCGGTATGGCTACGACTTCTCCGTAGAGTTTGAGGTAGAGAGCTATCTGCAATATCACGGCCAAAACTTCATCAAACGCTTTGACGCCAACAGCTACCTATATATCACGAAGGCCATGGATTACTTTGACCTGGCTAACGGCTGTGGCAGCTTGGTGCAAGCTTTCGCGCCTGTCTCTCGTGTGAAATTCCTGGTGGTCTCTTTTACGTCCGACTGGCTCTATCCTTCCTATCAATCGCGCGAGATCGTCAGCGCGCTCAAGGCCAACGGCGCGGATGTAACTTACTGCGACATTGAATCGGACTATGGGCACGACGCGTTTTTGCTGGAGGTAGATACCATGACCCAGCTGGTCGGCGATTTCCTGGCGCGCGTCTGCCGGGAAGAGGGTTTACACATCTGCGCGGAGCCATCGCTACCGTAGATTCAGTCGTGAGATTCTCTGCACTTGCCCGGAGCCTGGTTACCGCTTAAACGCCGTAAGGAGAACGAACGATCCCTCCCAACATGCCAGACGTATTACGGCCTGATCTGCAAGCCATCGCCGATCTCGTAGAGCCGGGGAGCCGGGTCCTGGACCTGGGCTGCGGAGATGGCGCGCTGCTGAAGTATCTCATTAAGGAGAAGCAGGTCATAGGGAGAGGCATTGAACTCTCCGAGGCGGGCGTACGCGCCTGTGTGGCGCGTGGCCTGTCGGTCGTCCAGGGCGATTTGGATGAGGGGCTGGCCGATTATCCGGACGGTATGTTTGACGTTGTGATCCTGAGCCAGACGCTGCCCTATCTGGACGACCCCGCTTTGATCCTGCGTGAGATGCTGCGCGTGGGCCGCCGGGCCATCGTCAGTTTTGCCAATTGGGGGCATTGGCGCTGCCGCCTGCGCTTCCTCTTCACCGGTCGCATGCCGGAAGCCCCCTCCCTCCCTGAACCATGGTATGCCTCGCCCCGGGCCCGACCCACCACCGTGCGCGACTTCGGCGATTTCTGCGCCCACAACGGGATAGCCATCACCCACGAAGTCTATCTGGCTAACGGCCGGCGCATCCCTTCGCGGCGTTATAAAAGCCTCTTTAGCACCCTCGCCATCTTTGTGTTAGAATCCAGATAATCAAGGAGGCACAGGATGGCCATTTCTCACATCCGCTGGCTGCGTTCGGGTGCGCCCGCTGCCGATGCCGTGTTGGCCTTTGCCGGGCGCGAACTGGCTCGCTACGTGCGCCGCCTTACCGGTGAGCGGTGGGACGTGCGCGGCGCAAGAAGAATCGCAGCGGCATCCGATACCCTCTGGCTGGGCCTCTGCGATCGGCTCCCCACGCCGGCGACGGGGGGCCTGACCCCCGCGCCGTGGGACGACGGCTATGCCATCTGGCAGGCTCAGGGCGGCCTCTTCATCGCCGGGCGCAACGCGCGCAGCGTCCTCTTTGGCGTCTATGCCTTCCTGGAGCGGCAAGGGGTGCGCTTTCTCCGCCCCGGGCGCGACGGCGACGTGATCCCGCCCCGTGAGCAGGTCGTCTTGCCGGATGCCCCAATAGTTGAAGAGCCGCGCTATCGCCATCGCGGCGTCTGCATTGAGGGCGCACCATCGCTGGCCCATGCCCTCGGCATGGTGGATTGGTGCGCCAAGAAACGGCTGAATACCGTCTTCCTGCAATTCCTCACCGGCCGCTTTTTCTATAACCAATGGTACGAGCGAGCCTACAATCCCAAGTATGCCGGACACGCGCTTACCGATGAGGAGGCATCGGCCTTTGACGAGAAGGTGATTGCCGCGCTGAAGCAGCGCGGCCTGGTCTTCCATCGTGTAGGTCATGGTTGGACCAGCGCGGCCTTCGGCATGCCGCGTTCGGGTTGGGTCAAGGCCGACGAGGAGGTCAAGCCGGAATATGTGCGCTGGCTGGCCCAGGTGAAGGGCGAGCGCAAACTATACCAGGGCATCCCTATCAACACGGAACTCTGCTACAGCTACCGGCCCGCCTTCAATGCCTTTGTGGAGAACATCGCCCGCTATGCCGAGGCGCACCCGGAACTGGACGTGGTACACGTCTGGCTTTCCGATGCGACAAACAACAAATGCGAGTGCGACGATTGCCGCCAACTCACCATCTCCGACTGGTATGCCAAAGTCATCAACGCGCTGTCGGAGGCGCTCCACCGGCGCGCGCCCAGGATGCGTTTCGTCTTCCTGTGTTACATTGAACTCCTATGGCCGCCCGCACAGGTAAAGATTGACGAGAAGTATGGCAATGCAATCTTGATGTTCGCGCCCATCCATCGCTGCTTCGGCCATAGCTTGGCCGATCCCACATGTGATGATGGGCAGGAATGGCCGCGCCCGCCGCTCAATCAATTCGCCGTTTCTCGGCACAATGCGTTCTATCTGAGGATGTTGCGCGACTGGCGACAGAGCTTCCGGGGGGATAGTTTTGATTTTGACTACCATCTGATGTGGGCCATCTGGCAGCAATTGACCGATACGGCGATAGGCCGCATCATTCATGAGGACCTGCAACACCTCAAGGATGCCGGTCTTAATGGACTCATCAGTTGCCAATCTTTCCGGGCCTTTTATCCCTCGGGGCTGGCGATGGCGACGGTGGCCGGGTCGCTCTGGAACCCGGATGTAGCATGGGACGAGGTGCGCGAGCGATACCTGGATGCGGCCTATGGGGAAGATGCGGCCTTTGCCGGTGACTATCTGGCGCGCGTGGAATCGTTTCTGGACAATCCAGAAGACCCGCATCAGCGTTCACTTCCCTTCGCCGGTGCCGATGAAGAGAAGTTGGCCGCGTGCGCAGCCTTTCTAAAATCGGCCCTTGCCGAGATCGCCTCGCGGCGACGCTCCCGCGCGGACAAAGCGCGCCGTCTCTCCCTTGATTTGCTTGCCCATCATGCCCGTCTGCTGCAATTCATCGTCAAGGCCAACCGGGCGCGGGTGGCGGGAAAGCCGGAGGTGACGAAAAGGGAACTGGAGCGCGCCGCCGCGTTTGTGCGACGGACGGAACCGCGCTATAGTACTTGGCTAGATGTTCTGCTCTGCCTGCGGGTCTCGTTGGGGGCATACCATTAACCCTCCCTCGTCTCGCGGGAGGGCTGGCTAAAGACGCGTGAGTGCCGGGAGCGGCCCAACCCCCGGCACTCGTCAAAAGGAGGAGAAGGAGAGACGTTCGCATCTCTCGCTTTTACAATATCACAATCCGGCCTGCTATACTGGACGCTTATCCTACTATTTCCATACGCTGAAAAAACTCTCTTTGCGTCGGTTTCGTGACGAATACCCTATTGATAACCAACGTATAATGCGAACAGGAAGGCAACTGCTTCATTCCTGGCCGCCAAACATCTCCTCCAGAATGCGCCGTGCCGCCCGCGCGGCCCGCGCCCGATGGCTGATCTGATTCTTCTCCGCCGGGGTTAATTCGGCCATAGTGCATTGCCGGTCAGGAAGGTAGAAGACCGGGTCATAGCCAAAACCGTTGTGGCCGCGCGGCGAGAAGGCGATGATCCCTTCGCAGGTTCCCTCCGCTGTGTGCGCTTTGCCGCCCGGCTCCACAATGGCAACGACGCAGCGGAAGCGCGCCGTCCGCCTCTCCCAGGGCACACCTTCCAGATTGTGCAAGAGGAGGCGGTAGCGGTCTTCATCGCTGGCGCCGGCACCGGCATAGCGCGACGAGCGAACCCCCGGCGCGCCGCCTAGGGCATCTACCTCCAACCCCGAGTCATCGGCCCAGGTGAGGAGGCCGCTGGCCGCAGCGTATGTCCGCGCCTTCAAGATGGCGTTCTCGGCGAAGGTCGTTCCTGTCTCCTCCGGTTCCAGCGTGATCCCCTCCGCTTCCAACGAGGTCAATGCCAGCGGCAGCCCGCGCAGCAATTCTTCGTATTCTCGCACCTTGCCGCGATTCCTCGTCGCCACCAATAGTTTGCGCATCCTCTTTTCCTCAACAAAAGGCTCTTTGCGTTATTATAGCACAAAAGTTGATCCTCCTTTCCGGGCTTTGCGCCATTTCGTTCCCAACGCAGCGATAACCGAACGTATGCTCTGGCCTCCCGCCTATCATGACGGTTAGATTGCCGTGTAGTTGAGATACTCTACCCCGGACCGATAGCGGCGAGATTATAAACCAATCTGTTGACAAAAGTTGGAGCGAATGACGTTTGCATGGTATAATTTTGCCGGAGGAAAGATGGGTTCCGAAAACGAAAATTTGACGACCCGGCACAAAATTCTCGTGTTGTTGAAGAAACACGGAGGCATGACCGCGGCCGAATTGGGCCGCGCCCTGGCCATGACCTCTATGGGAGTCCGGCGCCATCTGAACACCCTGCTCCGCGATGGCCTGGTGGACTATCGCCGCGTGCAGCGCGGGTTGGGGCGTCCTAGTTTCGTCTATTCCCTCACGATGCTGGCCGACGATCTCTTCCCGAAGAACTACTCTGCTCTGACGAACGAGCTACTGCACTACGTTGAACTGTTAGACGGCGAAGAGAAAATTGAACAACTTTTTCAGCGGCGCGGCGAGCGGCGGTTGCGTCAGGCGCAGGCCCGCTTGGCAGGGAAAGAACTGGCGGAACAGGTGGCCGAGCTGGCCCGCATTCTGGATGAAGATGGCTACTTGGCCGAGTGGGAACAGTTGGACGCAGACACCTGGTTCGTGCGGGAGTTTAACTGCGCGGTGCGGCTGGTAGCCGAGCAGCATCGGCAGGCGTGCGGCTCCGAGATAGAATTCATCCGGGCTGCGTTGCCGGAGGCCGAGGTCACGCGAGAGCACCACATTATCGCAGGTGACGGCCATTGCGGCTATCGCATCCGTCGCCTGGCTGGCCGGCAGCGGGTAGATGGCTGAACACGTGGCTTCTGCTTCTTCTGCAGGCGTTGCCCCCCTCATCGTTGCCCTGACGCAAGACCTCTTCTTCGGCGTGCGCCTTGGGGACGCGATCCGCCGCGCAGGGGCACGCCCGCGACTCGTCAGCAATGGGGATGAGTTGGCGGCGGCCCTGGTCGCGCGCCCCGCGCTGGCCTTCATTGAGTTGGGGCACAGCGACGCAGCCTGGCACGAGGTGATACGTGGCCTGAAAGCCACGCCCGCCGGGCGCGATACCCTTGTCGTCGCTTTCGGCTCGCATCTGGACACGACGGCGCGGCAGGCCGCGCGCCGGGCCGGATGCGACCACGTCTGGGCCAAGTCGCATCTGACCGAGGAGTTGCCGACGCTGCTGGCGCGCGTCGTCGCCCGCGCCCAAGAGCGCACCGATGAAACCGGCGAAGGGAGCGGCTACGATGACCCACCCTCCGCGGAAGCGGTCAAGGGCTTCCAGGAGTTCAACCACGGCAAGTACTTTGAGCAGCACGAGACGTTAGAAGGAGCCTGGATGGCAGAGAAGCGCCCCGTGCGCGACCTGTACCAAGGCATCCTTCAGGTTGGCCTCTCGTGCTACCACGTTGAGCAAGGCAATTGGCGCGGCGCAGTCAAGATGTTGCGGCGCGGGTTACCGCGCCTGGCGCGTCTCCCCGATGTCTGCCAGGGCGTGCAGGTAAAAGCGCTGCGGGAGGCAGGCGAGGCGATGCTGACGGAACTGTTGCGCCTGGGCCCCGACCGCCTCCACGAGTTTGACCAACGGCGATTCCCTCGGATCACCTGGCAGCGCGGTTCCGAACCGGAAGCGTGACCCCGGCGGCAGAGCGTTGTTCTTCTTTTTCCCTTGCTCCACCTCGCGGGTTGATGATAGAATATAGCCATCCGCATCGTCGCGGGCCTACTCCGAAGAGGGAAACATTACCATGCTGCGCCAAACGCTCCTCTACCTCTCGCGCAATGAAGCCGCCTACCGTCTCATCACCGGTTTTCCCCTCTCGCGCGCGGCCGCGCGTCGCTTCGTCGCGGGCGAGCGCCTGGCCGAGGCCATTGCCGCCACGCGTGCTAGCAATGCCAAGGGCATCTATGCCGTCCTTGACTACCTGGGCGAAAACGTCATCAGCCGGTCGGAGGCGCGCGCGGCAGGCGACGAGTACATCGCCGCGCTATCCGCCATCGCCCAGAGCAGAGTGCAAGCCGATGTGAGCGTCAAATTGACGCAAATGGGGTTGGATATCGGCGACGATTTCTGCTACGAGAACGTGGATCGCATCGTCGCCCAGGCCGCTTCCTGTCACAGATCCGTGGGCATGGATATGGAGGGCTCATCCTACACCGAACGCACCCTGCAAATATATCGTCGCCTGCGGGAGCGGTACAGCAACGTGAGCGTGGCCGTCCAGGCCTACCTTTACCGCAGCCGAGAGGACGTAACCCGCCTGGTAGCCGAAGGTATCGGCAACCTGCGGCTGGTGAAAGGGGCATACGACGAGCCTGCCAGCATCGCCTTCCCCAGAAAAGAGGATGTAAACGCCAACTTCCTGCGCCTGATTGAGATCATGATGCGGCCCGACGCGCTGGCCCGAGGAGCCTATTGTGCCATCGCCACCCACGACGAGAAGATCATCCGCTGGGCGATCCTCTACGCTTACCGGCACGATGTCCCCCGCGACCGCTTTGAATTCCAGATGCTCTACGGCATCCGCCGCGACTTGCAAGAGAGACTGGCCGCCAAAGGCTACACCGTGCGTGTCTATATCCCCTATGGGACGCATTGGTATCCCTATTTCATGCGCCGCCTGGCCGAGCGCCCCGCTAATCTCTTCTTCCTGTTGCGCCACCTGTTTCGGGGATAGATTCAGATGATGCAGGGGCGTGCAATCGGAAGTGCTTCTACTGCGCCGAAGGATCGGAGCGACGGCCCAGACGCGCCACGACGCGGCGTTCCAGCCAATCCTCAAAGCGGGAGCGAAAGCGGAAGAAAACGGCCGTCCCTAGCACCAGAAGTACGACGAAGGCGATCGCGAACTCTCTGGGCACAAGTTCTACCCCCGCGCCGAAGCCGACGGCAATGAATACGGAAGGGCTGCGGCTGATAAAACCCGCCAGCACCACCCGCCAGACGGCCACGCGCGAGAGGCCGGCGAGGAACCAGGGGATGTCGCCGAAAGGGGCCGACAGGAGCACGAACCATGTCCACGGCGAATCGGAACGAATTACCCCCTCCCAATGGGCCAATCGTTCCGGGCCGGTGATTCTGGCGACCAACGGACGGCCAAAAGTGCGGCCTAGAAGCATCGCCGTTGTGCCGCCCAGGAGCATCCCTATCGTACTGTAAATGCCGCCCACCCACAGGCCGAAGAGATAGCCCCCCGCGATTTGCATGAAATAGCCGGGGACAGGGGCAATGACGACCTGCAGGGCGCTGACCAAGACGAGCCCCAAGGGGCCCCATGGCCCCAGCCGCGCGAGCCATTCTTGGACCCGTTCCCGATCGGCCAGGAGTTCGGCCAAAGGACGGCCATAGAGGGCAGCCAGGACGATAAGCGCGCCGCCCAGCAGGATAAGATGCCCTTGGCGACGCAAGAAGTTTCTCACCGTTTCCATAGGTGCGCCCAGTATAGCAGGGACGGTATAGCGCGTCAAATCGCAGGTTGACAGCGCACCGTCGCTGTGATATAACCAGAACCTGAGCCCCGTTTTTGTGTAGATGAGCAAAGGAGAGTCTTATGAGAGAGGGAGATGTCGCCGTCTTTTTTGACTTTGAGAACATCTTCTACTCGGTGCGGAACATCTACGGCTTTAACCCCGATTTTCGGGTCATCATGGATGATTGCGAAAGGCACGGTCGGGTCATCCTTGCCCGTGCCTACGCCGACTGGATGCAACCGGAACTGCGCCAACTCCCCAATGCCCTCTACGCCAACGGTGTAGAGCCGATTTACGTCCCCACCTATCACCGCCAAGATAACGGTATGCCCGACGGTGGCAGCCGCCACACCGTCAAGAACAGCGTAGATTTGCATCTCTGCATTGACGTGATGAAATCCCTCTTCAACCTGCATACGCTGGCGACATTTGTCCTCCTGACCGGCGATCGGGATTTCATCCCCTTGGTCAACGTTCTGAAGCAACACGGCAAACGAGTCGTGGTCATCGGCGTACAGGGCTCCACCTCGGCCCATCTGGCCCAGGCCGCGGATGAATTCATCTATTACCACGATCTCATTGAAGGAGACGAAAAATCTCCCCACCAGCCGCAAGAAGGGCCGGAAGAGGCCTCACCTATGCCCATCGCCCAGCCGTCGGCAGCAGTGCAACCTCCTTTGCCCTCCATCGCCGATTTACCGGTGGAACCACCCCGCATGGGTGTAGAGGTCGTTTCGCGCCAAGAACAGGGAGGGGTAGTGCGCTACAGCCTGCGCGATCTGCGTTCGCGGCATGTCGCCCACGGCGTGCTGCGGGAGGAAGCACACGGCCTTTGGCTCTATGCGATTGAGCAGTACGAGCAGGGGCTTCCCCGTGACCACGAGGTGAAATGGATCGGCGATATCGGGTTGTGGCGTTCGGCCTGGCGCATGGGCCGGGGGCGCTATGACCTGGTACAGCGAGAACCCTCAGGGCGGCTACACGTCTATTATGGCGTGACGGATGACGGCATGACCGGCCCTTGGGCTCAGTTCATCAGGCATAACCACCAGGCATCGGCAGCGACTTCCGAGCCCGATCGTTTCTGCGAGCCTCCGGCAGGCACGGAGCCGCTCCCCCCTGCCCCCGATGAGCACCTGTGGGGCAGCCTGACGCGGGAGCAATGAGAAGCCTCCTCAACGCTTAAAACCCAACGGACGATCTGGAGCAAAGCCCTCTTCGTAGGTTTTGATCTCGCCGAATTGCGCCTCGTACTTGCTCAGGTTCTCGCCCAGGGCGCGATGCAGGAGCTTCGCGTTCATCGGCGTCATCACCACGCGGGCATAAACCTTGATGCGGGGCACGTTGGGCAAAAGACGCGCGAAGTCAATCACCACCTCCGAGGGCGCGTGGTTGATGATGGCGAAGTTGGCATAGACCGCTTCCAGGTCGGCGGGAAGTTCAATGTTGAAGGTTTGCGGCGCGGGCGCAGCTTGCGGTTGGCTCATGAGATACCTCCAGGAGAGAGACAAAAGGGGATACAAGCCCATACCCTTCAAGGGAAGAAACACCCTTGCGAGCGCAAAGGCGCGCGGGGCATGTATCTAAATGGCCTCCGCTATCCTCCAACCCTCTTCTTCCCCCCTTTTGTGCAGTTTAATATTTAGGGGTAATTGCGTAGCAGTCACTTTCAGACCGGAGGCACATAAGGCCCCCCACCCTGCTATGCCAACCCCAACCTTCTGCGACGGTTACGGAAATGCAACCATACCAGGGCGGTGAAGATCATGAGGCCCGTCAGGAAAAAAAGGAGATATTGTACCGGACGGTTTTCAAAAGCCGATACCAGGTCGCTATCGGGGTTGAACATGATGCGGGCCAGGACGGTAGCCAGGATAACGAACATCATCGCCCAAATCGCCTTGCTGCGCTGCCAGACTTTTATACCGTAGGTATTGGCGATCGGCACCATCTCAAAGAAGGAGTCTTGCAGGGCAACAAAGAACAAAAGGAGCGAGAAGTTGCGCAGCGATACCCAGATAAGGGCCATCCCCATTACCGCCGGCCCTCCGCTACTGGCAGACACACTTAACTGATTGAATAGCCAACTGGCAAGCCACGCCAGCGCGCTGATGCCCAGCATCGTCATCAACCCCACCCAGAGCAAAGTGCCCTGACGCTCTTCACCGATCTCGTCCTCGTCGTAATCTAAACCACCCGGCGCGCCAAACATCAAGCCCGGCACAAGCGGTATCAGGCGGCTGAAAACGACTGCGCCTACTGCCAGGAACAGATTGAAAGGCCAGAATTGGAAATCATGGGCTATTTTCCATCGGCGTACGACGAGCCATTGCGTCACGTTATCGGCAAAACTGACCAACGTGACCGTGCTCAAAGTCACGGCGAACAGGAAGAGCCCGCCGGAGGTAAAAAGATTCCAGCCCTCGTCCAAGAATGAGAAGAGGAGGCCATACATGAGGAATATGGTGATCAGTTTCACGACGGCGGTCGCCGTCCCTTTCGGCGAGGCAGGGCCGATGACGCTGCGCAACCAGAGAAGTGGCGGCCCGATGACAGGGATGCGTCCCACCATCTCGGCCAGCGTCATTTCTTCTTCCTTAATCGTATTATCCAGCACGGTGGAGCAGATGCCGAACACCAGCGCCATGATGATCGCCAGCAGGATGTTGGCCGCCGCGACACCTAGAGGGGTGTTGAAAAACTCCAAAGGCGTTGGAATAGCCATGAAGAAAAGGTCGCGCGTCTGTTCCATCGCCGGCAGACGCCGGTCGGCTAGTAGGATAAATACAGGCGCAACCAGGCCCCCTGGCGTCGGCGGTCGGCGCTCTGTGAAATCAATCGCCCGGTCGGTGTCCCAACCGATGGGGTCGCGTTCCAACGAATTGCCGGGAGCCACGGCGGGGGCCGAAGGCGCAAAGGCTGTGGTGTCGTCACCATAGGACATGGCATCCATCACGTTGCCCGCGCCGTCGCGCAGGATGAGGTGATCCGAAACCGGGCTGAGGCCACCGGCGAGGGAGTTGCCCGGCATCGTGATGAGGGGGGCCGGCAAGCCGGGGTATTGCTCGCGCACGTAGCGCGCGTCGGCGGCCAGGATGACAGAACCGCCGGGCGGGATGGTGATATCGGGCAGCAGGTCTATTCCAAACTTGCTCTCCAGCCTCCAGCCTTGCAAGGTGAAAGGTTGCGACGTGCGGTTGATGAGCTCGGCCCATTGGTAAGCGATGGGGATAACTGAACCCTGACGGCGCGGCGCGGAGGATGGCATGCGCATCGGCGCGGCCTCGGCCACGGAAATCAGAGCGATGCCTTGCGTTTGTGGGCCTACGACGGCGGAAGGCCCGGCGAAGTTGACCTCGTTAATGACCACGGGGCTTTGCCCTGATGGCGGTGCAGGGGTGGGGGGTAATGGTGTCGCCGTCGGCGTGAAGGTGGGTGGTGACGGCAGCGACGTCGCCGTCGGCGTAGATGTCGGTGGCAGCGGCGTCGGGGTGAAGGTCAGAAGTAACGGCGTCACGGTTGCCGTCGGTGTAAGAGATGGGGTCTCGGTTGGCGTGGCAGTCGGTAGGGCGGGCGTCGGCGTTGTTGTCTCGGCCAGGATGATGGGCTCGACCGTGAAAGTCGGTGTCGACGTGAAAGTGGCTGCCGATGCCGGAGATGTCGGCGTATGCGTTGGCGGCACGGACGTGGGCGGTGGCGAGGTGGGTTGGGCAGTCGGCGAACCGAGCTGCGTTACGCGTGTCGCCGTCGGTGGGACGGGGGTCGCCTCCACTGTTGGGCTAGGCTGGCGGGTAGGCAAGTTCACCACCGTCGCAGTCGGTGGTATGGGCGTTGCAGTCGGCGGCATAGGCGTCGCGGTGGGCTGAGGAACCGGCGTATCGGTCGCAGCGGGGACCGCTGTCGCGGTGGGCAGCACGGTCGGCGTGTCCAGGGGAGTCTGAAACGTGGAGCGGGCGATCGCCATGCTCTCCCGCATCAGCAAAACCAGACCTAAAGAAACGATTAACAGAACGATCAGATGTGTAAAACGGCCTAGAGGTCCCTTCGGCAATTGAGTGGAGTGCCGCGAAGACGTTGCTGACGAGAATAAGCGTGCGAGGAAGAAGACGGCGAATAGCAAGGTCGCGACAACAGTCATCGCTCGCTTGGGCTGCGGCATAACAAAGACCCTCCTCCCTCTCTGAAACAATGCGAAAGATGGCTGGCCCGCATCCGCTGTTCGCGCGTAGAGGCTCGGTTTCTGTGCTCAAGGTGCGCCGGACTCAGGCCCCGGAGTTCTCGCCGGGCTTGCGAGTGTCGCGAGTGTACTCTAAATTATCAATTCTGTCAATAATTTCACCGATTTAAATTGCCTTGCAATTTTGGCAGCCAGGATTGGATGAGGCGGCCTGTCGGCCCATTCCTCTAACAGGTTGAAGCACATGGTTTGACAGCGCGCCTCTGATGCATTATACTGGCGGCTGTTGCCTGATCCCTGACGTAAGAGGCTCAGGAAGGGAGAGAATCTGATGGTCATTGATGCTCACGCTCACGTCGGCTACGGGCGCTACAAATCGCTGGCACCGGAAGATTTGCTACGGCAGATGGACGCGAACAGCGTGGAGCGCGCCGTCATCTGCCCGGTGGAGGAGCAGATCGTCCTGCACAACCGGCAAGGGAACGATTTTATCTTAGCCCAGGTGCGGCGCTACCCGGGCCGCTTCATCGGTTTTGCCGTGGCGAATCCCTGGTATGGAGCGGCGGCGGTAGAAGAATTGCGGCGCGCGTTGGGGGAGGGGCTGCGCGGGCTCAAGTTTCATCCCACCTATCAGGGCTTTGCCATCAACGACGCCATCGCCTACCCTCTCATTGAGGAGGCAGCCCGCCACGGCGTGCCCATCTATACCCACACCGGCACGCCCCACTTCGGCGAGCCGTTCAAGGTCGTGGAGGTGGCGCGCCGCTATCCGGAGGTCGCCTTCATCATGGGGCACTCCGGCGCGAGCGACTTCTGGAACGACATCCCTCAGTGTCATCAATTCGCATCCAACATCCTGTTTGAAACCTCGCGCAACGGGCCGTCGAACTTCGGTTATATGCTGGCGCAGGTAGGCCCCGATCACATCGTCTTCGGCTCCAACGCGCCCGAATCCCTCTACGAGATTGAAATGGCGAACATCCGCGACGTGATCACGGATAAAGCGGAGCAAGATAAGGTTTTTGGGCTGAACATCGCCCGCATCTTGGGAGAGAAGTGAAATGGTAATCGTTGATGCGCACACCCACATCGGCTCGGACCTATATGCCGGCGGGTTTTCCGGCGGTCGGGGCTCGGATGCCGCGGACCGCTATGTTCAGATCATGCGGGCCAACGGCGTGGACAAGGGTTTCACATTCACCACCGACGGCTTGGTGCAGGACCCGCAAGAAGGGAATGACCAACTGGCCCGTGCCCGCGATCGGTATCCCGATGTGATCATTCCCTGGTGCACGGTGGACCCCTACTGGCCGGAAGCGAAACTGCGCCAGGAGATACGCCGTTGCATCAAAGAACTGGGGTTCTCCGGCCTCAAGTTCCATCCCTGGCTGCAAGGCTTCTCCTTGATGGTCAACGGCATGAAGGCTGTAGCCGAGGAGTGCATAGACTTAAACGTCCCCGTCACCTTTCATGACGGCACACCGACCTATTCCACCGCGCTACAGATCGTCTATTTCGCCCGCGCCTACCCTCAGTTGCGCGTCCTCTCGGCCCACGCGGGGTTGCGGGAGGGTTGGCGCGACATCATCGCCCCGGCGAAGGAACTCAAAAACTACTGGATTTGCCTCTCCGGCCCTACCCAACAGGGCATCCAGGCCCTCTACGATGAACTGGGGGCCGATAAACTGATGTTCGGCTCCGACGGCGGTTCTGGCCATCCGGCAGTCGTCGCCAATTATCTACGACGCATCCGTGCCCTGCGCGCTCCGGCGGAAGATATTGAGAAAATCCTGGGGCTGAACGCATTGGCTTTCCTGGACCCACAACACCCCCTGTGAAAGCGACACCCATGACCGCCGAACGCGACGCCAGACGCGCGCTGGACGCGGTGGATGAGATGCGCGACGAGATCATCCGCCTGTCACAGACGCTCGTCCGCTTTGACAGCGTGAACCAGCCTCCCTGGGGCAACGAAGGTCCTTGCCAGGCTTTCGTGGCCGAGCAGATGCGGGAATTGGGCCTGCGGGTAGAGACCTTCACGCCCGACGAAGTGCCGGGCATTCAGGATGACCCGGCCTACCTGCCGGGCCGCGACTACACCGATCGCCCTAATGTCGTCGGGGTTCTGAAGGGACGCGGCGGTGGGCGAAGTTTGCACCTGACGGCCCACGCCGACGTCGTACCCATCGGTGACCGGAACGACTGGACGGTGGAGCCGTTCGGCGGGGAGATCATAGACGGCAAAATCTACGGTCGCGGCGCGATAGACGATAAAGACGGCCTGAGCGGCATCCTAGGCGCGCTACATGCCCTCCGCCGCGCCGGTATCCGGCTGCGGGGCGACCTGATCGTGAGCAGCAGCGTGGACGAGGAGTTTGCCGGCAGCAACGGCCTCCTGGCGATAGTGCGCAAGGGCTATTTGGGCGACGCGGCCATCAACTGCGATGGCCTGCAATTCCTTCTGTGGACGGCCAATACCGGCGGCGGCCCTTTCCGCATCCTGATCCAAAGCCGTGTGGATGCTCCCCAGCCGACGCCTTCCATGCGCCGCGTCCAAACCGCGTGCCGAGACGCGCTGGTGGAACTCAGCCGGGAGTGGCGGGCACGCTATTGGCCGCATCCTTTGTATCCGCCGGGGACGCCATGGATCATACGGAAAGAGCTGATTGAGGTCAAAGATTGGGAGGAGGGGCTGGTAAACTGGAACTGGCAGAGGCATGGCCCGGCCTGCGGCGTCGGCGGCTACGCCACGACGCTGCCGGGGCAGGACCGGAACCGAGCGAAAGCCGAGATCGTGGCCGCAGTGGAACGGGCCTACACGTCGTGCAACGCCCCGGAGGTCTATCCGCCGCGATTAGAATGGGTCTATCGCTTCATGGACGCCTGCGAGGTGCCGGCGAATGAGCCGATCATCGCCACGGTGAGGGAATCGTACCACCGCGTCACCGGCCAGACGACCCGGCTGGAGGGTGGCCCCCGCTCCGACCTCAACGTGCTGGCGTTGCACGGCAAAGTGCCGACGGTATCCTTCGGGGCCGGGGCCACGCTCTTTGGTCGCTATGCCGCTCACGGACCGGACGAGCGGATTGACATTGAGGGCGAGTTGATCCCCTACGTCAAAACCTTGACGCTGGCGGTTATAGATTGGTGTCGGTGAGCCCTCGTATGACATGAGGCTCCATCCTCGCCTGCTTCCCCAACGGCATATTGTCTCAGTCCTGCCTTGAAAACGGGGTGTGGGCCATCGGGCCCTACAGAAGTGCATCCGTTCGCTGAAATGCCCCCGCGAATACCCCCGCATTTTTGCGCCACCCGCCAACGCTGCTATAATATCCTCCGGTGGTCGGTTGCATGGAGATGCAGCCGGCCGTCACAACCGCATAGGTCGGAGGTGAGATGGACGATCCTGGACAGTGGGGCACCCCCTTGCGTGTGGCAGTGCTGCACGGCGCGCTGTCTCTAGATCGGCAAGATGGTTCGGAGACGGAGCGGCGAGAGATCAACGCAGCCGTGGCGGAGATGGCAGAAGCCATAGCCAATGCGCTGCGCAGCACCCCCAATGCCCAGGTCCTTGTGCACGGCATCAGCCACCCGCGGGGCCTTTTGGGGTGGCTACGAAGAAACCGGGTGAATGTCGTTTTCAACGTCTGTGAGTTTCTGGACGGGAGCGAGATCCACCGCATCCCAACGCTCCTGGAACGATGGAGGATTCCCTATACGGGCAACCGCGCCCCGGTGGTACGCTTGACCTCCGACCGTGTGGCGCTCAAATGCCAACTGCTGCGCCATAACATCCCGACTCCTCCCTTCCGCCTCCTGCACGCTGGCGATATTCCTGACGGCGATCTCCCTTTTCCGCTGATCGTCAAGCCGGCTAAGGAACATGCGTCCGTAGGCATAGACGATCATTCCGTCGTACAAGACGCGAAGGCTTTGCGCGCGCAGGCGGAACGCGTGGCCGCGGAGTACGGCTGGCCCGTTCTGGCCGAATCGTACATTGAGGGTAGCGAGGTCACGGCTTCGCTGCTGGAAGAGCATGACGGCTTGCGGATCATCGGCCTGCGCGAGTTTGATTTCTCTCAAGTTCCTCCGGGGCTTCCTCACATTATCACCTATCGCGCCAAATGGGAGGTGGAAAGCGAGGACTACAAGCGCATCCGGCGCGGTCCGGCCCACCTGAGCCCTGAAACCGAGGCCGCGGTGCGGGCCGTCACGCTCAAGACCTGGAACGCTCTGGGCTGTCGTGACTATGGCCGTATAGACATGCGGCTTGACGCCGAGGGTCGCGTCTTCGTCATTGACGTAAATCCCGATTGTAGCCTGGAAATAGACTCCAACTGGATATTGACGGCCTTGGAGGAAGGCCATACCTACGAGACCGCCCTCCGGCGCATCCTCTGGCTGGCTGTCCGTCGCGGGCGCAGGCATTGGGAGTGAGGGATCGTCGGGCTGTTGGGTCCAACAGCCGCACACAAGTTCATTTACCGGGAAGCGGAACTTTTTGTCATCCTTTGCGTCATGATATATGACAAAGACGATCAACGATGGGGCATTTTTCTTTCTTACCGTGAGCATAACGTACATCCCTATGGGTAGGGACTCGCGGTGGAAAGACCACAAGAAGTTGTCAATTCGGCGGAAGTCGGTTATACTTTACCTGTGATGGCAAAGGACGCGTGCTGGCCGCGACTTGCTGGGAGGAGATGGGTAGATGAGAAGGGCAGTGCGTATCGCCTTAGTTCTCTTGTTCATCGTGAGCCAGCTGATTGTAAGCGGTGTCGTGTCGGCGGACACAGAGTTCGCGCAGGTGGTGCACGTTGTTCGGCGAGGGGAGACGCTCGCCAGCATCGCCGCTCGCTATGGCGTCTCGGTAGGGAGCATCGTCCAGGCCAACTCCCTGCGCAACGCCAACTTCATCTGGGTCGGGCAACGGCTTGTCATTCCCGCCAGCAGCGCGCCGAATCCCGCTCCAGGTACCGGAGCCGTGTACTACGTGCGCCGGGGCGATACACTTGCCAATATCGCCGTGCGCTACGGTGTTTCGCTCCAGGCCTTGATGTCGGCCAATAACATCGGCAACCCCAATCTGATTTACGTCGGCCAGCGGCTGGTGATTCCGGGCCGCAGCAATCCGGCCCCTGCTCCTACCCCCAAACCTCAGCCGAACCCGGCCCCCGGGACGTCGGGGCGATGGATAGATATAGACCTGTCGGAGCAGCGGCTGCGCGCCTATGAGGGCAACACCGTCGTGCTGAACGTGCTGGTGAGCACCGGCATTGCCCGCTATCCCACGCCTACGGGCCGCTTCGCCATCCGCACCAAGATTCGCTCGCAGACGATGTCCGGTCCAGGCTATTACCTGCCGGGCGTGCAGTGGGTGATGTATTTCTACAAAGCCTATGCCATCCATGGCACCTACTGGCATAACAACTTTGGGCGCCCCATGAGCCACGGCTGCATCAACCTGACCAACGCCGATGCGCAGTTCCTTTATAATTGGGCGTCCATCGGTACACCTGTTGTCATCCACTGGTGACGCGCGCGCCTTGAGCGCCGCCGCACGTGGCAAACACGCACACCCCTGATTGAATCTTGGGGTATGGAAGCGACAGACCTCTTGTCATACGCCGAGAGTGCCAACACCGGCGAGACAAGGGGTCTGTCGCCTGAATGAGGCTAGCGCTACCGTCTAGCGATCGGGGATGGCGGTGGGAATGGGGAACGAAAGCCGTGGGCGGCGGGTCGGCTTGGGTGTCGGAGTGGCTGCCTCCATCTCCGCAAAGAGCGCGCTCACCGGGCCCCAATTGCCTTCGGCATCCTGACCGCGCACGAAAACGAGATGCCAGCCGGGAGGGAGATTTTGCGCTGAAACCGAGCCTTGCACCGCCTCTACCGCTTCGTCAAACGCACCGTCCGTTGCATGCAGGGCGATGGGCGTTCCTCCTGCCCAGGGTGGTGTATCCACGTACGCCTCCGCCGCGGCGATGGGGCTGCCACCGTTGGCCGTGTTGCTGATGGTGGCGCGTATGGTGAGCGAAGGCCCCGGTGCGGACACGCTGCCGAGATTCACGGCATCGGGCCCGCGCACCAGTAAGTAGGGTGCGCGGGCAACCTTTGCCGCGTAAAGGAGCGCGGGGAAGTTTTCGCGCCATATCTGTGCCAGGTCACCGTATGGCTGAAAGAAAGTATCGCCGATCTCAAAGGTGAAGCCGGGGATGCCCAGTTCGCCGTAGGCCCAGTCATCTGTGGTGCCGCTGGTATAGTAGAGGCACACGCCGGGCTGGCACGAGTAGTAATTGTTGTACAGGGCGAATTTGTCTCCGAGCCGCTTCAGGTCAGCCATGTTCGGTGCGGGGTCTGTGGTGAATCCCCACGGCCATAGGACCAGTCTGCCGTAACTGTGGAGCGAGATCATGATGCCCTGTGTGGTGTCCGGAGCAGGGTCCGACAGGTTGGGGCCGCGCTGGTCGGCAAAGAGGCTACGCATCAAGGATTCCAACGCCTGCTCTTCTGGCTCGGAGGCGGCAGAAGGCCCGGCATAGACCTGGGAGCAGGGATCATTCGAGGCCCCCGGCGGGCGTGCGCTCCAGGCGAAGCTGGCGTTGCGGTTGAGGTCTGTGCCGTAGTGATTGCCGATGCTGGGCGGGATATCGCACGAGCCGCCATTGCGGTTGTTGAGGTTTTTGCGCTGGTAATAACCTTGTTCGGCCAGGACGCGGCCATCGGGGTTGGTAACCGGCGCGACCCAAATCTCGTGCCAATCCAGCAGCCAGGTTGCTTCCGGGGCGTTACCGTAGCCTTCTGTGAGGTATTTGATGAAGTTGAGCGCGATCTCGGTGGTGCTCAGTTCGCGGGCATGAATGGCGGCCATCAAGAAGAAGACGGGCTTAGGCCCTGGGATGAGGCGATTCGTCAGGCGCAGTGCCCACAGGTCGTGGCCGCCTGTGCGGCCAATCTGGGTTTTGAGCCAGCTATCGCCGTAATCCACCAGTTGGGCCAGGTCCGGGTAACGGGCAACAACTTCCTGCAGATAGGCGGTAGCTTCCTCTACCGTGCGGTAGCCGCCGCGATAGGTGTCGGTACGGTAGCGCGCCAGGGCCTCGTTCTGCCGGTCATCGGGCACAAGCCGGTAACCTCGTTCTTGCAGCATGGCGCGCTCTTTGCCGTTGGTGAGGGCCAGCAGGTAATCGGGCCCGCGCGCTTCCAGGAGATCCAGGCCTAATGCCAGGAGTGCCTCCTGTTGGGCCTTATCTTCCACGTAGATGCGAACGATCTGCACGTCGGTGGGCAGGGCGTCCTGTGGCAGAGGCGCGGTCAGCGAGCGGCCAGGTGTGGCAACAACCCCCAGGATAAGCAACAGAAGGGCCAAAAACAAGCGGCGGGTGGGCATGAGTTTCCTCAGGCGGCAACGCAGATTTCTGGGTTTCATCTGCCCCGCATTGTAACAGATTCGGCCCTCGTTGGCAATTTGCCGCGCTGAGGTTTTGCCTAAACGGGAATCTTGTGGTACTCTTTAGATGATGACAACCTGCCCCTGTAGCTCAGTGGATAGAGCAGTGGCCTCCGGAGCCATGTGCGGGCGTTCGAGTCGCCCCAGGGGCACTCATCAGTAGAAACATCCCTCTTGCCATTCTCATCGCACCCAATTTGACTTCACGACCAGAACCTTTTCCGGTTGGGACGGATCGTTCGTCTTCACATGCACACGAAAATCGTGCGGCCCTTCCATCCCCTCGTGCATTGTGAACTCCATCCAAAGATCTGTCATTTGACCCGGCTTTAACGTCGTCGCACCGACGACCACACGAGGCGGTCAGCATCCCTGCCTGACTTCGATCTGCGGCTCGCCTAATATCCGCAACGGCTGATCGCCCGCATTGGTCAACCGGAAACTTGCTCTGACCGTCTTGTTGACCTGGACATGACCGAAATCAACCTCCTCCTTATCTACCGTCAGCCGCGGGCCCCCTAAGGGTGGGATGGGAGCCTCCGCCTCCCGCTGCGATCCTGACCACCATGCCAGGGTCAGGCCTGCGGCGATAAGGAGCAGGGCCCCTAATCCCACGTACAGAATGAACGATCTGCGGCGGGTAGAAGGGGCCGTCCTCCTCTGCTTGCCCCGCTTTGTTTTGTTCACCACTCTGGCCTCCGGAGAGTAAACCGACGCAGCGCCTCGTGAACGGAGCTCCGCGTCCGATCGCCGTCACCAACCTGTCATCGGTGCAGAGCAAGCCGGGCTCAACATGCCCGGCTATACCGTCACCAGTATAGATAAAGAAGGCCCGCCCGGCACAGCGCCGAAATACGGGTTGCCAACGCGCCAAATGGCGCATATGACTGCCCTCTAAAGGAGCTTTGCCTTTCCATAGTTGATGTTATAATACCTTGCCATGAGGGAGCAACCGAGATGGACAAACCGATCCGTGTTCTCTTAGCCGATGACCACGCCGTAGTGCGCAAAGGTATCCGCGAATTCCTGGAGGAAGACGGCGAGATCACCGTCGTGGCCGAGGCGTCCGACGGGATGGAAGCTTTGCGGCTGGTGGCCGAGCATACCCCCGCCGTGGCCGTCCTGGATATCCAGATGCCCGGCGCGACCGGCATTGAGGTCACCCGGCAGATCAAGGCTCGTTATCCCCAGGTGCGGGTGCTGATCCTCACCGCCTACGACGATGATCCTTACATCTTTGCCCTCCTGCGCGCCGGTGCCGATGGCTACATCTTAAAGAGCGCCGACAGCGATGAGTTGGTGCGGGCCGTCAAAGATACCGTGGCGGGCGGCAAGGTGTTGGACCCCGACATCGCCGCAAAGGTGGTAGCCGTGATGACTTCGGGCAAGCCCGCCTCTGCCCAGGATCAGGTGGAACCGCTAACCGAGCGCGAATTGGAAATCCTGCGCCTGGCGGGCCAAGGGCTGACCAACAGAGCCATCGGCCTGCAACTCGGCATCAGCGACCGTACCGTGCAAGGACACTTGGCGAACATATACGGCAAATTGCAAGTCGGCTCTCGCACCGAGGCGGTGACAAAGGCCCTGCGGCTCGGCTGGATCGTGCTGGATAAAGGTTAGATCGTGCTGGATAAAGGTTAAAATGATTGTGCGCCGGCTACGGGGCCTTCGTGCCCAGCTCCTGTTGTGGACCATCTTGCCGCTGGCGGCGGTGCTCGTCGTGTTATCCTTGGCCGGCATCCTTCGTCACCGTCAGGCCATGACGCAGCTGGTGGAAGAGCGCGATCAGGGACTGGCGCTGGCCGAGGCGGGTCGGCTGGGCCGTGAGGTGGAGCGACGGATTGACCTTCTGGCGCGCGCGGCCACCGCACCCGAACTGCGCCGCGAGACCCCCCCGGACGCGGCGACGATCGCCAACCTGTCTGCCGGGCTGGCGGAGAGTTACGCCGGAGGGCTGGTTCTGCTGGCTAGCGATGGAGCCGTTCTGGCAACTTCTCCGCAGGCTGCAACGTGGGCCGGCAGCCCGATCGCCCGTGCGCTGACAATGCAGACGCTGGCAGCAGGGCAACCGCAGTCTGCCGAATATGCCGGTGATGACCCCGCTTCCTTTTCTTTGTTCGTGGCAGTACCTGTTCCAGGCGAGCGGGTTTTGCTGGGCGCGTTCCCCCTGGAGACGTTGAACCTGGTAGAAAGCGGGCTTCTGCTGCAGACCGAGACGCATGGGGCCGTCTTCGTGTTAGATCGCAACGGGCGCCCGCTGCACCGTAGCACCCCCGGCGGAGGAAGTAGCAACATCGCGAGCCTGGAGATAGGCCTCTCGGCACTGGCCCACCTGCCTCCGATACCGGCGAAGGGTGTCGGTGCAACGCATCTGCGGGCCGCCGGCGGTCAGGAGCTCCTGATTACTTACGCCCAGGTGGAGCCGCCCGGCTGGACGCTGGTGATCGCCGAGGACCTCAACGCCATCAACGCGATGGGGATCAGCGTCGTGGAAGCGCTGCCCATGGTGCTCCTCTTCGTCGCCGTGATCGCCTTGCTAGCCGTCTCTTTCGGCGTGGCGACCATCGTGCGCCCCTTGCAAGAGCTGGCTCAGCGCGCAAGCCGTGTGGCCTGGGGCGACTTTGAAGCCATCGGCACGCCGGTCGGCGGCGTACAAGAAATGGAAGACCTGCGGGCAACGCTAGAGCAGATGGCCGTTCGCATCCGTTCCTACCAGGCCGGTATGCGCGACTACCTGAGCGCGGTGACCCAGGCCCAGGAAGCGGAGCGCGCCCGGCTGGCTCACGAATTGCACGATGACACGGTGCAGGCTCTCATCGCGTTAGGCCAGCGGGTGCAAATGGCCCGCAAAGCACTGAATCAAGACCCCGCCCGTGCCGCTCAGCGTCTGGACGAACTGAACGGCCTGATCGACCAGCAATTGGTAGGGTTGCGGCGGCTCATCAGCGATCTGAGGCCGATCTACCTGGAAGACCTCGGCTTCGTGCCTGCGCTGGAAATGTTGGCGAAACGGATAGGCGAGCGACATCACCTGACGGTGAAGCTGGAGGTGCAGGGTGAGATGGTGCGACTGACTCCCGACCTGGAGCTGGCTGCCTTTCGCATCGTGCAGGAGGCGCTCAACAACGCTGCCACCCATGCCCAGGCGCACACCGTGAACCTGACGGTCACCTTCGCTGCCGACAGCTTGACCCTCACCATCCAAGATGACGGCCGGGGCTTCACACCGCCGGACCAGCCCGCCGATCTGGCTCGTCAAGGGCACTCCGGCCTGATGGGGATGCGCGAACGGGCATTGCTCTACGGAGGCTATCTCACCATCACCTCCGCTCCCGGCCACGGCACGACCATCACGGCCTGGTTACCGATGCGTTGACCCCCGCCAAACAGCCCCTTTCCACATCCGCTACATGACGCTTCCCTTCCGACTGTCAGGAGTGGTATGGTGTTGTTGGCTGATATTGCCGGGGAGATTAGTCCATGTCACCACGTATGAGCCGGAACCGTCATATTGTGTTGATGCTTCTCTGCTGCCTGTTGCCGATGGCTGCGCTGGTAGTCGCGCTCTTTCTCAACTTATCCCCCGCCCTCACAGCCCTGATCGCGCTCCTGCTCCTGATTCCACTGGCACGGCGGCTCCTGATGGTTGCCTCCGGGGAAGATTGAGGCGAAGTCGTACTTTCACCGACACCCTCCCCTCATCGGAATTCCGCGGTCGTCGCAATAGAGGCGGATTTGCCCGCCTTTGCGCGGCTTTCGCCTGGGTGCGGGGTTAATGTATAGGGTGAAATTGCTAACAATGATAGAATCTCCTTTCCACCCCTCGTCCCTTCTCTCTCCCAAGCAAGGAAGAAGGGACAAAGGGAGAAAAGAGGTTCTCAGTTGCTATTCCAAAGCAGGAGGCACATTTCATGGCGAGCGATGAACATTCGTTGCAGGGACGGTGGGCCCTCATTCTGGGCGCATCCAGCGGCTTCGGCGCGGCTGCGGCAGTGGGCCTGGCCCGCGCCGGGCTCAACATCTTCGGCGTCCATCTGGACATGCGTTCCACGCTCCCCAATGCCCAGCGCGTCGTGGCCGAGATTGAGGGCCTGGGCCGCCGTGCCGTCTTTATGAACATGAACGCCGCCGACCACGCGAAGCGGGCAGCCGCGCTGGACAAGATGCAGGCAGTGTTGGCCGAACCGGGAGAGCCCGGCCACATTCACGTCATGCTTCACTCTCTCGCCTTCGGCTCGCTTCTCCCTTTCATCGCGCCGAAGCCGGAAGAGGCCATCAGCCCGGCCCAGATGGATATGACCCTCAACGTCATGGCCCACAGCCTGGTCTATTGGGTGCAGGATTTGGTGCGGCGCAACCTCCTGGTGCGCGGGAGCCGCGTCTTCTCCATGACCAGCGCGGGTTCGCACCGGGTCTTTCTCACCTATGGCGCGGTCTCCGCGGCCAAGGCCGCCTTGGAATCACACACGCGACAGCTGGCATTAGAGCTGGGCCCGCGCGGCATCCTGGTCAACTGCATTCAGGCAGGCATCACCGACACGCCCGCCCTGCGGAAGATCCCCGGACACGAGGAGATGGTGGAGTTGGCGAAGCGACGCAATCCCGGTGGCCGCCTGACCACCCCGGAAGACGTGGCGCAGACGCTCGTCGCCCTGAGCGACCCGCGCCTCACCTGGATCAGCGGTTCTGTCATTCGGGTAGATGGTGGGGAGGACATCATCTGACCTAACTGTGATGGCGCGAACAGGAGGGACACTATGGCCAAAGGGCATATTCCGGTCGCGTTGCAACTCTACACCGTGCGCGACGACGCGGCGAAGGATTTCATCGGCACCCTCAAGCAGGTAGCCGCCATGGGCTACGCCGGTGTTGAACTGGCAAACACGGGTGGCCTGAGCGCACGCGAGATGAAAACAGTCCTTGGCGACCTGGGCCTGCGCTGCGTGGGCTCTCACGTCGGGCTGCCGCTGCTGGAAAACGATCTGCCGGCGCAACTGGACTATTACGCGACGCTCGGCAACCCCTACATCATTTTGCCGATGGCCCCGCGTGAATTCTACGGCAGCGAGGAGAGCCTGATAAACCTGAGCGCGCGCCTGAACAAGATCGCCGCGGCCTGCCGGGCGCGCGGCCTGGCCTTTGCCTACCACAACCACGATATTGAGTTCCGTCGCATCGGTGAGCGTTACATCCTGGACATCATCATGGACAACACCGACCCCGCCCTGGTCAAGAGCGAGCTGGACGTCTATTGGGCTACCTATGCCGGTGCCGACCCGGTCGCCTGGATGCAGAAGCACCCAGGCCGCTGTCCGCTGGTACATCTCAAGGATATGGCGCCCGGCCCTGAGCGAACCTTCGCCGAGGTCGGCGAAGGGATCATTGACTTCAAGCCGATCTTCGCCTTGTGTGAGGCGCAGGGTGCCGACTGGTACGTGGTGGAGCAAGACCATTGCGCCCGGCCCCCGCTGGAAAGCGCCGCGCTCAGCCTACGCCATCTGCGCGAATGGGGGATCGCATAGGGAGAACTTTCTCTGAACCTACTACGCTGAGGGGGTACATCTCAAACTCCGGCTAGGATTGGAGCAATCGTCACTAGGCGAGGCATACAAGGCCCCTCTTTGCCTTTCCCCGTTCCTTTCACTTAGGGAGGGCAGAGAGGGGCCAGCAGGAATTAAAGGGGGTTGCCCGATTCCCGATCAGAGCCACTTCTGCTGCCGCATGAAGTTCGTGACCCAGGGAATCTCAAACCGCTTGCCCTGGTAAGCCAGATATGCGTAGTACAGGGCCGGGATGATGGGCAAGAAGAAGAGGATCCACAGGATCAGCCCCAAACAACCAAGGCTGATAACCGTGAGGATCGTGAAAACAATGGCCGCTACGATCTCGTAGATAACAGCGGCTACGAGGAACCCCAGCGACTGTACGGCATGGTAGCGCTGGAAGGGACGGTTCTTGCTTGATTCCGATAGAAGCATGATGAGGGGGACGATGACCGGGATGATGATCTGGCTGGCGTAAGCCAGCGCGGCCATCAATCTGTCGTTTTCCGTGGCCTCGGTGTCCACCGTCACGCCCGTCGCGATCTTCTTCACCGTCTCCTGGGTCTTCGCCGCGGCGGCAGATGCCACCTCCTGGGCCTTCTCGCCCGCCGAAGTCTCGGCTTGCGGTTCTGCGGGCTTCTCGCTCGTCGCGCCCTCCGGCGTGGGTTCTATGGGTTTCTCGCTGCCGGAGCCTTCCGTCATCGGCCTGTCTTGTTCGGTCATGGTAGCCTCCTCTGCAAACTGGGCTCGTCGCGGCGAGCCCGCGTTTTCATTCTAACAATCTCTGAGCAGCCTGTCAATTCCATGCAGAATGTAACATATCTGCCGCGTTCACGCATGACCTCCCCCCGACACAAGGCTGACATTCTGCTCCGGAGGGCGTCACGAACGAGAATTTGGCGTTCGGCGAATCCATGCCTCGTATTCTCGGATGTCCCGGTCAAGCAGCAGGCGGTTGAGAAGGACACTACCGCGGCTGTAACCGCGCGGAAAGGGGAGGTGATTGGCTTCCAACCGTTTCAGGATCACGATGAAGAGGAGGGCGACGCAACCGAGGGTGACAGGTTGGGACCGGTGTATCCACAGGCTGATCACGGGCAGAAGCATAACGCCCAGCAGCGCGCCGATGGCCGTCCCATGCAGCATGTATCCCAGGGCCAGCCCTCCCAACAGCGGCACCCATCCCCAAGGCGCCACAACAAGCAGAAAGCCGAGGGCCGTCGCCAGCCCCCGCCCCCCCATGAACCGCAGAAACAGAGACCAGTTATGGCCGACGACCGTTGCCAGGCCGGCGACCACGGCCACCTCCAGACCAAGCGCCCAACGGAGCGCCAGCCAGGTGGGAAGCGCCCCCTTCGCGACATCCAGAAGACCGCCGACCACGGTGGCCCAAGGCCCCACCCATACGCCGACGTTAGACCCTCCGACGTTGCCGCTGCCGTAGGCGCGCAGATCAAGACCGCCCACCCAGCGTCCCAGTAGATAGGTGGGGGAGATGGACCCAACCACGTAGCCCAAGAGGGCCATCGACAGAAACGGGATGATCGGGTCATTCTGCATAGAGGGCTACACCCAAGATGCCGGGGCCGGTATGCGCGCCCATGGCCGGTGTGACATCGGTGACATACAGCTCTATGCAACGGAACCGGGTCGCGATGCGCGCCCGCAAGGCTTCGGCCTCTTCAGGAACATCGGCCTGAAAGACCGCTGCATGGACCGGGCGGTTGCCTACCTGAGCAGCCATGATCTCCACAAGGCGTGTGATTGCCCTCTTTCTCGTCCGCGAGATCTCAACGATGCTTGCCCCGCCCTCGCCATTCAGGCTAAAGATGGGATTAATGTGCAGAAGAGAGCCGGCCAAGGAAGCCAGAACGGGCACGCGACCGCTGCGTTGGAGATAGTCCAGGCGCTCCAAGGTGGCGTACACCCGCACTCGCCTGCCGATCGCTTCGGCATGGGCTACAACTTCATCAAGGCTTTTTCCCGCGCGGGCGGCGCGCGCCGCAGCCAAGACGACGAAACCCTGTCCCATAGCCGCCGTGCCGCAGTTAACCACGCGCACGGGGATTTTCTCCACAGCCTGGGCTGCGAGGCGCGCCGCGGCCAGAACGGAACTGAAGGTCGGCGGCAAGTGCAGCGAGATGATGGCATCGGCCTGTTGGCTGAGGCGCTGATACGTCTCCAAGAAGTCTTTCACCACGGGGCCGGCGGTTGTCGGCAAGGTCTCGGCAATCCGCAGACGACGGTAAAACTCTCCGGGGGTCAAATCCACGCCGTCACGATAGACTTTCCCTTCCCAATGCACCATGAGCGGTACCACATGGATCTGATGCTCTTCCGCCACCTGGGGCGGCAGGTTCGCGCTGGAGTCGGTGACGATCGCTATTTGAGCCATAGCCCGTATCCTTGTCTGAGCAATTCTAGCGGGCCTAGCCGTACCTCAGCCTCGGCCATGGAGAGGGAATATAAATGTGTTAAGGCCAATTTATTACAACAACACTATAACACAGGTTTCGTTCCTATGCACATTGCTGCCCGGCACGGAACCGGAGTAGAGCGGTAGAAAGGCGTTTCCCTGCTTTGAAAAGCCCTAAACGACGGTCACCGATTTTTGACCCAGAAAGCCATTGTGGTATAATAAGGTTTGCTATCTCTAGCCCTGCCGGGGCGCGCGCCGTTATGGCAGGTTGCCGACGTAGCTCAACAGGCAGAGCGGCCGATTTGTAATCGGCTGGTTGCCGGTTCAATTCCGGCCGTCGGCTCCACGCCGGTTGCCCTTCGTGCCCGTTGCGACACGGCGCGGGCCTGACGGCTGGCGGGGCAGCCGCCAGCCGGAATGTGGATGCAGGTTCTGAGGCGCCCTAAGAGGTGAGATAGAGAGACTGCGAGGACGAAAAACCTCGTGGGCAGGTACCCAAGTGGACAAAGGGGGCTGACTGTAAATCAGCTGGCGCCGCCTTCGGAGGTTCGAATCCTTCCCTGCCCACCAACAGATGCTGTTATCGTCGTTTTGAGCGGTCTCGCAGGGGACTGCCGCGAGGCTCAGCGAAGAGTCTATGACTTGCTTGTGGCCTCTCGGTATCCAGCCATCCCGAGTGCAAGCTCAGGATGGCAATCCGGTCCCTCATCGTGACCGAAAGGCGATGTGAGTGGTATCGTTTGCCCTCGTAGCTCAGCCGGTAGAGCACGCCCTTGGTAAGGGCGTGGTCAAGGGTTCAAGTCCCTTCGAGGGCTCCAGAATCACGCGACGCTTGGGCCGCCCCCGTTGTTGAGGGCGGCCCCTAATCGCAATCCTTAGGAGGCATAATACTATGGCGAAGGCAGTATTTGCGCGGACGAAGCCGCACGTGAATGTGGGGACCATAGGGCACATAGATCATGG
>FWPU01004775.1_pt1 | contig 30853 bp, 26 predicted proteins | sample 2228361 | NCBI WGS metagenome assembly FWPU01 (sample SAMEA103939777, study PRJEB20133) | metagenome | reverse complement strand
AGAAAAACCAAGCGGCCCCTTAACCTGAAAACCCCGCCAATTTTTTTCCACCAAAACACCACCAGGAATTTTGTCTTGTGGACAAAGAATTGACAATTCGTCAGGCGTTCTGGCAATCGAACAAAAAATAACTTCTTTTGCCCAATTAGGTATTGGCGTGTTTTTGTTTAAATGGCAAATACCAAATTTTTCTGGCAGAAGAAAAAGAGTAAATTTTTTAGTTTTCATTTTTATATATTTAAAAAATTAGTTTGCAAAATATTTTTCCTCTACGAAGAACAATTTATTTTTTTCTTTGGCAATAGATTTTGTTTCTAGTTAGCGGTGCGCGTTTAAAATGTCCGAATCAATTTTATTAACAAGCGAAAAGCGCGGAATTATCCCACCCCTCCCTTCCGCCCACCGAGCATGGAAGCGGAAATGAAAAGGATGATTTCAAGGTTTTTCTAATCCGCCTTTAGCGGATTGCTCAGCTCCGCCAAGCTTGGCGTCGCCAAGCTTGGCGACAAATTCAATTCTCAATTACTAAATCCACCCCAACTTTCTTTTAGATAATCCAGTAATAATTTTGGAGTATATCTCTTTGATATAAGCTCCACACCATTTGTTTTTGCTAGTTCTATAGCTGCCTGTGTGAAATTGCTAGTTGTAACCACTACCGCCTTGTTGCAGTCATGGCGGTTTCGTGCTGCAACTGCTTCTTATATCGCGCTATTGCCCACAGAACCGTTGTAACGTTTTGCTTGAATTAAAATTCTTTCTTGCCCCTTCATAGCTATCAAATCACCGCCTTGATCTCCGGGTTTTTACGATTAACTGTACCGCATAGCCCATTGCTTCATAGAGGCGATAAAGTAACCGCTCTAAACCAGAACTGTCCAACTTTGAAAAGTCACGAGCTGTTACTGTTATACTTTTATAAGTTACTTCGCGTTCATCAATGTAATGAGCTAAAACAATTTCAATATCCGAGAGCGAGAAATCAATTCCTTTTTGTGAGAAAAAATTCCGTAAGTTGCAGATGCGATTCAAGCCAATTTTGTAGTTTCGCTACACCCAAACATTCTCATCCTTTTCCTGACCGAAGCAGAATCAGGAAATGAAATCTTTGATATAGTCCTCGAGCCCTGTCTGGCGAATTGTATTAAAGAGATCATTCAGTTTTCTTTGTCGCACTTTTTCTTTTAATTTTTTCCACACAAAAACGCAGGTGGGGAACAAAACAGCAATGCCTAAATCATAGCTGAGTAATCGCCAAAAATTCGCTCTGTTTTTGTACCATTCAATGAATAAATAAAGAACATAAAACACCAGAATTCCCGAAATAAATCTCGTAAAATTATCCTCTTCGCCATATCGTCTTCTGTAGTGTTGTCCATAGTTCTATTTAACTAAATACTCCATCAGAACGCCCAAAGCTTTGGCAATTTTGCCATAACGAATATCGATGATTTTTTGATAACTCCACTCTGAATTTAATGATACCAAATAAATTAAAATAAAGAAAATAAAAAATCCCACTTCTAGCGTCACCACAGAGCGGGCTAAAGACAAAAAATTCAATTTTGCGCCAAAAATCGGCTGACGAGCCTAAACAGTAGGCGATCCAGACGGAAAATTTTCCAACTGGCGGTATGTTTTGGTTAAAATCCGAACCTATTTTACGGAAAATCCCGACGCTGACTTTTAGCCCGCCGCCAAAGACGGCGGGCAGGAAAACCCGTCGGCTCGTTGGCAAAAATTTCCCCCCTTAAACTCCTCCAATTTTTGTCCGCTCGCCGGGAACTTGAGACTGGTTATGAATATAGAAATGTATCTATTCCTTTTCCACTTCCGCAATCTTTAATTTTCTTTGCGCCCAGAGAACATAAATCAACCCAATAGCAGTTAGCGGTATTATGAGGAAGCGGTAGTTTCCAACAAAAGAAAAGTGGAAAAAATAAAAGGCTATAAGCCAAAGATCAAAGAATCCGTAAACGATAACGAGTTCTGTCAAGACAAGTTCATAGGACATTGGCGTTTTGTCCGTTTTTTCCACTAGCCAACCGCCTATTTTCACGAAGAAATAAAAGATTATCAAAACGGCGGGCGCAAACAAGGGAACCATTTTAATTCCTAGCGCGTTCGCGATCGGCTTCCAAAGCGGATTACCTTGCCCGCCAGCAAAAAATACATCAAGGAGCGCATCGAGAGCGACGAGAAAAATAATCCATATCCAGCCAACTTTTTTTGATAAAACAGGCTTCTTAAACATATCTTTCAAAATTTATTTTACTTCAAAACTTTGGATGATTTCTTGAAACAAACTTTGATATTGCTGCCATTTGGTTTTTGGCGTATTGAAAGCAATGGTCCAAATATCATCTTTTTGTCCTTTTATCGAAACCATCAAAATTTTAAAATCGACTCCTTGCTGATTTAATTCAGCTTCAAGATTATATGCTTCTCTGCCATTTACGGTTAGGGGCCATTCATTAGTAAAACTTATTTCCGGCAAGGTCTGCTTTAATTGATTTTTTATAGTTTTAGCGTATTCTGTCAAACTTTTGTCTTTCAAAACATCATACTGGACAGAATAATAAGTTTTGAAATTAATTTTTTTGGCATTGAGGTCAGTAATCTCTTCGTCAACGTAAGAAACCATTGCCGAAACACCGGTGGGAGCAGCAATCTCTCTCCAGCCCACAGGAATCAAAACAGAATACTCATCTCTAACGAGTAAAATGCCTTTTTTCGTTTCTTCTCTTGGTTGCTCTTTTTGAGTCATGGATGGTGAGCTCTCGGCGCCTATTGATGATTCTTGATTTTGAATCGGCTGTTTCGCTTGTTCTTCGGTGCCGCTTTTTTGAAAATAATAAATGCCAAAACCAGCTCCAATAATCACAAGGCAGACAACAATAATGAGTAAATATTTTGACATAATTTTTTATTATTTTTTATTTTTTCGACCTTTTAAATATAAATAAATTATAACAGAAATAATTATTGTTGCTAAAACAATTATCAAGTAGCTTTGCCATTTTAGTTCTCTTGAAGTCGCAGTTTCTACTTCCGAATTGGGTTTATCTGTTTTTGCTTTCTCTGCAATCGCAAGAATAACTCCCGATTGAGAAAAACTTTCCATTGCTAAAGGATTTACAATTATTAAAATGCCGTCTGCCAAAGCGGCTGAAAAACCGCCCCATTTTTCCTTCCATAATAGTTTTCCGCTTTTAGCATCTAAGCAATAGAAATAATCATTAGCGCCGAAATAAACTTTGTTGTCAGCCAAAACCGGCGCAGAGTTTGTCTCGCTCTGACTAAAAGAAAATTCCCAAATAGTTTCACCAGCATCTTGAGACAGAGCAAAAATTTTTCCTGACCAAGTATTGACAAAAACTTTTTCATAGCCCAAAGCCGGTGCCGCGGTTACTCCCACAATGTTATTTTTATCAAATCCAATTTGTTTCTTCCAAATTAGTTTCCCGTCTTGCGTCGAAAGAGCGTAAAAATAACCGTTCTCCGAGCCAAAATAAACTTTACCATTTAATACAGCTGGCGTGCCGTGAATTAAATTTAACTTCCCTTCTAAAAAATCAATTTTATATCGCCAAACAACTTCTCCAGTTTGGACATTTAAAGCGTAAAGATAACTCGGATTTCTATTGCTGCGACTGGAACCTTCGGTCCCAATATAAATTAAGCCGCCTGAAAAAGCGGGCGAAGAATGAATAACTTCAGCTGATTCTAAATATTTCTGCCAGATAATTTCGCCGTTTTTTGAATTTATAGCATAAACTCTTCCGGAATCGTCTCCTATAAAAACTTTATTTTCATAAACAAGGGGGAAAGAATGAGAAATGGAACTTTGCAATTTTGACTTCCATAAGAATTTACCGGTTTTTGCTTCAATGGAATAAATATAACCCTGATTCATTGTCTTGAGATTTTCAGTATTGTTCACTGCAATAAAAACTCTTTCATCATCTATAGCTAAAGCGCCGGAGGGATAAAAATCAGTATTTATATCTTTATACTTCCAAAGTAATTTTCCTGTATTTAAATCCAGAGCCAAAATGTAAGCGCCGGCCACAAAAACAACTCCGTTCTTTATCACCGGAGTTATCTGGCCGCCTGCAAATTCTTCAATCCCATCATTTTTTAAATCTCTCGCGGTTATTTGCCAAAAAATTTTTGGCTCTGAAGGCGCCATTGAGTCTGAAAAACCGGTTCTGGCTAAATCAGCGTGGAAAAAAGGCCATTGAGCGAAGACAAAAGCGGGTGGCGTTAAAAGTAAATACAAAGCAAGAAAAAACATGATTGAAATTGTTTTCATATTTTAATTTTATCCACATTTCCATATTCATAACCAATCTCAAGTTCCCGGCGAGCGGACAAAAATTGGAGGAGTTTGAAGGGGGGGAAATTTTTGCCAACGAGCCGACGAGTTTTCCTGCCCGCCGCCTTTGGCGGCGGGCTAAAAGTCAGCGTCGGGATTTTCCGTAAAAATAGGTTCGGATTTTAACCAAAACATACCGCCAATTCAGACACAACGAGTTTTTTGCCTCGCTCCGCCTACGGCGGGGCTCAGCGTCTGCCAGCATTTTGAACGGATTTTTGAAATCAAAAACAAGTTTTTGGTTTAGAATTTGGAAGTTCGAACCTAACTTTTTGAAGAAATCCCGCTTTTCTTCCAAATTCTTGCTTTTTGCCAAAATTCCCGCATATTTCACTTCGTTAATGAACCAAATCGCCGGTTCGAACCAATTATCTTTCTTTTGCTCAAAATCGATTAATCTATCTTTCAGAAGTTGTTTCTGCTGAACCAAATTGTTTTTGTTTTGCTAATATTCCAGCAGAGAAACAGCATTTTCAAGATAGGCGTTCATTAACGTTTCTAGTTTTCCGTCAATCACCGATATTTTCTCCTTCAGATTTTGAGCAAAAGTTTCCGATGACTGGGTTTTCAGCGATTTTTCCTTTTCCAGTTCAGCGATTATATTTTTCGCCCAGTCATCGGGCAAAGAAACTTTTTGGATATAGCCGTTTATTTGTTTCACTAAACTTTCCTCACGGACATATTTTTGAGAACATTTTGTTTTTCGTTTCGTGCAATGGTAATAATTGTGTCCCTTTTGCGTTTCAGAGGTAATTAAGCAACCGCACTCGGCACAGCGGATAAATCCACGAAAACCAAAATACTTCGGTTTCTTTTTGTTTGGCTTGCTTTTGCTATTCATTACTTCCTGAACCTTATCAAAAAGTTTCTTTGCGATAATTGGTTTGTGTTTCCCTTCATATAATTCGCCATTGTAGCGGATTAGTCCGCAGTAAAAAGGGTTTTTGAGAAAATACTGATAATTAGCAATGCCTAATTTTTTCTGCTTTCTACCGAGCAATTCCAAATTGTTGATTGTTTTGCATAAATGCCGCAGGGAAAATTTTCCGGTAGCGTAAAGTTCAAATGGCTTTTTAATCAAATGGGCTTTATTCTTATCAACGATAATTGATTTTGTATTTTTGTCGTTCAAATATCCTAGCGGGCCATTTACGGCCATAAACCATTTTTCAGTTTTTGTCTTATTCCTCTTTGATGTTTTCACTTAAATTATCAACATAGTATTTTGACTGGCCGAAAACGATTTGAAGCATAAATTTTCCCTGCGACGTATTTTCAAACCAAAAAGTCGGAAATTTTAATTCTCTCAATTTTTCGATATCCAAAAGCCAAATGATTTTTCCGCTATCAACCGAATTTCTCGCCAACTTGTCAGGGTGCCATGCTAAAATTCCTTCAGCTTCGCATTTCTCTATATGAGACAGCATTTTATTAAAAATCGGCCGGCCCGGCTCTTTGACAGTTTGTTTTTCAATAAAAATTTTTACAACTTCCAAATTTTCTTTTTTCGCCAGTTCTTTTAGTTCCGCTATTTGGTCGTCAGTGCTTCGGACTTGTCTTTCTTCCGTGTCTGTTGACTTTCTCGCATAGAGAAAAAACTTTTTGGTTTGAAAATTTTTGTGTGTTCATATATTTTCTCAAAAACCAAAGGGGCAACCCTGTGGACTCAACCTCGCTTTCGCGAAATTGACAGAAGTTGCCCCTTCGGGATTACAACTTTATCAGTTGTAAAAAATTCGTGAAGCATAAAGGTTGAGTTCACTTTCATTATACACAATTTTGGCAAAAAGCAAAAATCCGTTCAAAATGCTGGCAGACGCTGAGCCCCGCCGCAGGCGGAGCGAGGCAAAAAAACTCGTTGTGTCTGAATTGGCGGTGGGAGCGAGACTTGAACTCGCACACCCCTTGCAGGGTTCTGGTTTTCGAGACCAGTGCCTTAACCAATTCGGCACATCCCACCTTTTTATTTTTTTCTCATTACTCCTTCAGCAGCCAATAAACCAGAAATCGCCGCCCCAGCAATGCCTCGAGACAAACCCGCTCCATCACCAGCAACAAAAATATTTGACAAATTGGTCTCTAAAAATTCATTGGTTAAAACACGTAAGCCGTGAAATTTAATTTCTGGTGCGTAAAGTAAAGTACTATCACTTCCTAAGCCAGAAATAAGTTTATCCAAAATTTCTAAACCCTCTAAAATATCTTTAACAAACCGATATGGCATAGCCATAGAAATATCACCCGGGGTCACATCTCGCAAGCTGGGTACAACGTTACCCCTCTCCAATCTCGCCCAAGTACTACGACGGCCGCGTTTCAAATCACCAAATCTCTGAAGAATTGGCTTACCACCCCCAACAACCGTCATCTCGCTGGCAATTGTCTCGCCATATAAATTAGTATTCTCAAGCGGCTCAGTTAATTTAATCTTCACCAAAAAAGCAAAATTAGTATTTTCTGTCTTCAAATAACGATTGCTATGGCCATTAACCAAAACAAAACCGCCATGATCCTCAACTGTTACTTGACCATAAGGAGAAACGCAAAAAGTCCGCACCGAGTCTTCATAAGTTGGCGTCTGAATATAAAACTTTGGATCATGCTCAACTTCGCAAACCTCTTCCATTATCTTGGCCAATGTCTCCACTCTCACTCCAATATCTAAAGGGTTATATTTATAATTAATACCTAAATTTTTAACTATTTTCTCAAGCCAAAGTGCGCCACTCCGGCCAGGAGCCAAAATTAAGTAATCAAAATCAAAACGTTCACCATTAACGAAAACTGTTTGATGGGTGATTTTTTCAATTGACGCATCAAAGTAAAACTTAACCCCTAAAGATTCCAAATCTTTTTTTATTTTTCTAACCACATCCGGTAACAGATCAGAGCCAAGATGAATAAGTCGAGAAGGCACAAATTTAATCCCTAAACGAATCGCCTGTTTATTTAAAGCAGATCTCCTTTTTTCAATCTCTTTATCTTCTTTTAAAATAATGCCGCTATAATCTGCAAAAATGTTTTCAACTTCTTTAATTAAATTATTTAAAAATTTTTCAGAAACTATTTCTAAAAGATTGTTTCCAATATAAGGAGAAAAAATAATTTTCCCATCAGAAAAAAGCCCAGCTCCGCCTAAACCGAAAACGCTGTTTTTGTTTTTAAGTCGGCTCTCTAAATCTTGACCCTTATCTAAAATAGTTACCTCAAAATCTCTATCTTTAGCTAATTTTAAAGCCGCAAAAAGACCAGCCGGCCCTGCCCCAACAATGATAACCCTTTTCTTATTAGTCATAAAAATTTAAACCATTTTGAATATTATACCAAAAAATTAAAAAGGCAACTGATCTGCTTTAAAAATATTAATTACTTAAAAGCGGTGTAACAAAAGGGGCCCTTAACAGAGCCCCACAAACACCAGAATCACCGAGAAAAATGAAAAATAAATCATACACAGTTGAGATTTTAGTAGTGAATATATTATAAACAAAAACTATCTAATCTATCAAGGAAGTTATCCACAGCCCATTTTAAAATCAAAAAAGCCCTTGGTCTGAAACGAAGGGTACCGAGTAAATAATCTTTTTCTCATTCCCTCCCTTTTTGGTTGATAACTCAACCCTCAGACCAAGGGCGTTTGCCCTTACCTATTTAGTATCATCGTAACAAAAATTAAATTTTTGTCAAGTAGATGTACTAGATGAGTACATTTTTGACAACTCTGGTTTTCCAGAGGCAAATTCAATAGGTGTTTTGTAACCCAATGCTTGATGAGGTCTTTTAAAATTAAACTCAATCAACCAATTAAGTAATCGAGAGTTAAAGACATGAGGGTCAGGATGGAAGTTCCCTAGTTTAAGAAACTCTTCATCTAAGGTTCGATTAAATCTTTCATTAACTGAGTTATCTTTTGGGGTTCTTGGTCGATTAAAATAATGTCCCAATCCCAAATCTTTAACTGCTTTTTGGAATAAGCCCTGAAATTCAGAACCATTGTCAGTCTGTAGATTCTCTATTTTATCATCAAAGAGATAATAAAGTCTTTTTAAGAAATCCTGGGCATTAAGAGAATTTTTATTTTTATACATCATAGCTAGGCCAATCTTGGAATAATGGTCAATGGCAGTGAAAATATATCTCTTGAGATTGTTCCAGTAGATAACTATCACATTTAGAGAGATAAGGAAACCTATTTTTGACCTCTTTTGGAGTTCTGTGATTCTTTTCTTTTTTAAGGCTCTTTTCCTCTTTCTGGCAATTTTGGCTGTTTTTAAAGGATTATTGTAGAGTTTATATTTTTCAATGACTTTTTGGATTTTCCAGGATGATATTTTCTCTTGATAGACTCTTTGATAAATGAGGGCTAATTTTTCCTTACCATATCTGAGATATTGCTTTCTTAGGTTCACAATTCTCATTTCCTGCTCTGGACTTATTTCTCTTTGTCTTTTTCTCTGCGGAGCCCTATTTCTCTCTTCAAGACTATAGAGATTATATGGATCATACCTTTTAAACCAATAATAGAAGAGCTGTCTAGAAATGCCAAAATGACGACAAGTTAAAGAAATATTCTTTGTTTTGTGAAAATAATCCATCCAGCTTAGCCTTCTTTTAGCTTCTGGAGAAAGTGGTTTGGCTCTTAATTTAGCCCCAACCTGATAAAGAGGAACCAAATCCTCGACCAAATGAAAGCCAAAGGGTAAAATTACCTTTTTACCCCAAAAGTTGAGATAACTTCTTTTGAACATAGAGATGAGATACATTGATTAAAAATTATTGATTTTTGACCCTTTTTCTCCCTTATTATATCAATTTTTGGCATCTTAGGGGTGTCAAAAATGTATCTCATCTTCTCCAGAGAACTATCCACAATTACCAAACCAATAATCAACCAAAATAAAACCGCCAAATCGTTTTTAAAATAAGGAGTATCTACTAAACCGTGAATAAGAATGGCAATCATAGATAGCGCCAAACTATAAACTAAAAACTTTGAACCATAAACGATATTCGTGTCATTCGCGCGAATCTGCATTTTTAGTGTCGCTTTCTTAAATCCTAATTTGAAAAATTGAAAAATAATTAAAATAAAAACAATTAAACCAAAAATTCCCAATTCAGACCAAATAGCTAAAAATAAATTGTGCGGATAAGGATGGGTCTCAACTGAAATCAATTGGCCTGTTTGTGGAGAATAATATGGTTCTTGATATTGAAAAATTAATTGTTGATAACCACGCAAACCGGCACCAAAAATCAGACGATCTTTTATTAACCGCCAAGTTCCGCGCCAGATATTAATCCGCAATTGGCTGGACAAATCTTGAAAGGTTATTTTTTGCCAAACATATGTGCTTGTCCCACTTGCGCATATCGCGGATTGACGCAGAACAGAATATGAATTGACGCAAATAATTGAAATTACAAAAACAAAAAACATCAAAATTATTAAAATAAATGCTACCCATTTTCGAGTTTTCCGATAAATTATTCCTAAAAAAATTAGACCAACCAAAATGCCCAAAATCGCCCCCTCACTTCTGGCCAAGACTATTGCTATTGAACCAGCAATAATAGTCAGTAGCCAGTAGGCAGTAGGCAGTAGTCTATACCAATTTTTAATTTTTCCACCAGGAGCGGCTCCCAATTTCGGTCGGGGCAACTTCCAATTTTCAATTAATTGACCTATGGTCAGCATAATAATCGGCCCCAAATATAGTCCTAGAAAATTGGGCTGGGGGAAAGGACCGGTTGCTCGCCAAGCTTGCGGTACACCCCAAACTTCTGTACTCCAAACACCGCCCCCCAACCATTTCTGTAAAATAGCCCAAACCGAACAAATCAAAGCTGAAAAAGCCAAACCTGCAATCACGAATTTACATGAATTCGCACGAATTTTATTCATGTCATTCAGATACATTCGTAGGTTAGTATTATGTCCCACGAGGTCTACAAGAATGAACAGCACAAGAATCGGCTCTAAAAAATAAGCCCGCCAATGACCAAAAGCAGCTATTTTATGGGACGAAACAAAAACAGCGATTAAACCAACAATCAACCAGGCCAAAATTAGAAATCTCCAATTACCAATTACCGACTTCCAAATAAATTCTAATTTTTCAAATCCCAAATTCCAAATTTTTAAATTTCGAGTTGTTGTTTCGGCTTTTGAATTTTGACCCTTAACCACTTTTACAAACCAAAAGATGAACAGGATAATAATCATCACTTCAAGTAAGGTAGTCGGCAAACCAAAAATCTTAAAACGAATCTGATAGGTTGGCAAAAAAACACAAAGTAAAAACAGGGCCCATTTTGGTCTTTTAATCGCCAAAACAACAAAAGCTAAACCATAAACTATGAATAAATAAATCATGCCGCTATTTAAAAGTAATAGTTTCTTTAATTATTTGTTTTGAAACACCCTTGACAAGATAAAGAATAACAAAATAAACAAAAACGGCTAAGAAAATTAAAAGAAACAGGTTCCAACCACTAAAAAGCAATAAAACAAAAAACATCACCAAGCTCGCCAACAAGCTTTTCCAAAAAAATTTAAAATTAAGAATAATTTTTGTTGTTCGTAAAATTAAAATCAAAGGAAAGCAAAACATTAGAAATTCAACAATCACTGTTACCCAGGCAGCAGCAAAATATGAATATTTTGGAATAAAAAGAAAATAACCAATTAAAGAAATTACAGCGGTAAAGAAGTAAAATAAAATTATCTGGCGTTGTTTTTCGATGGCCACGATTGCTTGTTTAAAAAGTTCAGCAACAAATAAGATTGAAGTAGCTAAAATAATAATTCTTAAAACTCGACCACTAACAATAAACTCCGGCCCGGCAACAAAAACCATAATTTTATCAGCTAGAACAAGTGTAGCAAAGATCAAAGGCACGGCTATCATTAGTAAAAAATCAAAGCTTTTCTGAAAAAGAACTTCAAATCTTTTTAAATTTTTCTCGCCCCAAGCCCTGGCCATCTGGGGTAAAATTAAACCAATAAATAAAGGCGGAAACATAATTAATATTTCTAAAACACGATAAGTTACCCCATAAATTCCTACATCCCTAGCCGGCTGATAAAGAGAAAGAATAATTGTATCCATTTTAAAATAAACTAAGTTAAAAATTAAACAAAGAGCAACCGGCCAAGCTTGAGAAATTATCTTCCGCCAAAAAGAAAAATCAAAGGCTAATCTAATTTTGATAAATTTTTTACTAGCCCAAAAAAGGATTAAAAAATTCAAAGCACTGCCTAAAATAACTGCGGCTAAAATCGAATAAAAACCAAAATTAAATTTAATAAACAAAAAAACTATAACCAACAAACCAACTCGACCGCCTATTTCCGCAATCATTACCTTATCAGTACGTAGAATTTTTTGGTAAAAAGCAGCAAAAATTTGATTTAATTCAGAAAAAATAAAAGCTAAAGACGTTAAAGCAATACCAAATTTAACCACACCTTGATAAGGAAAAAAAAATGCGATTAACGGAGCCAAACCAAAGAAAAATATCGCAGAAACCAAGCGCAGGGTAAAAAAGTTATCCATTACTCGCTCGGTTTCTAATCGATTTCCTCCGCTCTCTTTATCAAATTCACCTAATATTTTCAAAAGAATTAAATATAGACCAAAACTAGCAATAACACCGAAAAGCTGCAAAAAGGCGGTAATGGTAGTGTAATAACCAAAACCAGTTGGTCCAAGATAACGCGTCATCATCATTACTACTAACAAACCTAAAAATAAACTTAAAATTTTACCCAAGCCCTGGAAGATAATATTTTTAGCTACTTTTTGAGCGAAACTAGACATAACCAACTAAAGCCTCATATATCTCTTCATACTTTTGAATCGCTAAATTAAGATTATATTTTTTATTAACAATTTCTCTTGTCCTAATTTTAATATTTTCTCTTTCATTTAAAATCGCTAATAATTTTTGGACAGCAATTTGATAAGCATATTTGTTAAAATCCTCAATTACAACGCCAATTTTGAATTTATTAACAATTTCTTCAATCTCGAAAATTCCGGAATTAACAACAATCGGCAAACCGCTGGCTAAATATTCAACAAATTTGATTGGGAAAGAAGCAATATTTTTCGGAAAAACCGCCTGAATAAAACTTATAGCCAAATCGCAAACATTCAAATAAGCCGGCATCTCGTTTGGTCTAACTGTCAAAACGGTATAATCTTCTTCTTTTAGATTTTTCAATAAAAAGTTCTCGGCTCTTTCTTTTTGATAGGTTAAAATTAAAAAATGACTTTCAAAAACCCTTTCTTTGAGAACATGAAAAAAATCAATCATTTTGTCAATCAAATGCCAATTTTCAAACGCACCACTATAAACCAAAATAAATTTTTTCTTTTCTTTTAATTTTTTAAAAACTAAAGGAACTTGAAGTGGTCCATGAAACTTGCTTGCCTCAACACAAATTGGAATAACTTTAATCTTTTCGTCTTTTTTGCCTAATATCTTCTCTTCTACATAATGTTTAAAACTGTTTGTAATCACGACAATAAAATCAGCTTGAAAAATTATTTTTTTCTCCCAAAACTTAGCCAATTTGTAGGGCAAAGAATTCTTCGACCAGTGACCGCTTAACACTTCTTCCTCGGGTGCCAAACCGCGCATGTCAAAAATAAAAGAAGCGCCAGTTAATTTTTTTAAAAAATAAGCAATAACTCCTGGTAAATAACTACGAACGTGAACAATGCTAATTTTTTCTTTTTTAATCAACCAAAAAATATAAATAATGCCTCGACATAAATCTAAAAAACTTGGTAAAATTGGAAATGGCCGATGAAAAAGAAAACGCCACTCTATCGCGCCCATTTCTTTAAGGTAAGAATTTGTCTTTAACAAATCTTCGTTCTCAAAAGTTAACAAAAAAACTCGCCAACCCTTCTTAATCATTTCTTTTAAAAGAGGTATACCCTGCGACCAGATAATAGGATTAGCTAAATTAGTATAAGCAACAAATAAAACAGCCTGGTTTTGTTTTTTATTCATTTGACTTCTGACAATATCTTGTTAAACTAACTTTCATGATAAATTTTGAGTTGAAAAAGTCAAATTGGAAGCAATTTTTAATCAATCTTTTGATTGCCATTCTTCTTATTGGCATACTCGCTCTTGTTTTAAAAATAATCGAAAATAAGTGGACAATAAAAAATATTGAAGCAGCCACCCTGTCTTATAAAGCGCGGGTAAACAACTATCTGCCTAGTCAAAAAATCCAAATTAAAGCTGGTCAGTCTTTAAAAGTAAAAATAAAATTTCAAAATCTAGGATCCGCCTCATGGTTTAATTCCGGCCAAAATGCCGTTTATTTAAAAACCGAAGGAACAAACAATTTTTATCATTCCAGTTGGCTAAAAAAAGATACGCCAACCAAGCTATATTATCCGCAAATCAAACAAGGTGATGGTGTTACTTTTGAATTTTATCTTAAAGCGCCAAACACTAATGGAGAATATAAAGAAAATTTCATTTTAAAAGCCGGTCAAAATTCTATTCCCGGCTCTCAAGCCGAATTCATTATTTCTGTTTATGGCGGACAAACCCCAACCAAAACTACTTCTCCAAAAACCGCTGGGAAAACTCAAGAAATCCTAAAAATATCAAATATCCAAACAGATCGTTTGCCTGTCATTATTACACCAATCAACCAATCAATCTATCAGCTGCAAACTGCCAACAAAGTCTCGTTATTAAAAAACGAGGGGCAAGATATACAAATTAATTTTAATTTTACTATTAAGTATTTTATCTTAAACGATCAAAATGGAATGAGAATAGGATTAACTGATGAAGATCTCCAATTTATTGCCAATGAAAAAAAAATGTCTTTTCGACTAAAAAGCGGTCCCAATGAAATCACCTTTTGTGGAGATTTAACCATAAAATATCAAAAAGAAAATAACACTATCTCTTTTGTCAACCAAATTGACACAGCTGGCTGCCAACCATCTGTCACGCCCTTGATCGAAACTTGGTGGCAAAGCCTTCCAACTGACTATCAAATCGCAAAAGAAGCAAAATATGAAGCACCAAAAATACGCGTTGGCTTGTTTTATGCAGAAAAAAAAGATGGCAACTCTACCAATGAAAATGTTTCTTATTTGCCAATAAAAATTATTGCCCTAGCCCAACAACCATATCAAGTAAAATTAATCAGGGATAATAACATTTTGCTTACTCAAACGCAAGGCGAAGAAATAGAAGTTGATTTTGATTTTAATCTTAAAAAATATTTTATCAGCGCAGCTGGCCAAAGAATTGCTATGACCGATTCGCCAATTTCTTTTGTTCCAATTTCGCAAAAACAAGAAATAATCTTTAAAATTACTTCTTGGTATCGCGGTCCTTTTTGGGGACAAAATGTTAACGATAATGAATATAGAGATAAATTAGATGTTTATTTCAATCCAAACACCAATCGCCTCTGGTTAATTAATGAATTGCCAATGGAAAAATATCTTCGCGGTGTGGCCGAGGTTCAAGACTCTTCTCCTTTTGAATTTTTGAAAGCGCAAAAGATTGCTGCTCGTACCTATGCTTTATTCCGTTATTTAAATCCAAAATATATTAATACTCCAGAAAATGACTCGCCGCTTTTTGCTGTCCGCGCCACTCAAGCTGACCAAGTCTATCGAGGTTATAATTGGGAAAAAAGATCGCCCAATACTTCAAAGGCAGTTGAAGAAACAAGTGGTATGATTATTGTTTATAACAATGAGCCTATTTTGGCTTATTATTCTGCTCGTTCTGATGGTCGAACCAGATCTTCAGTTGAAGCAAAAATGACCAAAGAATTTGTTCCTTATCTTATTTCAAAAACTGATCCGCCAGGCGAAGGGAAAAGTCTTTTGGGTCATGGTGTTGGTTTACCACAACAAAGCGGAATCGTTGCTGCTCAACAAGGGGCTTTGTTTCACCAAATTTTAAGATATTATTATACAGGGATAGAAATTAAAAAGGTTTGGTAAATTTTAAATTGTAAATTTTAGATTTAAAATTTGTCTCATCTGGCCCGTCAAAAAAGAAATTTAAATTTTCAACCGGGGTATGGCCCAATGGTTTAAGGCGCCTGCTTTGGGAGCAGGAGATTCTGGGTTCAAATCCCAGTACCCCGACCAAGTGAAACATTGCGAATTTTGCGGGCAATTTGTTTACTCACTCGCCCCGCCGCAGGCGGCGAGCAAAACAGAAAAATTTTCTTAACATTTTTCAATCGCTCCCTCGCCAAAATTTTTTCAATTAAGAAAAGAAAATTTTTCTGTTTTGCCTTCCTGCTAACGCAGGAATTACGGAAACGCTTTCCCACTCCCAGACGGAGCAGGCGGGCAAAAATTCCTTCCCCTAGACCCCCTCCCTTTTTGCCCGCCTACTGGAAACCCGAGAGCGTTTTTTCGGACTGAGCGGGACTAAAGAATAAAAAGAAAGAAGTGTCGCCCTTGCCCCAGTTCTCCCGTGCGCGGGCGACAATAAGGAACTCTCGATTTTACATAATTTTAGTTTCATACCTTTTCATCAAAAGGGCATTGGAAACAACGCTAACCGACGAAAAAGCCATCGCGGCCGCGGCAATAGCTGGATTCAAAAGCCAGCCGGTGAAAGGATATAAAATTCCGGCGGCCAAAGGAATACCGACAATGTTATAAAAGAATGCCCAAAAGAGATTTTGTTTGATTTTATTTAATGTGTACTTGCTTAAATCAATAGCAGCGACAACATCTCGCAAATCGTCTTTTATCAAAACTATTTCTCCGGTTTCCATCGCCACATCCGTTCCTGAACTCAAAGCAATTCCCAAATCTGCTTGAGCCAAAGCCGGAGCGTCATTTATTCCATCGCCTACCATTGCTACGATATTTCCTTTTTGTTGTAATTTTTTAATTTCAGCTGATTTTTCTTGAGGTAAAACCCCTGCTAAAACATAATCAATTCCTAATTGTTTAGCAATTGCCTGAGCTGTCCTTTTATTGTCACCAGTAATCATTCCAACTTTTTTGCCCATCTTGTGCAACATTCCCACTGCTTCTTTTGAGTAATCCTTAAGGGTGTCGGCTACCGCAATAATGCCGATTATTTCTTTATCTTGTGCCAAAATCATCACTGTTTTGCCCTGATTTTCTAACACAACCATTTTTTCTTCTATCAAACTTGGCTCAATCTGATTGTCAATCATCAATTTTCTTGTTCCAAAAAGTATTTTTTTATTTTCAAGTTTAGCCAAAACACCATGGCCAGGTATGGCTTGAAATCCTTCAACCTCGCTTAAAGTAATTTTTTGCTCTTTGGCCTTGTTGACAATAGCTTGCGCCAAAGGATGTTCGGAATTTTTTTCTACCAATGCCGCGATTTGCAAAATTAAATTTTCGCTATCATCATTTCTAATTTTAATCACGTCGGTAACGCTCGGCTCGCCCTTGGTTAAAGTTCCAGTTTTATCAAAAATAACAATGTCTAAATTGCGGGCGATTTCCAATGCCTTGCCGCTTTTAATTAAAATTCCGTTTTTCGCTGCCAGACCTGTTCCCATCATTACCGCGGTCGGGGTTGCCAAGCCCAAAGCACAAGGGCAAGCAATAATTAAAACGGCCACAAAAACCGTTAGGGCAAAAGTAATTGGCTGCCCGAGTAAGAGCCAAACAGCAAAGGCAAAAACAGCAATGCCAATTACAGACGGAACAAAATAAAAAGAAACTTTGTCCGCCAAAAGCTGAATTGGCGGTTTGGAGCCCATCGCCTCTTCAACAATTTTTATAATTTGAGCCAGCATTGTGTCTTTGCCGACTCGCGTCGCTCTAAATTTCAGAACACCGGTTTTATTGATAGTCGCGCCGATTACTTCATCGCCTTTTTTCTTTTCCACTGGTATACTTTCCCCGGTAATCGCTTTTTCATCAACGCCGGAGTAACCGTCAACAACAATTCCGTCAACTGGTATTTTTTCTCCGGGTTTAACCAAAATAATATCTCCGACCTTCACTTCAGAAATGGGGATTTTTACTTCCTCGTTATTTCTTATAATCGTTGCTTCTTTTGATTGAAGCCCGATCAATTTTTTAATCGCTTCGCTGGTTTTTCCTTTGGTTATCGCCTCAAGATATTTCCCTAAAGAAATGAAAACTAAAATCAAAGCCGCACTTTCATAATAAAGATGGGCTTCAATTTTTACGCCCAAAAATATCAAAATGGAAATGACTAAACTATAAAAATAGGCGACAGCCGTGCCGATAAAAATAAGAGAGTTCATATTCGGAGCCAGCCGCAATAAATTTTTGAAGCCAGAAGTCCAGATATTAAAACAAGAAATAATAACGGCTGTCACCAAAGCAAACTGGATGACTAATCCGTAATTTTCAAAAATTTTTGGCATCGGCAAACCAAGTATTTCACCCATCACCATAAAAATAATGGGTAAACTAAAAATCAAAGCAAAGATGAACCGCTTTTTTAATTTTTGAATTTCTTGCGCTTTTGCTTCTTTATGATGGTCATGCATTTCTTCATCAATGGTTTCTTCCGCCGCTTTATATCCCAATTTATCAACGATATTTTTAACCTTGATGATATCAATTTTAGTATCGTCAAACTCCAAATAAAGTTTTTCTGAAGCAAAATTAACATTGGCGGATTTAACTCCCGCCTCTTTTTTCAAAACGTTTTCAATATTGGCCGCGCAAGAAACGCAATACATACCCGAAATTTTTAAAATTATTTTTTGATTCATATTTGTAAAATTAACTCTTAAATTTTTACCTTTCGCCGCAACTGCATCTCCCGTTTATACCGCAACTTCCACCCAAACTTTCTGCGCCTGACGGAGCAAACAAATTATCATTGTTGGTTGATGCATTGCTTTGAGTCACTGTGCTAGTTTTATCCACAACTTCTATAATTCCTGAAACCATTCCCATCCAACAGCTAAATTTATATTTGCCCGGCTGACTAGGCGTAAATTCTTTAATGCTGGTCTGGCCGGGGATCAAAGATATTTCTCCGTCAAATAAATTTCTTGAAATAATAGCATTGGTACAGCCACTGGTTCCTTTGTCAGTAATTTCCCATCTCACTGGTACTCCCGCTCTTACTTTAAAATAGTTGGGTGAATAGCCATAAGCCGAGGCATCCATTTTCAAAACCTGTTTGCCGTTAACAATCGGAGGCAATCCCTCCTCGTTTTGAAGCGAATTATTTTTTGTGGCATTGGATGATTGGCTGAAATTAATACCTAAATCACTAAGACTGGAAATTCCCAGGACATTCAACTGAAAATTGATGTTATAAAGAGCAAAAAACAAAACCAAGATTCCGGCTACTTTCAAAAATCTATTGGACAGGTGCGGTTTTTGAGAGAATTTAACACTGGACAAACCGATAAATAAAAGCATTGGCAAAGTCCCCAACGCAAATAAAAGCATAATCAAACCCCCTTGAATTGCGCTTCCTGATATTAAAGCCAATCCTTGAGCGGTTACGGTAAATCCGCAAGGTAGAAAAAAAGTAAACGCACCCATTAGAAACGGCATATAGCGTCCCTTGAAATTAGATTCGTTGGCAATAAATCTTGTAATAAATTTCGGCATCGTAAATTGAAATTTTCTAAACACCCTGACCCCGAACATCTGAAAAGCCAAAAAAATCATCATTACCGAAACCGCAATAACTAAAGTCGGCCCGAATTTTAAGGAAAAATTTAATTTGTTACCGATTATTCCCAATATCGCTCCAAAAACGCCGTAGGAAATGAGACGGCCAGCATTAAAAATCAGATTAGGTTGAAGTTTTTTCCAAGTGGTGTCGGTATCAGCATATAATTCGCTCCATTGCTTTGACATAGAGAGAATTATCCCGCCAACCAAGGCGGCGCAACTGGAAATCCCGGCCACAAGGCCAAATACGAAAAATACCGGCAAAGATGATTTTGAGCTGACATTTATCAATCCCGACAACCCAAGTTTATTTAATCCGATGAAGCCAATAATGATTAATAATCCTATGCCGATGGTAATTAGGGATTCCTTTGTTTTAAACCCATTTGTTGGCTTTTGTGGCTGATCGGAAAAAATATAGCCCTCTTTTTTAAAAATTTCATTTAGTTTATGGGAGTTCGGCTTTTCATTGTCGTATTCAATCAACACTTCGCCTTTGGTTGTTGAGGCTTCAACCGATTTTACATTTTCTATTTCCAGCAATTTTTTTTCAATTAAAATTTCGCAGGAAGTACAATGCATTCCTTTGACATAATAAATATGTTTCTTTGCATTTTTAGTCATAGATTCCTTTTGAATTATTTATTAAATAATTTTGTAACCCTTAAAATTTCTTGGGCCATTTCTCTTTTTCTTTTCTCATTTTTAGTTTCCATCGCTTTTTTAAAGCAGGTATTAAGATGATTTTCCATCAGCATTTGATGGGCAGATTTCAAAAGGCCTATCACGGCCGAGTTTTGCTGCATAATATCAATGCAGTATTCGTTGGACTCCACCATTTGAATAATCTTGGATATTAAGCTTTGGGCCTTTTTGAAATTGATGAGCGTATTTTCTTTTTGAGTAGTCATATTTTTGAAAATTTAATAATTATTAGTTATCCATACCCCGACCATAGGTATAGGTCTATAGTATCAAATGGAAAATTGCTGTCAAGAGCAAATTTACTTTTTGCCGTATTATTAAAAGTATAAAATGACTAATCTCACCCACTGTCCAATTTAAAGTCCCGCCGCCGCCCGAAAAAACGCTCTCGGGTTTCCAGCAGGCGGGCAAAAAGGGAGGGGGTCTGGGGAAATGAATTTTTGCCCGTCTGCTTTCCGCGCCGAAGGCGCGGCAGGGGTGAAAAGCGGCTCGTCCTTGTTCAAGCAAGGAAGCAAAGCCCGCAAAAATTGTTTCCTTAATTGAAAAGATTTTTTGCGCGCGCCTTCTAAAAAATGTTTCAATTTTTGCTGGCTTTACTGGCCGCCGTCAGGCGGCGAGCCGCTAGGGCGGGTTTCTACCCATCAAGGCAGAAATTCTTGCTCAAAATGGGTTCGCGCTTTGTTCAGTAATTGCGAAAAAGATGACAAAAAACATGGCCAGCAAAATAAGCGGCTTTGTTTGTGTTAATCAAATCAATGTTAATTGTTTATAAAAATTAATTTACAAATACTTGAAAATTTGCTAAAATACAACAAAAAGGAGGAAAAATGAAATGGTTCGTTAAAATTCTCAGCACTGGATTAATCGGATTAACTATTCTTATTTTTATTGTTTTTATTTTTAAGTTTTTCCTTTTACCAGCTGAAATGGTCAAAACCATCCTACCGCAATTTCTTAAATTTTCCGGCATAGAAGTTGTCATCACTATAATTGTTATTTTCATTTTTGGTTTGATTATCTCTTACTTGGCACATCATATAAGGACTCCGGTGGTCGGACAATTTTTATATAGCTTGCAGAATATTAGCAAATCCACACCCGTAGTTGTTCCTTCACTCTATGGATCTGGTTATATGATTGGTTTTCTCACTACTAAAAAAATTGCTCATTCCCAAACCGGTGAAAAATTTATAGGAGTCTTTCTTCCCTGCACGCCTAACCTTTCAACCGGTTGGCTCATCTTTTTTCCTGAAAACCAAGTTATTAAGCTACAACAAAAAATGGCTCCCCTCTGTATCAAGTGGCTTATTTCCGGTGGCTTTTTAACACAAAATAATCGCTCCCTAAAATAGGGAGCGATTTTCTTTTTAAGAATTCTCGATTCTTAAAAGTTGCCAAAACACCCAATTGCGAAAGTTGGGATATAAATATAAAATTTAAATAAAACAGTTCCTATAAACTTAGCAACCGGCAGAAATATAGTAATACGATAATTAATCAATAACGACTGCTCGCCAGATAACAACAATTGGTCATTGAAAGATGGAATTTTGGGTTATTTTTGACAAAACTCACAATAATGTGTCCCGCGTCCTGCTAAAGTAATCTTTTTTATTTTATTCCCGCAGCGAAAACATTTTTGACCCTCTCGATCATAAACTTTTAATTTTGGCACGTAATCGCCACGTTTCCCTTCGGCATCAATATAACCGTCAACTGAAGAACCGCGATTTTTAATGGCTTCTTTTAAAATTTTTATTAGACATTGATAGAGATTAAAAACTTCCTCTTCTGTTAAAGTTTTAACCAATCTGGTTGGTAAAATTTTGGCACAGAAACAAGCTTCTTGGGCGTAAACATTACCCACCCCAGCCAGAAAAGTTTGATCCATTAAAAGCGGTTTGATTTTTTGTCTTAGCCTTTTTGACAAAAATTCTTTAAATCTTTCTAAAGTAAAATTTTTTTCTAATGGCTCCAGTCCGAACCCTTCTTTTTGAAAATATTTTTCTAAATTAGAAGTTTTGATTAACCTTACCCAACCAAATTGACGCAAATCGTTATGGAGCAAAACACTGTCACCAACAAAATAATAGATTAAATGTGTATGCTTTTGAATTTTAAGTTTTGATTTTTGACTTTCATAAATAAGTTGCCCGGTTAATTTCAAATGAATAATCAAAGAATAGCCATTTGAGAGATTGATAATCAAAAGCTTTGCCCTCCGACCGACACTAACAATTTCTGCGCCGCTGACTATTTTCTTAAATTCTTTAACACTTACTCCCTGAACCATTTTTGGCAATCTAATTTCAACGGCTTTTATTTTTTTACCAACAATTTTTTTCTGAAGTTGATTAACAATGGTTTGTACTTCTGGCAATTCTGGCATATACCTTTGTTTATATTTAGTCAAATACAAATTAACAAGACTAAACTAAAAATTTTTAATTTTAAATAACCTGAATTCAAAAGAGCTTCCGTGGCCCGGATGAGCCATTATTCCTCTGGGTACTATTTTCTCTAGTTTTTCCAGTGAAGTTTTTAAATCATTTTCTGAGCCACCGGCTAAATCGGTTCGACCATAACCATTCTCAAAAATTGTATCGCCAGTGAAAACAAAATTTTCACCTAAAAGACAAATACTGCCTTTGGTATGGCCGGGAGTATGAATAACTTTTAAAAATTCTTGGCCAATTTTTATTTCATCATTTTCTTTAAAAAATTTATCAACAGGAAAGTCAATAAAATCTCCTTCTAATTCATGAATCAAAATCTTTGCTCCGGTTTTCTTTTTTAAATCTTGTGCAACCAAAACATGATCAAAATGATAGTGAGTTAGGACAATATATCTCAATTGAGTGTTGCCAATTTCTTTTAAAATTTTTTCTGCCTCATCACCAGGATCAATAATCAAGGCCTCATTTTTAGAAATTACTAAATAACAATTAGTTTTTAAGGGCCCGACAACAATTTTTTTAATTCCCATATTTTTTAATTACTTCTGGAATACTTTCAAAAATATCAGAAGCCAAAACGCTCTCACCATATTTTTTTGCGGCTAATTCGCCAGCCTTACCATTAATATAGGCAGCAGCATAAGCGGCTTCAAGGGAAGAAACGCCGCGGGCTAAAATTGCACCACAAATTCCAGCTAAGGTATCACCAAAACCCCCTTTAGTCATAAATGGAGAACCGGTTTTATTTTGAAAAACCTTTTTGCCATCAGAAATTACATCAATATATCCTTTTAACAAAATTGTCGCTCCCAATTTTTTTGCCCATTTTTTGACTTTTTCTTTTCGGTCAAAAACATTAGATAAAACTTTTTCACCAGTTAAAACTTCAAACTCTTTTATATGTGGAGTAATAACCACTTTTTTATTTTTCAAAACCTTCGGCTTTTTAGCCACGGCATGAACAGCATCAGCATCAATGACCATTGGTAAATCTATTTTTTCGATAATTTTGTTAATAACTTTTAATATTTTCTCGTTTCTGCCCAAACCACCGCCAATAATTAATGAGTTGAAATTTTTTGCCATGGCAAAAATTGTCGACAAATGTTTTTTTTCTAAATAATCACCTTCTAAAGGATAACAAATCAAATCAGGGACAAAACTAGCAGCAATATTCATGGCTCTCTTTGGTCCAACGATGGTAATTAAATCAGCGCCAGCCAGCAAAGCACTCATGGCGTTGAAAATGGGTGAACCAGAATATTTTTTTGAACCAGCAACAATTAAAACATAACCATGTTCGCCCTTATACGTCCACGGTTCACGTTTTGGATAAATTTTTTTCAATAAATCTTTCATCCTGGTACTAACTTTTTGATAAATCCGCCACCCCCTACCTTTACAAAAAACTAGATTGTATAATTGAAATAAATTATAATTGTTAGACAAATCTTTGTTTATGTCTTTAATGGGGTACGGGATAAATAATTATAACAAGATAATGCAGCTTTGGCACCTTCACCACAAGCAATAATAATTTGTTTATATTTAACATCAGTTACATCACCAGCAGCAAAAACACCAGGCATACTTGTTTGGTTCTCTTGGTTAATGATAATTTCACCAAAGTTGTTAAATTTTAGCAAATCTTTAGCAAAATAAGTCGAAGGAATAGAACCAATTTCCACAAATAAACCATTAACTTCTAAAAACTCCTCCTCTCCCTCCCTTAAAACCCTCAATTTCTCTACCCCTTCTTTACCTAAAACCTCTAAAACTGAAGTTTGAAAAACAATTTCCACATTTGGCAATTTTTTAATTTGTTCAGCCAAACTTTCATCGCCCTCAATATCTGTATCGCGATCCAAAAGATAAATCTTTTTTGCATATTTAGCTAAAAGCAAAATTGCCTCAAGGCCAGCATTACCTGAACCAACTACAGCCACAATTTTATTTCTATAAAGTGGCGCATCACAAATTGCGCAATAAGAAATCCCCCTACCAACAAAACTAATACCATCAAAAATATTTAGTTGTCGGGGAATTTTACCAGAAGCAATAATTAAACTTTTGGCCTGAAAAATTTTTCCCCCTCGATTAATGACATTAAAAATTGGGGGTTCTGAATCTAATTTTTCAATTTTAATTACTTCCTCGCCCAACCTTACTTCAACCTGATAATTTTTTAAATGATTAAAAAACTTTTGGCTTAATTCTTGACCAGAGATTTTTTCAAAACCAGGATAGTTCTCAATAATCCAAGATTCAGTAACTTGCTCAGATAAACCTCTGCTTAAAATTAAGGTTTTTATTTTTTTTCTAGCACAATAGATGCCAGCAGTCAGACCAGCCGGCCCCGCACCAATAATAATGACATCGTAAATATCAGTCATTGAATTTTAAATTTTATTTATCTTAACCAGCCAACCATCCGCCATCAACAACTAAAGATATGCCATTAACATAATCCGCCTCTTCAGAGGCTAAAAATACAGCGGCTGCACCAATATCCTTTGGTTGGCCAAATCTTTTTTTAGGAATTTTGACTAAAAATCCCTGTTTTGCTTGAGGATCAGCTAAAAACGGATCAACCATTGGGGTTTCGGTAATTCCCGGACAAATGGCGTTGACATTTATTCCCAAAGAAGCAAATTCCAATGCCCAAGATTCAGTCAGGCCAATAACTCCACCTTTTGTTGCCACATAATGGCTTATATTTGCCGAACCAAATCCCTGGCCACCAGAAGCAATTGAAGCAATATTAATAATTCTTCCCCACTTCTGTTTAGCCATCTCAGGAACAGCTGCCTGGGCACATAAATAATATCCTTTTAAGTTAATGTCTACTATTTTATCCCATTCCTCTTCTGTTAATTCAGTCAAGGGTTTAATCGGCCAGCAAATACCAGCATTATTAACCAAAATGTCTAATTTGCTGAATTTCTTTACTGTTTTTTGCACCATTTCTTCAACCTCTTTTTTATTGGTCACATCACACTTAACAGCCAAACCATCAGAGCCAATCATTTTAATTTCCTCAACCACTTTTTCGCATTCTTTAAGATTAATATCACTAACAACAACTTTTGCTCCAGCTTGAGCCATCATTAAAGCAATACCCTGACCAATGCCGCGCCGACTACCAGTGATAATTGCCACTTTCCCTGTCAAATCAAAAATCTTTTTTACCATAATTGTTAAAAATTTAGAGACAAAATTGAATAAATTTATATCTTGAAACGGCTTTCGACTCACCGCGAGAATAAATTTCTATTCTCACAAAGCCGTCTTCTGATTTTAGTGCACAGTCGCTATACCAAAGTTGTATATTGGTAAAAAATAAAAATTCGTAATTTGTAGAAATTATCAAATTACCTGGCAATTACATCTTATTATATTGCTTTAGCCAAATTATACATCGGTAAAATAATACCTACCACCACCAGTCCAATACCAATGCCTAAAATAATAATTACCAACGGCTCGATTAAAACCGCCAACTTGCCTAAAAGATTCTCAATTTCTCGAGCATAAAAATTGGCCAATTTATCTAAAACTACATCTAGCCGCCCGGTTTGTTCTCCCACTAACAACATTTGAGAAACCATTGGTGGTATTTCTTTGGTTTTTAAAAAGGCAGCTGCTACTGACTCGCCACCTTCAACTGCTTTAGCTGCTTGAAGAACCAAATCTTTATAAATAGCATTACCGACCACATCAGAAACAATTTTTAAAGCCGGGGCAATGGGTACACCGCCAACAATTAAAGTAGACATACTCCTCGCAAATCTGACTAAATAAATTCTTCTAAAAAGTGACCCGAAAATCGGAATTTTTAATTTTAATCTGTCGAAAATATAGCGGCCAGCCGGTGTATTAATCAAAAATCTGAAAAATAAAATAAGACCTGTTAAAACTAAAAGCAAAAAATACCAATTATGAGTTAAAAAATTGCTTATTGCCAATAGAATTCTTGTCGTTAGAGGTAGAGAGACTCCTGCTTCAACTAAAACAACTAACATCTTAGGTATGACAAAGGTCATCATCACCGCACCAATGACAAAAACAGCAACTAAAACAAAAATAGGATAAATCATAGATCCCCTTATTTTGCTCTTCAGAGCATAATTTTTTTCTTGCTCATCAGCTAAATAACTTAAAACTTCATCAAGTTTCCCAGAGGTTTCGCCCGCTCTTACCATATTAAGATAAAAATTGTCAAAAATATTCGGGTACTTAGCCATCACAGAGGAAAGACGCGCCCCACCCCTAATTTCAGTCGCCATCTCTAAACAGATAGATTTAAGCCCCTGTCTTTCTGACTGTTCGGCTAATGCTTCTAAAGATCTAACTAATGACAACCCAGCGGAAACCATAACAGAAAGCTGTCGGGAGAAAAGCAAAATATCTTGCATTTTAATTCGAGAAAAAAAACGACCCAAAAAACCAATTCGCTTCCGTCTTTCTGCCTCCTTTAAAGAGAGTAAAACCAAACCCCGCTCAGCCAAAGTATCAACCGCAGCTCGTTCAGTTAAAGCCTCAATTTCACCTTTAATCATGTAACCTTCGAGAGTTTTTGCCTGATATTCAAATAACATAAAATAAAGATTAATAATCCTATTCCCGCAGTAGTGCCTCAAAACCAGCTGGATCAAGAGCAAATTTTTGGGCTTCAGCGCTAAGAACCTGACCATTTTTTACCAATTCTGCCAAATAACGGTCAAGTGAAATTAAAACTTCATCCTCAAAACCTGTTTGTAAAATGTTTTCTATCTGCTGAAACCTCTGCTCCCTGATTGCCTTTTGAACAACCGGTAGATTATTTAAAATTTCCATAGCCAAAACCCTTCCGCCACCGATTCGAGGCACGAGTCGGGTACAAACAATACACTTAAGAGTATCGGCAAGATAAGAACTTACCAGGCTTTGTCTTTCTTTGGAAAAAGAATCAATCAGTCGCTGAACAACCTTCAAAACCGTGTCAGCATTCATAATAGTGAAGACAAGGGTGTTTGCAGCCATTTCTAAAAGAGTTAAAACAACTTCTTGATCACCAACTTCAGAAATAAAAATAACATCAACATTGCGGGCTTTAAGAGAAAAAATGCCAGTCAAAAAATCAGGCGTATCCCGACCAACCTCACGCTGTTCCACCACGCTCTTACCGCCTAAAAAAAAGTATTCAATTGGTCTTTCCAGAGTAGCGATATATTTTTGCTGATTTTTAATAATCCAATCAAGTAAAGCCAAAACAACAGTTGTCCGGCCGGAATCGCGAGGCCCGCTAATAATCACTAAACCCCTATCAAGCATAGCTAAATTCTTAATAGTCTTTTTAACCTTAAGCTGATCAAGACTGACAATCTGATTGGGAATAAATTTGATATTAAAAGCCGGCACGTTTCTTTCTTGAAGAACAAGCAACCTGAAACGTTGATTGCGACCAAATTCACGCGTCGTTAAAATTTCTCCTTTTTGTCTAAGCTCTTCTTGGTCAACTGGACTAAAAATAATTTTAATTAAGTCTTCTAAAAATGGTTTAGCCACTACCGGCTCGCCAACCATTTGTTGAATCAAACCTTCTTTTCTGATAAAAGGCACAGCGCCAACAGACAAATACAAATCCGTGGCCTTCTGACTTAGAGCATTTGTTAACAAACGATTAAGAATTAATTCTGCCTGAGTAGACATACTAAAATTATTTTAATTTACGAATTTCTCCTGCGATCCATCAGTTGATAGAGAGCATGAAGAAAATTCGCAGGCTTATCAATTAAAAATCTTTCGTCTTTTATAGTTCAAACTTTGGGAATAAATCTTTTACTCCCGAGCAGCTCGCAAAACTTCTTCAATTGTTGTCAAACCTTCCAAAGCTTTAACTAAACCTTCTTGACGCATATTAATCATTTTTTGTCGACTAAATTCTTCTTTCACCTCATCTATCTTGCAGCCGTTCATAATAATCTTTCTTAATTGTTCTGTGACGGCTAAAACTTCAAAAATAGCTATTCGGCCTTTATAACCTTCACGATTGCATTTAGGGCAACCCTTGCCGCGATAAAATCTTAACCTTCCTTCTTTGGTTCTAAACTTCTTTAAATCGAGATCAGGAATAGTTTTGAGATCTTGCATTATCTCTTCTTCCAACTGGGTAGGGGGAATTACTTCCTCTCGGCAACCTGAACAAATCTTTCTCACCAATCTTTGGGCAATAATAATATTTAAAGTATTGGCAATTAAAAATGGCTCTATTTTCATATCCACCAGACGCGGGATTGCCCCAAAAGCATCATTGGTATGAAGTGTGGAAAGAACAATATGACCGGTCAAAGCGGCATGAATCCCTAATTCAGCTGTTTCATTATCACGAATCTCGCCAACCATAATAACATTTGGGTCTTGTCTGACCACTGAACGTATACCAGCGGCAAAGGTATAATTAAGCTCTGGTCTAACCTGCGACTGATTCACTCCTTCCATTGTATACTCAATCGGGTCTTCTAGAGTAACAATATTCAATCCTTCGCGGTTAAGTATTTTCAAGAAAGCATAAAGTGTTGTTGTCTTACCGCAACCAGTTGGACCAGTGACCAAAACCATGCCATGCGGTTTTTCTAAATTTTGTTTTATTACTTCAAAACCATAACCCCTAAAACCCATATCTTCTAATCTTAAAATCTGTTGAGTTGGATCAAGAATCCTAATAGCCACCTTTTCCTTGTCAAGAAGTGGTAAAGTCGCTACTCGAAGATCAACAATCCGACCAGAAACCAAAATCTTAATTCGTCCATCTTGGGGTATCCTTGTTTCATCAAGTCTTAAATTAGACATTACCTTAACTCGACTAATTAAGGCTGAATGAATGTAACCAGGCAACATAGCGGTTGTCCGTAAAATACCATCAATCCGATAACGAATCCTTGTTTTATCACCAAATGGTTCAATATGTATATCTGAAGCTTGATTGTCAACAGCATATTTTAAAATAGTCGAAAACAATTTGGCAACTGGCGCACCTTTGGCTGCTTCCTCTAAACCAACCTCAGCCCAAACTTCTCCCTTTTTAATAAGTGGAGCGAATTTCTGTTCACTCGCCTCAATTGCCTCTTCAACCTCAGCCACCAAACCGCCATATTGAATTAAAACATTCTTAAGCGAAGAACGAGAGGTAGCAAAATATTTAACTGCTAAATCCTTATTTTTGGCAATAAATTCAATTGCCTCCCTAGCCTTAAAATCAGCAGGATTTAAAATGGCAACTTTAAGCGTTTTGTTTTCCTGGCCAAAAATTACCATCTGATACGTCTCGGCTAATTCTTTAGGTAAAATTTTAAGAATCTCCTTTGGAACAACGAGTCCATAAAGCTCTACAGAGGGAAGATTAAAAATTTTACTTTTCGCTTGAATAATCTCGTTTTCTGGAATAATTTGCTTAATCTCCAAATATTCATCAGGGCCGATTGACCGCTTTTCCGCTTCTTTGATAATCATCTCCGCCTGTTCAGATGTAATCCTTTTTGTCTGGAAAAAAAATTTAAAAATTTTATCTTGTCCTTTAACCATAAATTTTAACTTAATTGAGAACGTCAAATAATTCTATGTTTATCTGTCCTCTTATCTAACAAATCTGTGTTCGGCATATTCTTTAACTATTCAACACTCTCTTAGTTATAAAGGGAGAAACGGATTTGTTCTCCCTTTTATAGTTGGTTCAACAGGACCAAAGGTTGTTGGCTGATAACGTAGTTCATCTATTTTGAAATTTTGAATAATTTGTTCAATTGGGTTAATATCGGGTAGGGCAACACCCAAATAAGCAGGTGTTTCTACCGGTTTGGGTGTTTCTAATTTTTTAGAAACCAAATGGTTAATAAATTTAGCCAAAAAAACAACTAAAACAAAAACTAAAATTGAAATCAACACTAAAGAGACAAAAATCTTGGGATCGTTCTTTTTTGCTGTGGCTATATTAAGCATAAAATATTATTCCAAACAATAAACTACCAACTGGAGGCCATAAACGCCTCGACTAAAAGAAAAACTAAGTGATTTTAAATCAATTAAACGAACACTTGATTCGATTTCTCTAAGAAAATTTTTAAATGTGGTATAATTTTGACCACCTATCACCAAATCAACAACTACCTCACCGGGCTCAATTCTATAACCAATTCGATCAATCGAAAAATTATAACGCTCCGTCATTTTTGTTATCATATCAATAGTTTTGAGAAGATCAAGAATATCACATTTAGCACTAATCAATTGGTCTATTTTTTCAAGACGAACAAGGTCCAGGTCATTAACACGATTAACTAAAAAACTAAGATTTTTTAGATAACTTTCTTGTTGTTTAATAATTTCTAAATAAGGACCATCATCTAGCGGCCCGCCGCTTTTTAAAAGATCTAACTTTGGTTTAGCAAAACCCAAATAACTTATTAGTATTAAAACAACAACTAAAACAAAAACAATATACCAAAAATATTTCACAAAAAAAATGACTGGATTTAATTTGCTCATAGATTATTTTTTTTTTTAATTCACCGGATTAAGAATTAATTTTAATTGAAAACTAATTCCTTGCTTACTCCAAACAACCCCCGAAACATCGACTTCTTTGACCAGAGGCGAGT
>FWPU01001813.1_pt1 | contig 30859 bp, 18 predicted proteins | sample 2228361 | NCBI WGS metagenome assembly FWPU01 (sample SAMEA103939777, study PRJEB20133) | metagenome | reverse complement strand
CTTCGCGAGCCAGCTTGCGACCGAAGGCAACATTCTGAAGCTGCAGGCGGAAAAATTCCTCGAGACGGTACGCGCGGCGTAGCAACAGCGCAGGTCTTGGGGCTTTCACTTAGCACCAAGCTGCTACCAGACCGGCGCGAATCCTATCAGGCGGCTCACCGAACGAGTCACCGCCCCAGCGCATAATCCCTGCCGGGTCAGACTTGGCACGCCCTTCGCCCCGACAGCCGAGCAAGCACGAAACCTGGCGCGGTTTCCGTGATCTCAGGCATTTCAGCGGGGTGAAGCGCCCGCGACGGAGCACTCAATGGCGAGCGAAGCTGTCGGCGATCAGACCGCCTTTCTTTCGTCGATGCCGGCGCAACAACGCGATCGGCGGCGCGCGGCGGTCGTCGTCTTGCTGTCGGTGTTGTTCTTTGTGCCGCTGGCGCCGCTCGCGCAACGGCCGCTTGGGGAGGTCTGGGCATTCATTCCAATCTACGAATCAGCCCTTTGCATTACCGACCTGATTACCGCGGTCATGCTGTTCGGTCAGTACAACATCCTGCGGACACGTGCGCTCTTCGTGCTTTCCGCGGGGTACCTGTTCAACGCCCTGATCGCGATTCCGCATGCGTTGACCTTTCCCGGCCTGTTTGCGCCGCAGGGACTGCTCGGCGCGGGTCCCCAGAGCACTGCATGGCTCTACATGTTCTGGCACGGCGGGTTCCCGATCGCGGTGATCCTTTATGCGCTGACGAAGAACAATGGCGCCACCATCGGCGATCCCGGCGGACCGGCGCGGCCGGCGATACTGCTCAATGTCGCCGCGACAACGCTGGGGGTTGCGGCCCTGACGCTGCTGGCGACCGCCGGGCATGATCTGTTGCCGGCCATCATGCAGGGCCACAACTACACACCGGCCATGATTGTCGTGGTTTCGATGGTCTGGGCGTTGAGCCTTGCGGCCGGGCTGATCCTGTTCTTGCTGCGACCGCATACCGTGCTCGACCTATGGCTGATGGTGGTGATGTGTGCATGGCTGTTCGACGTCGCACTCAGTGCCGTACTCAACGCCGGACGCTTCGATGTCGGCTTCTATGCGGGGCGAATCTACGGCTTGGCAGCCGCGACCATAGTCTTGATCGTCCTGTTGCTGGAGACCGGCGCGCACTATGCACAGCTTGCCCGCCTGCTTGCGGCGGAGCAGATACAGCACAGACGCGACGCGGAGGAGCGGCGGCGGATCTTCGAGACATCGCTCGACCTGATCGTGGTGGTGGATCGTCAAGGCAACTTTTTGCGGGTCAGCCCGAGCGCGCGGGCGATACTCGGCTACGACCCGGCGGACATGGTCGGACGCAACGCCATCGATTTTCTCTATCCGGACGACCTCGAGCCGATTCGCGCCGAGATGCGCCGCGCGCGGCGGGGGCATACGATCCGCAACTTCCTGTCGAGATATGTGCACAGCGACGGGCACATCGTCATGCTCGAATGGACGGGAGTCTGGTCGGAACCCGAACAACGCCACTTCTTTATCGGACGCGATGTGACCGAGCAGAAGCGCATTGAACGCATGAAAGATGAGTTTATCGCAACGGTGAACCACGAGCTGCGCACACCGGTCACGGCCATTGCCGGCTCGCTTGCGCTGCTGAGCAGCGGAGCGGTCGGCAAGCTTACGGAGCCGGCAAGCCGCCTGATTTTGATGGCGCACGACAACTGCAAGCGACTCGCGACTTTGCTCAGCGATATTCTCGACTTTGAGACGATCGCCTCCGGAAAGATCACCTTTGTTTGCACACAGGTGGATCTAAAATCGTTACTTGATCGGGCGATCGGGGCGATGCGTCCGTTCGCGCGCACGGCAAACGTAACGCTGCGGTTCGACGCGCCGGCGACCGAGTGCGCGATCGAGACCGACCCCGAGCGCCTCTTGCAGGTCCTCGGGAACATTCTGTCCAACGCCATAAAATTTTCGCCCGCGGGCGGAGAGGTCGTGGTTTCGATTGCGGAGCAGGGGGAGTTCCGCCGCATTGCGGTCCGTGACCAGGGCCCGGGCGTTCCCGACGAGTACAAGACGCGCATTTTTGAGAGATTCATACAGGTTGACGCCACCGACGCGCGCAAGAAAGGCGGCGCCGGCCTTGGGCTCGCCATTGTCAAGGAACTGGTGGTCCGGCTCGGCGGCCGCGTCGGCTGCGAGGATGCGCCGTCAGGAGGGTCGATCTTCTATGTCGATATGCCGCGATCAGCTCCCGAGGATCAGGCCGGCTCGCCCAAGGACGACTAAACCGCGAGCTACAAACTTCTGCCTTTCGTACCGGCCGGCTAGACCGCAGATTCTGCCTTGGTCAGCTGTCGTAGCGCCTCGATCATCGCCGCTGGGTCGGCGATCCCCCGTCCGGCGATGTCGTGCGCCGTGCCGTGCGCGACGGACGCGAACAAGATCGGGGTGCCGATGGTATGCGCGACCACCGCGTGCGGCGCCAGCACCTTGGCGGCGATGTGGCCCTGGTCGTGCAGCATGACGACGAAGGCATCAAAGCCTTTGTTCTGGAACATGATATCCGCGCCGATCGGACCGGCGACCGCGATTCCTTCGGCCCTCGCCTGCGCGATCGCGGGACCGATGATCTCGATCTCCTCGCGGCCGAACAGGCCGCCCTCGCCGGCGTGTGGATTGAGTCCGCTCACGCAGATGCTCGGCCGTCCGATCCCGAGGCGACGCAGCGCGCGGTCGGTCGCGCGCAAAACGCGGCCGATGCGCTCGAGCGTGATCTCGGAGACCGCATCGCGCACACTCCGGTGCAGCGTGGCGTGGGCTATGCGTGTTTCGCCGAAGCAGAGCATCATGAAGACTTCGTCTTCAGGCGTGCCGGTCTCGCGGGCGACAAACGACGGATGGCCATCGAACTTGATTCCGGCGAGGGCGACCGACGTTTCGTTCTGCGGCGCGGCGGCCACCGCGTCGACCTCGCGGGCGAGCGCGGCCTTTATCGCCGCACGGCAAAAGGCAATCGAGGCGCGCCCGGCGGCGGCGCCGGTGGTTCCGAGCGCAATCGGCTCCTCGGCCCGACAGCGGAGCACATTGATGATTCCTGCTTCGGAACAGTCTGCGTCCCGGGCGTGGGCGACGGCGCGCAAATCGACCCTGATGCCGCACGCCCGTGCATGCTCCGCGATCAGCCGCGGATCACCCACGAGAATCGGGTCGCACGCCGCGCGCACCGTCGGATCGAGCGCGGCTTTCAGCGCAATCTCCGGGCCCACACCGGCCGGATCGCCGACCGCGACGGCGATTTTTGCCTTGCTCGACATGGTTGCACTTCAAGGTGCGCAAACGCTCCGGCAGTCCATTCGGCGTCCGTCGCCTATTCCCACGGCATCAACGAGGCGTGGATTACGTCGGGAACGCCTTGGCCGCCGACCGAGCGGATGGCAAGGTCCACGTCCTTCAGCCCAAACCGGTGCGTGGTCATCAGCTCGAGCGGAAACCGCCTGGATGCAAGCTGCTGAAGCGCGAGCTCACAGGCGCGGAAGCTGTGTCCACGGGCGCTGCGCAGGGTGACATATTTCACCGTCATCTTGCCGAGCGGAAAATTGGGAAACTCCGCCATCTCGCCCTGCACGACCATGACGCCGGCCTTGCGCTTGAGCGCCTCGATGCCGAGCAGGATCGGCGCGGTGCCGGCGCCTGCCGTGCAGTCGAGCACCACGTCGACGCCCTTGCCGCCGGTAATCTCGCGAATGCGCGCCAGCGGATCCTCCGTGCTGATGTCGATCACGAAATCGGCGCCGAGTTTCTTGGCAACCGCAAGCCGCTTTGCGTCCTTCGCCGTGCCGGTGACGATAATGAGCGAGGCGCCAGCCTGCTTGCAAATCACGGTCTGCGACAGACCCTGCTGGCCGGGCCCCTGAATCAGCACGGTGGAATTGTAGCCGACGCCGCCTTCAAACAGCGACCACTCCACCCCGTTCGCCATGGGCGTGACCAAGCCCGCGAGTTCCGGTGTCACGCCCTTCGGCACGTGATGCAGCACCGCATTCCACGGGAGGTAGACGTAATGCGCAAAACCGCCCCATAAGTGCGGGGCCTTCTCGGCGGAGGTGTAGCCGTAGCGGATCGCCTCGGGATTGTTGCGCCAGTCGGTGTTCTCGCAGTGACGGTATTCGCCGCGATGGCACCACTCGCACTTGCCGCACATCACATAATGCTCGACGAAAACGAGGTCGCCCTCCTTGAATCCCTTGCGGCGGGTGAACTCGCGGCCGGCCTTGGCAATCACGCCGATATTTTCGTGGCCCATGATGACCGGGGTGGTGACCGGCGGATGGGCGTAGAATTTGACGTCGGTGCCGCAGATGCCAGCCACCTCCATTTTCAGAAGCGCCGCATCGGGCGGGATGTCCGGCATGGGAAATTCCCGAAACTCGGTCTTGCCGGGGCCGACACGGACCGCCGCCAATACTTTTTCCGCCACCTTGTCGCCTCCGATGCTGGTCGGCGCGCATCTTAGAGTACGCCGGCGAGAAATTGAATTCGGCAAGCGGACGCGGACCGCGCGCGCACGCACGCCCCGGGCCGGGCTCGGCGCCGGGCGGCAGCGCGGCCAAGGCGCCGGAGCCAGCAACGTGTGCCGGCCCCGGTTCATCAGCAATGCGGAGCCTTAGTCAGGTTTCGCCGCCGAAGGCGATGCCGCCGGGTTCGGCGTTTCGCCAGTGTTGGGCGGGTCTGCGGCCTTGGGCGCTTCAACGGGGTTGGGCGCTTCCACCGCCGGCTTGGGCGGCTCCACCGCCTTCGGCGCCTCGGGCTTGGTCGGTTCCCTGGCCTGGATCTTCTCGGGCAGACCGGACTTGGCGAAGATTTCGGTGATGTTCGGCTGGATCGCCTTGGCCGTCTCGACGTCGGCATTGCCGCTCGGGTCGTGCCGGGCGAGCTTGGCGATGCCGCGGCCGAACAGCGCGGCGGGCAGACGCGGGTTGAAGCGCAGCGCGGCGTCGAAGTCGGCGATGGCCTGCTCGAGCTGGCCGAGCTTCAGATAGGCGAGCCCGCGATTGTCGAAGGCGATGCTGTTGTTGGCCTTGAGCTTGATCGCCTCATTGCAGTCGCCGATCGCCGCCTGCAGATCGTTGCTCAGAGCCCGGGCGCCGCAGCGGTTGGCCCACGCATCAGCGTTGGCCGGCTGCAGACGGATCACCTCGTTATACAGCTTGATCGCGCCGGCATAATCGCGCGCCGCAAGCAGGATGTTGCCGCGATTGTAGGCGGCGACCGCCGGCGCAGGATTGATCTTGATCGCCTGGTCGACCTCCTGGATCACGCGATTGTCCTCGCGCTTGACCTCATAGGAGCTGCCGCGGGCATTGAAGGCGATGGGGAAGTTCGGCATCACCCTGACGGCAATGTCGCCCTCGGGAATCGACGGATCATAGCGCCGTTTGTCGTAGTAGAGGATGCCGCGGTCATGGAAGGTCTCGGTGTAGTTGGGGTTGAGCTTGATCGCCCGGTTCATGTCGGCGATGTGGCGCTCGAAGTCGCGCTTCTCGTAGTAGGCCATGGCGCGGTTGTAGTAGGCGGTCGCGTAGTCGCCGCGCAGCTTGATCGCCTGCGTGTAGTCGGAGATGGCGCGGTCGATGTCGCCGTTATTGCGATAGGAGAAGCCGCGATTGTTGTAGTAATAAGGGCTGTTGGGGTTGAGTTTGATCGCGGCGTCAAAATCCTTGATCGCCAGCGCATACTCGCGCTTCTCATCATAGGCGAGGCCGCGGTGATTGTAGGCTGAAGCGAAGTTGGGGTTGAGCTTGATCGCCTGATCGTAGTCGGCAATGGCGCGGTCAAATTCGCGCTTGCCATAAAGGATATCCCCGCGGTTGAAGTACGCGATGGAATAACCGGGATTAAGCTTTATGGCGCGGTCGAACTCGGCGAGGGCGCGATCGTTGTCACCCTTGTTGCGGTAGGCGAAGCCGCGGTTGTTGTAGGCGCGCGGATCCTCGGAATTGAGCTTGATCGCCATGTCGAAGTCGGCAATGGCGCGATCGGTCTCGCCCTTCAGACCGAAGGCAATGCCGCGGTTGTAGTACGACTGCTGATAATGGGGATTGAGCTTGATCGCCTGATCCAGATCCTGGATGGCGCGGTCGAGCTCGCCCTTGTTACGGTAGGCCATCCCGCGGTTGTTGTAGGCGTAGGCGTTCTTGGGGTCGAGGCGGATCGCCTGATCGAAATCCTTGATCGCCCGGTCGTAGTCGCGTTTGTCGCGGAACGCGAGGCCGCGGTGGTAATAGGCGATCGCGTAATTGGGATTGAGCGCCACCGCCTGGTCGAAGTCGCGGATGGCGCGGTCGTAGTCGCGGTTCTCGTAATAGGCGCTGCCGCGGTTGTAGTAGGCGAGATAATAGTTGGGATTGAGGCGGATCGCCTCGTCATAGTTTCTGATCGCGCGGTCGTTCTCGCCTTTATTGCGGTAAGCAAAACCGCGGTTGTTCCAGGTCTGCGGATCGCGCGGCTCGAGCTTCACCGCCTGGTCGAAATCGGCGATGGCGCGCTCGAAGTGGCCCTTGGAGCCGTAGGCGATGGCGCGATCGTAGTAGGCCAACGTGTAATTGGGGTTGAGCCTGATGGCCCGGTCGAGGTCGGCGATGGCGCGGTCGAAATCGCGCTTGCTCAAGTGGGCATCCCCGCGCGCAAACAGCGCCGTCGTGTAGTTGGCGTTGAGGCGAATGGCCTGGTCGTAGTCGGCGATGGCGCGGTCGGTCTCGCCCTTGTTCCGGTAGGCCAATCCCCGATTGTAGAAGAAAAGCGCGTTGCGGGGGTCGAGCTTCACCGCATTGTCAAAGTCGCGAATCGCCAGGTCGAGCTCGCCCTTGAATCCGTAAGCGGTGCCGCGGTCGTTATAGGCGAGCGCGTTCTGCGGATTGAGCTTGATCGCCTGGCTTAGGTCGGCAATCGCCTGATCGTAACTCTGCTTGTTGCCGTAGGCGGTGCCGCGGTTGTGGAAAGCGGCGGAGTCGTGGGGATTGAGCTTGATCGCCTCGTCGTAATCGGCGATGGCGCGGTCGAAATCGCCCTTGTCGAAATAAGCGTTGCCGCGGTTGTAAAAGGCCACGGCATAACCCGGGTTGAGCTTAATCGCCTGGTCGAAGTCGGCGATGGCGCGATCGAGCTGCCCCTTGGTGGCGTAAGCCACGCCGCGATTGGTGAAGGCAAACGACAGCCTGGGATCGAGCTTGATCGCCTGATCGAAGTCCTGAATGGCGCGGTCGACCTGGCCCTTGGCGCCGAACGCCAAGCCGCGATCGTTGAACGCCACGGCATATTTGGCGTCGAGCTTGATCGCCTGGTCGATCTCCTCGATGGCGCGGTCGAAGTCGCGCTTGCGCGCATAAGCGTTGCCGCGGTTGTGGTAGGCGAGCGCAATCCTGGCATCGAGGCCGATGGCACGGTCGAGATCCTGGATGGCGCGGTCAAAGTCGTTCTTGCCGTAATAGGCAAGCGCGCGATTGTAATAGGCGCGCGCATCCTTGGGATCGAGGCGCACGACCTGATCGAAATCAGCGATCGCCTGATCGTAGCGCCGCAAGTGGTAATAGCTCACGCCGCGGTCGAAATAGGCCTGCGCGCCGCGCGGGTTAAGCCTGACAGCCTGATCAAAGTCGCGGATCGCGCGTTCGAACTGGCGTTTCTCGAAGTACGCGTTGCCGCGGTTGTGGAACGCGACGGTGAACGACCCGTTGAGCTTGATCGCCTGATCAAAGTCGGCAATGGCACGGTCGAAGTCGCCGCGCGCGGCAAAGGCGATGCCGCGGTCATTGAAGGCCTGAGCGAAGACCGGATTGACGGCGAACTGCTCGGGAAGATTGGGGACTGTCCGCTCGAAGCCGCGCTGCCGGTCAGTGACGCTGCCCCGGCTCACGGACGCCACAGCGAAATTGGAACGCAGCTTGACGATCTGGTCGTAGTCGGCGATCGCGCGGTCATAGTCGTACTTGTCGTAATAGGCGACGCCGCGCTCGTGATAGGCGGCGACAAAGCCGGGATCGAGCCGGATCGCCTGGTCGAAGTTCTGAATGGCGCGGTCAATATCCAGCCGTTCATACAAGGCAAGGCCGCGATTGTAGTAGGCGGCGGCGTAGTTGGGGTTGAGCTTGATCGCCGCATCGAAATCAGCGATGGCGCGCGCGTAATCGCCCTTGTTGCGGTAAGCAAAGCCGCGGTTGTTGTAGGCCACCGCGTTCTTGGGGTCGAGCTTGATGATCTGATCGAAGTCCCGGATGGCGCGGTCGTGGTCGCCCTTGGCGCCAAAGGCGATACCGCGCTCGGTGAGGGACACCACGTCGTCGGGTGCCAGACGAATGCTCTGGCTCAGATCCTGGGCGGCGCGGTCGAAGTCCCGCTTGTCGTAATAGGCGATGCCGCGGTTGCGATAGGCCACAGCGTGGCTGGCGTTGATGCGGATCGCCTGGTCGAAGTCCTGAATCGCCCGGTCGACGTTACCGCGGCTGCGATAGGCAAAACCGCGGTTGTTGTAGGCAACGTCATAAGTCGGATTGATGCGGATCGCCTGGTCAAAATCGCGAATCGCAAGGTCGACCTTGCCGGTGGCAAAATAGGCGTTGCCGCGCTCGTTATAGGCCAGCGCATAACTCGGGTTGAGCTTGATCGCCTGGTCGAAGTCCTGAATGGCGCGCTCATAGTCCTTCTTGCCCTGGGCGAAGGCATTGCCGCGGTTGTAGTAGCTATAGGCGTCGTTGCCGCTGATCTTGATGGCCTGGTCGTAATCGCGGATGGCGCGGTCGATCTCGCCCTTGGCCTCGTAGGCCAGGCCGCGATTATTGAAGGCGAGCGCGTAACCCGGGTTGACCTTGATCGCGTCGCCGAAGTTGCGGATCGCGGTGTCGATGTCACCCTTGGTACGATAGGCCAGACCGCGATTGTGCAGCGCTATGTCGTAGTTGGGGTTGATGCGGATCGCCTGATCGAAGTCGGCGATGGCACGGTCGGTCTCGCCGCGCGACTGATAGGCGAGGCCGCGGTTGTTGTAGGCGACGTCGAACTGCGGATTGTTGCGGATCGCCGCATCGAAGTCGGCAATGGCGGCATCGATCTGCCCCTTGGCGGCCTTTGAGACGCCGCGGTCGTTGTAGGCGGCCGCAAAGCGCGGATCGAGCCGGATGGCGTGGTCGAAGTCCTGAATGGCGCGGTCGTAGTTGCGCTTCTCGTGATAGGCCAGCCCGCGGTTGTTGAAGGCCAGCGCAAACTTGGGATCAAGCCGGATGGCCTGATCGAAATCCTGAATGGCGCGGTCGAAGTCGCGCTTGTCGCGGAAGGCAAGGCCGCGGTCGTGCCAGAACGCCGCCGAGGTGGGATTGATGCGGATCGCCTGATCGAAATTCTGGATCGCCTTGTCGTATTCACGCTTGTCGGCGTAAGCGAGGCCGCGGTTGTAATACGCCGTGGCGAAGGAGGGATTGAGCTTGAGCGCCTGATCGAAGTCTGCAATCGCACGGTCGGGCTCGCCCTTGTTGCGATAGGCAAAGCCGCGGTTGTTGAGCGCAAGCGCGTTCTTGGGATCGATCCGGAGCGCCTGGGTGAAGTCCTGAATGGCGAGGTCGAACTCGCGACGGTCGCGATAGGCAACGCCGCGGTTGTAGTAAGCGATGTCGAAGGCGGAATGATAGCGGATCGCCTGATCGAAGTCGGCGATGGCGCGATCGAGGTCGCGCTTGGCCTGGTAGGCCTCGCCGCGGTTGTTGTAGGCGATCGCGTTCTTGGGGTCGATGCGGATGGCTTGGTCGAAATCCTGGATCGCGCGGTCGATGTCGCCCTTGGCGGCATAGGACAGGCCGCGGATATTGAACGCCACGGTATAGCTCGGCCGAATATTGATGGCCTGGTTGAGGTCCTGAATGGCGGCGTCGTACTCGCGCTTATCGTAATGAGCGAGACCGCGGTTGTAGTAGGCGGGCGCGTAATTGGGGTTGGTCCGGATCGCCTGATCGAAATCCTGGATCGCGCGGTCGAGCTCCCGACGCTCGTAAAACGCAAGGCCGCGGTTGTAGTAGGCGAGGCCGTTCTTGGGATCGAGCCGGATCGCCTGGGAAAAATCGGCCACAGCGCGCTCCGGCTCGCCTTTCTCGCGGTAGGCGATGCCGCGGTTGAAGAACGCCAGCGAATTCTTGGGATCCAGCTTGATCGCAGTATCGTAATCCTGGATGGCTTTGTCCACGTCGCCCATCGCCTTGTAGGCAAGGCCGCGGCTGAATACGGCCTGCGCATCCTTCGGATCGAGGCGGAACGCCTGCGTGAGATCCTGGATCGCGCGCTCATATTCGCGCCGGTCATAATAGATGATCCCGCGGTCGTAGTAGGCGACGGCGTAATTGGGATTGATGCGGATCGCCTTGTTGTAATCCTGAATGGCGGTCTCGTAGTCGCGCTTGTCGTAATAGGCGTTGCCGCGATTGTAATAGGCGACGGCAAAATTCGGATCGATCTCGATCGCCTGATCGTAATCGTTGATGGCGCTGTCGACCTGACCCTTGTAGCGATACGCCATGCCGCGATTGTTGTAGAGCAGCGCGGTCTTCGGATCGCCCCGCGGCGCGCTCTTGATCGCGTTGTCGAAATCTTCGATCGCCTTGTCGTAGTCGCCCTTGGCGGTGTAGGCGACGCCGCGGTCGGTGTAGATCGCCGGGTTCTTGGAGTCGATGCGGATGGCCTGGGAGAAATCCTGGATCGCCCGGTCGTAGTCGCGAAGGTCGCGATAGCACAGACCGCGATTGTACCAGGCGGCGCCATCGTTCGACCGATTCTTGATGACCACGTCGAAATCGATCACCGCCTGGTCGCATTCGCCGGCGGCGCGGCGCGCCATGCCACGGTTGAAATGCGCGTTGACGTCGCGCTGGTTGAGCTGGATCGCCCGCGTCAGGTCGGCAACGGCGCTCTTGTAGTCGCGCTTGGCGAAGTGCAGCTCCGCGCGCGCCGACCAATAGGCGGATTGGCGTTGATCGATCTGGACCGCGCGATCGAAGTCGTCGATGGCCTGCTCGGTCTCGCCCTTCTCCTTGCGGATCAGGCCGCGACCAAAGTATGCGGCGTGGCTTCGGCCGTCGAGCTCGATGGCCTTGTTGTACTCCTCGATCGCCTGATCAAATTCGCTTTTGGCGCGATGGGCGTCGCCACGCACCGTATGCGCCACCGCCATGACAGACGGCGACTCGCGCCCGGCTTCGATGATGGCATTACAGGCGGCGAGCCGTGCGGCGGCAGTTGGATTGCCGCGGTCGAGACAAGTGTTGCGTAGCTGGACCGGCGATTGCGCGACGCTAGTTGTCGATGAGAGGATCGCCAGCAGCAGGATCGCCGAAGCGAAGACGAAACAACCGGTACGGCACCACAGACTACGACTCATTGCCCCGCCTCTTTCAGCCGGGGGCAGCACTACGCCACCCTGACTTATTCCCTAATAATTGCGCAAACCTTAGCTCAAGCGCCTATCGAATGCCACCAAACGTTTCGAATCGAACCGCGAAACTTCCAAACGGAATTATCGGGTAATATTAATACAGGCGGATGTAGCCGCGACATCCGAGCGCCATCGTACAGCGAAATTTCCGGAGCGTTCGGTTCAGCCGTGCGACGTCGCTTGACGTTGGCGCAGTCGACGCGAGCCTTACGCGCTGTAATCGGGCGTCCCCCTGCCCGAGTAACCTCCCCACTTGCAACTTCATCGCGGCGACGGCGCGATCAGGTCTTATTGGTTGAACCGTGGCACTTGAGAGGCGCCGATCGTCACCGGATTTAACCGTAAATCCGACGCATCGGCGGGGCGGATCGTCGCGCAGGATCGGGAGACTGTTTGCAAGTCAGAGAGACCCAAACTGCGCGCTTGCAAGCGCCACGCTTGTAGTTAATACTAACACAATCAAACCGGCATGCAACGGCTTATCTCCTTGGCGCTGGATGCAAAGTCGGACTACAAAAATCCAGATGCGGCCTAGTCTGGGCAGTGATCGGGCGATGAACTAAAAGTCGGCAGGGGGCGCCGGCCAGAATCGTAGGGTCATTGCGTTCATAAGTCTTTGCGTGTGGCGCGATGAACTTGATTCTCGTGAAAATGTTCGCGACCGCGCTCGCGCTGAGCCAGGTCACGACGCGGCCCGACACGGTAAGAACCGAATTCGACCCCATCAACGATCAAGCGGAAGTCGTGCAAATCCTGCGCGACGGCTGCGCGCATATCCGTAAGGAATTCGACGTCGAAGATTTCAACCTCGACGATCTCATCCAAACCGCGATGCAGGACCCGCAGGGGGTCACCGGCGAGATGCGGGCGTTCAAGGGCATCAATTTCGACGAACTGCTCGCCGCCTACAAAATGTTTTGCAGCAACGAGAAGATCGACACGTCGATCTTCGATTTCCGCCAAGTGATCGAGTTCTACAACAAAGCGGCGGCGGGGTTGCCCGACCATACGCGGCTGAAAGGCCTGAAGTTGCCGGGAACGAGCGTGGTGCTCGATAACAAGGGCAACAAATTCGCCGAGCTGTTCGAGTCGGATCATCGCCGGGTCTGGGTGCCGCTGAACGAAATCCCGGACTACGTGAAGCAGGCGTTCATCGCCGCGGAAGACAAGCGTTTTTACCAGCATCGCGGCGTGGACGAACGCGGCTTGATCCGCGCCTTCATCGCCAACATGGCGCAGCCCGGGCGCCCCCAGGGCGGGTCGACGATCACCCAACAGGTGGCCAAAAATCTGCTGGTCGGCGACGACGTGAGCTACGAGCGCAAGATCCGCGAGATGCTGGTGGCGGTGCGGATCGACCGCGACCTTACCAAGGACGAAATCCTCGAGGTCTACATCAACTCGATCTACCTTGGCCGCGGCTCGTGGGGCATCGACATGGCCGCGCGCAGCTATTTCAAAAAACCGGCATCGGCGCTGACGCTCGCCGAGGCAACTTTGCTCGCTGGACTCGCCAAGGGACCCGCCTATTTCAGCCCGGACCGTTATCCGCGCCGCGCGCGTGAGCGGCAGGCGTACGTGCTCAAGCGTCTGCAGGAAGACAAGGTGATCACCGCGGAGGAAGCGGCGGAAGCCACCAAGGTGATTTCCAGGATTGTGCCGTATGAGCGGCCGCGCCGCTCGGCCGGATTCTATTTCACGGACCACATCGTGCGCGAGGCGCGCAGCCTGGTCGGCATGCAGTCGCTCACGGTCGACTCCTACGTGGTGCATTCCACGATCAATGTGAAGCTGCAGGCGGCGGCGGAGGCGGCGCTGCAGGAAGGCCTATTCCGCTACGAGCTCGCCGCGCGACGGCTGCGCTTCGAGAGGCCGGAGACCAATATTTCCGCGCTGATCACGCGCATCGACGCGGAGCAGAAAACCCGCGCCCAGCGACGCGGGATGGTGGCACAACCACTGTGGCAACAGGCGATGCAGCAGGTGCGCCTGCCGCTCTACGACGTGCATTGGACCCCGGCCGTAGTGCTGGAGAAGAGGAACACCGAAGGCGGAGCCCTGATCAAGGTCGGACTGGCCGACGGGCGGATCATGCCGCTCAGCACGCCGGAAGGCATCAACCGACGAAATCTCGGCATCTACGACGTGGTGTACGTCAAGGTGGTCGAAGGCAAGGGCAAGAACGACGCCCGGGCCGAGCTGCGGGTGCGGCCCAAGGTGCAGGGGGCGGCGATCATCCTGGAAAACAACAGCGGCCGCATCCTCGCCATGGTGGGGGGCTTCTCCTACGTGCTGAGCCAGCTCAATCGCACGACGCAGTCTTACCGCCAGCCCGGCTCCTCGATAAAGCCGCTGGTCTACGCCACCGCGCTGCATAAGCGGCTGCAACCGAACACGCTCGTGCTCGATCAGTCGATCACGCTGCCGCCGATCCCCGGTTCGTCCAACCATTACTGGACGCCGAAGAACTACGATCGCGGCGGCGGTGGCGCCATGACGCTGCGGCGGGCGCTCGAGCAATCCAAGAATCTTGTGACGGCGCGGCTGTTGGCCGGCGGCATCGATCACGACCCGCTGCGAAGCCTCGAGGCGGTCTGCGCGCTGGCGCTGGAGGCAAAAATCTATTCGCGCTGCATGAACAATTACCCATTCGTTCTCGGCGCGCAGGCGGTGCGGCCGATCGACCTGGCGGCGTTCTACGCCGCAATCGCAAGCGAGGGCGCACGTTTCCAGCCCTACGCCATCGACAAGATCGAATCGAACGGACTCCTCGTCTATCAGAGGCCGCCGACACGGCCGGTGATGCTGGCAGGCGGCGACCGCGTGGCGTTCTATCAGCTGCGCACAATTCTCGAAGGGGTGGTGGCGCGCGGTACGGCGGCCTCCATCAAGCAGCATGCGGGTTATCTCGGCGGCAAGACCGGAACCACCGACGGCGAGAACGACGTGTGGTTCGCCGGCTTTACCAGCGACGTGACCATCGTGGTGTGGGTCGGCTATGACAATGCGGCCGGCAAACGCACGCTCGGCGGCGGATTTACCGGCGGCCGCGTCGCGGTCCCGATCGTCGAAGCGATCGCGCAAGCGTCATGGCAGCACCACGCGCCAAAGACGCCCTTGCCGCCGCCGTCGGCGGAGGCGCAACGTCGCATGCGGGCAATCCCGATCGATGTGGCGACAGGTCGCAGGGTGCCGGCCAGTTCGCAAAACGCCTTCCTCGAGTATTTCCGCCTGGACGACAGAGGCCGACTGTACGACACGCAACATGCGCTGGTCGGGCGCGGCGTCTCGATAGCGGGGGACCGCGAGCGCGAAATCGACCGACGCGAATCACGATCGAGCGCAGAGGCGCGCGGGCTGCCGACAAACGGCCGGCGGCCCAGTTCCGGCTTCAATTTCTTCGGACTGTTGCAATGATAACGGCAGAACGATTCGTGGGCCGACCCGCAGGAGCACCGTCTTCGAACGGCCAAAATCTTGGGACATGTTGGCGCTGAGAATCGGGATGTGAAATTCATGCGAATGCGGCAAGCCCTTGCCCTGTTGTGCGGATTGGCGGCGATCGGCGGCGGCGCGGTTGCCGCGTCAGATTTTCAGGTGGTGCGCGTCAACTCGGTCCCGGGGTACTCGGTCGATCAACTCAAGCCCCACACGATCATTTTCAACGACCAGCGCCCGGACGACACCTCGAGCAACGGATTCATCCGGTTCGACGATTGGTCGCGTTTGAAACCAATCCAGAAGCACTATCTCAGCCTCTATCCGACCTTTGTGGAACCCGTGGTCACGAAGAGCGTCGAGGGAGTGAGCCGGACTTACCGCGACGAAATGCAGCTCTATGTGGTGGAGGCGCGCTTCAAGCTGACCCGAGCCCCATCGTCAATCGACCTTAGACGCTATACCACGCTGCCGTTCATCGAGAATCTCGATCCCAGCATCAAGCATCAGATCATCTCGCCGAGCGAGACCACGCCGCTGACCGAAGACAAGTACGCCAGCAACGTCAACCCTGACCGCAAATGGTGCGAGGGGCCGACGGTGACGCTCTGCGTGCGTTCGCACTATAAGCTCGAAGGCAAGCTGCCGATCGGGATCGCGCTCGCCAACAAAATCCGCGAGGGTGAAAAGAAGATCTTCCCGTACATCGACTTCGAGAGCGAAGTGCGCCTTTACACCCCCTCCGACGAAGAGGCAGCGGGGATAAAGAAGCTTACCGGGCTCGATACGGAAATTTCCGGGGTGATCGAGCAGAATATGTTCTATGTCAACCAGGTGATGCGCTTCGGCAAGCTGATGGCGGTGTTCCAGCATCACCCGAGCGAGACAAACTCGACCGTCACGACCGTGATGATCGCGCTCGCAGTGAGCTCAAGCACGCTCAACAGCCAGAAGAAATACCAGGACGTGCCGGTGCTGAAAAATCTGGTGCCGGTGCAGGTGCTGATGGGCAACAGCTCGTTCAACACGGGCAATTCAATCAGCGCCGGGCTGCCGGTGTACGTGCGCAACCGCATCAAGGCAATGGCGGCGATCCTGGAGCAGGAGTAGGCGCGGCGGACCTCCGTCCGTGCGAAGCTTCATCAAAAAAATTCAGAACGGCGCCGCGGCGCCGTTCTGATTTGCAGCCAAATCCTGCGAAGCCGCAGTCCGGCGAAGCCGATCAGCGATTGGCGGCAATCACCGAGTTCACCGCGGCGCTCATGGTCGCCGCGCTCGCCTTCTCCATGCTCGGCGGCATGAAATAACCGAGCACGCGGTGCTTCGGGTACACGCTTTCGGCGACCTTCTTGCCGTGGTTGCCGGAAATCACGATCGGGTTGCCGTCGCCGTCGGTCCCGCGCACGATGCCGACATGGCCGGTGAGTTCGCTCTTGCCGCGCGTGAACACCACAATGGCGCCGACCCGCGGGCCATCAAGCGGCTTGCCGTATTTGAGGAAGGACCGGGCGGCGCGGGAGCCGGTGCCCTTCTCGCCGGTCTGCTTGAGAATGAAGTTCATGAAGTCGGCGCACCAGAGCTCGGCGGGAACACCGACCTGGGCGGCGTTGGCCCCCTTCCAGCGCAGCGCCTCCAGGAGCGGATTGGTCTCACCGGACCTGGCCGCCTCGGCGGACTTGCCGCTGTCGCCGTTGAGCACAAGCTTGCTCACGCTGCTCGTGGTGATCTTTCCGAGGCTGCGATTGGAGTCGACGGCGCTCGCCAGCGCCGGCCGCAGATCGTCGGCCGCAGCCGCGGGGAGCAGCGCGCCGCCCTCAATCAAGCGAGACGGCTTCACGCGCGGCGCCGGCGCAAGCGTCGTGATGGATTGCTGGCTGGAGGCGGCGGAGAAACGTTCAGTCAGTGACGACGCGGATACTGGCGACACTGTTACAACTGCAGCCGCAACGGCGGCAAGCGACATAACAGGGCGATGCATGGCACACTTCCGTCCCTAAGAAACGAACCAGACCGGATATCCCTCCTTTTTCCCTGTGCCGCCGCTCGCGGGGAATTGGATCGAAGTTTATTTGTTCGATGAAGCGTCCCGCAAGATGAACGCGAGATTAACCTCACCCCTGAGCGTATTATGATTAACCCCGGTGGCCGTTGCAACAGGATATCAGGGTATTCACAGGCCGCCTGGCAAATCGTCGCGGGTTGCGCATTGGCAGCCAATGCTCGCGACGCCCAAGAATTACACAATGCGATTGGATAAATGATCGCGCCGGCCGCGGCGGGTGGGGCGCGGCAACGACTAGCGCGCCCGTGCGGATCGGTGCGCCATCTCGCGCCTGATCGTTAACGGCATGGAGGAGGACGGCAAAGCCCGACCGGGGCGGCGCTCAGGGCTCCCCGAGTCGGCCGTCGCGGCCGCCAGTTTCTTGCGCCGGGCACGCGTCAACGGCACCGACCACCGCTCGGCGCGGTCGTGTTGCGCACCGCGGGCACGCCGAGAGGCGGACGCGTGATCGCCGACCGACCGGTCACCGAAGCCCGCGCAGCAAAACGACGCCCGCGGTCTGCAACCACCGCGCATGTGCGCGCGCTCATCAAGGCCGCTCGCCGCTCACAAGCAGCGCCTGCGCGTCCCTGACGCGGCGCTTGGCGCGAAATGTTCCCGTCAGAGTTGCGGCTCAGGGCAATGGCACGGTTTGCGGCGTGATCGCGCACGCGACTTGCGCGAAGCAAACGCAACAACAACCGCAGGGCGGCGCGCGTTAGGGCTCTCGCAACATTGATTCAAATGCTCGGCGTCGAGCGCGGGCGGCGAAACGCGGCGGCGCGCGTAAGGTAAATCGAATATCACCCGGCAGCGATGGCGGCGTTAAATCTTCTTTGCCCATAGGCTATTGGCGCGTTTGAAAATTAAGAGCCTTGCAATTCCCCGCCAATAAGCATTGCCGAAATCATAACACGAGCGCGCGCGTGCTGGAAAAATTCAACATTCTGAGAAGGCTCTACATTTTCCAACTGCCGAGGCTGATCTCGGAACGCCGGAGCACGGCGATCTTCGGGTTGCTGATCATTGCCATGCTGTGGGCCGGCGTGACGCTCAAGTATTTCGACGACGTCCGAAACGACCGCAGAGAGGCGGAGCGCTCCGGCCGTAACTTCGCGATGGTGTTCGAAGAGAACGTGCTGCGCTCGATCGGCGAAATCGACAAAGCGCTGCTCTACATGCGCAAGAGCATCGAGCAGCGCAACGAGACCACCGATCTCGCAACCGTCGTGTACACGACAGACGTGCTCAGCGAAATCATCGTGCAGGTCGCGATCATTGACCGCGACGGAATCATGCAGGCGTCCAACGTCGGCCCGCGGCCCTCGCCCAAGCTCGACCTGAGCGACCGCGAGCACTATCGGGTGCACATCAACAGCGACAGCGACAAGTTGTTCATCAGCAAGCCCGTGGTGGGGCGGGCCAGCGGAAAGTGGTCGGTGCAATTCACGCGGCGGTTTCTCGACAAGGACAAGTCGTTCGGCGGCGTGGTGGTGGCCTCGCTCAACCCCGAGCACTTCACCAAATTCTATGACAGCATCGATTTCGGATCCTCCATGTCGATCTCGCTGATCGGAGACGACGGCGTCGTTCGCTCCAGCGGCGGCAGCGCCGGCGGCTACATGCTGGGCCAGGACCTCAGCAACGCCGAAATCGGCCGACGGCTGGCGGCCAACGCCAACGTTACGTTCGAAGACCACAACAGCAACGGCGAGCCGCAGCTCGTCACGCTGCGCAGAGTCAGGGGCCATCCACTGTGGGTGAGCGTCGGCACCAACACGAAGGAGATTTACAGCGCCTCCAAGGCGGCGTTGCAACTCAACGCGGCGATCGCCGCAATGCTGACGCTGATCATTCTGGGCGCGATGGAGCGCATTCTGCGAACCGAAGCGAAGGCGCGCCTGAAAGCCGAACAACTGCAGCTGACCTTGGAGAATATGAGCCAGGGAATCATGCTGGTGACCAAGGACCTGCAAATTCCGATCATCAACGGACGCTGCGCCGAATTGCTCGACCTGCCGCCGGATTTCATCAGGAGGCCGCCACGATTCGACCAGTTGGTCGAGTATCAGACGGCGCACGGCAAGTTCCGGCACGCAACGAATTCCAACGGACGCGAATTTCTCGCCAGAGCGGAGAAGGCCGTCGACGCGGGCAATTTCGCCGTGTGCGAGCGGATGATGCCGAACGGGACAGTGATCGAAGTGCGCAGCGGGCATCTTCCCGACGGCAGCTTCGTCCAGACCTTTACCGACATCACCAAGCGGTGGGAAGCGGAGGCCCACGTGGCGCGGCTTGCTTCGGAAGACCCGCTGACCGGGCTGCCGAACCGGCGCGTGTTCCGCTCCACCCTCGACCAGATGATCCGCCTGACTCAGCCGCAGGAGGGCAACGGACCATCCAGCTTCGCCGTTCTGTTCCTCGATCTCGACCGGTTCAAGGTGATCAACGACACGCTCGGACACCGCATCGGCGACATGCTGCTGCAGGAGGTGGCGAAACGGCTGAGGATCGCGCTGCGCCCGACGGACATCCTGGCGCGGCTCGGCGGCGACGAATTCGCCATCGTGGTGCCGTCGTTCGCCACGCGCAATACGCTCGAGGTGCTGGCGTCGGGCATCATCGTCGCGATCGGGCAGCCTTACGAGATCGACGGCTATCGCATCCGTTCCAGCGTGAGCATCGGAATCGCGATCGGGCCGCAGGACGGAGAGACGGTCGACGACATCCTGATGGCCGCCGACCTCGCGCTCTATTCGGTGAAGGCGGGTGCGCGCGGCTCCTTCAAGTTCTATGAAAAGACAATGAACCAGGAGCTCAACGACCGCCGCCAGATCGAAACCGATCTGCGCGAGGCGCTCGAGCGCGGGGAGCTCGAGCTGCATTATCAGCCGGTCATCAACCTGCGGAGAAACCGCGTGACCGGCTTCGAGGCGCTGGCGCGCTGGCGCCATCCGGTGAAGGGCATGGTCCCGCCGGCATTGTTCATCCCGGTGGCGGAGGACTCGGGCCTGATCCTGCCGCTTGGCGAATGGGCGCTGCGCGAGGCCTGCCGCACGGCGGCGAATTGGCCGGACGACCTGCATATCGCCGTCAACCTTTCGCCCATGCAGTTCACGGCGCCGAACCTGGTGAGCATGGTCAAGGAGATCCTGCAGGAGACCGGCCTTACCCCGCACCGCCTCGAACTGGAAATCACCGAGCGCATCTTCATGGAAAACAGCGAGAACACGCTGACCACACTGCGCCGGCTGAAAGAGCTCGGTGTGCGCATCTCGCTCGACGATTTCGGCACCGGCTATTCGTCGCTGAGCTATCTGCGAAGCTTCCCGTTCGACAAAATCAAGATCGACCGTGCGTTCGTCTCCGACCTCAAGGGCAGTTCGGAACATATCGTCATTGTGCAGGCGGTGGTTACGATCGCACGTGCGCTCGGCATGAGCACAACTGCGGAAGGCGTCGAGACGGAGGACCAGCAGCGGTTCCTGGAAATGCTCGGGTGCGACGAGGGCCAGGGCTATCTGTTCAGCCCGCCCGTCAGCGTGCAAAGCATCCCCGACACCATCGCCAAGTGGCGCGCGGAGCAGAAAAAGACGATGGCGGCCTGAAGCCGCAGCCCGCTCAGGCGCTGAGCGGCGGACTGCGGCGTTCCGCGGCAAGCTTCAGCGCCTCAAACTGGGAAAATCGGGCAGCCTTGGCGGCGATGGATTGAAGCTCGGCCAGCATCTTCTGCCGCGCCTCGTGGCGGAGCAAGAACAGGCCGGACGCCACCACAATGCTCGAGCCGACGAGCAGCGCAAGCGTCGGCACCTCGCCCCACACCACAAAGCCGATCAGGATCGCCCACACCAGCATGAAGTAGTAGAACGGCGACACCGCCGTGGTGGGCGCCACATGCAGCGCACGCGTCCAGCAGTATTGCGCGGCGGCGTTCACCACGCCGCTGCCGATCAGCAGCGTCGCATCGATCGGGGTCGGCCATTTGAAGCCGAACACCAGGAGCAAGCTGTGGAAGAACGCGAGCGTGACCATCTGCCACATCAGCAGCGTGTTGGCGGATTCGGTCTTGGCCATGCCGCGCACCGCCACCGTGACGCTGCCGTACATGACGGCATTGGCGAGCGCAAACAGCGCCCCGATCTGCAGCGAATCCGCGCCGGGTTCGGTGACGATGAGCACGCCGAGAAAGCCGGCAATCAGCGCGGTCCAGCGCACGGCGCCGGCTTTTTCCTTCAGGAAGATGATGGAGATCAGCGCGGCGAACAGCGGGGCGGAGAAATTGATGGCGATGGCGCCGGCAAGCGGCATCAGCCAGAGCGCGAGCACGGTAAAGGTCTGCGAAATAGACTGCGACAGGCCGCGGGCGATGTGGTCGCGCGGCCGCTTGGTGGCGAACACCGCAAGGCCGGTGACCGGCAGCACAAAGACGGCGCAAACAACGAGCGAGGCGGCCGAGCGGAAGAACATCACCTCGCCGACGGGATAGAGGGCAACCACCCACTTGGCGATGGCGTTCGAGGCGGCGAACAGCAGCGACGCGGCGATCATGAACATGATCCCGCGCGGGATATCATCGTTGCGCTCGGCCGGTTTTGCGGCGGCTGCCGGAACGGCCTCGAGCTTGCCGTGCCGAGTCATTTTTGCTGCTCTATGCTGCTCCCTCTCGCTGACGGCCACCCCTCTGCTCACGCGGCCTCGCTGTGACCGTCGACGATCCCGCTGATCAGGTTGGCGTCCTGCAGGCGCGCGGTGACCAGCGCCTCGGACAGCGTGAGCGGAACGAGTTTTTCGCGCAAAGCCTGCATCCGCTGCAACAGCGCGCGGCGGGCCTCCACGGCTACCTCGATGCTCACCGGTTCGAAGGCGACCTTGGCGCCGATCGGCAACCGACCGAGCGCCGGCAGGTCGGCGGAGATGACGGTGGCGAGCTTCGGATAACCGCCGGTGGTCTGGCGATCGGCAAGCAGCACGATCGGCTTGCCGTTGCCCGGCACCTGTATCGATCCCGGTGCAATCGCATCAGAGGTGATGTCGTAGCCGCGCGCGTGCGTGATCGGGGCGCCATCGAGCCGCATGCCCATCCGGTCGGAGCCGGCGGCCACGGTGTATTCGCAGCCGAAGAAGTCGGCGATCGCGGAGTCCGAGAAATAGTCGTGCTGCGGCCCGAGCACGACGCGAAAGCGGGCGGGCGGGCCGAGATCGACGTCGTCGAGGCGGAATTCGTCGCGATCGCTCGCCCGGTCGAGCACGAGCGGAAGACGATCGCCGGCGATCAACGCTCGGCCATGCAGTCCGCCAAGACCCCCGCGCAAATAGGTCGAGCGGCTGCCCAGCACGGGCCGCAGGGCGAAGCCGCCTTCCACGGCGATGTAGAGGATGGCGGAGTCCGACAGCGAACCGACGCGGACTACGGCACCGCGCTCAAGCCGCACGCTCTCCATAGGACCGATCAGCGTGCCGGCGGACGCCGTCTCGTCGGGCAATAGCTCGATGGCGACCCTGCCGCCGACAAAGGCAAGCCGCACCGCGTCCGCTTCGACGGCGAGCGTCGGCCCGACGTAAGCCACTTCGAGCGCCGCAGCGCCCGGCTCATTGCCCGCGAGCACATTGGCGGCACAGAGGCTGAATGGATCGAGCGCGCCGCTGACGGGAATCCCGAGATGCTGATAGCCCGGCCGGCCGAGGTCCTGCACGGTGGTGAGCAGGCCCGGCGAGATCACCCGCAGCGCCGCGCTCATGCCGCCGCTCCGACGTGTGCCGCGATCGGCTGAAGCCTGAGCGTGCGGTCGACAGCCTTGGCGCGCAATTCGTCGAATTCGCACAGCGAGACCGGCGCAAACACGACCTGGTCGCCGGGCGCAAGCAACGCCTTGCCGGCATCGCCGTCCCAGAGCGGGACCGGCGAGCGGCCGATCAGGTGCCAACCGCACGGCGACTGAAGCGGGAAAATGCATGTCATGTTCATGGCAATGGCGAGCGAGCCCGCGGGGATGGTGAGCCGCGGCGTCGCACGGCGGGGCAAGTCGAGTTGCGCCGGAAGGTCGCCCATATAGGCTTGACCGGGCAGAAAGCCCAGCATGTAGACGTGATAGGTCACCGCGCTGTGGCGCTCGACAATCGCTGCCGGGGTGAGGTCGGTGCGCCGGGCGACGTCCTCGAGGTCCGGCGCGACACGCGGGTCGTAGCATACCGGCAGACGCCAAACGCGGCCCGCTTCCATCATCGGCTGCAAATCCTGAACCATCTCCTCGATCCGCGCTGCAAGTGCGGCGTGGTTCAGCACCAGCGGGTCGTAATAGATCATCAGCGAGCGGAAGGTGGGGACAGTTTCCACGATGCCGACAAGGTGGCCTGCCGCCACGCTCTGCTCGATGCGCCGCGCCAGCCCAAGAACCTTGGCATTAAGCCTACGGTCGATGCCTTGGCCGAACTCGACGACGAGGGCGGTATCTCCGGCGTGGAGCAACTTGTACTCGGACATGGGAGACAACCCTCGCAATGCAACAGCGGACGATCAAGCCCGCTTACAGGTCTCCTGAACTACCTGCAATTCGGCAATGACAGGACAGCTCGGTGCAAAGCTTGGCGTCGGCGGGCAGAAACCAGGGCTTCACGCTCACGCCGCGTTGCAACGAATACATGTAAAAAATCGGCAGTCGCTTGGGGAAGAGAAGTCGGAACTTGCTGCTGTTGAAGGTGCCGAATATGGCATCGGGGAACGCCAGCTCGACCGCCCGCTTTTCGATCATGTTCATATGAAAATAAATGATCGCGCCTTCGCGCGGCGTGGCCGCGCCATGGTACCATGTCATCGCGCTGGCCGAGAGCCGCGCCAGCATCTCCTCCGGAACCGCATCGCCCAGTGCATAATCCTCCGGCTGGGCGTGCGTTGCAGAAATCAGCTCGCTCAGGCGACAGCTAGCAAATCCGCGCGCGGCGGCTTCCGCTTCTACCGCGGCAAAATAGCTGTCGATGCCGATCTCCGGATAGCCGTTCAGACGCGCATGCGTGTCGGTGAAAATCAAGCGCATCTCGGCGCCGCCCTCATAGATGGCGGTGATGCGGTGAGCCATGGAGCAAAGAAAATCCATGCATTTGACATCATGGCTGTCGACTTTGCAGCGCGGACCCTTGCCCCAGTAGAACAGGAAGGGAATCGGTCGATGCATCGCCACGGCGCGGGCGACAAACTGCTGCAGCAGTTGCGGGTCGGACGGCTGCTCGCGCTTGAACGACCAGGTATTGAACGCGCGCAGGATCCGCTCCGCCTGCGTGGCAGGCGTCTTTGCGGCCGGCGCAGCCGGCGCGCGCTTGCCGACCCCGCGCGCTGCATTCACGGGTGCAGCACAAAACGGGTCGCGACGCGAGAACGACGCGCCATCGATCGGTTCGCTGATGCCGCGTTGATCATCCTGCGCCGGCGGCGAATGGCCGGCGAGCAACGCCTCATACTCCGACATGGCCTCCTCGGAATTTACGATTTGTTAATAGGTGTTAAAATTTCAGGCGCGTCAATTTCTATTAACCATCATCGTGCGACAAAAGCCAGTTAAGGTTAACCTTGCCACAATTCCGCGACGGAAATTTGAAGGTTTCATTTCGTTCGAGCGGCAAATTCAGCATTCACATTCTTTTGCCGCGGGCGCGCTCATTGACTCGCTCGCAACGAGGATGTTGTCCAATATTGGGACAAGTGCGAGCAAAAGCATCCGACTACCATCGCGCCGCCAGCGCGCTTGGGCTGTATGGGGAGGCGAAAGACGCGAGCTACGTCCACATACTGAGGCGGAGACTCAACGGCGCTTTTGGGGATTGCCATGAAAGCGATGATGCTCAGAGGACCGAACATGCCCTTCGAGCTCGTGCAGGTGCCCGATCCCGTAGCAGGGCCAGGCGAGGCGGTCGCGCGCGTCATCACCTGCGGCGCCGGCCTCACGATCCAGCATGCCAAGGCCGGCCGCCGGCCAATCCCTTTTCCCAGAATCATCGGACATGAAATCACCGGCGAAATCGTCGAGGTGGGTCCGGGCGCGCGAGGACTCGCCATCGGTGATCCCGTCACCGCCTACTTCTATCTGAATTGTGGCCATTGCCGATGGTGCCAAGCGCAGCTTGAACCCTTGTGCAGCAACAGCGGCGGCAATGTGGGAATGAATTGCGACGGCGGCTATGCCGAATACATCAAGCTGCCCGCGCATATCTTCATCAAGCTGCCGGAAAATCTGGACTACAAGGCGCATCCCGCCGAGGTCGGCGTCGTCACCGACGCTTTGGCGACGCCCTACAAGGTGCTGCGTCGCGCGCAAATCAAGGCGGGCGAGACCGTCGCCGTGATCGGCGCGGGCGGCGGGCTCGGGATCCACCAGGTGATGATGGCGAAATGGGCGCGTGCGCGGGTGATCGCGGTGGATACGCGCCCGATCAAGTTCGATGCCTGCCGCAAGGCAGGCGCGGACGATACGGTCGATGCAAGCAAGGGCCGCGTCGCCGAACAGCTTCTGGACCTGACCCGGGGCGAAGGCGTCGATGTCGTCATCGACTACGTCTCCAGTACGGACACTCTGCAGGCGGGCGCCAAGGCGCTTCGCCGACGCGGGCGTCTGGTGACCCTCGGCGGGGCCGGGCAGCCTTTCCAGGTCTCCGCAAAGGAGATGCTGGACAAGGAACTGGATCTGCTCGGCAGCCGCTACGTCACACGCAACGAAATTTTGGACTCCCTTCATCTCGTGGCGCGCGGCGAGGTGTTCCCAATGGTCACCGAGGTGCGGCCGCTGGCCGAGGCCGAGGCGGTGCACGAACGAGTGGAGCGCGGCGAGGTCATCGGGCGTGCGGCGCTCCGCGTCGCGTGAAGGGGATTCGCGCGGCCTGATTGATTCCGTGCCGGTCCGAAGCGCTCTAGTATGGCGGCAAGCCACTCAACGAGGGCAGCCATGATCAAAGCGGCAATGATCGGTCTCGGCCGGTGGGGGCAGACCATCCTCAACTCGGTCCAGGGCAAGAGCACGCGGCTCTGCATCGTGCACGGCGTCACCAAAGAGCCGGAACTCGGGCGTGAGCTTGCCGCGCGCTACGGCTTTCGACTCTCGACCGATCTTGAGGATGCCATCGCCGACCCGGAGGTGGATGCTGTACTGCTCGCCACACCGCATTCACTGCACGTGGAGCAAGTGTGCAGGGTGGCCGCGGCCGGCAAACCGGTGTGGTGCGAGAAGCCGCTTGCGCTCACGCGCGCCGAGGCGGAACGCGCTGTGGCCGCAACCCGCGCCGCCGGTGTCGTGCTCGCGAGCGGCAACAACAAGCGATGCTTCGCCTCCATGCGCGAACTGAAGCGTGTGGTGGACAGCGGCGCGCTCGGTCAGATCCTGCACATCGAAGGACATTTCTCCAACGAGCACAGCACACGGGTGGTCGGCGGCTGGCGCGACGACCCGAAGGAATCTCCGGGCGCGGGCATGACCGGCGCGGGCCTGCACGTGCTCGATGCCTTCGTCAATCTCGCGGGGCCGGTGCAGTACGTCGATGCGCGCAGCATCAGCCGCAAGCCGCCGCCCGACCCGCGCGATGCAGTGGCCGTGCTCGTGCAATTTGCGAACGGCGCCACAGGCGTGATGGCCACGGTGCGCGCCGCACCCATGTACTGGCGCGTCCACGTGTTCGGCACGCTGGGTTCGGCCGAGGCGCGCGGGGAGGACACGTTGATCGTGGGCAAAGTCGGCGGCGCGCCGCAGGAGCACACGTTCAACCATGTGGATTCGCTCAAGGTTCTGCTCGAGGCGTTTGCCGACGCGATCGAAGGGCGCGCCGCCTTCCCGGTGCCGCCCGAGCAGATGCTTGACGTGATCGGAGCCTTCGAGGCGGTCGTTGCCTCCCTGACCACTGGCAAGCCGGTGGCCCTAACCGCGCCCCCGGTCGGCCGCATCGCGACTGCGCGCGCCGCCGCCGACGCCTGACCGCGACATCCGGATGGCTTGCAGCCGGCGGAATTTCGTCCATCATGTTCCGCCTCAGGGAGGCGACGGCGCAGGGGCCGGACCCAGGCGGGCGCAAAGCCGGATGGCAGCGTACATCGAAGCGCGCAACGTCAATCTCACCTTCCGGCCGCCCAACCGCGCGCCGGTGCGCGCGCTCCATGGCTTCGATATCGAGGTGCGGGAAGGCGAACTTTTGTCAATCGTCGGCCCTTCGGGCTGCGGCAAGAGCACCTTCCTCAACATCCTGCTCGGGCTGATCAAACCGGACTCCGGACAGATTGCCATGCGCGGGAAGGCGATCACCGGACCCGGACCAGACCGCGCCATGGTGTTCCAGGAATTCGGCCTGCTGCCGTGGCGCACCGTGCAAAGCAACATCGAGCTCGGATTGGAACTCAAAGGCATGCCGGCCGAGGCACGGCACAAGATTTCACGCGAGTTGATCGACATGGTGGGGCTTTCCGGGTTCGAAGCGCATTATCCCCATGAGCTCTCCGGCGGCATGAAGCAACGTGTGGGGCTTGCGCGCGCGCTTGCCACCGATCCGGACGTGCTGCTGATGGACGAGCCGTTCGCCGCACTCGACGCGCAGACGCGCGATCTCATGCAGGTCGAGTTGCTGCGCATCTGGAACCAGGCGCGCAAGACCATGCTGTTCGTCACCCACCAGATCGACGAGGCGATCTATCTCTCCGACCGCGTCCTGGTGATGACCAAGCGGCCGGGGCACGCCAAGAAGATATTCGACATCGGCCTGCCGCGGCCGCGTGACTACGAGATGCGGGTGACGCCGGAGTTCAACGAACTGAAACTGGAAATCTGGCACGCGTTGAAAGATGAAATCACGGTCTAGGCCATGACACCGGACAGCGTTCCGCAAACCCCTTTCCTCGAGCGCAACCGCAAGGTCGTGCTCGGGATGCTGGCAGTGGTGTTGTTCTTCGGCGCATGGCAGGCGGCGTTCCTGTATTTCCCCTTCAACCCGCTGTTCATCAGCAAGCCGAGCCTCATCTTTGCGGGGCTCGCAGACCTGATTGCGTCAGGCGAGTTGTTGTACGACCTCGCGGTGAGCGCGGTGCCGTTCTTGTACGGCTTCTCCGCGGCCATCGTGGTTGGAATATCGGTCGGCATCCTGATGGGCTGGCGGGTGCGGGTGGGATATGCACTCGATCCGCTGATGACCGTGTTCTATGCAAGCCCGCTGGTGGCGCTCGCGCCGCTCGTGATCGTGTTCTTCGGCGTCGGTGTTGCGGGCAAGGCGATTATCATCTTCCTGTTGTCGGTGTTCCCCTTCATCTTCAACGCCTATGCGGGCGTACGCGCGGTGGACCGGCTGCTGATCAACGTCGTGCGCTCGCTGGGCGGGACCGAGAAGGACCTTTACTTGAAGGTGATCGTGCCGAGCGTGCTGCCGTATCTCGTGGCGGGCGCGCGCATCGCGGTCGGACGCGCCCTTATCGGCGTGCTGGTCGGCGAGTTTTTTGCGGCCTCGGAAGGCATCGGCTACGCCATCGCGCGATTCGGCGACTTGTTCGCGCTCGACAAGATGTTCGCCTGCATTCTGGCGGTCATGATCATCGCGGTGGTGATGACCGAGGGAATCCGCTGGGCGGAACGCGCCGCATTTCCGTGGCGGGCGGGGCAATAGGCGATGAGTGAAACCCAGGCCATCGGCACCAACGTCGTCGCGGCCGCGCCGGCCGAGGAGCCCGCGCCGCAGAAGGGCGTGTGGGCGCGGATCGAACCGACCGCGCTCGGCGCCGGCAGCATCGTGCTGCTGCTGGTGGTGTGGGAGTTGATACCGCACCTCGTCACGGTGTCCGCCGGCACGCGCCTGTTCTTCACGACGCCAAGTCAGATCGCGGGCACGCTGTGGATGATGTTCGCCACCGGCTCGGTCTGGAAGCCGCTCGGCGTGAGCGCGTCCGGTTTCGCGCTCGGGCTCGGACTTGCCATCGTCGTCGGCCTGCCGCTCGGCATCCTGATCGGGCGGTCGAAGACGCTGAACGCAATGTTCGATCCGTTCATCACCGCCTTCAACGCCACGCCGCGGCTGGTGTTCCTACCGCTCGTGGTGCTGTGGTTCGGGCTCGGCCTGTGGTCGAAAGTGGTGATCGTATTCATCGGCGCGCTATTCCCGATCCTGATCAATACCTATGAAGGCGTGCGCAACGCCGACAAAGTCCTGATCAACGTGGTGCGCGCGTTCGGCGCCAAGGAGTGGGATATTGCGCGGCTTGTGGTGATGCCGAATGCAATGCCGTACATCGTCGCGGGATTGCGGCTCGCGATCGGGAGGGCGGTGCTCGGCGTGGTGGTGGCGGAATTCTTCGGCTCGGAGGCCGGGCTCGGCGTGATGATGGTGCAGGCGTCCGGCCGCTACCAGGTGGACGTCGTGTTTGCCGGGCTGATCATCTTCGCCGGACTGTCGCTGCTGATGACCGGATTGGTGCAAGTTTTGGAAAACCGGCTCAGCCGCTGGCGGCCACAGCCGCAAGGCGAGAGTTGACGTAATTCCTGCAGTCGGAAGGCCCGGGACCGCGGTCCCGGGCTTCCGCACCGTTGATCCGCTTGCCGGGCCTCCTAGTTCACGGGGCCCGTCAGCTTGGTCGGCACGTATTTCATCTCCGCAAGCGTCGACTCGAGCAGGCCGCGCAGCAGGAACTGCTCCGGATCGGGCAGCGGCTTGTCCGGCGGCCACTGCTTGGCGGCGATCATGGTCTTGCGGCGCGACTCGAAAATCTCGCGGAACAGATCCTTCGGCAGCTCGGCGCCGAACGTGTTGTGGGTCTGATCCCAGACGATGCCGGCATCCTTGTCGTTGTCGATGCCAAGATGCGCGCGCAAGATCGGGATCGATCCAGCCCTGTTGTCGCGGTAGTACATCACCGCCTTGGCGATGGCACGGATGAATTTCTTCAGCACTTCCGGGTTCTGATCGGCGAAGGCCTTGCGGGTCCAGAACGTGCCGCCTGCACGCTGGATATGGTCACCGGTGCGCACAAGGATCTTCATCCCGGCGTTGACCGCCTTGGGCGCGTGCGGGACCGAGATCAGCGCCGCCTGAATGTCGCCGTTGATGAGCGCGGCGATGCGCTCGGTCTCGCCGGGGAAGGAAATGACCTTATAATCCTTGCCGACCTCCATCTTGTAGACGCGCAACAGAACGGCGGCACCTTCGTCGTAATCGGCGGCGCCCGCGCGTCCATAGCCGACCGTCTTGCCCTTGAGGTCTTCGACCTTGTTGATCTCCGGCCGCGCGGCAATCAGCCACTGTGATTTCAGCGACTCGCCGACGATGTAGCGAATCTCGGCGCCGCTCAGCGCCGCCTGCGCGCCGCCGGAAGGAATCGGAATGAGATCCACCTGCCCGGCCAGCGCCGCAGTGACGAGTGCACGACCGGTGAGCATCACGAAGCTGGCGTCGAGACCCTCCTCCTTGTAGAAGCCGCGGTCCATGGCGACGTAGCTCGGGATGTGGAAGCCATTGCCGCTGAGCACTTTGCCGATGGTGATTTTCTGCGCGACGGCAACGCCGGACATCAGCGGCAGCGCAAGGGCGAGCGCCGCCGCCGAGGCAAGCAGAATTCGAAACGTCCGCATGGGGTTTCTCCTGTTGAGGCCGCACGATTCGCCCCGGCGCAAAGAGGTTCGGTCGTTTCGAGCATCACCGCGGGCGGCGGGCGGCGCTGAAAGTGTCCCGGCACGGTCAGGCTTTGTCAACTTGGCGGCAGGCCGCGCGCGCCGCGGTGAAAGGACGCAAAATAACCGCGTATTGGCAAGGCGATAGGCGCTCGTCGAGGCCGCGCCCGGAGCGTTCAGCGTTCGTGCAGAACGGAAAGGCGGATCTTGCCTTGGCTTCCCAAAACCTCCACGGCAACCTCTCCGCGGTGGCGGCGCACCTTGACGTCGATGCTGGAGGCGCCGAGGCGCAAATTCCGCAGCACCACTTC
>FWPU01004763.1_pt1 | contig 30922 bp, 24 predicted proteins | sample 2228361 | NCBI WGS metagenome assembly FWPU01 (sample SAMEA103939777, study PRJEB20133) | metagenome | reverse complement strand
CGGGTGGGGGGGGCGGACCGGACGAGGTCGCGCAACTGGACCTGTTCGGGGTCGCGCCCGCGCCCGAGGGGCCCGACCCCTTGGTGAAGAGGCTCGCGGGACTGGACGTGGTCCGCATGACCCCCATCGAGGCGCTCCAGGTCCTGTCGGACCTGGTCCAGGCCGCGCAGCGCAGGGTCGGGACGTGAAGGACGGGAAGATGCTGGCGACCATTTCCGAGGCCATCGCCACGCTGCGCGAAGGACGCATGCTCATCCTGGTGGACGACGAGGACCGCGAGAACGAGGGCGACCTTGTGGCCGCGGCCGAGACGATCACGCCCGAGCAGGTCGCCTTCATGTCCAAGCAGGCACGCGGCCTGATCTGCCTGGCGCTCGACCCCGACCGCTGCGACGCCCTGGGGCTCCACCCCATGACCGAGCGGAACACCGCGCCCCTGGGGACCGCGTTCACCGTCTCGATTGACGCCCGCGAGGGCATCACGACCGGTGTCTCCGCGCTCGACCGCGCGGTCACGATCCGCCGGGCCACCTCGCCCGACGCGGGTCCCCGGGACTTCGTCTCCCCGGGCCACGTCTTCCCCTTGCGGGCCCGTGCCGGTGGCGTCCTGGTCCGCACGGGCCAGACCGAGGGGTCGGTGGACCTCGCCCGCCTGGCGGGGCTGCGGCCGGCCGCGGTGATCTGCGAGGTCCTGCGCGACGACGGCTCGATGATGCGCCTGCCCGAGTTGTGCGAGTTCGGACGCCGCCACGACCTGCCCGTCGTAGCCGTCGCCGACATCGTGGCCCACCGCCTGAAGACGGAGCGGTTCGTCGAGGAGGTCGCGTCCGCGGACCTCCCGACCGACTTCGGACCGTTCACGGTCCGGGCGTTCACGACCTCCATCGGCGCGGCCCACCCGTCCGGCGCGGACCCTGCCGTCCCGGACCGGCGAGCCCACCTCGCCCTGGTCCTGGGGGATGTCCAGCCCGACCGGCCGGTCCTGGTCCGTGTCCACCGCGCGAACTTCCCCGGGGACACGTTCTCGTTCTCGGGGGGCCGGGGCCGAGAGGAAGTCGAGCGGGCCCTGACCGCGATCGCGTCCGAGGGGTGCGGCGTGTTCCTCTACCTGAACCGCGAGGAGACCGGGACGGACCTCCTGAAGTCTCTCGAACGCGTCCGCGCCGAGCCGGACCCCTCCGCGCGCCTGGACCGCGCGGTGCGGGACGAGTCCCGCATGACCTTCCGCGACTACGGCCTCGGGGCCCAGATCCTCCGGGAACTCGGGGCGACCCGGCTGCGCGTTCTCACGAACAATCCCCGCAAGTTCTCGGCCCTCTCCGGGTTCGGGCTCGCGGTCGAGGAGTTCGTTCCCCTACGATGACGTTTTCTTGACACCTCACGCGTCCGGCGGGAACATGATCATGGCCTGGTTTCGCGGACGGGAAGAATGGGTCTGTTCGGCGGTCGCCACGGGGTCGTGGGACTCGACATCGGGTCGAGCACGGTGAAACTGGTGCGGTTGCGCCAGGCATCCGGCTCGTGGGAACTCCTGTCCTTCAACATGGGCCCCCTCCCACCGGACGCGGTGGTCGAGGGCCGCATCATGAACTTCACCGCGGTGGTCGAGCGCATCCGCGACCTGGTGCGCGAGGCCGGCGCCAAGGATGCCGAGTGCTCGCTTTCCGTGTCGGGCTCATCGGTCATCATCAAGAAACTGTCGCTCCCCGAGATGACGCGCGAGGAACTCGAGGACTCGATCCTGTGGGAGGCGGAGCAGTACATCCCCTTCGACATCAAGGACGTGAACGTGGACGCCCAGATCCTGAACCCTCGCGCGGGCCAGGGCCAGATGGACGTCCTGATGGTGGCCGCGAAGAAGGACGTGGTGAACGAGTACGTGTCTGTCGCGGTCGAGGGGGGGTTGCGTCCGACCGTGGTGGACGTCTCGATCTTCGCCTGCCTCAACATGTTCGAAGTCAACTATTCAGTTCCGGTGGACCAGACGCTCGCACTGCTGAACGTCGGGGCCAACTCGATCAACGTCGGTGTCCTTTCCGGCGGCGTGATCGCGTTCACCCGCGACATCGCGGTGGGCGGAGCCATGCTGACGGCCGAGATCCAGAAGCAGTTCAACGTCTCGTACGATGAGGCCGAGGCCTTCAAGACCGGCGCGGAGTCGTCCCTCTCTTCCTCGACCGTGGCCCGGGAGGTCGCGAAGATCGCGGACCGCGTCACGGACCAGATGGTGACGGAGGTCCAGCGCTCCCTGGACTTCTTCGTGGCCACTTCCATCAAGGCGGACATCAGCCGTGTCTATCTGAGCGGGGGTTCCGCGCAGTTGCCGGCCCTCATCCGCGCGATCGAGCGGCGGATGGAGGTCCCGGTGGAACTCGTGAACCCCTTCCGCAACATCGCGGTGGACGCGCGCCGGTTCGACATTGACCTGCTCCAGCGGGCAGCGCCGGTGGCCGGGGCCGCCGTGGGCCTGGCCTTGCGACGACCGGGGGATGCCGCATGATCCGCATCAACCTCATCGGCACGAAGGTCAAGCCCAGGGCGAGGGCGCCCAGCGCCCAGTTGTACCTCTACCTGGCCTTGTTCCTGGTCGAGGGGATCTTCCTGTTCGTGTGGCACCAGATGCTGGTTTCGGACCTCGAGTCCGCGACGGCCAAGGCGAAGGAGGCGGTCGCGAAGGTCGAGACCCTGAAGAAGGTCAAGGAGTCCTGGGAGCAGTGGCAGGTCGAGAAGGCGGACCTGGACCGCCAGGCCCGCGTGTTCGAGTCGCTGAGGGCGGGCCAGGTCGGCCCCCCGAACATGCTCCAGTACCTCTCGTATGCCCTCTCCCGGACGCCGGACTCGCCGGCCTTCTCCGAGGAGATCAAGGCCCAGGAACTCGTCGGGTGGAACCCCAGGTGGGATGCCGGGCGACTGTGGCTGCGCCGGCTCGAGGAGAAGGGCGGGATGCTGACCCTGTACGGCGAGGCCGCGGACCACGAGGACGTGGCCGAGTTCTACCGGCGGCTCGATTCGTCGGACTTCTTCACCGACGTGGAGCCCGGGCTCCAGGTGCGCAAGGTCTCGCCGGAACTCGGGATCAAGTTTGTGGATTTCACGGTCACAGCCGGACTCCAGTACCGTCCGCCCGAGGACAACCCCATGGGTCAGGGGGCGCCAGCGCAGGAAGGACCAGCGCGTCTGCCGGAGCTGAAGCAAGGGAATTCGTCGGGCACCCATGGAGTTGGCCAGGCCGCGCAAGTCGCGGCCCGCTCGAGCGAGCCGCGTGGCGGCGAGCGAAGCGCGGGGTGGGGGGGGCAAAGGCGTGCCGGGAGGCGCGCCGCGCCTGGGGAGGGGTGGAACCCCTCCCCTCCATCAAGACAGCAGGGGATGGTGGCGGCAACCGGACCCGCAGCGGATGCGTCGGGAGCGGGCGCTCCGGATGCCCCCGCGAGGCCGCCGAACCTGGAGGCCCGATAACGGGGAGGCGAGTGTGGACAGGTTCCTGGGCTTGCCGGTCCCGCAGCGCCTGCTGGTGGTCGGGATCGTGATCGCGGTCCTCGGCGGGCTGACCTACTACACGCTCCTGTCCCCGATCAGCGACGAGATTGGCGTCCAGGACCGGAAGTACCGGGGCGCGATGTCCGAGTATGGAAAACTGAAGGAATTCGACTCTCCCGAGTTCCGGGACCGCATGGCCCGCGAGCGGGCCGAGGCCCTTCAGCGGAAGGCCGAGTTCGAGAAGATGCTTCCTCGCGAGGAGGAACTGCCGGGCCTGATCGCGTCGATCAAGGCAGACGCGGACCTCGCCGGGCTGGTCGTCCTGAGGTTCGAGCCCCTCAAGACCCCAACGGAAGGCGAGGGGTACCGGGGCATCCCGTTCAACGTGGAGATGACGGGGACCTACCCTCAGTTCGTGAACTTCCTGAAGGCCCTCGCCGCGCCGAGCAAGCGCGTCATCAACCCCAAGGACCTGCGAGTGGACACGGTGTCCGCGGGGAGCATGGAACAGGTGGCTGGGGACGTGGGGCTCCTGAGGGTCCTGAACGAGCGCGAGAAGCGGCGCGGCCTGACCCCGCAGGAGCAGTACGCAAAGAGGGTCCTGATGTACGAGGAGGCATCGAAGCAGACCCTCCTGCAGATCAAGTTCACGGCCATGGCGTTCGTCTATACGGGGGTGGGGGTCGCCGCCGGTCCCGGGGGGCCGAAATGACTGGAACACGCCGGTTCGTGAAGGCGGTCGTCGTCCTGCTGCTTGCGGCCGGATGTGGTCAGATCACGACCGATTCCGGCGAGCGGCAGGGGCCCTCGCGCGAGAACGTCAAGGCCCTGACAGACCCGAGGACCGGCCGCCTGACCCGGGAGCCCGGCGCCGAGAACGCCCCCTTGCCGGGCCCCGGTGCTCAGGCCGCCGCCGGCGGCGCGCTCGCGACCAATCCCAAGGCCGCGCTGTTGCGGCCATACTTCCAGCAGTCCCTGCGCAGGCCGATCGAGGGCAAGGTGGACCCCTTCCGCTCCAACCTCGCGCGGTTCGCGCCCCACGTGGAGGTCTCGATGGAGGAGGCCGGCGCCGAGGACGAGGAACCGAAGACGCCGCTCGAGTTCTTCGACGTGGACTCGTACAAACTGGTCCTGATCATGAGCGCGACGGCCCAGGCAAAGGCCCTCGTCGTGGACCCCAAGGGGAAGTCGTACGTGATCCAGGCGGGGACGCGCATCGGCAACCGCGAGGGCAAGGTCGTGTCCATCACGGCGACCGAGGTCCGCATCGAGGAACCCGGCCGCCCACCCGTGATCAAGTCCCTGGAACCCCCCGTCACCGAGATGGAGCGGGAACTCCAGGCCGTGCAAGAGTACTGACACGCATCCCCCCGGCCCCGTTCACGGAACCGTCACGGTCGGAACCACGTTGAGGTCCCGGGCGGCTTCGAGCGCCTCGTCCGCGGTCGCGCCGATCAGCACCAGGAACCGGAACGCGTACGGTCCCGGACCGTTCAGGGTCTCGTCGCGGAAGAAGACGCGGGGCTCCCCCTTGGGGAAGAACGCGGACAGGTGGACCGTTCGCAGGTCCTTGATCAGGAAGACCCCGTTTCCGAGGCCAACCAGCCCGTTCGCCGCGGGGACGTTGACCAGGCCCTCAAAACCGGGGAGGTCCGCGAGCGCCAGGTCCGCGACCTCGTCGAGCATCGCGGGGCTGTAAATCAGGCGGTCCCCAGACCGCGGGAACGAGAGGGTCGCCGAGGCCGCTGTGGGGTCTTGCTTCGCCAGCATAAGGATGAGTTCCAGGGTGCGCGGGGCTCCCACGGGAACGGCCTCCCGCCAGGTCGCCTCCACGTCGAAGCCGGGGGCCGTCACCTCGACCTCGAAGTGGGCGGCGGTGGGCTGCCAGGTCGGCTGGGGTGGGGGTCCGTCGAGGGCCTGCACCTCGCCGCTCCCCGTGTGGATCGCGAGGTGCGGCTTGCCCGAGGCGGCCTGCACGGCGGACACGATGTCCTCGGCCGCGTCGAGGGCCGCGGCCGCGCGCTCTAGCGAGTACCGGACCTCGCCCGCCCAGGGGTTCCAGCCGGTCGAGTCGCTGACCTCCCCGAGGACCTGGAGGCGCATCGCGTCCTGCCAGGCGGCCCGCAGGTCCAAGAGGTTTAAGGCCAGTCCCTGGCCGGCGGCCCAGGTCAGGGCCGTGTCCGCGGCCATCAGGGCGATCCGAGAACGCTCGAGCGACGTGAGCACCTCGTTGTCGGCCTCGTCCGGTCCCCACAGACCCGCCCGTCCCATCCAGGCGAAGAAGTTGTCGGCGTCGTCGGGTCGCCAGTTCCCATCCAGGGAATACGGAAGCGCATGGGCCTGGATTCCCGCGTCCTTGATCCGGCGCACGTAGTCCTCGACCGTGGTCAGGAAATACCCGTCCGCCTGGAGCCCCTGAAGTTCCTGCACCAGTTTCTTCGCGGCCGCCTCGCTGTAGCGGAACGCCGAACCCATGTACGGGTTCATCTCGCCGGTGAGGGCGAGTTCCCCGTCGTCCACGAACCACCACGTCACGTCAAACGTTCCATCGGAGGCATCCCGGGTGACCAGAACGTCCTGGCCTCGCAGCGAATAGAGCAGGCGGTCCGGTACGGCGGCGTACTGGTAACCGAACAGACCTCCCTTCATGAGCCCGATGGTCTGTCCCGCGGACTTCATGACCTCGAGCATCCCCTCCGAGAACTGGCCCTCCTGGGTGAAGACCGCCGGGGACAGGGGCAGGCACGCCCGCTCGAAGGCGAGGCGGTTCAGGGCCACGCTTTTGTCCATGGTGAACCGCGAATGCGCCGTGTACAACTGGTCAGAGTAATGAAAGGATTGGACTGCAATCTGACCGCGTTCGACCAGGGTGCGCATCTTTTCCACGACATGGGGGTGGCGGTCCATCATCACGTCCAGCATGTAGCCCTGCATCTCGAGGTCCGCCGCGAAGGTCGGGTGGTCCAGAAAGAGGTCCAGCAGGGGCTCGAAGGACTCCGTCACGATGAGGTCCTCCAGGGCGTCGTTGTCGTAGTCGAACATCCCCTCGGGGTCTCGCTCCGGGGGCATGAGCCCGCGCAGGCCGCCCGCCACGTACTGGAGGTTGAAGTGGAACACCGCCAGGGCGAACTTCTTCGGGTCGGGGACGGGCGGGGCCAGGCGTCCCTGAGCCGGCGTCTCGCAGGTCGCCTGCGCGTCCGGGGCCTCGCCCGCGACGTCCGTGGGCCTGGGTTCCTCGCCCGGGTCCCCGGTCGGATCGGCGGATGTGTCCACGCCCGGGTCCGCCTCCATTGCATCTCCCGGGTCGGCCGTCCCGGCCCCTCCCCCGCCGCACCCCGCGACCACGAGGACCGCCGTCCACTCGACCACGAACCGCTTCATCCTCGCTCCTCCCTTCAAGCCCCGCCGCGGCCCGAAGACGCATCCTAGCCAATCCCACCGAGGGACACAAACCCCTTTGACAACGTGCGGGATTGGCCTAGAATCACATTCGCCCCGATTGCCTGGAGCGACGATGGGGAAGGACGACGAGGACCGCGTGGATTTCCCGGACGACAACCACAAGACCCTGATTGATACGGCCGCCCTCTCGGAACCTGACGACGGTGCCCCGACCTCGGTGTCCGTCGGCGGAGACGCCGGCGGTTCGCCGGAGGAGGACGAGGCGACACGCGCGATGGAGATTCCGAAGCCCCCACGCCGCGTCGAATCGGGGGAACCCATCGCGGCCGGCAGGGGCGAGCGCGCGGGGCCTCCTGAAGAAGAGGAACCCGAAAAGACGGTCCTGTTGCAGGCCCCGGTCTTCCCCGAGGAACCTCCCGCGCCCCGGCCGCAGGCGCGTTTGATCGTCCAGTTCGGCAACGACCGCGGGCGCGAGTTCCCTCTGTCCGACCAATCCGTCGCCGTCGGGCGGTCCCTGGACGCGGACATCGTGCTCAACGACCCGAGCGTGTCGCGAAGACACTTCGAGATCCACTACCGGGATTCGCGGTGGGTCCTGAAGGACCTCGGCAGCGTGAACGGCACGCGCGTCGGCGGACAGCGGGTCCAGGGGGAGATCGTCCTGGAGGAAGGCGCCCAGATCGAGGCCGGCCAGACGCTCCTGGCCTTCACGGGCGACGCGGACCGCACGCGGGCGATCGAGGTCCCGGAGGTTGCGAAGGACGAGGCAGCGACGGTCATCGCGGAGTCCCCTCTCATCGAGCCCATCCGGATGAAGCCGCCGGCGAGGATCGAGGTCTCGGAGGAGGCCCGCGCCGAGAAGCGCCGCCGGTTCCCAGTCGCGGCCGTGATCGGGGGCGTGATCGGCCTGGCCGCCGTCGCGGTCCTCGTGGCCCAGTTCGGGTTCGGGGCGCGCATCCTGCCGTTCGGAGGCGAGCCGGCCGTGCAGGGGCCGTCCCCGGAGGAGGTCGCGGCCGCGGCCCGCGCAAAGGAGGAGGCGAAGCAGCAGGTCGCGAAGGGCCGGGAGGCGGTCCAGGCGAGGGACTGGGACGCGGCGGTCGCGGCCTTCGAGCGGGCGATGGAACTCGATGCCGACGCCGAGGGGGTGGTGCAGTCCCTGGACCGGGCGCGGGAGGAGCGTCGCAACGCGCAGGCCCTGGCCGCTGGACGCTCCCTGCTCGCGGAAGGCAAGGTCCAGGAATCGGTGGGCGTCCTCGGCCGCATCCCGGACACGAGCGTCTATTACGCCGAGGCCCGCGAGGCCATCTCGACCGCGCGGGACCGGATGGTGGTCCTCGTCATCGAAAAGGTCCGCGCCCTGCTCAAGGAGCGCAAAAAGGAGGAGGCGAAGGCGGCCTACGTGGCGCTGCTCGAGGAGCAGCCCCAGGACGAACGGGTGCTCGCCCTGCGCAGGGAACTCGAGGCCGCGGGCATCCGCCTGGAGCCTCCTCCCCCGACCACGGCGGCCGCGACTGGGCGTCCGCGGGCGCCCGCGCGCCCCCGGGCGGGCAGGCTCGACATCCGCGAGGCCCTTGACCTGTACGACCGGGGCGCGTTCGCGCAGGCCGTGGAGAAGTTGCGGGACGGCGCGGCCGGGGCCTCGAAGGCCGAGGCCGCCCAGGCCGAGGAACTCGCCTCGCGGATCGAGCGGTTCTCCGGCGCACTCCGCGAGGGCCGCGACGCCCTGGCCGCGAACCGCCTGGACGAGGCGGACCGCAACCTGAATCTGGCCCTGCGGCTCGACCACGAGGTGAACGACCACTACCAGGGCGAGATCCGTGGCCTGCTGGGGCAGACCTACCGGCGACGCGCCGCGGTCGCCATCCAGAACACGGACTACCTCCTGGCCGCCAAGAGCGCGAAGCGGGCCCTGATGTACAACCCCCAGGACCGCACGGCCCAGGAGATCCTCGACAAGTGCGTGTCGAAGGCCTCGCGCACCCTGGACGAGGCGCAAGCCGACCTCCAGGCCGGCCGCAAGGCCGAGGCCCGGGACCGGCTCTCCCGCGTCATCGAGATGGTCCCCCCGGACCACGAACTCGCCGCCAAGGCCCGCGACCTGATGGACCAGACTAGGTGACCGCCGCATCCGTGTGACTTGCGGTACTTGGGGGTGAAATCGGGACCACGAAAACTCGTGGACCCGTGCCCCCGGATCGGTTAGAGTCCGCGTTCGACGCGAGGAGGTGCGGATGGAGAACCCGGGCCTGGAGGAACGGAGGGTTCTGCTGGACGCGGCGGGTGTTGAGGCCACGCTCGACGGGCTGGCCAGGCACGTCGCGGAGTACGCGAGGGGTCGAAGCGTCGGGCTCGTGGGCATCCAGACAGGGGGAGTCCACCTGGCCCGGAGGATCCTGGACCGCCTGCCGGGACTCGGGGTCGCGCAGCCCCTCCTCGGGGTCCTCGACATCACCCTGTACCGGGACGACATCTTTCTGGGGCTCCAGCAACCCCTGGTCCGGCGGACCGACCTCCCGTTCGAGGTCCATGGCGCGGACGTGATCCTGGTGGACGACGTGCTGTACACGGGACGGACGATCCGGGCGGCCCTGGACGCGCTCGTGGACTTCGGACGCCCTCGGGCGATCCGGCTGGCGATCCTGGTGGACCGCGGGCTGCGGGAATACCCGATCCAGGCGGACTGGGCGGGAATCCGGGCCGACACGACGCCGGACGAGACGGTACGCGTGGAACTGGTCGAGGCCGGCGCGGCCGTGGACCGGGTGGTTGTGTATGGACGGCCCCGACCCGCGTGACCCGGGGGCGTCGGAGGCGTCATGGCAGGCGGGACCGGCGGCGGAATCAAAGGCGAGGGTCGCCCCGGACACCGGCACCTCCTCGGCCTTCGGGGGATGCCCGGGGACCAGATCGCCTCGATCCTCGACCTCGCCGCGGAGTTCAAGGCGGTCTCGAAGCGGCGCATCAAGAAGGTCCCCACGCTGCGCGGCATCACGGTGGTCCTGTTCTTCGTGGAACCCTCGACGCGCACGCGCCTGTCCTTCGAGGTTGCGGCCAAGCGCCTGTCCGCGGACACCCTGTCGTTCACCGCCTCGCAGTCCTCGCTGGCGAAGGGCGAGACCCTCCTCGACACCGCGAAGAATTTGATGGCCATGCAGCCCGACGTGATCGTGCTGCGGCATTCGGCCGCCGGGGCGCCCCACTTCCTGGCGAGGAACGTGTCCGCGGCCGTGGTGAACGCCGGGGACGGGTCCCACGAGCACCCGACGCAGGGGCTCCTCGACCTGTTCACGATCCGCGAGCGCAAGGGGCCCCTCGACCGGCTGAGCGTGGCCATCGTGGGGGACATCGCCCACAGCCGGGTCGCGCGATCGAACATCCACGGCCTTCGGGCGCTCGGGGCACGGGTGCGAGTGGCCGGCCCCCGCACCATGCTGCCGGCCCTGCTGGACCGGCTCGGGGTCGAGGTCCACGACCGGATCGAGCCGGCGATCGAAGGCGCGGATGTGGTGATGATGCTGCGCATCCAGAAGGAGCGCATGGGACGGGACCTGTTCCCGTCGGACCGCGAGTACGCCCGCCTGTTCGGCCTGAACGCGCGGAGGCTCGACCTCGCGGCCCGGGACGCCATCGTGATGCACCCCGGGCCCATGAACCGCGGCGTGGAGATTGACGCAGACGTGGCGGACAGCGGGCGGTCGGTGATCCTGGAGCAGGTCGAGAACGGCGTGGCCGTGCGCATGGCAGTCCTGTATCTGGTGAGCGCCCACCTCCTGGAACAGGAGTAGGACGGGGCTTCTGGGGGCGGCGGGAGAGAGATGCGGACCCGATTGACCCACTGCGAAGTGCTCGACCCGGGGACCGGCGAGCGGTTCTGGGGATGGGTCGAGTGGGAGGGAGATACCCTCGTCGGAGTTGGACGCGCGGCGTTGGGCCCCCAAGCGGAACCGCGCGGCGGGGGCGCATCGGACAGGGACCAGGGGACGCGCGTCCTGGACGGACGCGGCCACCTGCTGGTCCCGTCCTTCGTGGACCTGTTCGCCGACTTCTGCGAGCCCGGTCGCGAGGACCGCGAGGACATCGCCTCCGGGTCCCTGGCGGCCGCGGCCGGTGGATACACCACGGTCTTCGTGACCCCCGAGACGCGCCCCCCCTGCGACGGGGCCGAGACCGCGCGGTTCATCGTGGAACGCGGGCGGGAGGCCGGCCTCGTGGAGGTCCGACCGCTCGGGGCCACGTCGCGGGACCTCAAGGGCGAATCCCTGGCCGAGATCGGCGAGATGGCCTCGGCCGGGGTGACCGCCCTGTCCGCGGGCGAGGGCTGGGAGGCGGACGCGGGCTTCCTGCGGCGCGTGATCGAGTACGCGGGGAACTTCGGGCTGCGGATGGTCCTGACCTGCGAGGACCCGGGGCTGGCCCGGGGCGGGGTGGCACACGAGGGCCTGGTGGCGACGATTGCGGGGCTGCCCCCGGTCCCGGCCGCCGCCGAGGAATCGGCCGTGGCCCGGCACGTCGCCCTGTGCGGACTGACCGGGGTTCCGATGCACCTGGCGAGGCTGTCGTCCGCGGCCGGGGTGCGGATCGTCCAGGACGCGAAGGCCAGGGGGCTTCCGATCACGGCGTCTGTGTCCGCCCTTCACCTGCTCCTGACCGAGGACGCCGTTTCGGACTACGACACGAACGCCAAGGTGCGCCCCCCTCTGCGGTCCGAGGACGACCGCCAGGCCCTGGTCGCGGCCGTGAACGATGGTACCGTGGACGTCGTCGTGTCCGACCATCGCCCGCGGGCGCGCCAGGAGAAGGAGGTCGAGTTCGAGCGGGCCGCGCCCGGCGCGTCGGGGATCGAGACGACCTTCGCGGTGCTGAACACGCTGGTGACGGCCGGGGAACTGACGTTGACCGCGGCCGTGCGGGCCCTGTCCCTGGGGCCGCGCCTGGCCGCGGGGGTGGCGGGGGGGCGGGTGGCACCCGGACAGCCCGCGGACCTGGTCCTCCTCGACCGCGAGTCCGTCTGGGAGGTGACCCCGGATGCCCTGGTGTCCCGGGGCAAGAACACGCCCCTGCTCGGCCGGACCTTGACCGGCCGGCCCGTGATGACGGTACGCGCGGGGCGAGTCACGTGGGATCGCCTGGGGGTGACGAGGTGAGCAACGCCGTCCTGGTGCTCGCGGACGGGACCGTGTTCCGGGGCGAGGGGATCGGCCGTGCCGGGACCGCCTCGGGTGAGGTCGTCTTCAACACGAGCATGACCGGGTACCAAGAGGTCTTTACGGACCCGTCGTACCGGGGGCAGATCGTGGCCATGACATGCCCGCACATCGGGAACGTCGGCGCGAACGTCCGGGACGACGAACGGCCGGGCGGGCGGGGATCGGGTGGAAGGGGCAAACTGACCGAGGACCGGCCCGCCCTGTCCGGCGTGGTCCTGCGCTGTGCCTCGGCCGCCCCGTCCAGCTGGCGCGCGGAGGCGGACCTCGGCGGGTGGCTGGACCGGCTCGGCGTCGTCGGGATCACGGGCGTGGACGTGCGGGCCCTGACGAGGCGCATCCGGGAACATGGGACGATCCCAGGGGTCATGTCGTGGCCGGTCACGGACGATGACCTCCCCCGACTCCGCGAGGAGGCGCGGGGCTGTCCCCCCCTCTCGGGCAGGGACCTGGCGCGGGAGGTCACCTGCGTCGAGCCGTACCGTCACGAGCCCTCCGGAGATGCGTGGGTCGCGCGGGCGGGTGCCCGCCGTGGGACGGCCGTCGTCGTGGACTTCGGGGTCAAGCGGTCAATCCTCGACTGCCTTTGGTCCAGCGGTTTCGAGGTGGAGGTCGTCCCGGCTACGACCCCAGCGGGCGACATCCTGGCCCGTGAGCCGGACCTCGTTGTCCTGTCCAACGGCCCCGGGGACCCGGAGCCCGTGACCTATGGCGTGGAGACGGCGAGGACGCTCGTGGGACGCGTCCGGGTGTTCGGCATCTGCCTGGGCCACCAGGTCCTGGGGCTGGCCCTGGGCGCACGGACCTACAAACTCCGGTTCGGCCACCACGGCGGGAACCACCCCGTCCGGGACCTGCGGACGGGCCGGGTCCTGATCACGGCCCAGAACCACGGGTTCGCGGTCGAGGAGTCCTCGCTCCCCGCCGGGGCCGCGGTCACGTTCCGGAGCCTGAACGACCGGACCCTGGAGGGGTTCGACCTGCCTGACCTTGGCGTGCGGGCGGTCCAGTTCCATCCCGAGGCCGGCCCCGGCCCTCACGACGCGCGCTTCCTGTTCGAAGAAGCCTGGTAGCCTTCCGGGGTCAGGCCGCCCGCCCGGACAGCCTCCGCTCGCGGGTGATCTTCTCTTGCAGCCGCAGGATCCCCTCGGCCAGGGCCTCGGGACGGGGCGGGCAGCCGGGGATGTAGATGTCCACCGGGACCACCTGGTCTATTCCCTTCAAGACAGAATAGGATGGCTCAAACAATCCGCCGCAGTTCGCGCAAGACCCCATCGAGATCACGTACTTCGGGTCCGCCATCTGCTCCCACAGCCTGCGCACCCGGCTCGCCATCTTGTAGGTGATGGTCCCGGCGACGAGGAGCAGGTCCGACTGGCGGGGCGAGGCCCGGAAGACCGCTCCGAACCGGTCCAGGTCCGTGCGCGGCCCCCCTGCCTGCATCAGTTCGATCCCGCAGCACGCCGTGGCGAACAGGAGGTACCACAGCGAGTTCTTGCGGCACCAGTTCAGGACCTCGTCCACCCGCCCGAGCAGGACGTTTCCCGGTTCGGCCATGTCACCTCCCAAGGCGGCTCGAAGGCCGCCGTCGCGCGAATCCTACAAGCCCGTCGCCGGTTGTCAATGAGCATCACGCGTGGACTCTTTCCCTCGGCGGCCGCGCCTCTTGCCCGTTTGTCCGCGCCCTCCGATTCTGGTATGAATCCGCCCGTGGAGATCCGAGACCCCGTTCACGGTCCCGTACAGGTCACGCCGCTCGAGCAGGAGGTGCTGGACCATCCCCTCGTCCAGAGGCTCCGCCGCGTGCGACAGCTCGGCTTCGGGGAACTGGCGTTCCCCGGCGCGACCCACACGCGCTTTCTGCACTCGATCGGGGCCATGTACCTGGCGGGCCGGGCGTTCGATTCCGTCTCGCGTGACCTCCTGTTCGTCCCCGGGGCCGCCCTCGACCGGCTCCGGGCGACACTCCGGCTCGCGGCCCTCCTGCACGACCTCGGCCACCCTCCCCTCTCGCATAGCGGCGAGCGCATCCTGCCCCGCTCGTCGGAACTCGGCCTCACCCCCCTCGCGCGACCGGTCACCCACGAGGAGATGACGCGCTTCCTCGTGCTCCGGTCCGACCTGGCGGACCGGATTGACCGGGCCGGCCGCGATGCCGGGGTCCGCGCCGGCCTCGTGGCCGCGGTCCTCGGCCACGCGGACCCGGCGCTGGAGCAGGAGTTTTGCTTCCAAGGCGTGAATGTCCTGCCGCTCTTGCGCCAGTTGATCGCCGGCGAACTCGACGTGGACCGGATGGACTACCTGGTGAGGGATTCCCACTTCACGGGGGTCGCGTACGGCCGGTTCGACCGCGACTGGCTCCTGTCCCATCTCGGCGCGCACTGCGAGCGCGACCAGGCCCTGCTGGCCCTCGATTCGAGCGCTGTCTTTACCTTCGAGGACTTCCTGCTCTCGCGCTTTCACATGTTTTTGATGGTCTATTCTCATCACAAGACGATGATCGCCCATCGGATGCTGGAGCGCTTCCTGGAGGGGGGCGGGCGTGCCATCCGCGCCCCGGCCGACCCGGAGGGGTTCGCCCGGTGCGACGACGAGTGGCTGTGGCAGCGGTTGCGCGATTCCGAGGACCCGTGGGCGCGCCGCATCGCGGAGGGCCGCCCCCTGAAGCGTGCGGTCGAGGTCTGGGACGAGGACGCCCGGTTCCTGCGGCGATTGCAACGCCGGCTCGCGCCCCTCCTCCCCCCGTTCACCGAGTGGGTGGACTCCGCGGTGGAGTTCTCGAAGTACTTCGGACGCGGCGAATCGGTCGGTCCGACAGGCCCATCCTCTCCGGCCCCGCGCCTGATGGTCCGCATGAGCCACCCCGGCTCCCGGCGCGCCGTGGTCCCGTTCGAGGAATCATCCGACGTCTTCCAGCGGCACGCCCGCCGCAGGCGCGTGCTGCGCGTCTATGGACCCGTCGAAACGATACAATCCATTGCGGACGTCGTGTCCCGGGTTGTGCGGGCCGATCAGGCAGGCTGGCGGGAGGTGAGGGAGGGGGTTGGACGCGAGGAAGCGCGTGACGCGAGCAGGGGCTCGCGCCTCCAGGGGGGCGGGGACGAACGCAAGACGCGCTCCTGAAATGGGGCGGGTTTCTCGAGAGGGAACGAGACGATGGCCGAATGCCCGGACGACCTTCAGGCCCAGATAAACGCCGCGGACGCGATGCTCGCTCAGGGCGAGGTCGAGCAGGCCCTGATCCTGCTCGACCGCCTGGCCGAGCAGTACCCCGAGTCCCCGGACGTGATGCTCCTGCTGGGCGACGCCGAGTTCGACTGGGGGGACCTGGACGCGGCCCTCGAATCTTACGACCGGGCCGTGGAACTGGATTCCGAGTGGGCAGATGCGCTTGGCGCCCGGGCCCACTGCCTGGTCGAACTCGGCCGGATGCGCGAGGCCCAGTCGGACGTGGAGCGGGCGCTCCGCCTCGACAGCCGTTGCGTGGAGGCCCATTACACCCGCGCGATCCTCCTCGAGTTCGCGGGGCGGTTCCGCCAGGCCGACGACGCCTACCGGACCGCGGAGCGCCTTGACCCGGACCACTTCCTGGTCCCGATCCGCGTGAACCGCAAGACCTTCGACGCGGCGGTCCGCAAGGCCATCGCCCGCCTGCCCCGAAAGTTCAGGGAGCGGATGGAGGGGGTCGAGATCTACGTCAAGGACTTGCCCGACGTGAACAGCGGCGACGCGATGGACGTCTCGCCACTCGTCATGGGGGTCTTCGATGGGTACTCGATCACGGAACGCCGCGAGTCCGACCCGTGGAGCCAGTTCCCCCCGCGCATCTGCCTCTACCAGAGGAACATCGAGCGCGTGTGCGCGACCCACGACGACCTGGTCGAGGAGATCGAGGTCACGCTCCTCCACGAGGTGGGCCACTACTTCGGCCTCGAGGAGGACGACCTCGAACGGTTAGACCTGGCGTGACCCCTCCCCGTCGAACGCCCATCGCCGCGCCAGGTCCAGGGCCTCCGTGCCGTGCGCGTGGGCGAGGCGCCGCTCCATCTCCGCGGTGCGTGGAGACACGGCCGTGAACCGGGCCGCACCCCCGATCCGGCGCCGCAGGGTCGCAATCCGCCGCTTCAGGACCGACACGCCCGCAAACGGGGCGCCCGCGAGGGGCGTCCCCCGCTTGGGCACGAACGGCGAGACGGAAACGGTGATCGGGAGGATCGCGGCCAGGGCACGAACCAGGTCCGCCCCCTCCCCCAGGTCGTCCTCCGCCTCGTCCGGCAGTCCGACCATCAGGTAGAGGCGCAGGTCCCGCATCCCGGCGTCCCGCGCCAGCCTGGCGCACTCCAGGAGCCGCTCCCCGCGGATCCCCTTGCGCAGCCGGGTCCGCAGGGCCTCGGACACGCCGTCTGCCGCCACCGTCAGGGTCCGCAGGCCGCCTGCGACCAGGAGCCGCGCGAGGTCCCGCGTCACCCGGTCGGCCCGGACCGACGACAGCGTCACCCGGACCCCCCGCGAGACCAGGGCCTCCACCATGTCAAGCAGCCCCGGGTGGTCCGAGACCGCGGCCCCCACCAGGCCGGCGCGTCGCGTGCCGGCGGGGATGCGTGCGAGGATGCGCTCCGGCTCCACGAAGGTCGTGGGCCGCATTCCCCTGCGCACCACGCAGAAGGTGCACGCTCGCGGGCACCCCCGCCCCACCTCGACCAGGAAGGCGTCGCCGAACACGTTGGGCCGGTCCGGCCGCGACATCGCCACGGGGAGGCGTTCCACGGACGCCCGGACCGGAGCCGGGGCTTCCGCGTCGTCCCCGTGCACGGCCGGGACCAGGACACCGGGCACCCGCGCCAGGCGTGCCAGGGCGTCATCGCGGTCCGCCGCGCCTCCCACCGCCTCCGCGACCGCGGCGAACGAATCATCCGCCTCGCCCACGAAAACCGCGTCGCAGACCCCGGACAGGGCGCCGGGATTCGCGAGCGTCAGGGGTCCGCCCGCCACGACGAGGGGTTGCGACGCTCGCCGCGCCGCCCTCGCTGGTTCCACGCCGGACGCCTTCAGGGCGCGCACCAGGTCCACCAGCTCGAGTTCCCACGCGATGCTGACAAAGACGCAATCGAACTCGGACAGGGGCCGGCGTGTCTCGACCGAGTGCGCGGCCAGACTCGGCCCGGCCGGCAGGGTCGCGACCTCACACGGGGCGAGCCCGTCCACGGCCGCATGGAACCCCAGCGAGGACCATGCGAGCCTCTCCTCCACGGGCGTGAACAGGACGAAGCGAGCGGTCGTGGCGACCTCCGGCCCAAAACCCGCCCGATGATAGCGGATCCTCCGCAGGCATTGCCGCAGCGCCTGCTTTGTGGCAACCTTGGGGTCGCCGGCCCCAAGGGGCAGGGCCCCCGAGTTTGGGGGAGGGTGACCGAACATGGACCACTGGACGCACGCCTACGCGCTCCTGCTCGCCGGGGGCAAGGGGACCCGTTTCTGGCCCCTGTCCCGCGAAGACCACCCCAAGCAACTCCTCCGCCTGTTCTCGGACCGACCCCTCGTCGAGGAGACGTACCAGCGGGTCCTGCCAGTCATCCCGAGCGAGCGGGTCCAGATCGCCACCTCCACCGCGCTCGCCACGCGCCTGATGGCGATGTTCCCCGACATCCCCGCAGCCAACCTGATCGTCGAGCCCGTCCCGCGCAACACCGCGCCGTGCATCGCCGTGGCGGCTCACCGAGGCCTCCGCCGCGACCCGGACGCGGTCCTTGTCGTGCTCCCGTCCGACCACTACGTGGCCGACCGCGTCGCGTTCCTCGAGGTCCTCCACGCGGCGGTCGTCCACGCGGAACGCCGGGAGGTCGTGACCCTCGGCGTGACCCCGACGCACCCCGAGACGGGCTACGGATACATCCGCTTCGGCGAGTTCGAGGAGGCGCCCGCCGACTCGACCGACTCTCCCCGCTTCCCCTCCGAGGTCCGCCATCGCGCACGCCGCATCCAGGCATTCGTCGAGAAGCCGGATGCCGAGACCGCGCTGTCGTATCTGAAGGCGGGACGCTACCTGTGGAACAGCGGGATTTTCGTGTTCCGTGCCGACGTGATCCTCGACAAGATGCGGCTCCACCTGCCGGACCTCGTCGCGGCCGTCGAGGACCTCGCGCGCGCCGAGGACGAGGGGGCGTCGTCGGACACGATCTCGGCCATCTGGGGCCGGATGCCCGACATCTCGATTGACTACGGGGTCATGGAGAAGGCGGACGGGCTCGTGGTCATCCCGGCCTCCTTTGGGTGGAGCGACGTCGGGTCGTGGCGCGCCCTGACATCCTTCCCCACGGACGACCGCGACAACTTCGTCCACGGGCGCGTGGTTGCCCTGGAGTCCCGCGGGAACGTCCTGTACTCGACGCACGGGTTCCTGGCGGTCCTGGGGCTCGACAACACGGTCGTCGTCGTGACCCGCGGCGCCGTGCTCGTCTGCCCCGTGGAGCGGACCCAGGACGTGAAGTCCCTGGTGGCCGAGCTGAAGAAGCGCGGTCTCGACGAACTCCTGTGACCCGTACCGGAGCCTCCAAATGGTCAACCCTCTGATTTTCCGTGAATACGACATCCGGGGGGTCGTCGGCCACGACCTCACCGACGAAACGGTCCTCGTCGTCGGCCAGGCGTTCGGGACATACTTGCGCGAGCGGGGCCAACGCGTCGCGACCCTGGGCCGTGACTGCCGGACCTCCTCGCCCGGGTTCGCCGCGGCCATCGCCCGGGGATTGACCTCCTGCGGCGTGGACGTGGTGGACCTCGGGGTCGTGCCCACCCCCGTCCTGTACTTCGCGATGTTCCTCGCCGACGCGACCGACCCGCCGGGGCCGGACATCCGGGCCGGCGTCATGGTCACCGGAAGTCACAATCCCAAGGATTTCAATGGGTTCAAACTGTGCTCGGACCGGGCCGCCCTGTTCGGGGACCAGATCCGCGAGGTCGCCCGGATCGCGATGGAGGGCCGGTTCGCGGACGGGTCGGGCGTGGTGTCCCGGCTGGACGTGGTCCCGGCCTATCTGGACCGTGTCGCCGGCGATGCCCGCCTGGGGCCGCGCAGGCCGAGGGTCGTGGTGGACGCGGGCAACGGCACCGGAGGCATCGTGGCCCTGCCACTCTTCGCCCGCCTGGGTATCGAGGCCACGCCCCTCTTTTGCGACATGGACGGCGAGTTTCCCCACCACCACCCCGACCCCACCGTGCCCGCGAACCTGGAGGACCTGCGCCGCGAGGTGGTCGCGCGGGGCGCGGACCTCGGCATCGCCTACGACGGGGACGCGGACCGCCTCGGCATCGTCACCGAGCGGGGCGAAATCGTGTTCGGAGACATGATTCTCCTGGTTTTGGCCCGGGCCCTGCTCAGGGAGCACCCCGGCACGTCCATCGTGTCCGAGGTCAAGTGCAGCCAGGTCCTCTTCGACGAGGTCGAAAAGGCCGGCGGCCGCGCCGAGATGTGGAAGGTCGGCCATTCCCTGATCAAGGCGCGGATGGCCGACGTGGGGGCCCTCCTCGGGGGCGAGATGAGCGGCCACATCTTCTTCCGCCACCGGTGGTTCGGCTTCGACGATGCGATCTACTCGTCGCTGCGATTCGTCGAGGTCCTGTCGCACCATGACGGTCCCGCCTCGTCCCTGCTCGCGGATATCCCGCAGACGGTGACGACGCCCGAGATCCGCGTGGACTGCCCCGACGAGGTGAAGTTCCGGGTGGTCGAGGCGATGACCACGCACTACAAGGGCGCCGGGTTTTCGGTGGTGGACGTGGACGGGGCCCGGGTGCGCTTCCAGGATGGCTGGGGATTGGTTAGGGCCTCGAACACCCAGCCCGTCCTGGTGTTCCGGTTCGAGGCGGGCTCCGAGGAGGTCTTGCGCGCGATCCGGGACGAAATGCTGGCCCGGGCCGAGGCGACGCGACGCGAGGTCGAGTGAGGTCCCCATGGGTGGCGGACGCACCCGGATGGATGAAACGGAGGATTGGGGGGAGTTTTGAGGCGTTTGCGGGGTCGCCCACGCCCAGGTTTCTTGAAAGGTCCATCGTCGGCGCGCCGGGAAAGGAAGACGGATGAAGGCGGCGATCATCGGCCTGCCTTGGAGCGGCAAGACGACGCTGTTCCAAGCCATGGCGGGTTCCCGCGCCACGCGCGAACGCGGGGCCTTGACCATCGGGACCCTGAAGGTCCCTGACCCCCGCGTGGACCGGCTGGCCGAGATGTACCGTCCACGGCGCGTGGTCCATGCGACCCTCGAAGTGGTCGAGGCCCACGCCCCGGCGATGGGGCACTCCGACCGTCGCGAGGGGCTCGACGCGGCGTTCCTGAACCTCGTGCGACCCATGGACGCATTCCTCCTGGTGGTGCGCGCCCACGACGAGGAAGGCCTGGACGAGCCGGCCCGCGACGTCGAGGCCGTGCTCGCGGACCTCGTCCTGTCGGACCTGATGGTGGTCGAAAACCGCCTGGAACGGCTTGCAACCGACCAGAAGAAGGGCAAGCCGGTATCCGCCGCCGAGGTCAAGGCCCTGGAGCACGCCCGCCGGGCGCTCGAGGCCGGGCGGCGCGTCCGGGAGGACGCGGACCTGCGCGACCTCCCCGAACTGCAACCCTTCGCCCTCCTGACCGCCCGCCCGATCCTCGTGATCGCGAACATCGCCGAACGCGACCTCGCCCGCGACGCGTCCGAGGTCCTGGGGCGCCTGCGGCTGCCAGTGCACGGACTTCCCTGCTTCGCGTGCTGCGCCCAGGTGGAGCAGGAGGTCGAGGCCCTCCCGGCCGAGGAGCGCGACGAGTTTCGCGCCGCCCTTGGGGTCCGCGAGCCGGTGCTCGATGTCGTCGTCCGCGAACTGTACGCGGCGATGGGTCTGGTCTCGTTCCTGACCGTGGGCGAGGACGAGGTCCGTGCCTGGACGATCCGGGCGGGGACCCTGGCCCCCCAGGCGGCGGGCGCGGTCCACAGCGACATCGAGCGCGGCTTCATCCGGGCGGAGGTCGTCGCCTACGAGGACCTCGTCTCGCTGGGGTCCGAGGCCGCGGCGCGCAAGACCGGTCGCTATCGCCTGGAGGGCCGCGACTACGTGGTCCGGGACGGGGACGTGATCCATTTCCGGTTCGCGGTGTAGCGACGATGAGACGATCCTCGGTTCCGATGATCGTGCTGGTCCTGTCGTGCGCCTCGAGCCGGGGCCCCGGGGACCCGGGGACCGACACGGGCTTCCCGGACGCGCCGGACGCGCACGACGCGGCGGCGGACGCCCCGGCGGAGATCCAGGGGCCTCCGGCGACCCTGTGGGACGACTTCGCCCCGGCCCCGCCCGTGCGTGGGTCCCTGTTTCAGACCCGGCCGGACCTGGGCGACTTCCTCGCCATGCGGTTCCACCAGCCGGCGGCCACGCCGCGACCGGACCCGGGCGAGCGACCCGGGCCACCCAGCCGCCCCCCGCCCTCCCACCTCGGGGACTTCGGCGTCGGCAACGGGCGGGTCCTCGACCCCCTGGAGACCTCCACGGTGTTGCACGTCGGCCCGGCGGTGGGCACGCTGCCAGACTGCGTGGCGAGGCCTACGCGCCCGCATTCCGCGGTCATGGGGGCGTCTTCAGGGCGCTGAGGACGCCTGGCACGCGGCCGGATCGAACGCATCCTCTGGAAACCAGACCAGGCCCGTGGACAGAAGGGGATCGAAGTCGGCCGGCAGGGGGACTGGCCGCGTCCCGGATCCGTTGACGCCCCCGAGGAGCATCACCCCACCGTGGGGCAATGCGACCACGGCCACGCCGAGCCGTGATTTCAGGTCTTCCCAGCCCCCGAGCCCGGTCACCGTGGCCGCATCCGCATCCGCGTCGAACGCCTGGAGGGTGCGGGGGAAGCAGTAGGCACCCCAGACCGGTCCGCCCGTGCCGCACCCGGCCACGCCCGCCTCGGCATTGAAGGAGCGGAGCCCCCCGACCAGAAGCCAGCGGTCCCCGACGCGCACGAGGCCCGCGAGGGAACGCCCGGCCCACTCCCCCACCCCGGACACGGGCCGGGTCCGGGCCGAGGCCGGGTCGTAGGTCTGTCCGTCCCCGTCCAGTTCGACCAGGAATGCGTTCGCCGCGGTCGCGTCCGCGAACGCGGTCGCGCCGCCCACCGGGTTCCCCCCGAGCACCAGGAGCGACGCGCGGGTCCTGTCGTCCCGCAGGACCCCGACGGAGGCGAAGGCCGTCGGCGCGACCCCGGCCGGCAGGTCCGCGGCCAGGGCCACCGACTCGAGCGCGCCGGCGCCCGATGGCCGCACCATCTCCACCCCCGCGGGGCCAGTCCCATCGGTTCCGCCGACCACGACGACCTCCCCGGTGGACAGGAAGACCGCCGAGGCCCCGAACCGCTTGCGAGCCAGGCTCCCGGTGCGCACAGACGGCCCGGCCGTCCCGGCCAGGGCCGCTTCGTCCAGGGTCACGACCGTCACGGCCCCGGACACGCTTCCCGATTCCTTCCCGCCCACGAGGGCCACGGTCCGGCCGTCCCCCGAGAACGCCCAGGAGGGGAAGGCCGCGTCGTACGCGACGGGCAGCGCCCGCGCGGACGGTCCCTCCGCCCCTCCCGCGGCCGGGATGGCCACGACCTCGACCGGGGACCGGACGGGCGATGCGCGGTCCAGCGGGGCCTCCTGGACGGGATACTTCTCAGGGCCCAGCACCGCGGAAGACATGCCGCCCGCGAGGACGAGCCACTCCATGCCGCCCGCGCCCAGGGCAGCCATCCCGTGCGCGGCCCGGGGCTCCGCGAGTTCCAGTCGCTCCCCCGAGGGCGAGAAGACACCCGTGAAGACGCCGGTCTCCGGGTGGAACTCCCAGACACGCCGCCCGGCCTTGAGCACGTCCCCCGTGACCTGGAACTCGTCCGATGCGAACCCGCCGGTGACGAACACGCGCCCCCCAGGAGTCACCATCGCGGCCTGAAAGGCGGCCCGGCCCGCGACGTAGAACCCGTCCCCGTCGAACTTCGGTTGCAGGGGGTTCTGGTTCTTGCCGCCCACGCAGTTGAGGGCACCCGAGCGCGCCACGTACACAATGGGGGCCGACTTGGAGCCCGGCGCGACCGAAAACGCCGCGCTCCGCCCTCCCCAGAGGGCCGAGGCGTCGCCCCCGCAACCGGTGACCACGAGACGGTACGTCCCCTCGGGGACCCCGGTGACAATGACCTCGCGCCGGCCCGCAAGGTCCTCAGGCGTGACCACCCGCGTCACCGCAACCTGTCCATCCGACTCGCTCACGACCTGGACGACCATCCGGTCCACGCCCGCCGGGAGCCCCCCCCGCAGGGACATCGGGGTCACGCACCCGGTCCCCGACTCCTCGGCGAAGACCAGGGACCCGGTCTGGACCTCCAGGTCCGCGGTACCGCCCCCCGAGCAGGCCCACAGGGCGGCCGTCGCCAAGATGCATGGGTTCGATCTCATCTTGTCAGTCCGGATTGTAGAAGACCGCATCCTGGACCGGCGTATAGGGCTGCGAGAAGCCCCCCGCCAGGAACACGCGGCGCGTCGCGTCGAACAGGGCCAGGTGAGCGGCGCGCGGTGGTTGCAGGAGGGGGGTCGCCCCGGACACGGAGGAGATCCGGGCCACGCAGCCGCTCTGCGTCTCGTAGTCCGCGCAGACGTAGTCCTCGACGATCAGTTCCATGGTGTCCAGGATGCTCCCGCCCGTCCCGCGCCCCCCGGCGATCAAGATCGTATTGAAGTCCATCAGGGTCGCGGTCATGGCCCCACGGGCCTCCTTCAACAGCAGGACCTCCCTCGGCTGCCCCTGCTCGTTCAGCAGAAAGCCCCGCACGTCGGAACGATAGATGTCTACCCGGTTGGACGGGTTGCCGAGTGCCACGTCCGTGAAACCGCCAATGACGTATGTGATCTGTTGCTGGGGGACGTGGACCGCGGCCAGAAGAGTCCGTCCCCCGCCGGGGAGGCGGACCGCTGCCGTCGCGTCCGGCACGATCTCCAGTCCGGACACCATCAGGGCTTCGACCTCCGCGATTGTCCCGGTGTGGTTCTGGCCGCCGAACAGAAGAAAGGCCGGGACCCCGTCCGGGCCCAGCGTGCCCCGCCCGTAGTTCGCCGCGAAGACCATCGCGTGGTTGTACCGCACCCTGCCGAGCGCGACGTGACCTCCCTGCCCCCCGCGACCCAACCTCGGGATCCCGACGTCGAGCATGTACACGTCGGCAAACGCGCCGGCCACGCCGGGGTTCGCCAGCCCACCGGCGATCAGGATCGTGTTCGTGGCGGCATCCAGCAGGGCTGCGGTGAACAGGGCCCGGCCCCCTCCTTCCCCGGTATCCGGGTTCGGCCCGGGGGCGATCCCGGCCTCGCTCGCCCGGAAGGCCCCGGTCGTCGGGTCGAAGACCTCGACAGTCCAGTCGAGGCGCGGCGCGGCCCCCGCGTCCTGCGTATAGCCCCCCAGGACCACCACCTGCCCGTTCGCCAGTTTGACGGCCTGGTGGAAGGCCCTGGGCCTCGTCATCGGCCCAACCGCGCCGAACTGCCCGGACTTCGGGTCATAGACCTCGGCGTCCGCGATCACCGTGTCCAGGTCCTCGGCCCGGAACCACGTCGCGGCCCCGGCCTTGACCCGGGCCCCGCCCAGGATGAGGACCCGCCCGTCGTCCAGGAGCGTGGCCGTGGCACCGATCCGGTCCCTGACCGCGGGCCGCGTCGGTTGCGGGGGGATGGCGGCCGTGGCCGGACTCGAAAAGGAGTTCCGCGGCGTCACGAAGACCGGGACCTCCTTGGGGTTCGATGCGGAGTCCTCCAGGACGTCGAAGGGCACCGACCGACCCCGGGCCAGGATGTCCCCGGCGACCTTGGGGTCGCACGCCGCCGCGCACACTTCCACCGTGACCTGGCGGCCGTACCCGAATGGGATGGCATCCACGCTGGCCTCCCGGTCGGGGTCGCCCAGGTCCGTGGTGAACGTGATCGGCTCCTGGATCCCAGGTCCCGTGAACGAAACCTTGAGCGTGCGCGCCTTCGCCGGGTCGAAGGGGTCCACCTGCGGCCCCTGGAGGGTGTCGCCCTTGACCGAATAGACCGCGACGGACAGCAGCCCTGGGTGCTGTGCCCCGCCAGACCCACCACACGACACCCACTGCCCCGCAGTCAGCGCGAAGAGGACCGCCGTTCCCTTCCACCGATTCATGGCCTGATGCCTCCCATCCATCACCAGCGGACGTTCGCGCCGAAGGTGCTCTGGCCCCCGCCGCCGCCCTTGCCGAGGCCCATCCCGAAAGCCACGCCCAAGGCCACGGCCGCGGCCCCGCCGATCGCGGTCCAGACCCACCACTTCTCGTACCACGGCCGCGACGGCTCCCGGCCCGGCAAGGTCTCCATCGGGAAGTCCGGCGGGATGTCCTCGAACGACCCGGACGGCACGGTCGCGGCCACCGGGGTCGCCGCCTGGGCCGGCGGGGTCGAGGCGGGGGCGGGGGACGGTTCCGTCGTGGCCGTGGCAGCCGCCGGGGCCGGCGGGGTCGCGACCGGGACGGGAGCGGGCACCGCCACGGGCCTCTCGGTCGGGGCGATCGCGTAGAGGGGCGGCCGCGTGCGGACGATCCGGTCCTCCGGGAAGCGCTCCACGGCCTTCGCCAGCCGAGACTCGAGTTCCAGCAGCGCGACCTGGAGGTTCGTCAGGTCGGTGTCCACGACCGCGGGCTCGATGGCCGCGAGCCGTGCCCCCTTGGCCTCGAACAGGAAAAGCCCGATGTGAAACGCCGTGTCCGACCGCGCCACGTACCCGAGGACCGCGAACTCGCACGAGGCCTTCAACGCAGCCTCGCGGGCGTCCTGGGAGAAGGCCGCGTCGTATTCGCCGGTCAGGGCGTACTCCGTCAAGGGTCGCCCGGGACGCTTCGCCACCTCCTTGGGCTTTGCCTGCTTGAACTGGAACGACGTCGTGGCGGCCGCCTTCCGCACGGTCACGAACCGGCCCTGGGGCCGTATCCCCGGGACCGTCACGCGCACGAAGTGCCGCCCCTGGACGAGGTCCTCCACGGTCTGGTTCCCCTGCCCCACGAGGCGGCCGTCCACATGGACCGACGCGCCCTCGTCGCTGACCTGGATCGTGAGGACGCCCCCGCCGGTCAGGCGCCTTTTCGCGCCTTCCACGGCCTCGATGAACCGCCTGTCGAACTCCGCGGCCGGCAGAACGATGTCCGGCCGGACAGTCACGAGGTTGCGCAGGGCCGGCCCCGCCTCCTCGCGGAAGCCGCCGAGCACCAGGCCCGCCGCGATCCACACGAGCACGTCCACGTACTGGTCGAAGTCCTCGAGTTCCGCCAGTTGCCCCCGGAACAGTTTCTCGGCGCTCATCAACTGCATCAGGCCAGCCTCGAAGCGCCGCTTCTGGACCGCGGACCGACCGGACTCGGCGAGGCCGCGCGCCCTCTGGAGGACCGGGTTCTCGCGGAGGGGCTCGGGACCCGCGGCGGACGCGGGGGTCTCCTCCGGGGCCTTCCAGGCGTCCGGGGCCACGGGGACGAGGCGGATCGAGGGGTCAATCTCGACGAGGGCGCGCAGGTACTCCTCGACGCGCGGCGGCACGCCTTCCGGCACGTGTTCCGAGCGCTGCAGCGGGACGAACAGCACGGCCCTCTTCCCGGCCGCGGCCGCTTCCGCAGGGGGGGTCTGGGCCCGCCCCTCGGACGGCCACGTCACGAGCGACCCCGCGAACACCCCGAGGACCAGGACGGCCAGGGCCCGATTGATGCGCTTGAAGCGTATCAGCATGACCGCAAACCTCTTCAACGCCGGGCGAAGCCTATCATCGGAGAAGGACCGGGGTCAATGTCGGGTGCGTTGATCCTCGGCACGACCACGGCTGGAACCTCGTAGGCGTGGGCGTGGGCGTGGGCGATCTCGATCCCAGGGCCCAAACGATCGCCTGGCAGGTGATACGACACGCCGCATTCGCCCAGGACCACCCCCACGACCACGAATCGGGCCGCGGGCTCCTGCGGGGGCCTGGGCGTTCCACAAGACCGGTCGCGCTGGACTGGCGCCGCGAGCCCTGTTCGCGCTTTCGATGCGGGGGAAGGCGCGGTCTGGCGACCGCGCCGCCGCGCGCGAGCGGGCGCTCGCGTCCCCGAGGGGGGCCAGAGAGGGCGTTTGGACACGGGCTTCAGCAGGGTCTTCATGTGGCGTCTTCAAGCGATGAAGGACCCTTGGAGAATCCCCCCGGGACGCCTCCAGGAAGACGCCGCTGCCCCCTCGCGTCCGGGCGTGCCATCCGCGATGTCGGCAGATGCAGTACTAATGCGGTCTTCAAGGGGGTTCGGAACTGGACTTACTCCATGAAAGTGTTCCTTCTCGGCATCTTCAAAGAGACCGGACACCATATGGAGGGGGGCGTCGCACGCCCCCCTCCTGGCATTTGAAATCCCGGATTTCTCGTGCCAATTCACCCCCACGGCGCCCGCGTTGCGGTCGCGTCGCGATCCGCGCAACAGCGCGGATGGCTCCGGGCGACGTTTTCTTGTCACCGCGTGACGGGTGGGCCTACACTCGCTGCGGGATGGTGGACGAGCGGCTCCAGAGCCTTGTCGAGCGGTACGAGGTCCGGGACCTGCCTGTCGGGCATGTCCTGCTGGTAGACGACGACGTGCCCAACCTGGAGGTCCTCGCGGCGATCCTGGAGCCGGACTACGCGGTCCACCAGGTCGATTCGGGGCCGGCCGCCCTGGAGGTCGTCGCCTCCACCCCCCTCGACGTGATCGTCGCGGACCAGCGGATGCCCGGGATGACCGGGGTCGAGTTGCTCGAAACCGTGTCGCGCGACCACCCCGACGTCGCGGGCATCATCCTGACCGGTTACACGGATTCCGACGCGATCATCGCCGCGATCAACCGCGCGGGGGCGTTTCGTTTCTTGACCAAGCCCTGGAGCCCGGACGAGATCCGCATGGCCGTGGCCGACGCCGTGGCCTACGTCTATCAGCGCCGGGCCATCGAGCGCCTCGTGGCCCTAATCACCAGGCGCAACGACGAACTCGCCAGGGCCCTCGAGGACCTGGCCCTGGCCCAGGAGCGGATGCTGCACCTCGAGCGTCTCGGCACCATGGGCCGCCTGACCGCGGGCGTGACCCACGACCTGCGCAACTTCCTGATGGGCCTTGTGTTGATCGAGGAGGAGATCGCGTCGCGCACCGAGGTCACGGAGGACCTGCGCGAGATCGTGACCGTGGGGCTCGCGGGTCTGCGCAACCTCCTCGCGACCCTCGAGACCATGAACCAGTTCGCCCGCGGCGGCCCGATGACGATGAACCTGCAGCCCCTGTCCCCGGCGCACCTGGTCCGCGACGCCCTGGTCGTGATGCGCGGGGACATGGACTTCCGCAAACGCGAGGTCGTCCAGCGAGTCGCGGACGGCCTCCCCAACATCGCCGGGGACCGCCCGCGCCTGATCCAGGTCCTCGTCAACCTCGTGCGCAACGCGGTCCAGGCGACAAAGCCCGGCCAGCGGATCGTGATTGAGGCCTCGCAAGACCCCGATGGCCGCGTGGTCCTGGCCGTCGAGGACGAGGGCCCCGGCGTCCCCCCGGGGATTCGCGACCACCTCTTCGACCCCTTCGTCTCGACTAAGGGCGAGGGCGGGATGGGGATGGGGCTGTACATGGCGAAACTCATCGTGGAGGGGCATGGGGGGATGATTCGGAGCGTGGATTCCCGATCAGCGGGCACGAGATTTGAGATTCTGTTCGGGACGGAGTGATTGGTTAGGTTCGGTTTTCGAGCAAGGGAGCGACGGCAATGAGGAATGTCCACCGAAGCGGTAACGACGCCAGCGATTCAATGTTCGGAAAAGACCACTTCGTGGAACTCGATGGTGCGACGGGGGCCGATCTCATCTTTCGTGCAAGTCGTTTCACGCCTACGGAACTCAATGCCGACCGCGCCGTCGTCCGTATCCACGAGGGCGACGCCCCCCCCTCTGTGTTTCCCATCCTCAATATCGCCTCGGGCGGTGTTGCCATCCGTGTCCCGTGCGATGAGGTGGTCCGCAACGGCCAGGTCCTGGACTGGATCGAAGTCATGCTCGATGACATTCTTGTCTATTCTGGTCGCGCTCAGGTCATCAACCAGCGTGCCAGCAACGGCTGCACGACAGTCGGGCTTTCGTTTGCAGATGTCTGTCTGGGCCTGGGCAGGCTGGAAAACGTGTCCAAACTCATGTTGGCCCTGAAGTCAGTGCAAGGACGCATTGCCAACATCGATAGTCTGTTCTCGTCCGATATCCCGGACTGGGTCAAAGCTCTCGTAGGGGATTTCCGTGTCTTTCTTTCGGAGCTAAGAGTCGCCCTCGACACCGCGGTTCCCGTGGGGTCGCCCCAGGAGATTGAAAGCGAGGTCGTGAAGGTCGTAGAACAGCGCGCTGCAACTAGGTTCCACGAGTTCATCGCGACGATGAACGACCTACCCCAACGGATTCCACCCGAACACCGGAATCTCGTTAGCCGCTACATGAAGATCCAGGTGCAAGACATGCTACAGCCGGCACCCATCTATCGTCAATCTCTCTTCAAGCCTCTTGGGTACGCGGGGGACTATGTGACAATGAATATTGCCTATACAAATCACTACCAAGGTGACTCTGCTTATGCGAAATTCCTAAATCGTATGTTCTGCGACTTGTCGATTTCACGGGCTGCCATCGCGCGGGTCCCATTCCTCAAAAACTGGATCGGCCGAGTGGTTGGCGAGCATCCGGACCGCCCCGTGTCCGTCACATCCGTTGCTTCTGGGCCTGCCCGCGAGATCCAGGACCTCCTGTCTGAGGCCGATGCAGGCCTGCGCATGAAGCTCACGCTCTTCGACCAGGACCCAATGGCACTTTCGTTCGCCCAGGCGGCGCTAACCCCCTTCGCCAGGCGGTTCGGCGAGAACGTGTCCATCCGGTACGTCAACGGAGCCGTCAAGCAACTCGTGAGAAACCCAGACCACTTCAATATCCTCAAGAACCAGGATCTTGTCTATACGGCGGGGCTCTTCGACTACCTGCGTGCCGACGTGGCTGCCGTCCTGTTCCGAAACCTGTACGACCTGCTCGCCCCGGGTGGCTATCTCGTGGTCGGAAACCTGACGCACGAGTGCCTCTCGCGGGTTCCTCGAGTACCTCGTGGACTGGAATATCGTCTATCGTAACGACCAGGAAATCCAAGAGTTCGCCAGACTCGTGAGCCCAGCGAGGATCTGGTTGGAGAGCGAACGCACGGGTGTCAACCGGTTCCTGGTGGTCCAGCGGTGAGACCCCCCGACCAGGGCCTGCTCAGAAGCGGCTTCGCCGAGGTTGTCCGCGAAAATAACCTGTTCGGCCTGCGCGTCGCAACGATTCTTGGTTTCACGTTCGTTCCGCTTTTCGGAATCCTGGACTACGTTCTCTCGCCTGCTGCATATGAGACTCTCTGGGTTTTGCGACTACTCGCGACTCTCGCTTCTCTCGCTGTCTTCCTGATAACCTTTCGTCCGTTCGGCGCCACGCGGGACCGCTGTCCACGATTGCGGTCCTCATCGTCTCGACGTCCATCGCGGGAATGGTGCGATTTCTCGGTGGTTACGAGTCGCAGTACTACGCTGGACTTTGTCTGCTGATCATCGTGGGCGGTCTGTTGTTCACGTGGAATGCAGCTCAGTCGTTGCTCACGAACCTCACCATTGTTGCGATGTTCGAACTGCCGGCATTGTATTTTGACAGGATTGACAATTTTCCAGTTTTCATTAGCAATAGTTTTTTTCTGACAACGACAGCAATTGTAATCGTAATCGGTCATGTATTCAACTACCGTCTCAAATTTCGAGAATACGTGA
>FWPU01004762.1_pt1 | contig 30925 bp, 24 predicted proteins | sample 2228361 | NCBI WGS metagenome assembly FWPU01 (sample SAMEA103939777, study PRJEB20133) | metagenome | reverse complement strand
TTTGGGATGGGAGTAGCGGGGCAGCACCTGTGGAGCCAGGCGGTAAGCGATCCGAGCAATTTTGACATAACGACTTTCTCGTGGTTTCATGTTTCTAAGTTTACCCCATTTCTTCGCTGTTTGCAACAAAGCAGCACCCTCTCGCTTTCTTCCTGAGACGCCCCTAAGTATTTCTCGATGGCTTTTTTCGTCTTCTCTGGATAGGCTCCCCGAGTAATTCGCAACTCTGGCAATGGAACTCGCCTCTCCGATCTCTCCCAAACCCGCAAAGCAGACCATTGCTTCAAGCGTTCAAAGTCAGCAGGTGTGAACTCTGAATCCAGGATTTTCTTGGTAGCAATGATTTGCTGACCAATGGGGAGTAATTCAATGCCATCGGCTTTTAGGCCCATCGCACTTGCCGCAAAAAGGGCTGCCCCACTACCCGCGAAGGGGTCCAGAATCCTACCTGAGCGGATACCATACTTTTGAAGCAGGTACTCAACCAAAGAAGCCGAAAAAGCTTCTTTGAACTTGTACCAACGATAGACAGGCCTATTTTTGTTTGCCTGAAAACCGACCAGAGAGCGGCTGAGCAAGGGTTGAACAGAGAATGTGCTTTGGAAATGCTCTCGCAAGGCGTTGGTCAAGATCAGCAATGTAGGACAACGTTATATCGTTGCTGTCTACCGAAAGCCTGGTATCTAGGATTAGGTTAGTAGCCATCTCTCTCGATGTCCCTTGGACTGTCTCGGCAATTGTATTACGACACCATCCAATGACCATCCATCGTCTATCGTCCGCCGTCCACCATCAATCCTCCTCCTGTGGCTCCTCGGCGCGACGGCGCGGCCGAGGGGGTTCGACGACGACCTCCGGCGAGATTGCCAGGTCTATCACCTCGTCCATGTGATGGACAGGGACGATTTTGATGTCCTCGCGCACTCGCTTGGGCAACTCCACCAGGTCTTTGACGTTCTTGTGTGGGATGATGACCACTTTCAAGCCGGCGCGATGCGCGGCGGTGATCTTCTCGCGCAGGCCACCGACCGGTAGGACTCGGCCGCGCAGGGTAATTTCGCCGGTCATGCCCACTTCATGGTAAACCGGACGCCCCGTCAGGGCAGAAATCAGGGCAGTAGCCAGCGTGATACCGGCCGAGGGGCCATCCTTCGGGATGGCACCCTCCGGAATGTGAACGTGGATATCCATGCGCTCGAAGACATCCATGTCAATGCCCAAGGCGGCCGCGCGCGATTTGACATACGTCAGCGCGGCCTGGCCGGATTCCTGCATGACCTCGCCAATCTGCCCGGTCATCTGGAGGCCGCCTTTCCCATCGAACACCGCCACCTCCACCGGCATGATCTCGCCCCCGCTCTCGGTCCAGGCCAGGCTGGTCGCCACGCCAACCTCATCACGGCGTTCGGCTTCCGATTGGAAGTACTGCGGCGGCCCCAGGAACTTTTCCAGCATGGCAGGCGAGATAACCGTCGGGAAACGTTTGCCTTCCGCTTTCCAGCGAGCGATCTTACGACAAATGCGCCCAATTTCGCGTTCCAGGTTACGGACGCCGGCCTCGTCCGTGTACTCCCGAATGATGCGTCGTATCGCCTGAGGGGTAAAGCGCAAGTTGATTCCTTCCAAACCGTTTTCCTCAATCTGACGGGGAATGAGGTAACGATTGGCAATGATGAGTTTTTCCTCCTCGATGTACCCTGGAAATTCGATGACTTCCAGCCGATCCAGCAGAGCAGGAGGAATAGTCGCCAGGGTATTGGCCGTCGTGATGAACATCACTTTGGAGAGATCGAACTCCAATTCGAGGTAGTGATCGGAGAAAGAGTGATTCTGCTCCGGGTCGAGCACCTCGAGCAGGGCGGAGGCCGGGTCGCCGCGAAAATCGCTGCCGAGTTTGTCAATTTCATCCAGCATAAAGAGCGGATTGGCTGTGCCAGCGCGTTTGATCGTCTGGATGATTCGGCCGGGTAATGCACCAATGTAGGTGCGGCGGTGGCCGCGAATCTCCGCCTCATCCCGCACGCCACCCAGCGACAGTCGCACGAACTTACGTCCCAGGGCCTCTGCGATGGAACGCCCCAACGAGGTTTTTCCCGTGCCAGGCGGGCCGACAAAGCAAAGAATCGGCTGACGCTCCTTCTTGGGCTTCAGGGAGCGCACCGCGATATATTCCAGAATGCGTTCCTTGGCTTTCTTCAGGCCATAATGATCGCGATCCAGAATCTTCGCCGCGTGTCGAACGTCGAGATTATCTTTGGTAACGGTCGTCCAGGGCAAATCGAGAATCCAGTCAATGTACGTGCGGATGATGCCCACTTCAGGGGTCATCGGTGGCATTTGTGCCAGGCGTTCCACTTCCTTGCGAGCAGCCGCGCGCACTGCTTCGGGCAATTTGGCTTGTTCGATCCGTTGGCGCAATTCGTTGACATCGCGCGTGAAGACGTCAGTTTCCCCCAACTCGTTTTGAATCTGCCGCATTTGCTCCCGCAGGTAGAATTCCCGCTGGGAACGATCTACCTCGCTCTGGACACGGCTGTGGATTTCGTCCTCCAACTCCAGGACGTCCAGTTCCTGGGCTAGGAGTTTACTGAGTCGCTGTAGCCGCTGGCGCGGGTCAACGGTCAGCAGCAGCTGCTGGCGCTCGGTCAGATCGAGCGAGAGAGCCGTCGCGATCATGTCGGCTAGCCAGCCTGGCTCGGCAATGTTCATGGCGAAAAGATGAGCTTCTTCGGGAATGGATCGATCGAGCTCCACACACCGTCCGAAGAGGTCTAGAACCGTGCGCATCAGGGCGCGCGTGACGCGATCGGTCATGACCGGTTCGACGACCAGGCGCGCCCGCACGATGATGGACGGCGCCATACGCTCGAACTCGAGAATCTCCACCCGGCGGCGTCCCTGGGCCAGCGCTGAGGAGGTGCCGTCGGGCATGGAAAGCAAGCGACCAACGGCTACTTCCACGCCAATCGGCAGGAAATCCTGCGGGCCAGGGTCATCCTTCTCCGGATCGCGTTGATTCAGAGCAATCAGCGTCTGGTTGTTCTCCTGTGCCTGTTGAATAGCCAGCAGCGAAGCCTCGCGTCCAATAAAGACCGGCGTGATCATCCGTGGAAAGATGATCAGGTCGCGCAACGGGATGGCCAGCGCCTCGATAACGCCATTTTCGTCCGGCGTATGATTGGGGATACGATAGATCTCCTCCGTACGCTGGCTGAGGGAAAGATTGAAGGATTCTTCCTCGAATGACCAGTCCATAGTGGAGTTACTCTGCACGTTAGGATGATTTGAGTCCAATGACCTCGTACACTTCGAGCGGTTCGCTCTTGCCCTTGACCAGTAACGTCTCGTGTGGCCGGCAGTCCACATCTTGCTTGACCCATTCGTAGGCCTCACGGCTGATGAGAATCTGGTTGCGGGCGGCATGTTCTTGAATTCGTTTGGCCGTGTTGACGCTATCACCGATGGCTGTGTAATCCAGGCGTTTCTCCGTGCCAATCCAACCCAGGACGGCCTCACCGCAGTGAATGCCAACCCCGAACGTCAAATGGGCTTCCGGGGGCAGTTCCCGGTAAAGTCTTTCGACTGCGGCGCGCAGGTGGAGCGCGGCGCGTACCGCGCGCAGGGCATGATCGGGTTGAGGCAGAGGGGCATTGAACCAGGCCATGATCGCATCACCAAGGAATTTATCCACCGTGCCATCCTCTGCCAGAACAGCCTCGGCCCCGGCCGCCAGATAGCGGTTCAGAACCGCGACCAGTTCTTCTGGCGATTGCCTCTCACTGTAGGCAGTGAAACCGCGAATATCGGCGAACAGGATGGAGAGGGTCACGCGCTGACCACCGATTTGCAGGCTATCGGGATCAAGGTGCTCGATGACGGCCGGAGAAACCATGCGTTCCAGCAAACGCCGCTGCGCTTCCAGCTTCTTGCGCTCGGTCAGGTCATCCACAACGATAGCGATTCCCTGAGTAGTCTGGTTAGCGTCTTTGAGAGGGGAGAGACTCACCCGCCAATCTACCATACCCCGTTCAGGCAAGGAATGAGTAACTTCCAGGCCAACGATGGCCTTGTCGCTGTTCCGTACGGCGTGAATGTGGGGCCGCAGTTCGTCGGCGCAGGCCGCCAGAACCTCCTCCAGAGGACGCCCGACGATATCCGGAATGGCGCGCCCTAGAATGGTCTCGGCCGCCCGGTTGCACAGGGTGATCTTTTCCTGAATGTTTGTGGTGATAACGCCGCTTACGATGGACGCAAAGACATTGTCCATCAAGTTCTTGAGCTCCATCACCTCTGCCAGAGTACGGCGAACCGAGGCAAACAGGCGAGCATTTTCAATAGCCATGGCGGCCTGATTGGCAAACACGGTCAGCAGTTCCCGATCCGCCTCGCTGAAGATACCTGTGCGAATACGGTTGTCAGCATAGATGACGCCGGTCAGTTCGGATTTGACCTTCAACGGCACACACAGGATCGAGCGCAGGCTATAGGCGACGATCGATTCCTGCCCGCCGAAACGAGGGTCCTCCTGGGCATTGGTGGTCAAGACCGCCTCGCCGTTCTCAAGAACACGCCGGATGACCGTGCGGCTGATGGCGAACTCACTTTCGTTGATGGATTCCTGTTCCCAGTTGCGCGCCACACGCGTGACCATCTCGCCGTTCGGATCGCGCAGCATCAGAAAAGCGCGCTCGGCACCTGTCAACTGGATGATGGTATCCATCACCAGGCACAGGACCTCGTCCAGGTCAAGCGAGGAATTGACCGCCTGGGTTACCTCGGCCAGTGCCAGGAGTTTCCGACGACCTTCCTCGAAAGCCGTGACCTGCTGACTGAGGCGATGGAGAGTGCTCTCCAGCGAGGAAAGATTCTCGAAGGTGGCCGGCGAAATGTAAGGGCGTGCTGTGCTTAATTGAGAGCGAATCTGAGCGGCTATTTTGCTCAGCGCCAGCAATTGTTCGTGCAAAGAAATGGCGGGAAGGGTAGTGTTCATGGGCTATTCCCGAAGACTTCTTTGATTATAAACGTTCTTCAGCCCATGTGCAGACGTTTTCGCCAGGCAGCGCGTCGGGAAAGGCGCCGTAAGGCAACAGCCGCCTGATGGGCAGACCGCCAATCCCCCGGCTGTGGGCCGTAGATTGCCGGCAGGCAGGCTTCCAATAATCCCTCAATGTGTAGGGCGGCTTCAGGCAACCGGTCACGCACGGCAGAGGCAACCTCCAGGGGCGTTTGGGCAGGGGAGAGTTCGATTCCCAGCCGACGCGCGGCACGATACAATTCCACATAGGCCCGCCGGATGGGAGTTTGCGCAGAGCGGCGCGCCCAAAGCAGTAACCAGTGCGGTGGTCTCTGTCCACGTTGTATCCACCATGCACACAAGCGAAGAGGCAGAGGAGAGGCAAAAGGCCATCCACGGCGTTTCCAGAGCAGGTAAGCCGTCAAAAACACTGCCAGAGCGCCAACCAACAGAATCCCTACCACGATCCTGCCTCGCGTCCAGGCCGGCTTGCCGCCAACGGCATTGGCCGGCGGCGCGCCTTCGGAGGATGGCGTGGTCGTTGGTGGTGTAGTGGTAAGTTGTGGTGAAGGCGTCCGGTCGCCGGCAGGGACTTCGCCGGGTGGGCGTCGCAATGGACTCTGGGCCGTTGTCGGCTCGAACTCCACCCACCCCAGGCCAGGGAAATACACCTCCGGCCAGGCATGAGCGTGACTCTGGCGCACCTGACGTAGGCGCAACGTACCAGGAGGAATTTCCCCTTCCGCATAGCCCGTAGCCAGACGCGCCGGCACGCCGACCGCGCGCAACAAGACCACCTGCGCGCTGGCGTAATAGGTGCAAAAGCCCTGCCGGATGTCAAACAGGAACCATTCCAGGACGTCCCGTCCGGCAGGCGGCGGTGGGAGATGCGCCGTATAGCGAATGGAAGTGCGCAGCCAATCCGTGATGGCCTGAGCCTTGTCATAGGGGGTTGGGGCATTCGCCGTCAGGTCCGCGGCCAGGGCGCGCAGACGAGGTGGGAAGTCTGGCGGTAACTGCAAGTAGCGTTCGCGTACCCAGGCCGGATAATCCTGGCCGGCCGCGCGCAGCTGCGCCTCCCCAGGAGAGAACTCCAGAGCCTGAACCTGATACTCCTGCCCACTTTGGAGCACGACCTGGAAGAAAAGTGGCTCGCTACTTTCTGGCAAGCCGGCGATCAATCCCACGCGCGCCGGCAGGCTCACCCAGCGCGGGCGTAACGGCGTGAACAACCAGTCACTGGGCACCTGAAGCGTAAACCCGTAGGTCGCCAAGTCCCCCTGATCCTCGGCCAGGGAGAAAGGCGCCTCAGCGGGCGAAAACTGGCGAGAAATCACCTGGCGCGTCTCCCAACGCCCATCGGTGTAGAAATCGTACACGCCCACCCGCCAGTAATACCGCGGTACGGTATCCACCGGAGGCAGACGGACCGTGAAAACCACATCAGAGGCCTGAACGGCATCCTGCTCCAACACCAGCCTCTCGCCCGCGTAGGGCACCGTGCGCTCGCCGACCTGCAGGCCAGCTACCAGACGGCTGAAATCGGTCTCCTGATTTTCCCAGCCGCGTGTTAGAGTCTGCCACGTTCGCCGGGCAAAGCCAACGGCCCGATGCGGCGCCGGCACAAGCCAGGCCAGAGTCAGGGTGACGAGGACCATCACAGCAACGGCCAGATTCCAGTCGTGGAGGGATTCCTGTGGTGCGTAGACGCGCGCCTGCTGCCACTCGGCGCGTCGGGCGAGAAAGTGCAGACGCGCCAGCAAGGACAACGCGGCCAACAGGTAGAGAAAGAGATAGGCGCCCCCGCCGGGCCGGTGGGAATCAAAAGTGTGAACAATCAGGAAAGCCAACCCCGCCGGCCCAATCGTCAACGCAAAACCGGCCCGGCGCGTCAGCGCCAGGCCACCTATCAGGCCAACACACCAGTACCCCAGGCTCACCAGGACAAGGAAAAGGAAGGTGTCTTCCAAGGGTTGATGGGCCGCTAGCGTAGCCAGTGAGGTTTGCCAGCGCCAGGCCAGCGCGCCAAGACGTTCGCTCCACGCCAGGGCAGGGTAGTAGTGCAAACCAAACACCCAGGGAAGAAGACCGATCGTGTAGACGGCCACGCAAGCAGCCATTACCCAGGAACGGAACCGACTGATTCCCAGGAGCAATCCTATCAGCCCCCCGGCCAAAGCCATGAGCACAACCAGCTCGAGGCCGTCTGTCCATCCCGTGACGGACAAACGCCCGGCAGAAACCAGGAGAGCCGCCAGGAAAAGCGATACTGCCACTCCATCGCGGCCATGAGGATTCATACTTCGAGTGTACGCTCAAGATAAGGAGAAGTCAATGCGCGTGCTTTTGCTTGTCCGGGCAGGAGGGACGGGATAATGGACAAGGAACGATAGGCATAGTACGCGGGCTACGGTCTATGTTACAGTTCACTCTACAGCGTAATGGATTTCCTGTTTCCTTGGTGCTTCCCCATCCTCGCGCCAATTTTGATGTAAAATATACTTCAATGGGAGCCACTTTACGGGTACTTTTCCTAGCAGCCGAGGCAGAACCTTTCGTCAAAATCGGAGGATTGGGCGATGTAGCCGGAGCACTGCCGCGCGCCCTACTTGAACTGCCCCCGGCCATTCGCGGCGATGTTCAGGTAGACGTCCGGCTGGTGCTACCGTTCCATGCTTCCATTCGTGCCAATGCCACCACGCTTCGCCCGGTGGCCGATTTTCTCATGTACCGGCGCGGCGGCAGCGTGCGCGCCCAGGTCTACACCATCGAGCGCAATGGCTTGACCGTTTACTTCATCGCCGGGGACGTGATCTCGATGTCACCGGCAGTCTACTCCGCCGACCCACGCGTGGATCAGGAAAAGTATACCTTTTTCTCGTTGGCGGCAGTCGAGATGACGCGCTATCTGGAATGGCGTCCTCACATCCTGCACGCCAACGACTGGCACACCGCCCTGGCCCTGTATGCTGTCCGTTCGCGCCGCACTACTGCCTCCTTCAGCCGTCTCCGCACCCTCCTTACCGTTCATAACCTGCCCTACATGGGTGGCGACAGTCATGACGTCCTGATCGCCTACGGCCTGACGCCCCTGGCAGATACTAGCCTGCCGGAGTGGGCACGCACCTACCCCCTTCCTCTGGGACTCTGGGCCGCAGACGCCATCGTCCCTGTCTCGCCCTCCTATGCTCGCGAAATCTTGACCCCGGCCTTCGGCTGCGGATTGGAAACCTTCCTGCAAACTCGCGCCAACGACATCACCGGCATCCTCAACGGCCTGGATTACCGCCTTTGGAATCCGGAAACCGACCCGGCGCTGGTTCGCAACTATACGGCCGATTCGCTCGATCTGCGTCCCGAAAACAAACTCGCCCTTCAGCAACAACTCGACCTGCCCGCCGATCTGCGCCTGCCTCTCTTCGGCATGGTCAGCCGGTTGGATCCGCAAAAAGGCGTGGACCTGGTCATCGAAGCCCTGCGTAAGTTGCCAGAACAATCCTGGCAGGCGGTTTTCCTGGGAACCGGCGATCCGGTACTGGAAGATGCCTTGCGCTCTTTACAGAACGAATTCCCCACTCGCGTGCGCGCGATTTTGCGTTACGATGCGGCGCTCAGCCGCAAGATCTACGCCAGCGCCGACATGCTCCTGATGCCCTCGCGCTATGAACCCTGTGGCCTGGCTCAGATGATCGCCATGCGCTACGGATGTGTGCCGATCGTCCACGCGACCGGCGGGCTTAAGGACACCGTCCGGGAAGGCGCGAACGGTTTCCTGGTCCCCGAACCGAGCGCGGAAGCATTGGCAGAGGCAATTCAGCGCGCCCTCTCGGTATACGCCCGCCCTACCCGCTGGCGACGCTTTCAGCGCGATGGCATGGCACAGGAATTCTCCTGGGAGAAAGCCGCGGCTCAGTACTTCCGTCTCTACCAATCCCTGGCCGGCGACCTGCTGACCCAAAGTCCCCTGCTATGAAATTCGAACGCAGCGGCGGCATCCTGCTGCATCCTACCAGTTTGCCTTCCCCTTACGGCATCGGAGATCTTGGCCCCACGGCCCGTCAATGGATAGATTGGCTGGCCGGAGCAGGGTGCAAGCTCTGGCAGGTTCTCCCCCTGGGGCATACCGGCTATGGCGATTCCCCTTATCAATGTTTCTCGGCCTTCGCTGGCAACCCCTATCTGATCAGCCCGGAGTTGCTGGTGGAGGATGGCCTGCTCGCACACGAGGACCTGACCGAAGCGCCTTCCTTCCCATCCCACCGCGTGGACTACGGCACGCTGATACCCTGGAAGCTAGCCTTGCTCCATAAGGCCTTCGAACACTTCACCAGTCAGAATCACGCCCTGCGCCTCGAGTTCGAACGTTTCCGCCAGGAACAAACTACCTGGTTGGAAGACTATGCCTTGTTCATGGCCCTGAAAGAGAAACATGGAGGCCAGGCCTGGAACCATTGGTCGGAGGACCTGCGCCAGCGCCAGAAGACCGCCCTGGACAAGGCCCGACGAGAGCTGGCCGACTCTGTCAGCCGTTTTGCCTTTTATCAATTCCTCTTCTTCCGCCAGTGGATGGCGCTCAAAGCCTACGCCAGCGAACGCGGCATACACATCATCGGCGATGTCCCGATCTTCGTTGCCTACGATTCCGCCGATGTCTGGGCCTATCCCCATTTATTTCACCTGGATAGGGAGGGAATGCCAACCGTTGTCGCGGGCGTCCCGCCGGATTATTTCTCCCCGACCGGACAACTATGGGGCAATCCCCTCTATCGCTGGGAAGTGCACAAAGCCGAAGGCTATGCTTGGTGGTTGGCACGCCTGCGCGTAGCCTTGAGCACGGCGGATGTCCTGCGTCTCGATCATTTTCGCGGCTTTGTCGCCTATTGGGAAGTACCGGCCAGCGAGACCAACGCCATTCACGGCCGTTGGGTTCCAGGCCCGGGCGCGGACTTTTTCCGCGCCATCCAACAAGCCCTTTCCTGCCAGGACGATTTACCCATCATCGTGGAGGACCTGGGGGAAATTACCCCGGATGTGATCGCTCTGCGCGAACAGTTTCGGCTGCCCGGCACCAAAGTGTTACAGTTCGCGTTCAGCGGCCCGGATAATCCTTTCCTGCCTCACCACTACCCCCCGCGCTGCGTCGTCTATACCGGAACACACGACAATGACACCACGGCCGGCTGGTATGCCTCGGCTCCGGAAGAGGAACGAGCCTTTGCCTGCCGTTATCTTTTCTACGACAAACGGCCTCGCCTGCGCAGCTGGGAAGTAGATGGAGAGATCTTCGCCTGGACTATGATTCGCGCGGCCTGGGCTTCCATAGCGGTCTTCGCCCTGGCCCCCATGCAGGACATACTTGGCCTGGACACCACCGCGCGCATGAACTATCCCAGTCGCCTGGGGGGCAATTGGGAATGGCGCATGAGCTCCGAAGCCTTGAGTCCGGATCTCCAGGAAACCATGTGCGAGTTGAACTGGCTCTACGGACGTTGATCCGCCCCCCAGACAGAAACCTATCTATTACCCACAAATAGGGCAAATTGGAAATTTGCCCAATTCTTTGCCCCATCCCGCGCGTCAGAGCCTCGTGCCATAACCACCTCCCAAGCAGATGGTCTGGTAAAGTTGAGACAATCTCTGCTTGGCCTGCGTTCGGACGGCCGTTGAACTGCGTTCGGACGGCCGTTGAACTGCGTTCGGACGGCCGTTGAACTGCGTTCGGACGGCAGTTGAACTACGTTAGGACGGCAGTTGAACTACGTTAGGACGGCAGTTGAACTACGTTAGGACGGCAGTTGAACTGCCGTCCTAACGCCTGAAACGGCCACTCTTCTCCAATCATTCTTTTCTGCCCTTATCTTCCAGAGCAAGTTTCTGGCCAATCCAACTCCTGAGCCAACCGAACGAGATGTGTACATGTAGATAGGACAGAAACTAGCGCAATGCTAGTTCGATCACCGGCACGAGAACATCTGGCTTTCGCACAGGCAAAACCAGCACCAGAGTATCAGCAGGAATTTGTAATTGCCGGAAATCCCAGGTAGAGGGATTCAGGCCAACCTCACTGCCATCGTGCAGGAAGCGCGCGTACTCCACCCGGCCTGCCAACCCATCCAGGTACAGGTACTTGAACGGCCAGGCGAACACATGAACGTAGAGGCGATTCCCCTTCTGGGTCAGGCGACAGTCCTGCGGCGGGCGGAAATCGCTTTGCGTGCAACCGTAGATAGCCTCCCCGTGCCACGCCATCCAATCGCGATAGACCCCTAAGGCCCATTGGGCGCGTTCGTCGAGCGTGCCTCGCGCCGTTGGGCCCACATTCATGAGTAGGTTGCCTCCACAGGCTACCGATTGAATCAACAGGTGAATTAACTGCTCGGCGCTTTTCCCAATCCCCTCGTCACGATGATACCCCCAGGACTCGCCCAGCGTGTGACAAGCTTCCCAGACAACTGGCTCTCCATTGACGCGATACCATTCTCGCGGCTGGACTTGCTCCGGGGTATAGAAATCGGCCGCTTCAGGCAAATCAAGGCGGTTATTCAACAACGTTTGAGGAGATAACGATCGCACCAGAGCCACCAACTTCTCACTCTCCCAATCCTGACGCCCCTTGCCCGGCAAGCCACGATACTGCGCATCCGGATAGGAAAAGTCGAACCACAGAATATCCACTGGCCCATATTCCGTCAGTAGTTCGTGCACCTGCTGACGTACGTATTCGGCATACCGCCGCATATCTCGTTGGGCATTGAGGCGCTCAACCTCCGGATGATTGCGTAGAGGGTGGTACATATCAATGGTGAAATCAGGATGATACCAGTCCAGCAAAGAGTAATAGAAGCCGATCCGCAACCCCTCGGCGCGAAAGGCGTCCACGAATTCCCGCAGCACGTCGCGCCCACAAGGGGTATTGGTTACCTTGTAATCTGTGTAGCGACTATCCCATAGACAAAAGCCTTCGTGGTGTTTGGCGGTAATCACAGCGTATTTCATGCCCGCGGTGCGCGCCGCTTGGGCCCACTGACGTGGATCGTAGTCCACCGGATTGAAACGCTCAAAGTACCGCGCACGGTAGACTTCCGGCGGAATTTCCTCTCTCGACTGCACCCACTCATGACGCGCCGCCAGAGCGTACAGCCCCCAATGAAGGCACAAGCCAAAACGCGCCTCTACGAACCATTGACTATCACCCGATGTTGGACAGGGACGCAATGACATGGCCACACCTCCCAAGTCAAGATTCTGTGACAATCAGCGGTTCCGCTGGCCAGCCCAGGCGCGCATGCGTGACCACGAACTCCGCCATCTGACGCGGCAGGACTGGCTGACGCAATAACTCCTCCACAGGCATCCAGACAGGAGTGTACGAACCTTTCTCCGGATGGGGACGGAGCACTTCCTCACCCTGCCCTGTGCCAAAGACGCCGGAACTGGCCTCGACCAGGTAATAGTATTGTGGACCGCCCTGCCACCAGAGAATCGCCAGCAATTGTTTGGTGACTACACGCAAACCAAGTTCCTCCTCTGCCTCGCGCAACGCGGCCTGCTCCGGCGTCTCGTCCGCCTCCACGTGACCACCAGGAAAGGTAAAGTAATGCCTGCCCTGGCGGTAACGTTCTATTAACGCCACGGCATTCCCCTTCAGCAAGACAATCGCAGATCGGTAACTCATTGACTAACTTCCTCCACAACGCCTAGAAAAGAAACTCCGTCAGCAACGTCGTCACCCCCTGGCTTTCCGCCCAAAAAGCCAGCGACAGCGCCGGAATGCGCACACCATAGGTGGGAGAGACCCACCCCCGCCGCGCCTCTACCTCGTCCCTGCCAACCAGAAGGGTGCCGGCTCGCGCCAGCGAGACGCGCCAGCTAGCCCCTTCTGGTTGCAGGCAACGACAGCGGATACGCACCATGCCAATCGGCGTTTCTAGAGAGAGCAATACCCCCCGCTCTTCCTCTTCCATTTCCCAGAGATAATCCGGAAACAGCCAGTGTAAGCGAAACGCGCACACACGCCCTGGAGAAAACCAGGACAGTGGCAGGAGTTCATCCTCTACCCACCAGCGACCGTCGGCCCAGGCCGTTACCGTACGCGTGTGCCGATATCGCTGGCGGTAGTTACGGTACCAGCCCCGCACCTGTTGCAATACATTCGGATCGTCCGTCAGGACATTGCGCCGGTAAGCAGGAAACCAATCCAGATACAGGAAAAGACCCGCACGTGTAAAGTGATCCCGCCCATCTAGGGTGACCGTATTGTGCACGTCGGCAGAGGTCAGACTGTTGTCCCAAGGCGGCGGAGCATTGTAGAGATAGGTTCCGGCATCCTGAGCCAGGTTGAGACCACGCCACCAGAGATCCAGGTGCAATTGATCCGCATGGGAGGGGCGAGAGTGGAACTGGGCGACTCGTAAACAGGCCCAGCTCTCGCGACCATAGATCTGATCGCCTACGTAGCGCGGCAGGGACAGGCTTCCCGAACCACCATCTCGGCCGTCGAACCAGAATGCCATTTCATCCCACGGGCCGGCCGGCAGTGTGTAGCGTAGAAAGGCACGCGCGGCCGCAAACGCGACAGGGCGGAAATCCGCGAATGGGCAGATCGTCAAAGGGAAGATATAGGCGCCGTCGTTCGCACCCAGATTCGGCACCCGGCCCGTATCCGCATCCAATAACGCGAGCAACCAGTGCACCGCGCGACGCACAGCCGCCCGGCTCTCCACTGGCCAGGGAAAACCGGCCCGTTTCGATACGGCGTACATCCACAAAGCCAGTTGCAGCATCAGGCGATGATAATTCGTGGAATGCTGACTGTACTCGCCATAGGAGTCAATTTGCGCTTGCAGACCAGCGTGGAACCATTTCCAGCCCAGGGCACGCCAGCGCGCTGCGTAGGGATGGGATGGCAATGCCAGACCAGCTGTGAAGAGGGCGGCCGCCTCACTCAAGAGGTGATTGTTATTCTGCGAGCGCGCGTAAACCAACGTGGGAGGAATGCGCGCCGCATGCAAAGCAACTGCCTCCGCCAGACGGGCCTGACGTTCGGGAGTTGAGGCGGTTGAATCGGCAAACACCTGGCCGGCCCAAACTAGGGCCATCAGGCGCAAGGCCACCTCCTGGCCGTTCATCCATTGCCAGCCAAGGTACGGTGGGTGAGCCGCGAAAAATTCTTCCGCATAACGCCAGAAGGCCTCGGCGTAATGCTCCTCGCCTGTCAATCGGTAGGCACGCCCCAGGGAAAAGACCCAGCCGAAGCGAGCCGGCTCCCAGAGAAACTTCACATCCGGCGCGGGAAGATCGGGAAAGGAGGAAAAAGGCAACCGCTCTTTGCCTCTCTCATAGTCGCTCCAATGGCCCCGCACTTCTGATCCTGGAGCGAAGCGAAGCGCAAATGGCAAGACTCCAAAAAGCCGAACCCGGCCAGCGACTATCTCATCCGCCTCCGCCAGGAGCGTGGCCCGTTCCTCCTCGCCCAGCACTGCCTCGAGTTCCTCGCGCCGGGGCAATGCGAAAAGGGAACGCAGAGGCTGTGGCGACCAGACCCTCCGGACCTGATCCGCTCGCAAGCAGCGGTAGTAGCCGGTCCACAACCCTAGACGGTAGCGAGCATTCAGGAATACCGGCCGCGCGCCCAAACGAAGCACGGCTTTCAGAACAAGCAGCAAACCTCGCATACGGCCTTTACGGTTCGGTCAGGAGAGCGGGCGTCGCCCCACGCCCAACCTCCCAGGGATAGACAACATAAGCATCCGTGATTTCCGCATAGTAGTCCGGCCGAACGACGCCAAAGAGGTTGCGATACGGATTGAAGTGCAGGACACAGGTCTCCGGGAATCCGCCAGCCGAGGAGACGCGATTCTTCACCGCAGTCATGGTACGCCCCGAACCCCAGACATCATCCACGATCAAAGTGCGTCGGCCAACCAACATCTCATCGGAAGGGAACTGAATGAAAGAGGGCCAGGCCATCAACGATGTTCTGACGATCTCGGCTTGTGCGGGAAAATCCACCGCCGCGATGAGCAAATGCGTCAGTCCCATGCGTTCGGCCAACATTCCGCCGGGAATAATACCGCCGCGCGTGATCATCACCATAGCCGTAAATTCCCCCCGAAACTTTGGCAGGAGCGAATCGATCAGACGTTCCACATCCTCCCAAGTGAGAAAAACCTGACGCGGCATACAGGATCGTCAAAGAAAGAACAGGTGGGCAATACACAACGATCAAGCCCAGGCCCACAGCATCCACAGGCCGATCATCACCACTCCCATTATAAACCGAATCGTCACGGCCCAGCCACAACCGCTCAACAGGCCGCGCACTGCTTTCCACCCCTCCCGGAAATTGCGCCGACGCGCCCACTCCGCGAGCAGTAAGACGATAATCGCCAGTAAGACACCGCCAATGATCGGGATAGGAATAACAAACTGGCCAATAATGGCCGCGAGCAGCGCCAGCAAGATTGACCACCAGGCCGCGCCCTCCTGATAGGCACGTCCGCCCATCAGGATATTATCCACAAACGAACCGGTCAACATCAGGATGGTCTGGATCGCAAAGATAATCCAACCGGCCACGTCAAAGCCAGTGTACAGACCATACCCAAGCGCCGCCGCCCAGATGATAAGCAGGCCAGGCAGAATAGGGATGATCAACCCCAGCAGGCCAAACAGCATAACGGCCAGAACAAGCCATTCGATTACGTAATCCAGCGTTTTCTCCATGTTGTGCTAACCTCTTGAAGACCGTAAACCATCGTCCATCGTCCACCGTCTATCGTCCATCGTCTTCCCGAACCAGTTGCAGGTAGACCTCTTCCAGAGAATGGCGCAGTTCACCCACGAATTGAATATCGGCGCCCTGGCCAACCAATAACCGCACGATGTCCGGATTGTGGGCCTCGGGATTTTCGAGGGCGACTAACAATTTGTTATCCATGACGCGCACGCTGCGCACGAACGATAATTGCGCCACCGCGCGCGCCAGACCATCGTCGGCGTGGCGCAGGTGAAACACGACCTTGCGGCCAAACACGGAAGCGCGCAGCTTCGCCGGGGTATCGAGCGCCAGGAGGCGCGTTTTAAACACCGCGATTCGGTCACAAAGACGGTCTGCCTCGTCCAGGTTATGCGTGCAAAGGAAAATCGTACGGCCTTCCTTTTTGAGATCGGCGATAAAGTCGCGTACCAGGTGGGCCGATTCCGGGTCCAGGCTGGCTGTTGGCTCATCCAGAAACAAGACACGCGGTTCATGCAACAACGCGCGCGCAATCGCCAGTTTCTGTCTCATCCCTTTCGAGAACGTCCCGGCCGGTTCAGAACGTCGCCCCCATAGGCCAAGCATCTTCAAGTACTTCTCAACCTGGCCGGTGACATCACGCACCTCGTACAATTCCGCAAAGAGGCGCAGGTTATACTCCGCCGAAAGGTTCTCATACAGGCCAGGGGTTTCCGTCAGGACACCCACCCTGCGCCGAATCCCCTGATCCTGTTCCCCCACCCAAAAGCCAGCCACGCTCGCCCGACCGGCGGTCGGAGCGATCAGGCAAGCCAGCATCCGTACGGTAGTCGTCTTCCCCGCGCCGTTCGGTCCGAGGAAGCCAAAGACCTCCCCCTCCGCCACTTCCAGCGTCAATCCATCCACGGCCAGGGTATCTTTAAAACACTTGGTGAGATTCTCTGTGTAAATCATGCCGCACAACCTTGTCGAACACTCAAAGACGGCTAAATCGGCTGTCTGACTGATGATAGCATGTTCGCAGGGCAAGCGCAAGGTCTGCCAGCCACGGGTGCACAGAAATACAATAGCGTCCCTGGTCCAATACGGAGTGGCAAGGTCTATCCTCTGGCGAAAGTTGGTAACTCCCTACTCTGGGTAATCTTTGATAGCAGCACGGTTGAGTTTTGGTTGGTCCGGAGACATGCCATAGACTGGTCTGGTGCACTGGGGGGCAAATCTCCGATTTGCCAGTGCTCGCCAGTCAGAGACTATCTATTCCCCACAAGTAGGGCAAATTGGAAATTGACCCAATCCTTTGCCCCATCCCGCAAGTCGGAGACGTGCGCCACTCAGTAGTAGGGCGGCAGTTCAACTGCCGCCCTAACTGAACTGCCGCGTTCGGACGGCAGTTGAACCTGCGTTCGGACGGCAGTTGAACCTGCGTTCGGACGGCAGCGGAAGCCACGTTCGGACGGCAGCTGAACCCGCGTTCGGACGGCAGCGGAAGCCACGTTCGGACGGCAGCTGAACCCGCGTTCGGACGGCAGCTGAAGCCACGTTCGGACGGCAGCTGAAGCCATGTTCGGACGGCAGCTGAACCCGCGTTCGGACGGCAGCTGAAGCCATGTTCGGACGGCAGCTGAAGCCACGTTCGGACGGCAGCTGAACCCGCGTTCGGACGGCAGCTGAACCCGCGTTCGGACGGCAGCTGAAGCCATGCTCGGACGGCAGCTGAAGCCATGTTCGGACGGCAGCTGAAGCCACGTTCGGACGGCAGCTGAACCCGCGTTCGGACGGCAGCTGAAGCCACGTTCGGACGGCAGCTGAACCCGCGTTCGGACGGCAGCTGAAGCCACGTTCGGACGGCAGTTGAACTGCCGTCCGAACGCCTGGCACTGACAACTTTTGGGTGCACAACCCAGCCACAGGGCGTTATCCACCTCCCTCCTTTCGCGGTATAATCCGTCCGCTTGCACCCAAACGAACCGCTTGCGAGAGGCATCTCATGCAACCCGATACCACGATTAGCCAGGAAAATATCCGTCCCATGATCGGGAAAGTCCAGCCCGCGGACATTGAAGAGACAATGCGCGAGGCCTACCTGGATTACGCCATGTCAGTCATTGTGGCGCGCGCCCTGCCCGACGTGCGCGACGGATTGAAACCCGTCCAGCGCCGCATTCTCTATGCCATGCACGAGTTAGGAGTGCACGCCGATAGCCCCTACAAAAAATCTGCGCGTGTCGTCGGCGAAGTGCTCGGTAAGTACCACCCCCATGGCGACCAGGCTGTCTACGACGCCATGGCCCGTATGGCACAGGATTTCTCCATGCGCTATCCCTTGGTAGACGGCCAGGGGAACTTTGGCTCCGTAGATGGCGACGCTCCCGCGGCCATGCGGTATACCGAAGTTCGTCTCCATAAAATGGCCGAAGAAATGCTGGCCGACCTGGAAAAGGACACGGTAGACTTCGTGGATAACTTCGACGGCTCTCTGCGAGAACCTACCGTCTTGCCTGCCCGCCTGCCGAACCTGCTTCTCAATGGTTCCTCCGGCATTGCCGTCGGCATGGCGACCAACATTCCACCCCACAACCTGAAAGAACTGGCCGCCGCCATCATCTACCTCATCAACAACTACGCCATCGTTGACGACATCCCCGCCGAGCACCTGATGACCTTCATCCCCGGCCCGGATTTTCCGACCGGCGGGGTAATTGTTGGCAGGGAAGGTATCGAGGCCGCCTATGCTTCCGGCAAAGGCCGCATTGTCCTGCGCGGTAAGGCACACATCGAGGAAATGAGCGGCAACCGTCATCGCATTGTTATCACCGAGATTCCCTACCAGGTCAACAAGGCCGCTCTCATCGAACGCATTGCCGAACTGGTGCGCGAAGATAAGATAGACACCATCGCCGATTTACGCGATGAATCCGATCGGCGCGGCATGAGTATTGTCATCGAACTGAAGCGCGGCGCCCAACCCAAGAAAGTCCTCAACCAGTTATACAAGTACACGCCCCTCCAGACCACCTTCGGCGTACAAATGCTGGCGTTAGTCAACGGCGAACCACGCCTGCTTTCGCTCAAGAAAGCCTTGCAACTCTTCATCGAACATCGCCAAACCGTCCTGACCCGCCGTAGTCGCTACGAATTGGAAAAAGCCCGTCAGCGTGCTCACATTCTCGAAGGGCTGGTCATCGCCCTGAATCACTTGGACGATGTCATTCAAACCATCCGCCAATCGCCCGACGCCGATACCGCGCGCGAACGTCTCATGAAACGCTTCCGCTTGACCGAACTGCAGGCACAGGCTATTCTCGATATGCAATTGCGCCGACTGGCTGCCCTCGAACGCCAGAAAATTGCCGAGGAGTATGCTCAGGTCAAAGAACGGATTGCCTACCTGGAAGACCTGTTGGCGAATCCACCCAAGATTCTGGCACTGATTCAGGACGAGATGCGCGAACTGGCAGAGAAATATGGTGACGAACGTCGCACGCACATCGCCGCGGAAGCCGTCGAGAACCTGACCGAGGCCGATCTGACACCCGACGAGGCCGTGCTGATCTCCCTGACCGAGCGCGGCTACGTCAAGCGCGTGGCGGCCGCCTCGTTCCGTCCCCAATCAGCCGGCGGAAAAGGTGTAACCGGCCACGCGACGAAAGAGGAAGACGAGGTCGTAGTGCTCATCCCGGCTCGTTCGCTGGATACGGTATTGTTCTTCTCCAACCGGGGCAAGGTATACTCGGAGAAAGTATATCAAATCCCTGACGCCGACCGGGCGGCCAAAGGTATCCCACTGGTGAACGTCATTTCACTCGACGCGGGTGAGGTCGTGACCGCCGCCGTCGCTGTTCCTGATTTCGAAACGGCGGAGTACATTACCCTGGCCACGCGCCATGGCAAAGTTAAGCGCATGGCGCTCAGTGAACTGGCCAGCGTCCGCCCCTCCGGCCTCATCACCATCGGCCTCGAGGAGGGCGATGAACTCGGCTGGGCACACCTGACGCGCGGGAACGACGAAATCCTCCTTGTCACGGAGCAGGGACAGGCCCTGCGTTTCCATGAGGAAGAAGTGCGCCCAATGGGACGCTCTGCCGGTGGAGTAACAGGTATCCGTCTGGAAGCAGGCGACCAAGTGGCTAGCATGGAGGTCGTTGAACCCAACGGATACCTGGTCGTGGTCACCGAACAGGGCTACGGCAAACGCACTCCGCTGAGTGAATACCCCCGCAAAGGCCGCGCGACCGGTGGAGTCCAGACAATCGCCAAGGATGCCATCCCCAAGACCGGGGTAATCGTCGCGGCGCGCGTCGTCCAGGAGGCCGACGATTTGACGTTCATCTCCGCGAACGGCATGGTCTTGCGCACGAAAGTCAAAGACGTGAAAATTGCCGGCCGGCCCACGCGCGGAGTACGCTTGATGGAACTCAAGGCCGGCGACCGTCTCGCGGCGGTAGCGCGCCTGGCCGAAGCTATCCTGCGACGCGCCAGCCTGCCCGAAAGCCCCCCCGAAACAGTTGCTCCCGATCATCAACTCACACTTCCCCTGGGTTAGGGAGATTCGCCATGCGCCTGGAAGATATGAATTGGATGGACGTGGAAGCCTACCTGCAGCAAGATGACCGTCTGATGCTGGTCATCGGGGCATGTGAACAGCATGGGTACTTGAGTTTGCTGACCGACGTCCGTATCCCGCTTGCCCTGGCCGATGCCGCCTCGCAGCGCACCGGCGTGCCAGTCGCACCGCCGTTGAACTTCGGCGCCAGTTCCTATTTCCTCGATTACCCCGGCACGCTCAGCCTGCGACTTTCCACCCTGCTCGCTATCGTCGAAGACCTGGTACGCTCCGTGTACCGCCAGGGCTTCCGTCGTCTGCTCATCCTGAACGGGCACGGTGGCAATAACGGCGCCAAAACCCGCCTGCGGGAACTGGCCAACGAACTGACCGACCTGCAGATGCAATGGTACGACTGGTGGCTTTCGCACAGTGTGGAAGCCGTGGCCATGCGCCACGAACTCAAACCAGCTCACGCCAACTGGATCGAAGCCTTTCCGTTCACGCGCCTGACAGACTTACCCAAAACGTTCAAGACTCCGCCGGTCGTCCCCTCCGAAATCCTGAATGCGCGCCAGGCGCGCCAGATTTACGGCGATGGCTCATTCGGTGGCGCCTACTCCCCTCCCGAAGGCGCGTTGCAGGAAATCTTCGACGCCGCCTTGCAGGATATCCTGCTGTTGCTGGAATTTCCATCCTGATTCCCCGTGAGGTGAAACGATGCCCGAACTGCGCCCTGTTCCCGTTGTCCTGCTTGGCCTGGGTAATGTTGGTAGCACCCTGCTGCGGCAGATTCTGGAAACGCGCCAGGAAGTGGCGCAACGCCGCGGCCTGCGACTGGTACCCGTTGCCCTGGCCGACATCAGCGGTCTGATCGGCGATCCGGACGGCTTGCCGGCAGAGATCCTCCAGAAAGCTCTGCAGACCGTACGTGGCGGCGGCTTACTCGAAACGGTGGGATCCGTCCAGCCACTCGCCGAGGTAGCCGCCTTCCTGCGCCCGGGCGTGATCCTGGCTGACCTGACCGCCTCGCCTAAAACCATGCCTACGCTCTATGCCGCGCTGGAAGCAGAATGCGGTTTGACGCTGGCCAACAAGATTCCCCTGGCCGCTCCCTGGAGCGAGGCGCGCCCATTCTTCGAGTACCCGCTCCTGCGCTATGAGGTCACGGTAGGAGCTGGGCTGCCGGTCATCGCCACACTTCACTACCTGCTCGATACCGGCGATCGGGTGATTCGCATTGAAGGTTGCCTGAGCGGGACGCTCGGGTACCTGTGTGCGGAATTGGAGCGCGGGACTCCCTATTCCGTCGCTGTGAATCAGGCGCGAGCGCTCGGCTATACCGAACCCAACCCGCGCGACGACCTGAGCGGGAAAGACGTCGCGCGTAAGGCTCTCATCCTGGCCCGCACCGCCGGCTGGCCCCTGGAGGAAGATGAGTTGATCGTCGAGCCGCTTTACCCGGCGCGGCTGGCGCAGGCCTCCAGCGAGGAATTCCTGGCCGCCCTACCCGCCCTTGACGAGGAATATGCCGCGCGCTTCGCACAGGCTAAGGCCGAGGGCAAAACCCTGCGCTACGTAGCCGAGGTCGGGCCGGAAGGCGGCAAAGTCGGATTGACGGCCGTGCCCCGTGATACACCTCTTGGCGCGCTGCGCGGCCCGGCCAACTTCATTTCCCTGCGCACCGCGCGCTACGACGAGACCCCTCTGGTCATCTCCGGGCCAGGGGCAGGACGCGAAGTCACTGCTGCCGGCGTGCTGTGGAACCTGCTCGAATTGGGAGAAAAAGGGCGTGATTGAGCAACCCAACATCTGACCCTTGCTTTCCCTCCCAGCGTTATCCGACATGGTCAGGGATTCAAATTGGGCGGCCAGTTTCCTGCCGCCCAATTCTATTCCCGGCCTACGCAGCGCCATCCTCCGCGCGCAGGCAGAATGCCTCACGACAGCGACCTAAAACAGCAATCCCAAATCCTCCACCGCCACGCCAACCTGCACCCTGCCAATCGCGAGCGGTAAAGCAAAGCGAACGACGCCGGCAGCTTTCTTCTTATCGTATTGGATAGCCTCGACGATTGCCTGGGGAGAGACGCCAGGGGGAATCTCCGTTGGTAGACCCAGACCCTGTAAGGCACTTGCCAGGCGTGCGGCCAACCCTGTGTGCGCCAACCCCAAGCGTTCTGCCAGACGCGCTTCCACAACCATGCCAATCGCAACCGCCTCGCCGTGCCGCAAGCGGTAGCCACTAACCACCTCCAGCGCATGACCGACGGTATGTCCCAGGTTCAAGGCGGCCCGCTCGCCTTGCTCGAAGGGGTCCGCTTCGATCACGCGAATCTTAACCAGCATTGCCCGCCGGACGACTTCTGGCAAATTGGCGCGCACCGCCTCGTAGCCGGCTTCGCACAGTTCGAACAGGCGCGGCTCGGCAATGACTCCATGCTTGACTACCTCGGCCAGGCCGCCGCGCAGTTCGACTTCCGGCAAGGTAGCCAGGGTAGTGGCATCGGCCAACACCAGGCGCGGGGGATGGAAAGCGCCAACCAGGTTCTTCCCCTGGGGTAAATCGAAACCGGTCTTTCCACCCAGGGCCGCGTCCGCCATGGCCAGGAGCGAGGTCGGCAGGCAAACCCAGGCCACGCCACGCATAAACGTCGCGGCGGCGAAACCGGCCAGATCGCCCACCACGCCACCCCCTATCGCAATGACCGTGCTACGGCGATCAAGGCCAGCCTCCAGGAACCCACGCCAGAGCATAGATACGGTTTCCAGCGTTTTGTGCTCCTCACCGGCCGGAATAGTCAGTAGTGCCGCCTCATAGCCCGCCTGGCGCAAGTCCAGCAGCAAGGACTCGGCGTACAAAGGCGCGACGTTCGAATCGCTGACGAGCCCCACGGGGCCGTTCAGATTCAGGGCGCGCAACCAGGCGGCCAGATTGCGACGAGCATGGGGACGGACGACCACCTCGTACCCTGTCCCCATGCCGCTTACATGGAAACGCCCCAGTAAAAACTGGATTTGAGCCGCCACTTCTTCCGGGCAATGACCAGCATTGTTTTCCACACGCACCGGGAAGGAGGCATAGTGTTCGGCTCGCCGCTCTAGCAAACCGCGCAATTTTGTCTCCAAATCCCCTGCCAGGAGCGGGCGTTGATTCGCGTCGGTGCGTAAGCGCGTCAGCAACGTTTCCAGGTCTGCCTGCAGGAAGACTACGTCGCCGTTCGCTTCCGCGCAGGCGCGATTCTGCTCACGCAGCAGCGCCCCACCGCCTAAGGCAATCACGGCCGGCGGCCCGCCGACGACGCGTTCCAGGGCCGCCGATTCCCGGTCGCGGAAGGCCGGTTCACCGTCTTCATTCATAATCTGGGGAATCGAACGTCCGGCTTCCCGTTCGATCTCGGCATCCAGGTCGAGAAATGGCAACGCGAGGTTGTGGGCCAGCACTTTGCCCACCGTAGACTTGCCCGAACCCGGCGGGCCATACAGGAAGACATGCTTCATCAGGGCCACCATACGTGCGGGGAATTCTCCATCGGCAATTCGCTCCGGCGCGTCTGACGCAAGGCCGCAAAACGAGGCCGCATTTCCGCCAGCGAATCGCCACCCAGTTTTTCCAACAAGGCATCGCTCAAAACAAAGGCTACCATGGCCTCCAGGATGGGAACGGCGCGCGGCACCGGACAGAAGTCCGATCGCTCATAGCGTGTGGGGACTTCCTCGCCGCTAGCCAGGTCAACGGTTTGTTGGGGAGTAAGGGTAGTGGCTATCGGCTTCATTGCAGCCCGCAGGACAATCGGCTGCCCGTTAGAAATACCGCCCTCGATTCCGCCGGCGCGATTGGTCGGTCGCACCAATTGCTCACCATCCGCACCCAGGCGAATCGCATCGTGAGCCTGCGTGCCAGGCAGGCGGGCATTCTCCCAGGCCTCGCCAATCTCCACACCTTTGATGGCCGGCACGCTCAGCAGCGCCGCGCCCAGGCGCGCCTCCAGACGGCGATCCCACTGTACATAGGAACCCAGCCCCGGCGGAACGCCCAGGGCAACCACCTCGATCACACCGCCAAGAGTATCCCTGGCGCGGATGATTTGTTCGACATGGGCGCGCATACGCTCAGCAGCCTGGCGATCGGGGCAACGGACATCGTTCTGCTCCGCCAGGGCAAAGCGTTCGGCCAGGGGAATGGCATCTAGATTGGCAACAACCTCCCCAATGGCACACACGTACCCACCGACCACGATGCCAAATTGGGCGAGGAAGTGCTTGCAAATCGCCCCAATGGCCACGCGCATAGCCGTCTCGCGCGCCGAGGCACGCTCCAAAGCGGGCCGTAAATCACGATAGCCATATTTCACCGCGCCGGTCAGGTCAGCGTGACCGGGACGCGGCGCAGTCATGGCTTCGATTCCTTTTGCTTGCCAGCGAGCATGGTCAGCATTCTCGATCCAGAGCGCGATCGGCGCGCCGGTCGTCTCACCGGCCAGGACGCCGCTCAAGATGCGAACGCGATCATGCTCGATCTTCATCCGCCCGCCGGAGCCATACCCTTGTTGGCGACGCGCCAGTTCGGCGTCCACGATCTCCGCCCCCAATGGCAGGCCAGCCGGCAAGCCTTCTAGAATACCGATCAAAGCTGGGCCATGGGATTCTCCTGCCGTCAAGAAGCGCAACATCAGTCCTCCACCGCTTTCCACAACACTTCCCGGGTAGGCAGGCGTCCCGTCCAGCACTCAAAGGAACGCGCCGCCTGCTCGATGAGCATGCCCAGGCCAGTCGTGGCCTGTAGGCCAGCGCGACGCGCCTGTTTCACGAACAGCGTCTCGCGCGGATTATAGACCAGGTCGTACACAGCCGCCCCGGGCGGAAACACCAACCCTTCCGGCCAGGGTGAGGCGTTGACATTCGGCGTCATGCCAACCGGACTGGCGTTCACGATCAACGTCGTCCCATCCAGGACGGCGCTCACGGCCTCGCGCTCGTTGGGCACGAAAGCCAGGGCCTGCTGGCCGGCGACCGGTCGCAAAGCTTCTACCAGCGCGGCTGCTTGATCCAGGAGAACAGCCGCCACGGTCACATCCCAGCCATCCCGCAGCAAGGCATAGACCACCGCTCGCGCCCCGCCGCCAGAGCCGATGACTAGGGCGCGGCGTTGACTCTCCGGCGCGGGCTGCCAGAAATACCGCAAGTCGGCCAGGAAGCCGGGCGCGTCGGTGTTATGTCCGATCAGCATACTACCCTGCCGATAGAGCGTATTGACAGCCCCAATTGCCCGCGCGTCAGGGGTTAGATCATCTACCAGGGGAATCACGTTCTGCTTATGAGGGATGGTCACGTTCAGGCCATCCAGTTCGCCTTGTCGCACCCGCCCAACCAGGGTAGCCAGACCGTCCCGGTCCTCCGGCTCGACCGGATAGAGACGGTACTCTCCCTCCAGGCCAAAGTACGCCAGCGCGGCTTGATGTAAACGAGGGGAAAGACTATGTCCTAACGGATAACCTATCAATCCCAGTCGAATCATCGCAAAGTCTCCAGAACTTCAAAGTAGTCAGGGAACGTCTTCGAGACGCAAGCCGGGTTCTCGATCGAGATGCCTGGCACGCGCAAGCCAATCAACGCAAAGGCCATTGCCATACGATGGTCGTTGTACGTGCGAATCAACGCTGGTCGTATGTTCGCACACGGTTGGATGGTCAGGCCATCAGGGTGCTCGGTGACGGTTACGCTCAAGCGCGCCAGCTCTGTGCACATCGCAGCGACGCGATCGGTCTCTTTCAGACGGGCCGAGGCAATGCCACGAATGCGAGTCGGCGTGGAGGCGAAAGGTGCCAGGGCAGCCAGAGTCTGGGCCGTATCCGGAATGTCCCGCAGGTCCACGTCCACACCGCGCAAGGGTCCTGCTGGCCCGCTGACCTCCACATACTCCGCCCCGGCCTCCACCGGACAACCCATCTCCTGCAAGACTTCCAGGAAAGCCATGTCGCCCTGCTTCGACTCACGCCTCAGATTCTCGACGCGCACTCTGCCACCTAGAATGGCTGGCGCGGCAAAGAAGTACGAGGCCGCAGAGGCATCGGATTCGATTGTATAGACTGGCCGGGCATTGTAACGCGCTGGCTGGATGACGAAGCGATGGTATTCCTGGCGCTCCACCGTCACGCCGAAATCGGCCATCATCGCCAGCGTCATGTCCACGTACGGGCGCGAGTTCAACTCCGTCGTGACCACAATTTCCACCGTCCGGCGGGCATACGGCGCGACCATCAACAGGGCCGAGAGGAATTGACTGGAGATGTGACCAGCCACCTCGGCACGTCCACCGGGCAGGCCCGCCGCCATGACTTTGACCGGCGGACAAGCGGCTGACAGCGGTTTGGTCGGCGTGAGTGGCTGGACGTTGGCTCCCAGTTGGACAAGCGCGGCGAGTAAATCGCCAATTGGCCGCTGACGCATCCGCTCATCGCCATCCAAAACGTACTCACCCTGTCCCAGGGTCAGGAAAGCGGTCAGAAAGCGCGCTGCCGTGCCGGCATTGCCAATGTATAGTTCTGCCCGATCGGCCGGAATGCGTCCGCCCAAGCCGTTTACGGTCATTTCGGTACGCTCAGGAGCCAGCTGCACGGCAAAGCCGAGTCTCTGCAACGCGGTCGCAAAGTAACGCGAGTCATCTGAGAAGAGAGCATTGGTCAGGCGCGTGGTCCCCTCAGCAAGAGCCGCAAGCAGGAGCGCACGATTGGTCAGCGATTTGGAGCCTGGCACCCGCACGCTGGCACACAGGGGATGAGAAATGGGGATGATTTCAAGGGCATTCATGATGGACGATGGACGATAGACGATAGACGACGGACGACGGACGGAGGAGGTCACTGTTCTGACACCAGGCGTTCGCGCTGGTTGCGGGCTTCGTCCAGCACCGCCTGAATCTGCTCTTCATCGCCGCGGCGCAAAGCCTCTTCCAGCTGAGAGAGATTTTCCCTGAAACGCTCCAGGGCGTCAAGGATGTTCTGACAATTGGTTGTCAGGATACCCAGCATCATCGAGGCAGGCGTGGAGGCCAAGCGCGAGGTGGAACGGAAGCCTGGACCAACCAGTGGGGCGCACTCGGAAGGCGTCGCCAGCGTCAAGGCGCAGGCCAGGAGAAATGGTAGATGACTGGTAGCCGCCAGAATTTGATCGTGCCGGGCGGCATCCATCCAGATCGGGATGGCGCCAATCGCCTGAATCATCTGAAAAGCGGCCTGGCTGGCGCGCGCCGACTGCCGGTGCGGGACAGGAGTCAGCACGAAAGGAGCATGGCGATAGAGATCGGGCTCGGCGTTATCCAGCGAGAGTTTCTCCTTGCCGCAGATGGGATGGCCGCCCAGGGGGGCAAAGCGTTCTGGCAGGCGTTCCATGGCGGCAACGATCGCCTGCTTGGTCGAACCCATGTCCAGCACAACGCACGGCTGCGAGACATAGTCCGGCAAGCGCGCCAACCAATCCAGAATCGCCGGGATCGGCGTGGAAAGGACAATGATGTCGGCCTGCGGCAGGATGCGGGCAGGGTTAGTATCGGCCTGGGAGACAATCCCGCGTTCCAGAGCCTGCTGGCCTGTGGTTGGATTGCGCACCACAGCCAGCACTTCCGCGCAGCGGCCAGCCAGCGCCATGGCCAGCGAGCCGCCCATCAGACCTAAACCAACAATGGCGACGCGCGCCTCTTGCAGAGAAAAGCCATCCTCCTCGCTCATAGGGCGGCCTGCCTTTCCGGCACAGGGGCAAGGCGGCGACCGATGGCCTCGGCCACAGCCTTCACCTGCCGCACCAACTCCGCAAACTGCTCCGGCGTCAACGACTGCCGCCCATCCGATAACGCCCGCGCCGGATCCGGATGCACTTCCACCAACAACCCATCCGCCCCCGCCGCAACCCCAGCCCGCGCAATCGCCGTCACATACTCCGCATACCCCGTCGCATGCGACGGGTCCAACAACACCGGCAGGTGCGTCAGCCGCTTCAACACAGGCACCGCATTGATGTCCGTCGTGTTCCGCGTCGCCGTCTCAAACGTCCGTATCCCGCGCTCACACAACATCACCCGCTCATTCCCCCCAGATAACATATACTCCGCCGACATCAACAACTCCTCCACCGTCGCCGCTATCCCTCGCTTCAGCAACACCGGCTTCCGCACACGCCCCAACGCCCGCAACAACGCAAAATTCTGCATGTTCCGCGCCCCCACCTGCAACACATCCACATACCGCTCCATCAACTCAATCTGGTTGATCGCCATCACCTCCGCCACCACAACCAAACCCGTCGCCTCACGCGCCTCCGCCAAATACTCCAACCCCTCCTCCCCCAAACCCTGAAAACTATACGGCGACGTCCGCGGCTTGAACACACCTCCGCGTAATCCATGCGCCCCAGCCTCACGCACCGCATGCGCCGTCTCCAATAACTGCTCCCGACTCTCCACCGAACATGGCCCCGCGATCAACACCACCTCCTCTCCCCCCACACGAAACCCATCCAACGCAAACACCGAATCCCACTCATGAAACTGCCGCGACGCCAACTTGTACGGCTGGGAGATGCGCGTGACGGTCAGCACGCCGGGCAGGGCCTCGAAAATCTCTTTATTGACGCTATGGCTATCCCCGACCGCGCCGATCACAGTCTGTTCGACGCCAACGATGACATGCGCCATAAGGTTGTGTTGCTCAATGGCCTGGATGACGTTCTGGATTTGTTCCTGACTGGCACCGGGTTTCATAACAATGACCATAGTTCTCTTCTCCTTCAAGTTCCTGGTAAATTTGGATTGAAATCGTGTAAAACAACTTGCTTCCCTGTCGAACAATGCGCAAGAACAAAGACCTGCTTAAGTGTATTACGTATCACCCCCCTTTCCTTGACTCGCCGGGCGACTGACCGGCGGGGCAAGGCGGCGACCGATGGCCTCGGCCACAGCCTTCACCTGCCGCACCAACTCCGCAAACTGCTCCGGCGTCAACGACTGCCGCCCATCCGATAACGCCCGCGCCGGATCCGGATGCACTTCCACCAACAACCCATCCGCCCCCGCCGCAACCCCAGCCCGCGCAATCGCCGTCACATACTCCGCATACCCCGTCGCATGCGACGGGTCCAACAACACCGGCAGGTGCGTCAGCCGCTTCAACACAGGCACCGCATTGATGTCCGTCGTGTTCCGCGTCGCCGTCTCAAACGTCCGTATCCCGCGCTCACACAACATCACCCGCTCATTCCCCCCAGATAACATATACTCCGCCGACATCAACAACTCCTCCACCGTCGCCGCTATCCCTCGCTTCAGCAACACCGGCTTCCGCACACGCCCCAACGCCCGCAACAACGCAAAATTCTGCATGTTCCGCGCCCCCACCTGCAACACATCCACATACCGCTCCATCAACTCAATCTGGTTGATCGCCATCACCTCCGCCACCACAACCAAACCCGTCGCCTCACGCGCCTCCGCCAAATACTCCAACCCCTCCTCCCCCAAACCCTGAAAACTATACGGCGACGTCCGCGGCTTGAACACACCTCCGCGTAATCCATGCGCCCCAGCCTCACGCACCGCATGCGCCGTCTCCAATAACTGCTCCCGACTCTCCACCGAACATGGCCCCGCGATCAACACCACCTCCTCTCCCCCCACACGAAACCCATCCAACGCAAACACCGAATCCCACTCATGAAACTGCCGCGACGCCAACTTGTACGGCTGGGAGATGCGCGTGACGCGCTCCACCCCCGGCAAGACTTCGAAGACTTCCGTGGAGATAGCGTGCGTATCGCCAATGGCGCCAATGATGGTTCGCTCCTCACCAGTCGAGACGTGTGGTGTCAGCCCCCGGGCGCGCACCTGCGCAATGACGCCTTCTATCTCTGTTGGCGAGGCCCCTGGCTTCATGATAATGACCATATCTCATTCCTCCTTTAGCGAAACATAATCTTCTATAAGACCATCAAGTCAGGACGCAGGACCATGGCTTCTCGCAAGTACACGTGACGCACGGCCTCCTGTGGCAAGTCAGTGTTCCAATGCAAGAGAACCCGAATGCAACGCGGCAAACTGCCGGGAACTGGAATCTCGCGTGCGCACATCATGGGTACCCGCTCCCAGCCCATCTGACGAGCTGCCAGAGCCGGATAGGCCGCGCACAGGTCGTCGGTCACGGTGAAAAGGGCCGAGGCGATGTCTTCGCACCGCAAGTCCGGATTGGCATTCAGAATCGCTTCCAGCAACTCCCGCGTGGCCGTCAGGATATGTTCCGCAGTATCCATATCCACCGTGATAGCGCCGCGAATTCCACGAACAGTCATAGAAGGCCTCCTGTCAAAACGTAAGGAGCGAGCCGTTGGGCTCGCTCCTTGCAGGTTCTATGCTACGCTCTTCGCCTACGCGCTGCCAACGGCCACCGGGAGAGGGAAGCCGTAATAAAAGTAAAAGGCGAAGAAGCGATTCGTGCGTTTCATTGATTTGGATTTTAACGCAAGGGCAGGGAGATTGTCAAGTTTTAACTCGAGCTCGAGTTTCGCCAAAATAAGATAAGCACTGGTTTCTCTGGTAGGATTAATGTGCAAACAAATATCCGGCCGGAGGAAACCAATGCTCAAG
>FWPU01002517.1_pt1 | contig 30925 bp, 26 predicted proteins | sample 2228361 | NCBI WGS metagenome assembly FWPU01 (sample SAMEA103939777, study PRJEB20133) | metagenome | reverse complement strand
GTCGGCTTGCCGACTACGTGAAGAAACTCGAAGCCGCGAAGGTCGTCGTCGACCCCACGCGCCGCGCCGAAATCATCCTCGCCGACGCCAAGAACCTCGCGTTCGCACAAGGGTACGAGCTGGTCGCCGACGACGGTCTGCTCACCGAGGTCGCCGGCCTGGTCGAATGGCCGGTCGTGCTGATGGGCGAGTTTGACAAATCCTTCCTCGAAATCCCCGAGGAGGTGATCCGCGCCACCATCCGCAACAATCAAAAATGCTTCGTGCTGCGCGACCCGCGCACGGCAAAACTCGTCAACAAATTCATCCTCGTCGCCAACATCGAGGCGGCCGACGGCGGTCGCGCCATCGTCTCGGGCTGCGAGCGCGTGATTCGCGCGCGGCTTGCCGACGCCAAGTTCTTCTACGAAACCGACCTGAAGACGCGGCTCGAAGACCGGCTGCCGAAATTCAAAGACATCGTGTTCCACGAAAAGCTCGGCACCCAGGCCGAGCGCATCGCCCGCATCGTCGCACTAGCCGGCCACCTCGCACCCATCGTCGGCGCCGACGTGGCCAAGGCCGAGCGCGCGGCGATGCTCTGCAAGGCCGACCTGCTCACCGACGTGGTCGGCGAGTTTCCCGAGTTGCAGGGCGTGATGGGCAAGTATTATGCGCTCGCGCAGGGCGAGGATGTCGCGATCGCCAACGCCATCGAGGACCACTACCGCCCCAAAGGCCCCGACGATCTCGTGCCAGCCGACCCGGTCTCCGTCACCGTCGCGCTTGCGGACAAGCTCGACATGCTCGCCGCCTTCTGGGCGGTCGACGAGAAACCGACCGGATCGAAGGACCCGTATGCTCTTCGAAGGGCTGCTTTGGGAGTTTTAAGGATCGTTCTTGATAATCGGCTTCCGCTTAGCCTTCGCGGCGTTGTCGAATGGCACAGCAGCAAAGCATTGGGAAGAGCGTATCAACAAGTTGCTGGCGAAATCGATGATCTAATGAACTTTCTAGAAGATCGACTCGTTGTGCAGTTGCGCGACCAGAAAAAGCGTCACGACTTGGTCGCTGCAGTCCAAGCCAATAGTTCGTTGGTCTCCGGCGAGTTGTTGATCCGAATTGTTGATCGCATCGCGGCGCTCGGCAAATTCCTCGACACCGACGACGGCAAGAACTTGCTCGTCGGCTATCGCCGCGCGGCCAATATCCTGCGCGACGAGGAGAAGAAGGACAAACGCCGATACGACGGCGCCCCGGACCCCGCGCGCTACGAGCAGCCGGAGGAGAAGGCGCTCGCCGCCGCCATCGACGCCGCGAAGGCCGAGGCCTCGCGAGCCGTTGCCGCCGAGGATTTTGCCGCCGCCATGCGCGCCATGGCGAAGCTGCGTCCGCACGTGGACACCTTTTTTGACAAGGTGACCGTCAACGTGGCCGACAGATCGCTGCGAGAAAACCGCCTGAAGCTGCTGAACGAAATCCGCGCCGCCACCCGCGCGGTTGCCGATTTTTCGAAGATCGAAGGATAGCTTGCCTTCTGCCGCGATCCGTCACCCTCCGAGGCTCACGACCTTCGGTCGCTCGCGCCTCAGCGTGACGGCAGCCGGTTTCGCGTCGGGTTGGCATTGCGCCGCCGCTGTGGATACTGCATCACCCCGGTTAATGACAGTAGCAGAAAATCGCGGCACAACACCGTTTCGGGGAAGCGCACAAGGGCGTGGTTTATTGATCATTTGAAAGAGAGAGACCATGTCGCTTCGCAAGCCCGCAAAAAAGCCCGCCAAACAGAAATTGCGTCGCCCGCGATCCGGCCGGACACTGCCGGCGAGGCGTTCGAGCAAGCTAAAATCCGGCAAATGGGTTTACACCTTCGGCGACGGCCGCGCCGAGGGCAGTGCGCGGCAGCGAAATTTGCTCGGCGGCAAGGGCGCGGGCCTGGCCGAGATGGCCAATCTGGGGCTGCCCGTGCCGCCCGGCTTCACCATCACCACCGAGGTTTGCACCTACTATTACGCCAACGACAAGCGCTACCCGAAGGACCTCGAGAAGCAGGTCGAAGCCGGCCTCGCTCACATCGCGCGGTTGACCGGCAGGACCTTCGGCGATCGCGCCAATCCACTGCTTGTCTCCGTGCGCTCGGGCGCGCGCGCCTCCATGCCCGGCATGATGGATACGGTGCTCAATCTTGGGCTCAACGACGTCACCGTGGATGCGCTTGCCAAAAAATCCGGCAACCGGCGCTTTGCCTACGACGCCTACCGCCGGTTCATCACCATGTATTCGAACGTGGTGCTCGGCATGGATCACCACCACTTCGAGGACATTCTCGAAGACCACAAGACGCGCTCCGGCTACACGCTCGACACCGATCTGACCGCCGAGGATTTGGAGGATCTCGTCGCGCGCTACAAGGAACGCGTCGAGGAGGAATTGAGCCTCGCCTTCCCGCAGGATCCGCACGATCAGCTCTGGGGCGCCATCGGCGCCGTGTTCGGCTCCTGGATGAATCAGCGCGCCATCACCTATCGCCGCCTGCACAACATTCCGGAAAGCTGGGGCACTGCCGTCAACGTCCAGGCCATGGTGTTCGGCAACATGGGCGAGACCTCGGCGACCGGCGTCGCCTTCACCCGCAATCCGTCCACCGGCGAAAAGACGCTCTACGGCGAATTCCTCATTAACGCCCAAGGCGAGGACGTGGTCGCCGGCATCCGCACGCCGCAGGAAATCACCGAGGCCGCCCGCATCGAGGCCGGCTCCGAAAAGCCGTCGATGGAAAAATTGATGCCGGAGGCCTTCGCCGAGCTCACCCGCATCTGCCATCTGCTCGAACGCCATTATCGCGACATGCAGGACATCGAGTTCACCGTCGAGCAGGGCAAGCTCTGGATGCTGCAAACGCGGAGCGGCAAGCGCACCGCCAAGGCTGCATTGCGCATCGCGGTAGAACTTGCCAACGAAGGTTTGATTTCGCGCAACGACGCGGTCGCCCGTATCGATCCCATATCGCTCGACCAGCTCCTGCACCCCACCATTGATCCGCTCGCCCACCGCAAGGTGATCGCGACCGGCCTGCCCGCCTCGCCCGGGGCGGCCTGCGGCGAGATCGTGTTTTCCGCCGACGAAGCAGCAAAGCTCAAGGCGGACGGCCACAAGGTCATCCTCGTGCGTGTGGAAACAAGCCCTGAGGACATTCACGGCATGCATGCGGCCGAGGGTATCCTCACCACCCGCGGCGGCATGACCTCGCACGCCGCAGTCGTCGCGCGCGGCATGGGCAAGCCGTGCGTCTCCGGCGCCGGCGCGATCCGCGTCGATTACGCCTCCCAGAGCATGACCGCTGGCACCACGACCCTCAAGCGCGGCGACATCATCACCATCGACGGTTCGACCGGACAGGTCCTCGCCGGCCAGGTGCGTATGATCGAGCCCTCCCTTTCCGGCGAGTTCGGCACGCTCATGGCCTGGGCCGACAAGGCGCGCAGGTTGGGCGTGCGCGCCAATGCCGACACGCCGGCCGATGCGCGCCTGGCGGTGAAATTCGGGGCCGAAGGTATCGGCCTCTGCCGCACCGAGCACATGTTCTTCGACGAGGACCGCATCCGCGCCGTGCGCGAGATGATCCTTGCCGACTCCGAGGAGCATCGCCGCGCCGCGATTGCCAAGCTTCTGCCCATGCAGCGGCAGGATTTCATCGAGCTGTTCGAGATCATGCGCGGGCTGCCGGTGACCATCCGGCTGCTCGATCCGCCGCTGCACGAGTTTCTTCCCCACGGCGAAGCCGAGATAGCGGAAGTGGCCGCTAGCATGGGCGCCGATGCCAAGAAACTCGCCAACCGCGCGCGGGAGCTCGCCGAGTTCAATCCCATGCTCGGCTTCCGTGGATGCCGCATCGCCATCGCCTATCCGGAGATCGCCGAGATGCAGGCGCGCGCGATCTTCGAAGCCGCGATCGAGGCGGGCAAGCGCACCGGCAAGCCGGTCGTGCCGGAGATCATGGTGCCTCTGATCGCCACCAAGGCGGAGCTCGATATCGTCAAGGCGAGCATCGACGCCGTGGCCGAGGCCGTGCAGAAAGAAACCGGGGCCAAGCTCGCCTACCAGGTCGGCACCATGATCGAGCTGCCGCGCGCCGCGCTCCTCGCCGGTGAGATCGCCCAGGCGGCGGAATTCTTCTCATTCGGCACGAACGACTTGACCCAGACCACCTTCGGCATCAGTCGGGACGATGCCGCCACCTTCCTCGGCCTCTACACCGCGCGCGGCGTTTTGCCTGCGGATCCGTTCGTGTCCATCGACCGCGACGGCGTCGGCGCGCTGATGCGCATTGCCGTGCAACGCGGCAGGAAGGTCAGGCCAAGGCTCAAGGTCGGCATTTGCGGGGAGCACGGCGGAGATCCCGCCTCGGTCGCCTTCTGCCATGAGGCCAAGCTCGACTACGTCTCCTGCTCGCCGTTTCGCGTGCCGATCGCGCGCCTCGCCGCAGCCCAGGCCGCCCTCGGCAGGACGGCGACCGGCGAGGCGTAGCACGCGGACGGGCTTCTTCGGGTATTCCACCGAACGGCCGCCGTGCTAGCTTCCGTCGGGGCAGTCAGGAGCCGGGAGTCGCAGTCAGAGGGGATTAATGGCCGTAGAAACCAAGCCAGCCGCGGCAACGGAGCCGGCGGCTGTAGCCGACGACGCGCTCAAGAAGGCCGAAATCTACATCGAGGCGGAGGAAGGGAGCCTCAATCGCCTGTCCGGCTTTGCCGGTACTGCGGTGATGTCGGTCGCCGTGGCGATGTCGCTCTTTCATCTCTATGCGGCGGTCGCCGGTGCCTGGCCGTTTCGCGATTTTCCGATCATCCCCACCCAGCCGTTGCGCTATGCGCACGTCGCCTTCGTTCTGATCCTGAGCTTTCTTCTGTTCCCTATGCTGCGCCGCTTTCGCGATCGCATTCGCTGGTGGGATATCCTTTTCGGCATCGCGGGCGCCGCCATCCTCGTCTACGCGATTCAAGGCGGCGAAGATTTCACTGACCGCGCCACCCTGCCGAACCAGCTCGACATCATTCTTGGACTGGTCTTCATCGCGCTGCTGCTCGAAGCGACCCGCCGTACCACCGGCTGGATCGTCCCGGCCGTTGCCGTCGGGTTCATCATATACGCATATTTCGGGCCGTATTTCCCGCAGCCTTGGACACACCGCGGCTTCGATCTCGGCCAATTGGTCGGCCACCTCTTCATCACGCTGGAAGGAATTTTCGGCGTCCCAGTCGACGTGTCGTCGAGCTTGATCATTCTGTTCACGATCTACGGCGCGTTCCTGCAGCATTCCGGCGCAGGAAAATTCTTCATCGACTTCTCCATGGCGCTGATGGGCAACAAGGCGAACAGCGCCGGCCGCACCGTGGTGCTGTCGTCGTTCCTTTTGGGCGGCCCGTCCGGCTCGGGCGTTGCCACCACGGTTACCATCGGCGCCGTTGCCTATCCGATGATGGAACAATCCGGCTTCGAGAAGAACGCCGCGGGTGGATTGCTGGCAGCCGGCGGACTCGGCGCGATCATCTCGCCGCCGGTGCTGGGTGCCGCCGCGTTCCTGATCGCCGAATTCTTGAAGATCAGCTATCTCGACGTGATTTGGATGGCCACCATCCCCACGTGCCTCTATTACCTCTCGCTGCTGTTTATGGTCGAGCTCGATGCGAAGCGCTTCCACGCCCATGCCGTCAGCCTGCATCAGGAGCACACGCTCTGGCAGCTCACCTATCGCTATGGCTTCCATTTCCTCTCGCTGATCGCAGTGATCCTTTTTATGGTGTGGGGTTTCTCGCCCACGCTGTCGGTGTTTTGGGCGACCGTCCTGACGTTCGCGATGAGCTTTCTCACCCGCGAGACGGCGCTGACCCCGAAGAAACTCGTACGCGCCTTATCCGACGGTTCCACCAGCGTGTTGACTGCGGCCACCACCTGCGCCACGGCCGGCATCATTGTCGGCGTGGTGACGCTGACGGGACTCGGGCTGAAATTCTCGACGATCGTCATCAGCTACGCGGGCGGCAGCCTGCTTTTGACCGCGATCTACACCGCGTTGATCGTGTGGATCGTCGGCCTCGCCGTGCCGGTCACCGCCTCCTACATCATCTGCGCGGTGATCGCCGCGCCGGCCATGATCAAGCTTGGCGTTCCGGACGTCGCCGCGCACATGTTCATCTTCTACTACTCGGTGCTGTCCGAGGTGTCGCCGCCGACCGCGCTGTCGCCCTTTGCCGCAGCGGCCATCACCGGCGGCGATCCTTACAAGACCACGCTGCAGGCCTGGAAGTACACGCTGCCGGCTTTCCTCGTGCCGTTTGTGTTCGTGCTCGATCCTCAGGGCGTGGGATTGCTGCTCAAAATACCCGCGGGAGGTTCTTGGGTTGACATACTTGTGATCACGGGGAAAGCGGCGCTCGGGTTGGCCGCGCTTGCGGCCGCCGCGCAAGGTTGGGCCTTGCGGCGCACGACGAAAGCCGAACGCGCGCTGCTGGTTGTGGCCGGCCTCTACCTTGTCTTCCCGAGCCTCATGGAAGCCCTCACGGAAGCCTTAATTGGCCGTGACATCACCTACACTGCGACAATTGGAATAGCCATCGGGATTGTCGTCCTGATAAAACAGCGCCTACAACCCGCGCCGGCGAAAGCACCGGCTGGCAGCTAACCCCAGGGAGTACCCATGAAACGATCGATCTTGTTTGCCCTTGGCCTGAGCATGGCCGTGACCGGCACGGCTGTTGCACAGCAGCAGCACACCATCGCCATCGCCACCGGCGGCACCGGCGGCGTCTACTACCCGCTCGGCGGCGGGATGGCCAACGTGCTGTCGAAATACGTGCCCGGCGTCGCGGCCACCGCGCGCGTGACCGGCGGCTCGGTCGACAATTTGAAGCTCATCGGCTCGCGGCAGAGCGAGGTGGCGCTGGTGATGGTCGACGCCGCTCTGAAGGGAGAGGATAAATTCAAAGGGGCCCCGGTCGATGTCCGCACGCTCTTGATCCTCTATCCCAATCGCATGCACATCGTGACGACGGCGGCGAGCGGCATCAAGAAGCTCGCCGATCTGAAGGGCAAGCGCGTCTCCACCGGCTCGCCCGGCAGCGCCACCGAAGTCATGGCGTTCCGCGTGATCGAAGCCGCCGGCCTCGACCGCGACAAGGACATGAGGCGCGAGCGGCTCGGCGTTGCGGAGTCGACCAACGCGGTCAAGGACGGCAAGATCGACGCCTATTTCTGGGTCGGCGGACTGCCGACCGCGGCGGTGACCGATCTCGCCGCCACCCCGAACGTGAAAATCGTGCTGGTCGACCACGACGAAGTCGTCGACAAGATGAACGCGAAGTATGGCGGCATCTACACGACCGGCGTGATTCCGGCGCGGACATATCCGGGGCAGGATACCGACAACAAGATCGCGGTGGTCCAGAACATCCTCGTCACCAATTCCAAGATGCCCGACGAGATGGCCTACAACATCGTCAAGACCTTCATCGAGAAACGCGACGAGCTCGTGAGGGTTCACCGTGAAGCCGCCAGCATCACGCTCGAGAATCAGAACCCGAAAGCCTCGCCGATTCCCTGGCACCCCGGCGCGGTGAAGTATTTGACCGAAAGGGGCGTGAAGATGTGAACGCGGCTCGCCCGCGCGGACTTGCAAGGCCGGCCCGCACGGGTCGGCCTTCGTCTTTCACATCTCGATATCCAGCCCGATGTCGAGACTGGGGGCCGAGTGCGTCAGCGCGCCGGATGAGGCGTAATCGACCCCGGTCGCCGCCACGGCCGCGATGGTGTCGAGCGTGATGCCGCCCGAGGCTTCGAGAATCACGCGGCCGGCCGCCATCTTCACCGCCCGCCGCAGCGCCGGAATTCCGAAGTTGTCGAGCAACACCGCGTCGGCCAGTCCGGTCTCCAGCACCTCTTCGAGTTGTTCAAGGGTATCCACTTCGATCTCGATCTTGACCAGGTGTCCGGCCTTTGCCCGCGCGCGTTCCAGCACCGCACGGATCGAGCCCGCCACCGCGATGTGGTTGTCCTTGATTAGCATCGCGTCGTCGAGCCCGAAGCGATGGTTGAAGCCGCCGCCGCAGCGCACCGCGTATTTTTCCAGCGCGCGCAGCCCGGGCGTGGTCTTGCGCGTGCAGCAAATGCGCGTCTTGCGTTTGCCGATTCTGCGCACGAAGGCTGCGGTGGCGGTGGCCACGCCGGACAGGTGTCCGAGAAAATTCAGCGCGGTGCGCTCGGCCGCAAGAATCGCGCGCGCATCTCCCGCGATCGTCATCAGCGTCGCTCCGGCGGCGACGCGGTCGCCGTCGCGCGCGCGGCCGCGGATGGTCATCTCCGGCGAAAGCTTAGTGAAGCACGCGGCGGCGACCGGCAGTCCGGCGATCGTGCCGGCCTTGCGCGCGATCACCGATGCTTTCGCTTTGGCATTCTCCGGAATGGTTGCGATGGAGCTGATGTCGCCGGCGCGGCCCAGGTCTTCGGCGAGTGCCCGCGTTACCGCCGCGTCGATCTCCAGCGACGAAATGAAGGCGTCGGAGCAGAACAGCGACATGCGGCGGCTCAGCTCTTCAGGTACACCATGCGCTCCACCGCACGGCGCGCCTTGGCGGCGATCAGCGGGTCGATCGTCACCTCTTCCTTCATATTCAGCAGGCTGTCCAGGATTTTCGGCAGCGTGATTCGCTTCATGTGTGGACAGAGATTGCACGGCCGCACGAATTCCACGTCCGGTAGTTCTGCGTGCACGTTGTCGGCCATCGAGCATTCGGTGACCATGACCACGCGCTTCGGTTTGTGCTTGCGGACCCAGTCGATCATGCCCGAGGTCGAGCCGGTATAATCCGCGGCGGCCAGCACATCCGGCGGACATTCAGGATGGGCGATGATGTGAACCGATGGATCGGCTTCGCGCACCTGGCGCAGCTCATCGGCGGTGAAGCGTTCGTGCACCTCGCAGTGGCCCTTCCAGGCGATGATCTTCACTTTGGTCTGTGAAGCCACGTACCTGGCGAGGTATTCGTCCGGCAGGAAGATCACGCGTTCGGCGCCGAGGCTCTCCACCACCTGCAGGGCATTCGCCGACGTGCAGCAGATGTCGCTTTCCGCCTTCACCTCGGCCGAGGTGTTGATGTAGGTGACCACCGGCACGCCGCGAAATCGTTCGCGCAACAGTCGCACGTCCTCGCCGGTAATCGAGGCGGCAAGCGAACAGCCGGCCTTCAGGTCCGGGATCAGCACGGTCTTTTCCGGATTGAGGAGTTTTGCGGTCTCCGCCATGAAATGCACACCGCATTGCACGATGATGTCGGTGTCGACCTTCGTGGCTTCCCGCGCGAGCTGCAGCGAGTCGCCGACAAAATCGGCGACGCAATTGTAGATTTCCGGCGTCTGATAATTGTGCGCCAGGATGACGGCGTTGCGCTGCTTCTTCAGCTCATTGATCGCCTTCACATAGGGCGCAAAGAACGGCCATTCGACCGATGGCACTACGGCCTTCACCCGTTCGTACAGATGCGCGGTGGCGCGCTCCACCTCCGCGTTCCATTGCAGCGGCGGCGGGGGCAGGGCGCCAAAACGCCGCACCGCGGAGCCGTCTCCCGACGAAGACGGACAGCCGACGCGTTCGCTCGGGCCTAGCGTCTCAACAATCGGCATTCGACCCTCCAGCTATATGCTCAAATTGAGCATAACAGGCCACCAAAAATTTTCGGCCTTCCGCCGATCCTCCCGGCCCTCCGGCCGATTATCCTCGTTTCGAGCAAATCTCATATAGCAGGAGCGGCGGGCGAGCGCCAGGGGGCTCGCGAGGCAGACGGGTCAAGCCATGCGAAACTGAGATTGGAGCCATCAGCAACATTTGTTTGGGCTCGCGGACCTCGGGCCATATGTATGACCGGCTTGCACCCAGGGCCCCCGGCAGTGACGACCGGAACTCGGGCCGCACATCTGGAGAACTGCATGAGCGTCGCGCCCGCCTCCGTTTCCGCCGCTGCCTGTCGCACCCCGATCGTTCTCATCTGCTTTGGTTGCGTCATCGCCGTCCTGAGCTTCGGGCCGCGTTCCTCGCTCGGCTTCTTCCTGACGCCGATCACAGGTGCGAACGGCTGGGGCCGTGACGTCTTCGGCTTGGCGCTGGCAATCCAGAATCTGCTGTGGGGCGCTGGCCAGCCGTTCGCCGGCGCCATTGCCGACAAATATGGCGCCCCGCGCGTGCTCAGCGCCGGCGCCGTTCTCTACGCTGCCGGCATCTATCTGATGGCGGAATCCACCACGCCGGCGATGCTGCATATTTCGGCTGGCGTCCTGATCGGGTTCGGCCTCTCCGGCTGCGCCATGCCCGCCATCATTGGCGCGCTGGGCAAGCTTGTCCCGGAGAACTGGCGCCTGATTGCATTCGGAGCGAGCACCGCGGCCGGGTCGTTCGGTCAATTTCTCTACTCCCCGCTCGCCGTCAGTTTGATGGACAGCTACGGTTGGCAGAACACGCTGTTGGTCTTTTCCCTCCTGCTTCTGCTGATTGTGCCGCTGTCGCTGACCTTGATGGCGCCTCGCGATGTGGCTGCCGCTGCGCGTGCCAAGGCGTCCGAGCCTTCGCAGTCCGTGAAGCAGGCGCTGATCGAAGCCTTCGGCCATCGCTCATACGTGCTGTTGGTGCTCGGTTTTTTTACCTGCGGCTTTCAGCTGGCGTTCGTCACCGTGCACCTGCCCTCGTATCTGCTCGACCGCGGGCTTTCCACCACCGTCGGGGGCTGGACGCTCGCTGTGATCGGCCTGTTCAACATCGTCGGCTCGCTTGGCTCGGGTTACCTTGGCAACTTGATGCCCAAGCGGTTCATTCTCTCGGCCATCTATTTCAGCCGCGCGCTTGCGATCATCGCGCTCATCACGTTGCCGCCAAGCCCCGCGGTGACCTTGATTTTTGGCGCCGTGACAGGCCTGCTGTGGCTCTCCACCGTTCCGCCCACATCCGGCCTTGTGGCGGTGATGTTCGGCACCCGTTGGCTCACCATGCTGTTTGGCTTCGCCTTCTTCAGCCACCAGGTGGGTGGCTTCCTCGGCGTTTGGCTCGGCGGCGTTCTGTTCGAGAGCACGGGCTCTTACGACGTGGTCTGGTGGCTCTCGGTCTTCTTCGGTGTTGCTTCGGCGCTGATCAACCTTCCCATTGTCGAAAAGCCGGTGATGCGCACGGCATCCGCAACCGCCTGATCTGCGCAACAAGCGCGGTCTTGTTCTGGCCAATCGCGTCTTGCAATAAATAAATCGCGTGCATGCCACAGGCTCGACGGGCGTGGGGCTTGGTTCGGCCATCTGGGAGGCAGGAGTGTCGACTTTCAAGGCGCTAGTCATCGAGAAGGCGGAGCAGGGGCAGAAGGTTGGCCTCGTCGATTTCGACGAGAAGGACCTCATGGATGGCGATGTCACCGTCCGCGTCGAATGGTCGACCCTGAACTACAAGGATGGCCTTGCCATTACCGGCCGCGCGCCGGTCGTGCGTCGTTTTCCCATGATTGCCGGAATCGATCTCGCTGGCACCGTCGAACAATCCTCGCATCCGAAGTGGAAGCCCGGTGACCAAGTGATCCTGAACGGCTTCGGGTTGGGTGAAACGCACCTTGGTGCCTATGCGGAAAAAGCGCGCGTCAGGGGCGACTGGCTTGTGGCTTTGCCCAAAAGCTTCAGTGCGCGCGATGCCATGGCGATCGGCACCGCCGGCTTCACCGCCATGCTCGCCGTGCTGGCGCTCGAGAGATTTGGCATCAACCCTGCGCGGGGGCCGCTGGTGGTGACCGGTGCCGCCGGCGGCGTTGGCTCCGTTGCCGTGGCGCTGCTCGCTCAGCTCGGCTATCAGGTGATCGCATCCACCGGTCGACCGCAGGAGGCGGACTATCTGAAGTCGCTCGGCGCCGCCGAGGTGATCGATCGCAAGGAACTCACCGGTCAAGTTCGACCGCTCGCCAAGGAGCGCTGGGCCGGCGGCATCGATTCCGTGGGCTCGACGACGCTTGCCAACGTACTCTCCATGACCCGCTACGGCGGAGCCGTGGCCGCCTGCGGACTGGCCGGCGGCATGGATTTGCCGGCGAGCGTTGCCCCGTTCATCCTCCGCGGGGTGTCACTTCTGGGCATCGATTCCGTTCAATGTCCCTTAACCATGCGCGACCAGGCCTGGCGGCGCTTGGCATCCGATCTTGATCGCGCCAAGATGGCGAAAATGACCGCGGAGATTGGCCTTTCCGAGGTGACGGCCATGGCGCCGCGTATCCTCGATGGTCAGGTGCGGGGGCGCGTCGTGGTCAAGATCGCGTAAACGCGTTCAGGATTTGTCGACGAAGTTGGGGCATGATCCGCTGGTTCATGGTAAGTGAAGCGTAAAGGGTTGCGTCGTAGCGGGGAGTCGGGGGATGTGGTCAAGGCTGGCACGTGCGGCGGTCGTGTTTGCGGGTTTTGCGTTTGCCTTGCCCGCCGGTGCCAATGAGATGACCGTCGCGGAAGCAAAGCGCTTCGTTCACGGCAAGCTTTTCTCCTACCAATGCTTCGAAGGCACCACCGGCGCCGGCCGCGTCTATCCGGACGGCTCCGTGGTGGGATCGATCCAGATTCGCGGCGAGGGTCCGGTGCGCTACGTGGCGCTGCCGCCGGGCACCATCCGGGTCAAAGGGGAATCCGTTTGCGCCTATCTGCGCGGACTGCCTTTTGAGCCATGCTTCAATCTTCAGAAGACGAGCCCGAGGAGCTTTCGCGGTTCGATTTGGGGGTTTGGCTTTGCCTTCTGTGATTTCACGCGACGCAGTGCGCGCGTCGACCTCGCTTCAACCCCGCTCCGGCTCACTCCCATTCAGCCGAGCGCCTCCGGCGCCGGCACAAAGCCGGTTGAGACCGCCAACCAAGATTCGCGACGAGACTGATCTATTCGGCTGGAGGTACGCTGCTCGGCGTTGCGCTCGCCGTATGGCGGGGAAACAGCAGGCGTTGGTAGAGTAACCCGATGCTGACCAGCACGATGCCCAGACCGATCAAGGCGGCGGCGCGGTAGAGGCCGGTCAGATCCGCGGTCAGCACGTCTATGGACACCTTGGCGATCGTGAGTGCAACGACGGCGGCGGAAGCGAGCCGTGCCGGCTGCGAGCGCAACAGAACCCCGGCAGCCAGCAACACGACACCGAAGGCAAGCCACACCGCCGAATAGGTATACTGTTCGGCGTTGCTGGTCGGCCCGATTGTAAGAACCGGTCCGTGGTAGAAGCGGCGCACCTGCAGCGAGAGATAAAGCAGCGCCAGCCCGACCAGTACAACGCCCAAGGTCGCGCGATAACTGGCGGGTCTGAGTTCGCGCACCTTCAACGCCAGCACGACGATTAGGATAGCCGGCAGTCCGTAACCGAGCAGAATGAGGTTGAAAACCGGACCGCCAACGGACTCCCCGGTGATCATGGGATTTTTGCCGAGTGCCAAGCCGAAAACGATGGCCAACAACGTGAGCAGCGCAATGGCCTGCGCCCCGATATCGTGCACCACGCTCCGCGTACGTTCGCGGATGTGCTCGAGCCCAATGGTCATGGCAAAACCGGCGCACACGTCGGTCGCAATTTCCGCCAATCCTCCTTTGGCGCCGTAGATATCGCCGTCGTTCAGGAAATGGCGGATTTCCAGCACGACCAGTAGCACGGTAAACAGAATTGCACCGGCGTCCACCATGCGCGCCGGCTTGTCGTCGGCGCGCCGGCGCATCAAATGCCCCGCCCACCAGAAGGCAGCCGCCGGTACGCCATAGCCATAGAGCAACCAGTTGAAGATCGGCGTCAGGCCGACCTCGTCGCCGACGATCCGCGGCTCCCAGGCAATGCGCAGGACCACGAGGATCACGAGCCCGGCTGCCAGCCAGCGGAGCATCGGCAGCGGGCGTTTCTCGGCGACCCAGGCGATACCCGGCACCATCAGCGCAAGCGCCATGGTCAGCCAGCCCTTCTCCACCGCGAAGGTGAAGGCAAGCGCCAGCGCCGCCACCGCGCCCGTGGCAAAGAGCGCGGCGGAGGCGGGCAGTCCGGGTCGCGGTGAGCGTTTGCTGAGTTGCTCGGTTGCGGCCGCAAGCAAGGCCGCGAGCGCGAGCGCGATGAAGGCAAAGGGGATTGATCGCTCGAAATTCGCAATGCGCCCGTAAAGCGCAATCAGAATCAGGAGCGGAGCGGCGACGCCGGAGGCGCTCCACAAGATCGAGACCAGCGCTGCGGCCGAGCGCCCCTGCGCAAGAAAACCCGCCGCCGCAAACAGGAGCCCATAGACCGCGCCGAGCGTCAAGTGCAGGGCGACGTCACTGTGCAGCGGCTGCGGCGCCGCCGCGCCCGCAGCTCCGGGCTGCGCGATCAGCCGGCCGACGTCCGGCGCGAACGCCCAGCGCATGATGACGATGATCGCGCACGCCGCCGCCACTGGAATTGCCGCGGCCGCCGCCTCCGCGCGCCAGGCGACGGCGAATGTCGCAACGGTCAGCACGGTGAACGCGGTCAAGGCGACAGTATCGTGCAGCGTCGCAAGGACCATCAGCGTGGCCGCGGCAAGATAGACGGCGACCGCCGTTGACGAGACCCAGTCAATCTTTCCCGGCTCCGCCGGCGGGCCATAGTACAGCCCGCTCACGATCATGGCGGCGACCAGCGCATAGCCGGCCAGCGCGTGGAAGGCGTGCGCAGTCAGCACGTCGGTGCGCAGGTTGTCGATTTCAGGCAGCATCCAGAGGAAGCCGAAGGCCACTGCCGTCAGCGCAAGCCAGCGCCACAGCCTGATGCGCGCGAGTGCGAAGACCGCCGCGCTTACGATCGCGAGATAGACATAGAGCGCCCAGAAATTCGGCTCCCGTGTGGAAACCAGCAGCGGCGCGACATAGGCGCCCACCAGGCCGAGCGCCGCCACCCAGGGTCCATGCAGCAACGCCGCCGCCAGCGTTGCCAGCGCCACGACGCCGAGCAGCACGAAGGCGACTGCGGGGGTGAGAAAACCGTAGAGTTCATAGGCGGCCCACACCGTGGCATAGGCGGTCAACGTGCCGGCCGCGGTGAGCACGCTGGGAATATTGGCCGAAGGCTTGCCGGCCACTCCCGTTGCCTGCTCCTTGCGACGCAACCATTCGCCCGGGATCACGAGTCCGGCCGCAAGCAGCGCGCCGAGAAGTACCCGCACGCCAGGACCAACGAGGCCCTGCTCGATGGTGTAACGCACGAGAAAAATACCACCTAGGGCAAGAGCAATGCCGCCGGCCCAGACGACCCAGCGTGTGCCAAAGCGCTCTTCGAGGCTCGGTTCTCGCGCGGGCGGTGCGCGCGGCGGAGGAGGGGAGGGCGGCGGTTGTGCAGCGGCCGTTTCGGGCGCTATTGCGACGATCGGGGCTGCGGCTGTCGGTGGTTCAGGTTCTGGCCGTGGCGGTGCGGCAGCCGCTGCCGCGGGCGGTGCTGCGGCGAGGCGCCGTTCGACTTCGCCCAAGCGTCGCTCCATGCGGCGCAACTGATCCGCCGCATTGGCGGATTTCACGAGCGCGGCAACGGCGACGCCGCCGATGATGACAACGAGCAGCGTCAGTCCGAAATCCATCGCCGTCTCCGTCTGACAAATGGTAGGCTACGCCGCCGGCGGACGGAAGAGCGATCAGGAGCCGGTCCGCCCGAGGCGCAGTCCGGGCGCCGGCCGTTCCTGCATCACCTCGGGGCGGAACCGGTACAGCGCCGCCGGGCGGCCGCCGGTCGCAGTCGAAGTCTTTCCTGTCGGCTCGACCACCGCTGCGCTTTCCACCAGGCGGCGGAAATTCTGTTTGTGCAGGTGCCGGCCTGAGACCGCTTCCACCGTGTGCTGCAGCTCGGTGAGCGTGAATTCCGGTTGCATCAGCTCGAACACCACCGGCCGATACTTCAGTTTGCCGCGCAGCCGTGCAATGGCCGTGGCGAGAATGCGCCGATGGTCGAATCGCATTGCCTGCCCGAGGTCGGGCAGCTTGCCGCGGGCGAGCGCCGCCTCTCTGCCGTCTCGCCGCGCCTCCTCCACCAAGCCGGCTTCGTAGAGCAATTCGTAGCGATCGAGCACCTTTTCTTCGTCCCAGGGGGAGCCGCCGACGCCGAAGCACAGCCGCAGCCTCGCTCGTCGGCCGATGCCGCGCGGCCCTTCCTCGCGCGGCGCGGCGCGCGCCCATTGTTCGAGCGGCGGCAGGATGAGATCGAGAATGGCGGGCCTGCCGCCCCGCCAGTCCTCCCACGGAAAGTATCGGTACCAGGGTTGAAAGCCGGCCCCGCTGGCGTGCAGCGCGGCGGCATCTTCCGGCATGCGCGTCAGCGCCAGATAGCCGACTGAAACGATATGCGGTCCGGTATCGCCGGGCCCCGCATGCCTTCCGCGATCGCCGAAGGTATAGAGCTGTTCCACATAGCCGACGATGAGGCCGGTCTGCGCCTTGACCCAGGCGCGCAGCCCGATCTCGAACGTGCGGTGGGTGAGCGGATCGAACGGGCCGTATGGCAGGCCGGGGAGCTCTCCACCCTCGCCGCCAGCGACGAGGACGAAGGGCTCATCCGCTTCCACCGCCACGATCGCGGCCGTAAGCCCGATCTCGATCGGCGTGCGGGCGGCTTCCGCCATCGCTCACTCGAGCGTGATGTGGAATGGGTCGGCCTCCAGCGCCGCTTGGCCGGCGCCGATCGCCTCGATCGCCTCGACCATCCGTCCTTTGCGCCCGAGAACCTCGTCGGCGAGCTTGACGAGCATGATGTTGGGCACCGCGGTCGGCGATGCCTCGCGAATCGCCCTTGCGATCTCGGCCTCGCTGCGTCGGGGATTGAGCGCGCAGGCGGCCACGAACGCCCCCGCGGTTGAACGGCTGATGCCGGCCAAGCAGTGCATGACCAGTGGTGTTCTCCGATCCCAGATCTTCAAAAAGTCGACGAGCTTCACGACGTGCTCCTCGCTGGGGGGCACATAGCCGTCGATCGGCTTGGTGATGTCGTCCATGCTCAGCACGAGGTGATTGCTCGGCGGTACATGCCGCGGCCGCTGCATGCGGTCGGCGTCGCGCAGCATGGTGACAATATGCAGCGCGCCGGTGTTGAGCACCGTTTCATGCAGCCGGGAGAGTGGGCAGACGTGAATCATTTTGTTCCTTTGAGGGATATGCGCATTATACAAGCCCGGCCCACTGCCGCGAAGGCTTTACTCGCGCGTGAGATTAACGAATCGATCGAGATAGCGGCGCTCCGCTACGTTGGCCGGCCAGGGCGTCAGAAACTCCCGCTCCATGGCGGCCGACAGCGCCGGTCGTTTCCCGAAGAAGCGTCGCGCCTCGGTGAGCGTGAAGCCCGCAAGCCGAGTCGCCTCGAGGAACGCCGCCGCTCGGTCAGCCGCCTTGATCAGACGACTTAGATCCTCCGGCAGCTTGGCGGGCAGGCCGAAGCGCAGATGGATTGCCGTGAGCAGGCGCTGCTCCACCGCCTTGTAGACGTCGCCGATAATGACCTTGAACGGCGAGATCAGGTCACCGATTACGTATTCCGGCGCATCGTGCAGAAGAACGGCGAGCCGGGCGCGTTTGTCGAGCCCGGGCGTGCGGGCGCGCGCAATCGCTTCCACCAAGAGCGTGTGCTGGGCGACGGAAAAGATGTGCGCCCCCACGGTCTGACCGTTCCAGCGCGCCACGCGCGCAAGCCCGTGCGCGATGTCCTCGATCTCCACGTCGAGCGGAGAGGGGTCCAAAAGATCGAGCCGCCGCCCCGAGAGCATGCGCTGCCAGGCGCGCTGCGCGCCGGCCGGGCGTCTACTCCTGCCGCCTCGTGCGCGACTAGCCACGGCGAATCTCACGTCTTACTTGGCGAGCATCTGGCATGCTTCGTGGCGATGGCATTTGACCAAGTGGTCGTTGACCATGCCCACCGCCTGCATGAACGCGTAGACAATGGTCGGCCCGCAGAATTTGAAGCCGCGGGCGGCAAGCTCCTTCGACATGGCGCGCGAGGCCGCGGTCTCCGCCGGGATCTGCGTGATTGAACGAAACCGGTTGACCTTCGGCCGTCCATCCACAAAGTCCCACAGCAATGCCGAGAAGCCGTTGCCCTTTTCCATCACCTCAAGCCACGCACGCGCTGATAGGACCGCGCCCTCGATCTTCATACGATTGCGCACAATACCCTGATCCTTCATCAAGGCTGCGATCTTGCGCCTGTCGTATCGCGCGATCTTTTGTGGATCGAACCCATCGAACGCCCGGCGAAAATTGTCGCGTTTGCGCAGGATGGTGATCCACGACAGTCCGGCTTGAAACCCGTCGAGCACGAGTTTCTCGTACAGTGCGCGATCGTCGTACTCCGGCACGCCCCATTCCTGGTCGTGATAGGCGACGTAGAGCGGATCGTCTTTCGGCCAGGGACAGCGATGCAGGCCGTCAGCGTGAAGCAGCGCGCTTTTCATTCGGCGGCCTTCTCCGGCCAGTCGAAGCGCGCCCAGGCCGGCTTGCGCGGGCGGATCGGTACTCCGCCCGCCACGATAGGCGCTCCGCTCGCCTGAGCCTCGGCGATATAGTCGAGGCGCAGCATCGCCAGCCCCTGCGCGCCGACTGCCGAGCCCATGGTGCCGATATGCTTGTCGCCGGCGGTCACCGGGAGGCCGGCCTCCGGCGCGAAGCCCTCGGCCGTCACCTGCACGATCCGCTTGCGGGCGCTGCCGCGGTGCTCGATGCGGGAGACCACTTCCTGCCCGACAAAGCATCCCTTGGCAAAATCGACGCCGTTGAGTTGATCCATGTCGGCCTCGTGGGGAAAGGCGTCGCCATAGGCGAAATCCATCCCGCCGCGCGGGATGCCCAGCGCAATCCGATGCGCCTCGTAGGCGTCCGCCTCCACCAGTTCGGCGCCCAGTTCCGCCGCGGCTTGGCGGGCGCGCTCCGGGGGCAACAGCATGCGGCCGCCCAGCTCCGGAAGCCGCGGGTCAGGATAAACCAGCCCCTGCGTGGAGCGGCCAATGCCGCCCCAGAACGCCAGCACGCCGATCACGCCGGAAAGATCGTCAAAAGCGACTTTGGCGCGCAGTTTGTAGAACTTGAGCTTGTCAACCAGGTCGCCTGCCAGGGTGCGTGGGCAGTCGAGCAGAAAGCCGCCCTCGTTGGCTGACTGCTCGACCACAATGCAGTCGACGACGATCTTGCCTTGTGGGGTGAGCAGGGCAGCAAAACATGGCCGCTCGGGCGTTACCTTGCTGATGTCGGCGGTAAGCAGCCCGTTAAGGAACTGGCGCGCCGCTTCGCCCGTGACTTTTACCACGCCGCGATCGGGAAGAAGGGCCGCTTTCATGCCGATTCCTGCTGCATAGGGGCGCAGCGAAACGTAAGGCGCTCACTTCGCCGCCTCAAGGGTGAAGACCTTGGAATCGCTGTAGATGCCCAAAATTTGTGACCCCTCATCCACGACCGGCGGCCCGATCGTCAGCAGGACGGCTTGGGCGATCACGATCCTGGCGCGGCCGGCGGACGAATCACCGTCGCTGACGCGCAGCCACGGCGCCGACGCCGCAACAGGCACCCATCGAAAGCCAAAAATTGAAAAAGTCGGCGCCGGCTAGTTCCGCGACAAATCCACGGAAAACTCGCCATTGTGGATCCGCGAAGCAAGCCCCTCGGTAAAGCGGGCTGCGGCTTCCTCGCCGTAGGTCGAAACCATTTCCGAAAGCGCGGCAAACAGGCACGCTTGCGCCATGCAGTCCACGTCGACGCCGTCGAGAACGGCTTCCGCCCAAGCTTCGTGCAGGTAACTGAGGGCAACCTTTTTTTGCTCTTGATCCGCCTTCGGATCGCGCGTTTGTTCGGTCAATTTCGGAATCGTCTTCATAAACAACCCAAAGCGGTGTCACGCGAGGGGCGCCGCCGTCCCTGCCCGAAGTGAATGCTAGCACGCGATCACGCGTGTTCCAGGCGCCAATTTTACGAAAGGTTAACGCCCGAAATCAGTTGGCGTATCGGGCGGTGATTTCGCGGGCGATCTTGGCGCCCTCTGTGAGGTAACGGCGGATCGCGAGGTTGGCCGCGGGTGTGCAGCTCCGGTAGGTCTGCTGGAAACCCCGATATCCACGGTTGAAGCTCACCATCATTCGCGCGCGCCGCTCTCCCGCTGGGGCTTCCGCTGCCAACAGGGCCTGCATTTCACCCCGCCACTTGTCCGCGTCGTTGGCCCCGCAGATCCCGCGCAGGTAGTGCAGGGCGCCAAGGATTTCGGCAAGACGTGCCAACTCCGCATCGTAGGGCGCGGCCCCGGTGTCAATCGCGCGTGCGGGCGTGGCACCTGCAACGGCGAGGGCGACAGCGGTGATAACCAAGCTTCGTCGGAGCATTTTTTCAGTTTGCCCGCCGATACGGGGCCGAGCAAGCCGGCATCATCCGCGCCGAATCGGGCCGGAGTTGGGCTTCGCGCTCAGCCCGCTCGCTTGAGCTTGTCGAATGCCGCGGCGATGATTTCAGCCAGGCCTTCGGTGGTTCGCATTCCCTCGACTTCGCTCGGCTCCACCCAGCGCGCCTCGGCCAACTCATGGTTAAGCCGCGGCTCGCCGCCCTGCCAGCGCGCCGCGAATGCCAGGATGATGAAGTGCCGCTCCACTCGGCCTTCAGCATCGCGGCGAATCATTTCGCGATGACCCGCCAGTGCCACCGGCTCGATTGTTAGCCCGGTCTCCTCCTTTACCTCGCGAATGACCGCCTCGCGCAGCGTCTCGCCAGCCTCCACGACCCCGCCCGGTAGCGTGAACACGGTATTGCCCGCAGGCCGCGCGCGCCGCACCACCAGCACGCGGTCACCGCGAACGACGGCGGCGCTCACCGCAAGATACGGCCGGTCGGGGTAAAGGCGAGGATCAGCGTTCAAGTCGGGCCTATCGCCGCAAACGCGATCGGCGTAAAGCTGCGTCGGCCGCTGCGCGTTGCTCTCTGAGCATTATATTCAAGCCGTGACAGCACGGTGGTGGCGGCCGGCACCATACCTCGAAAGGCGACACAACGCATGTGCGGCAGATACGTGATCAAAAGCACGCCGGAGGCAATCCGGGAGCTGTTCGGCTATGTCGATCAGCCGAATTTTCCGCCGCGCTACAACATTGCTCCCACCCAGCCGGTGCCCATCGTTCGTCTCATGGAGGGGAAGCGCCGCTTAGTGCTGGTGCGCTGGGGATTGATCCCTTCCTGGGTGAAGGACCCGCGGACTTTCACGCTGCTGATCAACGCCCGCGGCGAGTCGGCGATCGACAAGCCGGCGTTCCGTGCTGCCATGCGCCATCGTCGCTGCCTGTTTCCGGCGGACGGTTTCTACGAGTGGAAGGTGACGCCGACGGGCAAGCGCCCCTATTTCGTTCGGCTGCAGTCGGGCGGGCCCATGGCCTTCGCCGGGCTGTGGGAGACCTGGACAGGCCCGAACGGCGAAGAGCAGGAGAGCGCCGCGATCGTGACCACCGCCGCCAACCGCACGCTTGCCCCGATCCACGAGCGGATGCCCGTGATTGTCGCTCCCGCAGCGTTCGATCTTTGGCTCGACACCAAGAGGGTCGATGCCGAGACCGCGGCCGCATTGATCGCTCCCGCGCCGGAAAACCTGCTTGAGGCCTACGAGATTTCACCGGCGGTCAACCGCGTCGCCAACGACTCTCCGGAGCTGATTGAGCCGTACGCATCTGGTCCGCAATCCACGGCACCCACACCCGCCGAGAAGCCGCGGCGCTCCAGGGAATCCGGGCAAGGCTCGCTGTTCTGAGTTAGCGGCCGATCATCGTGTTTGGAATGACCAGCGCAATTTCGGGAAACGCCACCAGTATGGCGATGCACAACAGCATGGCCGTCCAAAACGGCAGAATGCCGCGGAAGATCTGCCCCATCGGCACCTGCGGCACCAGGCCCTTGACCACGAACACATTGATGCCGACCGGCGGGCTGATCAGGCCCATCTCCAGCACGATCACCATGATGACGCCCCACCAGATCAGGTCGTAGTGCAGCGCTTCCATGATCGGGATCACGATCGGCAGCGTCAGCACAAGGATCGAGAAGCCCTCCAGGAACATGCCGAGCACCGTGTAGATCGCGATGATTACGATAAGAATCACGATCCGTGGCACCTCGAGGCCGGCCACGGCTTTGGCGAGGTGATCCGGCAATCCTGAGAGCGCGAGAAACGGGCCGAACACGAACGCGCCGATCAGAATCAGGAACACGAAGCTTGTCGTCTTGACCGTGTCGAGCAACACCGTCGCAAGCGTGCCGCCGCCGAGGGACCTCCGCCACAGCGCATAGGCAAGACACAGAAATGCGCCGACCGCAGCCGCCTCTACCGGCGTGAAGATGCCGAGATATATGCCGCCGATCGATGCCGCAACGATGCCGATCATCGGACCGGATTGGCCGAGGGTTCGAACCCGCTCCTGCCGCGACGCGACCGGCCCGGGCGGGCCGAGCTCCGGCTGGAACCGTGTCCAAATAGCAATCGTGATGACGAACAGCGTCGCCAGCAGAATTCCCGGGAGAAAACCGGCAAGCAGCAGCCGGCCGATCGATTGCTCGGTCAGAATTCCGTACACGACGAATGCCGTGCTGGGCGGAATCAATATTCCGAGCGTCCCGCCGGCGGCGACCGTGCCGGCCGCAAGGCGCGGATCATACTTGTAGCGTGCCATTTCCGGCAGACAGACGCGGCCCATGGTGACGGCCGACGCCACGCTCGATCCGCAGACGGCCGCGAAGCCGGCGCACGCCATGACCGTCGCCGACGCAAGACCGCCGCGCCAGTGGCCGACCCAGGCATAGGCGGCGCTGTACAATTCGCGGCTCATGCCGGCGGCGCCCGCGCAGTTTCCCATCAGAACGAACAGCGGGATGACCGCAAGCTCGTAGCCGGTCGAATAGGAATACGGCGCATTGCCCAGAGTGGAGAGGGCTATCGGGATGCCGTTCAGGGCCGCAACGCCGATTGCGCCCACCAGCAGCATCGCCACGCCGATCGGCATGCGCAACGCCAGCAGCGTGAGCATGGCCGCGATGCCGATCACCCCGATGACGTCAGGGCGCATCGGACCGCCCTTTGTCTAATTTGCGCCGAAGCGACATTGCTCCCTCGATGAAGAACACAGCCGCCAGGAGGGACGAACCGAACGCCGCGGTGAACCGGAAAGGATAGTGCGGCCAGCGCAGCATGTTGCTGACTTGATGAAGGGTATCGAGCGTCTCCAGCGCCGCCCGGTAGGCGACGAGGGCGAACAGCAATCCGCTCGTGAACGCGATCAACGCCGGGAGAAGCCGCAGGCTCGGCCGCTCCAGCCATTTTTCCAGCAAATCGATGCTGATGTGCCCGCCCGTCCAGCCGCAATAGGCGATACCGAGAAAAACGATCACCGACATTGAGAATTCGGTGAACTCCCAAACGCTGGCGAGCGGCGCATTGAACACATAGCGCAGCACGACGTCCACCACCGTAACCAACATCAACAGCAGCAGGACACCGCCCGCGCCGAGCGCGAGCAGCCGCAGGAAGCGGCCGAAGAGCTCCAATGCGACGCTCCCCTGCCGCTCCCCGCGTACCCAGTCTTGGTAAGAAGGGGCCGCCACTCCTAGCTGATGAGATTATAGGCCTTGACTAGGGCCGACCCGGGCAATCCCCTCTTGTCGACCTCTGCGGCCTGCTCTTTTGCAAGTTGCTTGAAGAGATCGAGCCACCGCTTGGCCTCCGCCGGAGCGAGCGGAATCACCTCGCGGTCCTTCTTGGCGGTCTCAAGCGCAAGCTTGTTTTTCTTGTCGTAGCTGCGCGCGCCGGCAAGGCTCATCTCCAAGCCGGTTGTATCGTCGATGATCTTCCGCAGATCGGGCGGCAGGCTCTCGTATCGCTTGCGTTGCATCGCCACAAGGAACGGCGAGCGCCCGAGCGGAGCGTTGACGGTGAGGTACTTCACCACCTCGATCAGCTTGAAGTCGAGCATGGCCGACAGCGGGATCATGGTCGCATCGATCACGCCGCGCTCGAGCGCGTTGTAGATCTGCGTCACCGGCATATCGATCGGCGTCGCGCCAAGCGCGGTCAGCTGCGCGGATTGCGCCCGCGAGGGCGTGCGAATACGCATGCCCTTCAGGTCTTCCATGGTGCGCACCGGCTTGGCCCGGCTCATGATGCCCGCGGTGTCCGAATTCCACAGCATCAGGACCTTCGCGTCCTTGAACTCCTCCTTGAAGAAATTCATGTTCTTCCAGAGCTTGCGTGTGCCGTCTTCGGCGTCCTGCGCCGTACCCGGCAACTCGGTGAGCGACATCATCGGGAAGTCGCCCGCGGTGTAGCCGGGCAACGTAAAGACGATGTCCGCGATGCCTTGCACCATTTGGCGATACAGCTCCGGCGGTTTTCCGCCGAGCTGCATGGACGGGAACATGCGCACGACCATCTTGCCGCCGCTGCGCTTCTCCACCTCTTTTGTCCAAGGTGTCAGCGGGTCGACCCAGATGCTGTGCGTCGGCGGCACGAAGCTGTGCATCTTCAGCTCCACCTGGGCCTGCGCAAACGCGCCCCTCAAGGGCAGGCCGGCGGCCGCGGCGGTCGCAAACGACGTCTTCAGGAACACTCTGCGGGTTGTCGACATATTGCGTTTCTCCCCAAGTTTTTGCGCGTGTGCGCGTTATCATTACGCCAACACTAGCGTCCGGTGCCGGCGGAACAAGACCCGTTGCCGCAAACTAAGGCCCGATGGCGTAGATTTTACCGGAAGTATCCTCCCACTTGTCGTGATTCCTGCCGACCCTTCGCCGCGGTAGTTGGTCGCGGGCGCCGGCCCACGATCGGCAGGGATCGCAGTCCGGGGGCGAGCTGTCGGTCAAAGCACCTTGCCGGGATTGAGGATTCCCTTGGGGTCGAGCGTGCGCTTGAGCGCTCGCATCAGGTCCAGGGCGACCCGATCCTTCACCTGGACGAGCCGCTCCCGCTTCGCGATCCCGATCCCGTGCTCGGCCGAGATCGAGCCCCCGTATTTTGCGACGATGGCGAACACCACGTCGTGCACCTGCTCCTCGCGCTGCATGAATTCCGCGGCATTGACGCCCACCGGCTGGGTCACATTGTAGTGGATATTGCCGTCCCCCACGTGCCCGAACGGAAGTGGCCGGGCGCCGGGAATGAGTTTGGTCACCGCTGCGTTCGCCTCCTCGATGAAGGCGGGGATTGCGGCGATCGGCACCGACACATCGTGCTTGATTGAGCCGCCTTCGTGCCGTTGCATCTCCCCGAACATGTCGCGGATGCGCCAGAACGCCTTTGCCTGCTCCAGATTGTCCGCGATCGTGGCGTCAAGCACGAGCCCGCGTTCGTGTCCCTCCGCCAGGATTTCTTCGAGCACCGCGCGCAGGCCGCCGCGCGCCTGCGAGGACAGTTCGATGATCACGCTATAAGGATGCTGTTCGCGCAGCGGATAGCGCACACCTGCGCCGTGTCGCAACACCACCTCGACTCCCATGCGCGCCATGAGTTCGAAGCTGGTCACTCCGCCTGCCGTTCGCTCGATCGCCAGGTTCAGCAATTCGACCGCCGCCGCGGGCGACGGCACTCCGAGCCACGCCGTCTCCACCGAACGCGGCCGCGGAACCAGTCGCAGCACCGCAGCCGTGATGATCCCGAGCGTGCCCTCCGCGCCGATGAACAGGTTCTTCAAATCATAACCGGTATTGTCCTTCTTCAGCTTGTTCAGGTTGTTGAGCACGCGGCCATCCGCCAGCACCACTTCGATTCCGAGCACGTGCGAGCGCGCAATCCCGTAGGCCACCGCCTGCGTGCCACCGGCGTTGGTGGAAAGATTGCCGCCGATCGTGCAGGTTCCCTCCGACGGCAGCAATTGCGGATAGAGTCGGTCTACAGCTTCGGCCGCCTCTCGGGCGCGCAGCAACGTCACGCCCGCTTCGCAGGTGATGGTGTTGGACACCGGATCCACTTCGCGGATGCGGTCGAGCCGGTTGAGCGAAAGCAGTATTTCGCCGTGATAGGGGAGTTGCCCGCCGACCAGGCCGGTATTCCCGCCCTGCGGCACGATGGCAGTGCCGGTCTCATTGGCGAGTTTCAGGATTTCCGACACTTCGGCGACCGTGCCGGGCCGCAAGACCACTGGCGTGCGCCCGCGCCAGCGGTGCCGCATTTCCACGAGATAAGGCTCCTGCGCCTGCGGGTCGGTGACGGCGTATTTCTCTCCGACGATCTTTACGAATTGGGCCAACAGCGCAGCGCTGATGCTTCCTTCCTTTTTTTCGGGGAGGGTCGGGGAGGGGGGCAGCGCGGTCGTTCTCGCCATGGTCAGGCCGTATTTAATCCCTTGGCGCGGCGGCGCGCGCAAGCCGGTCGTTGATTGCTTCGCCAAGCCCGTCATGCGGGATCGGCATGACGGCGATCCTTTTTGCGCCGGCGGCGTCGAGCGCGCGCAGATGCGCAAACAGGTTTGCCGCCGCTTCGACCAGGTCCCCTCGCTCCGACAAGTTGAGCACCCGCCCCGCGTGCGCCACCCCTGGAGGCAAGACTGCTCCAAAGGCGAGCAGGGACTCACCCTCCTGCACACTGGTAGCGTTCAGCCGCAGGCGCGCCTTCGGCGCATAGTGTGAGGCCAGCATGCCCGGCGCGGAAGGCGCTTCGCCCTCGTGCTGCGGCGCATCGGCCAACGGCCGATCCAGGACGCGTTCGATGTCCGCTCGTGCAACACCCCCGGGCCGCAGCAGCAGGACTCGGCCATTGGCGCAGCCGACGATCGTTGACTCCACCCCTACCGGCGTCGGTCCTCCGTCAATGACGAGATCGATACGGCCGCGCAAATCGGAGAGCACATGGGCCGCGGTGGTCGGCGAAACATGTCCGGAGCGATTGGCCGACGGCGCTACAACCGGCTTGCCCAACCGACGCAGGATTTCGCGCGCCACCGGGTGAGCTGGCACACGCACCGCGATGCTGTCGAGACCCGCGGTGGCCAGTTCCGCCACTGGGCAATCGGCGCGCTTGCGCAGAACCAGAGTCAGCGGCCCCGGCCAGAAGGCGTCCGCGAGCTTCTCCGCCGTCCCTTCGAATGCGCCAAGCTGACGCGCCGAACGGATGTCGGCGACATGCGCGATGAGCGGGTTGAACGCAGGCCGCGCTTTCGCCACATAGAGCCGCGCGATTGCCGTGCCATTGGTGGCGTCGGCCCCGAGCCCGTAGACGGTTTCGGTCGGGAATGCCACCAGACCGCCGGCCGCCAGCACGCGGACCGCCTCCGTGATCGCGTTGTCGTCTGCGGCCAAGATCCGTGTCGTCAATTCGGCAGTCATGCTCTTCGCTTCGGCCGGATTATCCTGTCCTGCCGCGCCCTTGGCTAACGCAGGCGCGCTTGCGACGCCAGGGCCCCATCGCTATAAGAGCGGCATCAGGCGGAGTGTAGCGCAGTCTGGTAGCGCACCACGTTCGGGACGTGGGGGTCGCAGGTTCAAATCCTGCCACTCCGACCACCCTCCCGTTTCCTTTTTCCGACCTGGAGAACCCAGTCGCGTCTATCGCGTTTGGTGCGCCTGCTCCGTGCGCGCATGGAGCGCGCGCAGAGCCTCCAGCTCATGGGCGGTCGGCGGCGGCGTCTCGGCAACGCGTGCGGCATAGCGTAGCGGCCAGCCGGCATTCTCCTGCAGCCTCTCGCGTGTGACGCCTGGATGCATCGAGACGACGGTCATCTCCTTGGTGTCGGGATCCGGTTCGAAGACAGCAAGATCGGTGACAAGCCTTGTAGGACCCTTGCTGTTGACACCCAGCCGAGCGCGATGATCTCCGCCTTCGCCGTGGCCCAACGAGGTGACGAAATCCAGCCTCGATACGAAGCTGCGCTTGCTCTGCGCCATGATGATGAAAATCTCGCCGCAGGAAACGGCGATCTCCGGCGCGCCGCCGCCGCCCGGCAGCCGCACCTTGGGCTTGTCATAAGGCCCGATCACCGTGGTGTTGAGATTGGCAAAGCGGTCGATCTGCGCCCCGCCGAGAAACCCGACCGTGATGCGCCCACCCTGCAGCCAATAGCGAAACATCTCCGGCACCGAGACGGTGGTGAGCGCGGTCTCGCACAACTCGCCGTCGCCGATGGATAGCGGCAGCACCGAGGGCTTCGTGCCGAGCGTGCCGGATTCATAAATCAGCACGATGTCGGGCGCATGGGTCAGCCGCGCGAGATTCGCCGCCGCCGACGGCATCCCAATTCCGACGAAGCAAACGTCTTCGTTCCGCAGCGCGCGGGCCGCGGCGATGGTCATCATTTCTGTGGGGGTGTAATTCATGGTCATTCCGCCGCCGGGCGCGCTTGCCGCGCATGCGCGGCGAACACCTCCGGCCCGCGCTCCAGCACATTTGCCTTCATCCAGGCGAGGAAAGTCTCGCGCTCGCGCGCGACCGCGTCCCAAGCCTTGTAGTAGGCGTTGTCGCGCCGGTAATAGCCCAAGGCGTAAGAGGGGTATGCGCCGCCGGGCACATGCGCGATCGCCCCCACCGTCCAGGCCGGCAGTATGGTCGCATTCGGGCTGCGCGAGCCGAAATCGTCGACAATCTCCTCGACTGTCACGAGCGAACGCTTGGCCGCGAGCACCGCCTCCTTTTGCACGCCCAGTATGCCTTCGAGCAGCACGTTTCCCGCACGGTCGGCTTTTTGCGCATGCACGATCGCCGCATCCGGACGGATTGCGGGAACCGCGGCCAGCCTCTCCCCGGTGAACGGGCACGTGATCTGTCTGATATTCGGGTTGACCTTGGGCAGATCGACGCCGATGTAGCCGCGGAAGATCGCGCAAGGCAGCCCCGCCGCGCCGGCCTCATAGGCGTTCGCCATGGCCGCGTGCGAGTGCTCTTCGATGGCAAGCGGCGCTGGCCAGCCGTTTTCCGTTGCGTCGCGCACGCGGTGCAGCGAGCCAACGCCGGGGTTGCCGGCCCAGGAGAATATCAGCTTTTCTGCGCAACCCATGCCGACGAGCTGATCGTACAGCAAATCCGGGGTCATCCGGACAAGAGTCAATCGCTTGCGACGCTGACGAATGACCTCGTGTCCGGCCGCGAAAGGGATGAGGTGCGTAAAGCCCTCCATCGCGACCGTGTCGCCGTCACGCACGGTCGATTCCACGGCTTCCGCAAGGGACAAGAAACGCGACATCGCGAACGATAGCTGCTCTCAGGCAGTGCGCGACGTATTTACGAGACCTCGCTATCGGGGTCAAATGCTGGCATCGCATGCAGGAGAAACGTCACCATTGGTGAGCACTCATGTGCTGTCGGATTCCCCGGATTCAAACTTGCATGCGCGCGCCGGCAACTGATCAAAGCAGCGAGGCGCAACTCTGGACGCGCGCGGCGCTGGTGGCGGCCACCTTACGTCAAACCCGAGCGACCGGGCGTTTCAGGATGCTCAAGGAGCACGCCGAGCTTTTGCACGGGCCTGTCGAGTATGTGGTCCCGACCCGGACGAGAGTGTTTGCGCGGCCGCCCCGCAGCCCGCGACGGGCTTCTGCGATGGCTTTTGCCGGAACGGCAATCTCGGCATTGTTTGTTGGACGAGGTCGGCGTCGGGGGCGGACCGCTTAGGACGACATGGCGTGCACGGACTGGCAGCTCCCCGAACAGACTGGCGCCGCCCCTGAAAAATCAACACGTTCGGGCGCCGCCTTGAGGCCGCTCGCTCCGACCCAGTTTTCGCTTGGCTTAAGTTTGGCATCGGGCCGCAGGCCGAAGCCGCCGACGACCCTTGTGCAAGGTCGGCCGGACCGCGTACCCTGAAGCCAAGTTCGGTACTTATTGTCCGGCGTGCCCAAAAGAGGGCCGGCAGGAACGATCCTCCGGTGTCAGGGAGAAACTCCATGAAGCATCGAATCAAGACCCTTGGACTTAGCGTAGGCCTCGCGTGCGCGTTTGCGGTTTCGGCGACGGCCACGGAGATCAGAATCATGACCGGGCCGCAGGGCGGGTCATGGATACCGATCGGCGGTCAGCTCAAGGACCTTTGGGAGAAGGCGATCCCGGGAATGAAGGTGCAGGTGTTCCCCGGTGCCGGCATTGCCAACGTGCGCGGCATCGAGGAAGGCAAGGCCGAGGTTGGGCTCGCCAACTCGATCTCCACCGCCGACGCTATGACCGGGCGTCCGCCGTTCGGCAAGCCGCACGTCAACGTGTGCAACATCGCCTCGCTCTATCCGCAGTATTTCCAGTTCGTGGTGCTTGCGGATGCCGGGATCAACAAGATTGCCGATCTCAAAGGCAAGAGCATCACCACGCAGCAGCGCGGCAACACCGGCGAGCTCATCACGCGGCATTTTCTTGAGGCGCACGGCCTCACCTATAACGACGTGAAGGTGAGTTTTGTCGGCTATTCCGACTCGGTGAACCAAATGAAGGACGGCCATGCGGTCGCATTCGGCCTCAACACGCAGGCGCCGGCGGGCGCTGTAATGGATATTGCAGCGGCGCGTCCGATCAAGTTCTTCGAGCAGACGGACGTCTACGACAAGATGCTGAAACTCAATCCGAGCTATAAGCTCATTACTCTGCCGAAGGGCACCTATCCGAAGCAGGATCAAGACCTCAAGGTGATCGGATTCTTCACCCACGTCGTGGCGTCATGCAAGCTGCCGGAGGATCAGGTCTACACCATGACGAAGACCATCGCCGCCAACACCAAGACGCTTGCCACGGTGGCGCGCGACATCGCGAAACTGACTCCGGCTATGATGGCCCAGGATATCGACGTGAAGTTCCATCCCGGCGCGGCAAAGTTCTACAAGGAGGCCGGCATCGCGGTGAAGACAGAGGCGGCAAGGACCAACTGACCGCACTGCGCGCCGGCGGAGGCGGCCCTTCCGCCGGCGCATCATTGCGTCCCCGTCGTCTGCGCCAAGGCCATGAAGCTCGCAATCGGCCACGCCGGCGTTGTC
>FWPU01004761.1_pt1 | contig 30933 bp, 24 predicted proteins | sample 2228361 | NCBI WGS metagenome assembly FWPU01 (sample SAMEA103939777, study PRJEB20133) | metagenome | reverse complement strand
TGGAGCTGGGCTTGGGGGTCTGTTAGCCAGTAAAAAAGTAGCGACCGACCCCAGATCTCGCTGCGGAACCTGCTTTTTCAACAAACTCCTAAGCCTGCTCAGTAGTGTTAGAAGACCGACCTGAAGAAGAAGGGATTGAGACGGGGTTGATTGTTGAATTCATACCGGCCCACGCGTTAGAAGACCGACCTGAAGAAGAAGGGATTGAGACTGAGAAGGGTTGGACTTGAACCCTTCTCAATGTTAGAAGACCGACCTGAAGAAGAAGGGATTGAGACCGCAAAGAAGTACGGGGCGGCTGAGCACCCGCCCCGCTGAAAGGAGTATGGAAATGGGTGGAATACTGTATTGGCTCGGGCTGCTAGCGCTCGTCGGGCTGGTTGTCCTCCTGCTGTATATGAACAGCTAGGGAGGTAATATGTTAGAAGACCGACCTGAAGAAGAACGAATTGAGACGCTTCCCGCCGGTTCTCGCTTGGCGAACTCATCGGTCAAAAGACCGACCTCCACAAGAACGGCTCGTAACGAGATTGCCTCAGTTTTTTATCGGCGCCACGCGGATCCCGAGCGCCCGCCAGATCACCACTGAAAACGTCGGGGCTCGAGATTCCGAAAGGCTTCCCCGGCTTCGTCCGCCCGGAGGGCGAATCGAGGGCGTGGCGTCAGCGTCCTCGTGCCGCAACGACACCGACGTCACACCCGCCTGAGTGGTCTTCGCATGCAGCTCGGGTTGGCCGCCAGGTGGTGCATAGCACTTTGCCGGACGGCCTCGGAGGTCTGAGACCAGGGAACCTCCTAGCCCCAACCTAACCAGGGCAGCATCGCAATCTGGCGGCCACGCGGCCCCGGTTCCCAGTTCCCACGGCCTGCGCGCGCGCCGCGCGCTGCGGGTTATGATTTCCCAGAGGCTTCCCATGATGATGCGAATCCTTCTGTTGCTGGCCGGCGGCCTCCTGTCGGCGCAGCCTCCGTATGACCTGTTGCTGAAAGGGGGCCACGTCATTGATCCCAAGAACCGCCTCAACGCGCCTCTGGATGTGGCCATCGCCGGAGGTAAGATTGCTCGGCTGGCGGCCGGAATTCCCGCCTCCGAAGCGCGTCGCGTGGCCGATGTCTCGGGACTTTACGTGGTTCCCGGTCTGATTGACATCCACGTCCACGTCTATGCCGGCACCGGCGTCAAAGGCGTGATCGCAGGCGATCAAAGCGTCTACCCTGACGGGTTCAGCTTCCGCACGGGCGTCACGACCATGGTGGATGCCGGCAGCGCCGGCTGGCGGAACTTCCCTGACTTCCGTCAGCGCGTCATCGAGCGCGCCCGCACTCGCGTGCTGGCTTTCCTGAACATCGCCGCCGGCGGCATGGGGCCGGAGGGCGAAGACGATCCCAGGTTACTGGACGCGGAGGCCGCCGCCAGGACGGCCGCCGCCCATCGTGATCGGATCGTGGGCTTCAAGACCGCGCACTACGCAGGTCCGGGCTGGCTCTCGATTGACCGTACGGTTCAGGCGGGCAAGCTGGCGGATCTCCCGGTCATGGTGGACTTCGGTTACCTGGACGCCGAGCGCAATCTGAAGACTCTACTTACCGAGAAGCTACGTCCGGGCGATATTTACACTCATTGTTACTCCGGTCACCGTGAGGAGTTACTCGAAAACGGAAAGCTGAATCCGGTCATGAAAGTTGGCCGTCAGCGCGGTGTGCTTTTTGACTTGGGTCACGGGGCGGGCAGCTTTTTCTGGTACGTGGCGGTTCCGGCCTTCCAGGAAAAGTTCTATCCGGACACCATCTCCACCGACCTGCACACCGGCAGCATGAATGCCGGCATGAAGGACCTGCCCAATGTCATGTCCAAGGTTCTCAATCTGGGCGTGCCGCTGGCGGACGTCGTGCGCATGGTGACCTGGGATGCGGCGCGCGCCATCCGCCGCCCGGAGTTGGGCCATCTGGACGTCGGCGCGGAAGCCGACGTGACAGTGCTCCGTCTGGACCGTGGCCGCTTCGGATTCCTGGACTCGGCCGGGGCGCGCATGATGGGAACTCAGTTATTGGTTGCCGAGTTGACGGTTCGGCGCGGGCGCGTGGAATGGGACCTGAACGGCCGCGCGGCCCAGGACTGGACAACCTTCCCTTATAAGAAGGGAACCTGGCGCAAGTAGGGCGGGCCGGAGGAAGGGCGAGATCAGCGCCCCAGGGGCGCGGAGCACATCGCACAGAACCGCCACCCAGCAGCGACGTTAGCCCCGCAGGAGGGACAAAGCGCGTGCCGGCGCGGCTTTCCTGCGCGAATCATCGCCAGCCCCAGAACGGCGACAAGGATGCCGACGCCGGCCGTCACGATCGGGGCCAGAAAGTAATTCAGCGTGTAGGCGGCGTCGAAGCGGATCTGCGAGGGATCCGAGGGATCGTACTTGATCCTGTGGCGCGTGCCGGGTGAGTACTTCGCCGCCTGGCGACAGGCCCAGGCGTAGCCGGAGCTGCTTTCGGAAACGCGGGACGACACGTACTGACGGCCCCCGACGGCGTAGAGAAACTCGACTTTGGGGCGGAAGACCAGCGTACCGTCGGTCGCATGGGAGCGCTGGACGCTGCTGGCGGTGACCAAGGCTTCTACTTGCGGCCAGGACGAGATGATGCGGCGCCGGTGGTGTGCCGTGACGGCCGCGAGCGTCAGGAGCAGCAGAGCGATCAGCACCCAGACTCTGCCGAAAGTCCGCAGACCGGTGGCGGGATTGGTTGGCGCCTCGCGTGCGGTTGCAGGCGCCGGCTTTTGGGGGCGGAGCACGACGGAGCAGAAGGGGCAGTAGGAGTGCTGCTCGCTGATCTGTCCGCCGCAAGCCGGGCAGCGCGGGCCAGCCGGCTCGGAAGCCGAGCGAACTGCCAGCACCGAGCCGACCGTCAGGAATAGCAGCCCCGCCGTTACGAAGACGATCGGGAGAAGGAAGTAACGCGCGGTGTAACTCACCCCCAAGCGAATGTCGTTCGGGTCCGCCGGGTTGTAGCGGATGCTGTGCCGCGTGCCGGGTGCGTACTTGTCGGCTTCCCGCTGCGCGAGCCGGGCACTGGAGGACGAGACGGAGGAGGAGATCGGCGTCAGGTAACTACGGCCGGCCACTTCGTAGCGCAGCTCGTATTCGGCCCGAAACATCCGCTTACCTTCCCTGAGGTAATCAACGACGCGGCCTCCGGCCCCCTCGGCTGCCGTCTCGGGCCAGGAGCGGAGAACTTCCATATGCTCGCGAGCCTTCCAAACACCCAGCGCCAGAGATACCAGGCCGAAAAACAACAACCCGATGCCCACTTTGCCCGGGGTCACACGCGCCTCCTCTGCTATGATGCGGCTATCCCGGATTTGACGCAACTGCCACAGGACCTTGCCCCGCGCGGCCAAGCTCCATCCGTTATATTCTGGTTGCCATGAATCGGAGAACCTTCCTTGGAGGCACGGCTGTCTCCGCTGCCCGCGTCCTGGGTGCTAACGACCGCCTGCGTGCAGGGGTGATCGGGGCCGGGGGACGCGGTCGCCTGCTGGCTGCGGAGTTCAAGGAAATTGGAGTCGAGGTCGCGGCGGTCTGCGACGTTTACCAGCCGAACCTGGAGGCGGGTCTGAAAGCGGCTTCCACGGGAGCCCGTCCCTACCGCGACTACCGCCGCTTGCTGGAAGACCGCACTCTCGACATCGTCATCGTCGCCACACCGGATCACTGGCATGCGCAAATGACCATTGACGCCGTCGAGGCGGGCAAAGACGTCTACGTGGAGAAGCCCATGGCCCATACCATCGAAGAAAGCTTCCGGATGGTGGAGGCCGTGCGGCGCACGCGTCGCGTGGTTCAGGTGGGCACCCAACGGCGTAGCTTCGATCTGTTCCTGGAGGCCAAGCAAATTATGGACTCGGGCCGGCTGGGCGAAGTGCGCCTGGTCAACTCGTGGTGGTACAACCACCAGGCTAGTTTACGCCGCGGAGAACTCAAGGGCGAACTGGACTGGGAGGCCTGGCTCGGTCCGGCGCCCAAACGAAACCTGGATCCGGTGCGCTTCTTCGGGTGGTATTACTTCTGGGATTACTCCGGCGGGCTGATGATCGGGCAGGGCGCACACATCATGGACGCCATTCATTGGTTTATGAATTCGACTTACCCGCTGGCGGTAACTTGCGCCGCCGGCCGTCCCAATGTGGAAGGCGCTGAGGTTCCGGAGACGACCTGCATGTGCGTCGAGTATCCGGAGAATTACCTGGCGGTTTTTGCTTGCGGTTACAAAGCCATGCGCTATCCGCTCACCAACGATCAGCTTGTGCAGTACAACGGCTCGAAGGCGCGATTCGATGTGGGCCGGGAGAGTTACGCGTTGTATTTGGAGGATCCCAGGACGCTAGATCCCAAACCTGTCGAAGCCAGGCGCCTGCCCGGTAGCTTCGGTTCGGCCACGCGCGCTCATATCCGGAATTTTCTGGAGGCCGTGCGGACGCGGCAGGACCCCAGCGCGCCGGTCGAAGCGGGGCACTACACGACAGTGGTGCTCTGTATGGCCATGGACGCGCTGCGGCAGGGGCGACGCCTGCGGTGGGATGCCGCGCAGCGCCGGGTGGTGGGTTGAGCCGGCAGGAAACCCGGGGTCGTCCTGCTGGGAGTACAATAGCGCTCGATGGCTGAAAAGAACTCCTTTGGCGCCGCCTCCACCCTGAACGTGGGCGGACGTCGGTATCGCCTCTATTCTCTCAGCGCTCTGGAGAAGGCCGGCTTCCCGGGCGTCAACCGTCTTCCTTACTCTCTGAAGATTCTGCTGGAGAATCTGCTACGGCATGAGGATGGCCGTTCGGTAACCGCCGCTCACATCGAGCAGCTTGCGCGTTGGAGCGGCCGCGCCGAGCCGGTCGAAATCAGTTTCATGCCGGCGCGCGTCTTGCTTCAGGATTTCACCGGCGTGCCCTGCGTCGTGGATTTCGCGGCCATGCGCGACGCCCTGAAAGCCATGGGCCGCGACCCGCGTCTGGCCAACCCGCTAATCCCGGCCGACCTGGTGATTGACCACTCCGTGCAGGTGGACTATTACGGTTCGCCTGACGCCTTCCGCCTGAACTCCCAATTGGAATACGAGCGCAACCGCGAACGTTATGCCTTCCTCAGATGGGGGCAGTCTGCCTTCAAGAACCTGCGCGTGGTGCCGCCGGATACGGGGATCATTCATCAGGTCAACTTGGAGTATCTGGCCTCGGTAGTCTTCACCGCCGAACGGGACGGCGAACTGTGCGCCTATCCCGACACTCTGGTGGGCACGGATTCGCACACCACGATGATCAACAGCCTGGGCGTGCTAGGCTGGGGCGTCGGCGGCATCGAAGCCGAGGCTTGCATGCTGGGCCAGCCCATCTCGATGCTGATTCCCGAAGTCGTGGGCTTCCGGCTGTACGGCTCTCTGGCCCCGGGCGCTACTCCCACGGACGTCGTGCTGACCGTCACCCAGATGCTGCGGAAGAAAGGCGTGGTGGGCAAGTTCGTCGAGTTTTACGGGCCGGGCCTGGACAACCTGGAAGCGGCGGATCGCGCAGTTATCTCCAACATGGCGCCCGAGTACGGCGCCACCATGGGTTTCTTCCCGGTGGACGCGGAGACGATCCGATACTTACGACTGACGGGCCGTCCTCCGGAGCTGATCGAGTTAGTGGAAGCGTACACGCGCGAGCAGGGTTTGTTCCGCACCGCGGACGCGCCGGAGCCGGTCTTCAGCGATACGCTGGAACTGGACCTGGGCGCCGTCGTTCCTTCGATGGCTGGGCCGCGCCGCCCGCAGGACCGCATCAACCTGCCGGATGTGAAGAAGAACTTTCTCGACGGGTTGGGAGCGCCGCCGCGCGAAACGGTCATCCAGCTTAACGGTGCGCAGACCAGGCTGCGCGAGGGCTCGGTCACCATCGCGGCGATCACAAGCTGCACGAACACTTCGAATCCCTCGGTGATGATCGGGGCGGGCCTGCTGGCTCAAAAAGCCGCGGCGCGCGGCCTGCGTACGAAGCCCTGGGTCAAGACCAGTCTCTCGCCGGGTTCCAAAGTGGTGATGGAGTATTTAAACGATGCGGGAGTGGCGCCCGCGCTGGAAGCTCTGGGCTTCCATCTGACCGGATACGGCTGCATGACGTGCATCGGCAACAGCGGCCCGCTGCCTGAACCGGTGGCGGAAGCGGTTCAGAAAGACAAGCTGGTGGTGGCCGCGGTGCTGAGCGGCAACCGGAATTTCGAGGGTCGCGTGCATCCGCTGGTGCGCGCCAATTATCTGGCTTCGCCGCCGCTGGTGGTGGCCTATGCGCTGGCCGGTCGCGTGGACGTGGACCTGACTTCGGAACCGCTAGGCGAAGATTCCGAGGGCCGGCCGGTGTATCTGAAAGACCTCTGGCCATCACCCGAGGAAATCCGCGAGGCCGTGGCTCGCTCGGTGCGCACGGAGGCCTTCCGCAAGCAGTACGCGGAGGTCTTCCGCGGCGATGAGCAGTGGGCGGCGATGAGTGTGCCCACCGGCGAACTCTACCAGTGGGACCCGAACTCCACGTACATCAAGCGCCCGCCGTATTTCGATGAACCGGTTACGGAATCGGAATGGCTGGCCGACATTCACGGCCTCCGGGCGTTGGCCGTGTTGGGCGATTCCATCACCACCGATCACATCTCGCCTGCCGGCTCGATTGCCCCGACCAGTCCCGCCGGCCAGTATCTGATCTCGCTGGGCGTCCAGCCGCGCGACTTCAACTCCTACGGCGCGCGTCGCGGCAACCACGAGGTCATGATCCGCGGCACGCTGGCCAACGTGCGCCTGAAGAATCTGCTCGTGCCGGGCGTCGAGGGCTGGTGGACCATTCATCTGCCGGACGGCGAGCGCATGACCATTTACGACGCGGCCATGCGTTACAAGCAAGAGGGCGTGCCGCTGTTGATCCTGGCGGGTAAAGAGTACGGCTCGGGCTCCTCGCGCGATTGGGCGGCCAAAGGCGTGCGCTTGCTGGGAGTCCGCGCCGTGATCGCCGAAAGTTTCGAACGCATTCATCGTTCGAATCTGGTGGGCATGGGCGTGTTGCCGCTGGAGTTCAAGGCCGGCGAGAATCGCGAGACGCTGGGATTGAGCGGCACGGAGAGCTTCTCGATCGAGGGCGTCCGGGAAGCTCTGGCGGGCGCGCGCAGCGCACGGGTCCGCGCGACAGCCGCTGACGGAAGCGAGAAAAGCTTCGAGGTGACGGTGCGCGTGGACACGCCTCAAGAAGCCGAATACTACCGGCACGGCGGCATCCTGCCGTACATGCTCGCGCAGCTCGCCAGGCAAGCCGCCGGAGCGGCCGCCGATCCGCCGGCCTGATACCCCGAGCGGCAGGATGCAGCAGGCGGCCGCAGAGCCGGATTCCGACCAGGTCCTGGCTGTTGACCTCGGCGGTACCAAGGTCGCGATGGCGGTGGTGGATGCCGCCGGCCGGATCCTTGCGCGACGTAAGGTTCCCGTCGAGAAGGCAAGTGTGACGGCTACGGCGGACCAAGTGCACGCCCTGGCGGAAGAGCTGCTGGCCGACAGGCGCGCGGCCGCAACGGGCGTCGCGGTCCCGGGGATTTACTCGCCGGCCGCCGGAACGGCGTGGGCGCCCAATTTGTGGGGCCGCCATGAAGTTCCTCTGGCCGAGCTTCTGGAGGCTCGCCTGCCGAAGCCCGTGGTCATTGACAGCGATCGCTCGGCCTACGTGCTGGGGGAGCAGTGGGTCGGAGCGGCTCGCGGCCTGCGCAACGTGGTCTTCCTGGCGCTGGGCACGGGCATCGGAGCGGGCATCATCGCGGAGGGCAGATTGTACCGCGGCGCTGCCGGCATTGCGGGCGCCGTGGGCTGGTTCGCATTGAGTCCGGCGTGGAAAGAGATCTACGGCCAGCTCGGCTGCTTCGAGGCTGAGGCTGCGGGTCCCGCGCTCGCGCGCCGGGTTGGTGCTGCAAGCGCGGAAGTGGTGGCTGCCCGCGCCCGCGCCGGCGATCCGGCGGCCCTCAGTGCGATCGAGGAGACCGCAGGCTGGATCGCCATGGGCGTGGCCAACATCGTCAGCCTGCTGAATCCCGAGATCGTGGTGCTGGGCGGCGGGCTGATGCAGGCCGGCGATCTGCTGCTCGAGACCGTGCGCCGGCGGTTTTTGGATTGGGCGCAGCCTCTGGCGGCGCGGCAGGTGCGACTGGAGACCACCGCGCTGGGCGAGGACGCCGGAATCCTGGGTGCGGCGCGGCTGGCGTTTCTGGAGATCCTGGGGGATTGCGATGTCGGCTGAAGTTTACTACCGCAAGATCCGAGACATTCTGGACGAGATCCATAAAACACAAACAGAGAAAATTGTTCAGGCCGCAGAGTGCATGGCGGCGGCCATCGCCGCCCGGCGCCGCGTCTGGTTGTTTGGCAGCGGCCACTCGGTGATCCCGGTGCTGGACATGTTCCCGCGCTACGGCGGCTTCGTGGGCCTCTACCCGCTGTGCGATCCCCGGCTGATGTGGTTCAACGTCATCGGACCGGGAGGCGCTCGAGAGCTGCTCTGGCTGGAGCGGCAGGAGGGATACGTCGAGGTGTTCCTGCGCAGCTACCCCTTGCGCCAGGGCGACGTGATGGTCGTGTTCTCCCACGGCGGGCTCAACGCCGCCCCGCTGGATGCTGCTCTTGAGGCCCGTAAACGCGGACTTACGGTGATCAGCGTCTCGTCGCACGCCAACCTTGCGGTTGCGGCGCGCGCGCACTCGAGCGGCAAGGCGCTGGCCGAGGCAGCCGACATCGCCATAGACAACTGCGTCCCGCCGGAAGATGCGCTGGTGGACGTAGGCGCGCGGCAAAAGGTCGCTGCGGGATCCACGGTGGCTGCGGTCTTCATCGCCATGTCGCTGGTGGCGGAGACCGCAGCGCGACTGGCGGCGCGCGGAGTTCACCCGCCCACCTTTGTTTCCCCCAACGTGCCCGGCATCGAGCCGGACCATAATCAGCGGGTGTTCGAGGCTTTTACGGCAGAATACTTCCGGCGGGAGTGATCGGATGGCGATCCGCTGGTTGACGCGGATTGCGTGGGCCGGAATGTTTGTCTTCGGCTTGGCCATGGCGCTGCTGGGCGCCATCCTCCCGCTCGTGATCGCGCGGCTGAATCTGGATCTGGCTCGGGCGGGCGGTTTGTTTACCGCCATGAGCGCGGCGATGCTGGCGGCCATGCCGGCGTTGGGCCCGCTGATGGACCGCTACGGGCACCGCCCCGTTCTGCTGGTGGGATCGGTGCTCACAGCGTTGGCCCTACTCCTGGTGGCGGGAAGCACGAGCCTGGCGCTGTTGGCTCTGGCGCTGATCCTGCTCGGCGCGGGCGGCGGGGCCTTGAACGGGGCCACGAATACGCTGGTCGCTGACCTGCACCCGAATCCCCAAGCCAAGAACGCGGCTCTCAATCTGCTGGGTGTGTTCTTCGGTGTGGGCGCGCTTTCGATCCCGCTGGCCATCGGCCGTTTGATCGAAGCGCTGGGCTTGGCGATCATCCTGACGTTGGCCGCGTTGGTCGCTGTAACGCCGGGCCTGGGCGCGTTGCTGTTGAGATTCCCTCCGCCCAAGCAGCGGGAGCGGTCCGGGATCAACCAGATGCTTCGTCTGGCGCGCAAGCCTCTGGTCTTGATCTTCGGCCTCTTGCTGTTTTTCCAATCCGGAAGCGAATTCATCGTCAGCGGGTACACAACCACGTATTTGACGCGCGAGGCGGGGCTCAGCTTTGGCGCCGCCTCTTATGTGCTCGCAGCATACTGGTGCGCCGTGACGTTGATGCGTTGCCTGCTGAGTCGCCTGCTGATGAGAGTTCCCGGACCCGTCGTGGTGCGTCTGAGCGCGCTGGCCACTGCCGCCTGCGTCCTGTTGCTGGCGCTGGCGCGTGATCGCACCCTGGCGGTGGGGGCCGTCATTGCGGTGGGCGCATCGCTGGCGGGAGTGTACCCCACCGTGTTGGGACAGGCGGGCGCGCACTTCGCAGCTCGTTCCGGAACGGTATTCGGCGTATTGTTCGCCATGGCGCTGGTGGGCGGGATGACTCTGCCCTTGCTGGTCGGGTGGCTCGCTGAGACGTTCGGCATGCGGACCGCCTTGCTGGCGCCTTGCGTCAACTCACTCGGAGTCTTTCTGCTTCAGTCGGTGATTGAACGCCGTGCGGCGCGCGTTCACGAGGATGGCTGATAGTTGCGGTAAGCCTCGTCCAGAATCTCGACGACGTGCAGCACGCGCTGACCTCGTCCGTAGACTTTGGCTCCGTAGCGAAGTTGCAGCAGGCAGCCGGGATTCGCGGTGGCGATGATGTCGGCGCCGATAGCGTTGATGCGTTCGAACTTACTGCGCAGGATGGCGTCCGCCATCTCGGCCTGCATCACGTTGTAAATGCCCGCGCTGCCGCAGCAGAGATCGGCGAAGGGCAATTCGCGGAACTCCAGCTCGGGCACCGCCGCCAGCAGCGCGCGCGGCGCCGTCCGGATCTTCTGCCCGTGCGCCAGATGGCAGGAGTCCTGATAGGTCGCGCTCACCCGCACCGGCCCCAGCCGCGGATCCAGTTCGATCGAGGCCAGGAACTCCGTCACATCGCGGACTTTTTCGACGAAGCGCGCGGCGCGCTCGTGGTATTCGGCGTCGTGCTCCAGAAGTTCCCGATACTCCTTCATGGTCGAGCCGCAACCGGCGGCGTTCGTGATAACGGCGTCGTATTGCTCGGCCTGGAAGGCGTCAATGTTGCGGCGAGCCAGTTGGCGCGCCTTTTCCAGTCGTCCGATGTGCGCGTGCAGCGCGCCGCAGCAGGTTTGTCTCTCCGGCACGCTGACCTCGCAGCCGTTTTTTTGAAGGACGCGCACGGTAGCTTCATTCAGACGCGCAAACGAGACCGAAGCCACGCAACCTGCGAGCAAAGCGACGCGGTAGCGCCGCTTTCCCTCAGCCGGGAACACCCGGCCGATGTGGCGGAAGAAGAAGGGCCGCTCGGCGGAAGGCGCCAGGCGGGCCAGACGCCCCAGCGCGCCAAGTCGTTCGAGCACACCGGAGGATTCCACGGCGCGCCGCAAGCCTGTGGACTCGTAAAGCCACAGCAGACTCGCCGCCGCGCGTAGCAAGCTCGGTTTGACAACCAGGTAATCCACCGCCAGCGTGCGAGCCAGACGGGCCGGCCACGGCCGCGGCATCTTCTGTTCGATCTCCGCCCGCGCCGCCTCGATCAGGCGGCCATAGGGCACGCCTGAGGGGCACGCGGTCTCGCAGGCGCGGCATGCCAGGCACAGATCCAGATGCTGGATGTAGGAAGCTGTGATCGGCATGGCGCCCTCGGCCACACGCACCATCTGATAGATGCGGCCGCGTGGGGAATCCATCTCCAGGCCCAGCTCGCGGTAGGTAGGACACGCGTTCAGGCACAGGCCGCAATGCACGCAGCGATCCAGGTCGAACAATCGCGGTCCCGTGATGCGGGCGGTCTCACAAACGGCCATAGAGTCTGCCTCGGTTCAGCAAACCGCGCGGATCGAACATGGCTTTCACGCGCTTCATCACTTCGAAATCCTCGCCGGGCGCCGGCCACAAGGGCAGGTCCTGCTTGCGGTCGGGCGGAGCGAACTCGATGACCGCCTTCCAACCGTGCTCAGTGGCTTTCTTGATCCACGCCGCCGCGGCCTCGCAATCGGCGAAGTGCCCCCAGAGCACGCCGGAGCCGGCGCGCGCCACCGCCGGGACCCCCAGGGTTTCAAGCGCCGGCCTGATGCCGGTCAACGTGGAGCTGAGCCGCACTACGGCGCCCTCGGGGAATTCGGCCAGAAACTGGCTGGCGAATTCTCGGATGGCGGCCCAGAGGTCGCTGGCAGGGCCCGGCTCGAGCGCCTGCCAACCATGGAGCTCGCGCGCGTAGCGGTCGAGTACCGCGGGACTGCCGCCCGCTTCAACTGCCAGCAGAAACCCTTCCTGACCCACCCGCGCGGCAGCGGCCGGGTTCAGCAGGTCTATGGCGGCCGGTTGCAGGACACTGCGGAGCACGGCGTCGCGCGCACGGATCGCCGAGTCCAGGTCGTCGAACGACCGCACGAAGGTACGCCAAACCGGCGGGATGGGCGCGAGTCGGAAATTCGCGGAGACAATCGCCGCCAGCGTCCCGAACGATCCCACCATCAAACGCCCCACATCCAGGCCCGCCACGTTCTTCACCACCATGCCCCCGGACTGAACGAGCTTGCCCTCCAGAGTGGCGAACTTGAGGCCGATGAGCATGTCGCGCGCCGTGCCGTACAGACGCCTGCGCGGGCCGCTGACGTTCGCCGCCAGCACGCCGCCGATGGTGGCGCGCTCGGGACAAAAGGGGTCGAGCGGGGCCATCTGACCGTGCTCGGCTAAGACGCGGCTGAACTCGGCGAACGTCATGCCGGCTTCCACGCTGATGGTTAGATCGCGCGGGTCGTATTGAAGCACGCGATTCAGCCGGCGCGTGGAGATCGTCACCGCAGAGGCGGCCGCTGGCCCGCCCATGGCCTGTTTGGTGAAGTTGCCGCCCAGGGCGATGGTGCGTCCCGCTTCAGAGGCTTCGCGCAGCGCTTCTGCCAGTTCTTGGGGGCTTTCAGGTTCTACGACGCTCATGGGCGGAAAAAACCACTTTGACGGGTTGTGTGTCCGACTGTCAAATTTCGGGCGCAGCAACTGCGGGGGCGCGCACCGGTGTCCGATGCAGCGCAGCCTCACCTCAGCCGCTTTCGGTCAGCTCACGCCGTCGCAGGCCAACGACCCACAGTTCGTGCAGCGCGCCCTGCGCCTGGCGCTCTGACCGATCGGCGCTCGAGCCCGGTACTCTCGCCCTCGTCGCGCCCGCGCTGAACTAAACTAACTCTGCGGCTCATGCGCTACCGTGACCGAACCGAAGCCGGCAGGCGGCTGGCCGAAAGACTGGCTCACTACAGAGGGAGTTCCGATCTCCTGGTGCTGGGACTGCCGCGCGGTGGCGTGGTGGTGGCTTACGAAGTCGCCCGCGCGCTGAACGCCCCGCTGGATGTTTTCGTGGTCCGCAAGCTGGGTGTCCCGGGCCAGGAGGAGTTGGCCATGGGCGCCATCGCCAGTGGGGGCCTGCGCGTGTTGAATCCCACGGTGGTGAATCTGTGGGGCATTCCCGAAAGCGTCATCGAGGAGGTCGCGGAGCAGGAAAGGCTGGAGCTCGAGCGCAGGGAGCGCGTCTTTCGCGGCTCGCGCCCGGCGCCTGAGATCTCCGGGCGAACGATCCTCGTTGTGGATGACGGCATCGCCACCGGCTCGACGATGCGCGCGGCCGTGGCTGCGCTCCGCACGCGACGTCCCGCGCGCATCGTGGCAGCCGCGCCGGTCGCTGCGCCCCAGGCTGTCGAGATGCTCGCGCAGGATGCCGACGAAGTGGTTTGCGATTTCACCCCCGAGCCGTTTTACTCGGTCGGCCTCTGGTATGACGATTTCCCGCAGAACAGCGACGAGGAAATCCGCGCCTTGCTGGAGTCGGCAATCGAAGAGCAGCGCGGGCCGGAAGGTCCCCATCAGGCGTAAGCCCGCAGGCTGATGCTTCCGGCGGCATCTTCCTGGCGGCAGCGAGCGGCTCGCCGAGGCGGTTTGATCGGGCCGTTGCTATTGGGGTCCGGTCTTAGATGCCAGGGTCTCCATGCGCCGGCGCACGCTCTCCAGCGCCTTCTCCAGGAAGGAAGCCTGCTTCCTGAGCGCTTCCAGCTCTGCTTCGGGCGTCGGCGTGGCGTAGGGAGACCACGTTTCCCCGAACGGGTGACCGAGGAACATGCGCTGCCAGCCCGTCATCCCCGTAGCGCGAAACCAGTTGCGCCATCCTCGGCCGCCTCCCCAACATCTCCAGCCGGATCCCGGATTCATGAAACCTGGGCCGGCGAAACCGGAGCAGAAACCGGCGCCTCTTCCTGTTCCCGGCCCCAAGCCGGCCGGGCCGGTTCGATTTCCAAATGGCATAACTCACCTCCTTGAAGGAACTAAGCCCGTGTCATGGCTGCGCCGCACTTCGGGCATTTCATCTGACGGCAGGGCTGTCCGGGCGTGTGCGGTGCGCGTTCTCCGCAATTCGGGCACACGCACTCGGCGGCAGGCCCTCCCGCCCGAGGACCACCTTTTCCGGTGCAACCGCCTTTGCCGTGACGGCCTGCTCCACCACCTTGCCTGCAACCACCGCCCATTGTCTCTGCCATGGCGCACCTCCAGCGCCGGCGCCGCACCCATCGGCGGCGTCCGGGCATCCAGAACAATCCCTCGTCAAGCCCGCCTGCCAGCCATGCGGCCAGAACCTCCTCCACGGGCCCGCAGAGGAAGGCCACCACTTTGATTCCCGCACAGGCCAGGGCGGCGGCCAGCGGCGCTGAAACGGCGCCGCACAGCACGACGTCGGCGCCGGAGTCACTCAACTCACCGGCGCGGCCGAGGACGTCCGCGGCGACCAGGCCCCGCAACTCACGGCGCGTTGGAACACCGTCTTCGACGTCCACCAGCAGGATCTCCGCGGCGGTGTCCAGGACCGGTGAGATGCGGCCCTGCCAGTGCGGAATGGCGACCCTCATCCGCCGCCCCAAGGTGCAAGCCACGGGCCAAAGCAGAAGTCATAGGTCGGCCGGCCGATGCGAGGTGCGGCGCGGGCCAATTTGTTGCAAATTGCGAAGTCGTGGCAGTTAACGATTGCAGTTTGCATGCCCCGGAAGCTATTCTGATGGCAGGATGCTTCTGCCTGCCGGCCCCATCCTGGACTCCCTCAACGAAGCGGTCTTCACCGTGGACCGCGACTGGCGGATCACCAGCTTCAACCGCGCCGCTGAGAGCATCACCGGCGTACCCCGCACCGAGGCCCTGGGGCGCTTCTGCTGGGAGGTCTTTCGGGCTGACATCTGCGAACAGGCCTGCGCCCTGCGCAAGACGCTCACCACGGGCAAGCCCGTCTTTCAAGCGGCCGCGGCGATTATCAACTCCGCCGGAGAGCGTGTGCCGGTCCGCATTTCAACGGCGGTGCTCCGGCAAGGTCAGCAGATCATCGGCGGCGTTGAAACGCTGCAAGACCTGCGCCCCATCGAGCAGCTTCGCAAGGAGCTGGAAGCGCGCTACAGTTTCGAAGACATGGTGGCGCGCAGCCCTGTCATGCAGCGCTTGTTCGAAATCCTGCCGCAGATCGCGGCCAGCCCCAGCACCGTGCTGATCGAGGGTGAGAGCGGCACGGGAAAAGAGTTGTTTGCACGCGCCATCCACAATCTTTCGCCTCGTCGCAAGAAGCGCTTTGTGGCGGTCAACTGCGCCGCCTTGCCCGACACCCTGCTGGAATCCGAGCTGTTCGGTTTCAAGGCCGGCGCTTTCACGGACGCTCGCCGCGACAAGCCCGGCCGCTTCGCCCTGGCAGACGGCGGGACCATCTTCCTGGACGAAATCGGCGACATCTCACCCGCGGTGCAGGTGCGCCTGCTGCGCGTGCTCCAGGAACGGGCCATTGAACCGTTGGGATCCCTGGCCCCGGAGAAGGTGGACGTGCGCGTGATCGCCGCCACGAACAAGAACTTGAGCGAGTTGGTCCGCGAAGGCAGGTTCCGCGAAGACCTTTACTATCGAATCCGCGTGATCTACGTGAAGCTGCCGCCGCTCAGGGAACGCCGCACCGACATTCCCTTGCTGGTCGAGCATATCATCGCTAAGCTCAACCGATTGCAGGGCAGGGAAATCGCGGGCGTTTCGCGAGAAGTGATGGCGCGACTGATGGAGTACGATTACCCGGGCAACATCCGTGAGCTGGAGAACATCCTGGAACAGGCTTTCGTATTATGCCGCGGCGGGAGGATCGAGCTGGAGCATTTGCCCGCCGAGCTGCGACCCGCGCGCCCAACGGGCCAAGCAGGGGGCGCACTGAGCCTTCGGGAGATGGAGAAGCGCATGATCCTGGCGGCGCTGGAGCGGCATCACGGCAGTCGCACGCGGGCGGCCCGCGAATTGGGCGTTCATCCCGCCACCCTGTATCGCAAGCTCAGGGCTTACGGGATCACCTCCTCCAAGCGTCATGGCGTGCCGCACTCGATTCGCGGATAAGCCCGCTTCCCGGGCCATCCTCGTCGGCTTGCTATACTGAAAGGCTGTTCCGCCAAACGAGCTCTCCGCTTCGGATCTGAGGAACATCCGGTGTCTGAGTGGAACGAATACCTCATCACCCGCGCCATCGCGGATCACTACCATCAGAAATTGTCTCGCGCGCTCTCGAGCGACGTCATCGTCGTGGGCGCCGGGCCGGCAGGCCTGACCGCCGCCTGGCGGTTGGCTGAGCGTGGCAAGGTCGTGACGATTGTCGAAAAGCGGCTCGCGCCGGGCGGCGGCGTCTGGGGCGGCGGCATGGGCATGAACGAGATTGCGGTGCAGCCGGAAGCGTTGCCGGTCCTGGAGGCGGCAGGGGTGCGGCACGATCGCCGCGCGGGCGAGCTGGCCGTGGTTGACGCCGCCGAGCTGGCCTGCGCTTTGTGTCTTCAAGCGTTGCGTGCGGGTGCGATTCTGCTGAATCTCACCGTGTTCGAAGACATTTGCGTGCGCGGACGACGCGTAACAGGAGCAGCGGTGAATCGCACGACGCTGTTCGGGGAGCTTCCTGTGGATCCCATCGTTCTCACGGCCCCGGTGGTGATTGACGCCTCCGGTCACGACGCCGTGGTGGTGGATCGCCTGCGTGCGCGCAACCTGCTGCCCGATTCGCTGAATTTGCCCGGCCGCGAAGGCCCTATGGATGCGCCGGCCGGAGAGTCCTTCGTGGTCCAGCGCGTGGCTGAGGTCTTCCCGGGCTTGTGGGTGGCGGGAATGGCGGTCACCGCCACCTTCGGCGGTCCGCGCATGGGACCGATCTTCGGCGGCATGCTGCTTTCCGGCTGCCGCGTGGCGGATCTGATTCTGAGCGCCTGAAGCGCGAGCGCGCCTTAAAGATCCACGGCCACCACCTCGTGCACGCCGATCGAGGGCACCGTCAGCGTCAGCCACTGGCCGGATTGCCGATAAGGCGGGCGCCGGCCGCTGACCAGCAATTGCACGCCGCGCGCTCTGCGGCCGGCAGGGATGCGAAGACGCACCTGCTGCGGCCCCACGGGAATCACCTCGCGATACGGCCCTTTCATCATCATGGGATTGGTGAGATTCACCAGGTGCAGCGTCACAGAGTCCTTCTGCCGCCACAGGGCGATGTCCAGCACTCCCGGTCCCCGAACCTCGACGGGGCGCTCTTCCTCAGCCGCCCAATCCACGGCATTCGCCAGCAACCGGCCGTGGTCGGCGCACATCACTTCCCAGAAGACGCGATCAATGTCCCAGGGGAAATAGACCACACGTCCGGCGCCGATCTGGCGTAGATAGACCTCGGGGATGTCGGTTTTCTCGACGCGCGGGTAGACCTCCTCCATGGGTAAGTCGGGGTAGGAGGGGATCAACGTGACCGGCGGATCGGGGAAGGACTCGCGCGGCCGGACGTGCAGCCGCCAAACGCCGTGGATGATGCGCGGCGCTTCCTCCAGTCCGCGAAGAATCCGGTGACGGGTCGCATGTTCTAGACGCAGGTATGCGTTGCGCATCGGTCCTTCCAGCTTTCCGGCAAAAGAGACGCCGAATAAGTCCCCCAATCCGAAGTCCGGGCGTGGCGCGCCCCACTCGTCGTACAGCGAAGTTTCGTGCGTGGCTACAAGGCTGCCCCCGCGCCGCACGTACTCGCGAAGCTGCTCGCACTGCCGGTCCGAAAGTGCGGCGATGTTGGGTAGGATGAGCACGCGGAATCCCGCCAGACGCTCGGGATCCAGCAGCCTATCGTGCACCATCTCGAAGGGAATGCGGGCTTCCACCAGCGCGTGGTACATGCCCAGGATGTGCTGTTCGACCTTCTCTTGCGCCCGCGGGCCGCCGTAGAACGCTGCGGTCTGCTGCGAGTAGACCATCGCTACGCGCGCCAGAGGTTCTTCGTTGCGCAGATAGCGCTCCACGCGCCAGTGCCAGTCGTAAATCTCCTCGACTACTTTGAGCCAGCGAGGGTCGTGGAGGACGCCGCAGAACTTGGTGAACCAGGGACGCAGCCCATGGGCGATTCCGTCGGCTACCCAGATGCGGATTTCGTCCGGCGTCTGGACGGAATCTTTCCACCGATGTGGCTCTTCCAGGCCCACGCTGAAGATGCCCACGATGGCTTTGCGCCCCATCGTGGCACGATATTCCTTGCCGTTCTTTCCATTGGCCCAGGGCGGCATGAGTCCCCGTCGAGCCTGGCGGTCGGCCATCAGCGTAGGCGCCAGCTCTCCGATGGTCTTCATGTCGAGATCGCTCAGGGCCCCGCCGCCCGTGTTGGCGATGTAACAGGCCTGCGGATGGATGCGGCGGATTTCACGGTCCCAAAGCCGCCACAGCTCGAACAGGCGTTGCTGGCGCCAGAGAATGTAATTGCGGCGCGCCGGATCCTGCGGATCGTTGGTCCGCGGAAGCTCCAGTCCGCAGAACGCGCGAAAGTTGCGTCGGCAGTGTTCGCAGTAACACATGCCCGAGCCCGCCCAGCGGTTGGCGAAGATCCCATCGGGGCGATACAGCGTCATGATCTCGCGGATCACTTCGGTCATGAACTCGAAGTTGTATGGACCCAGCGCGCAGGTGACCCAGCGCTCGGGCGTAGACCAGTGGCGGCGCGGCTGACCCTGGGCGTCCACCGCCACCCAATCCGGATGCGCTTCGTAGGCTTCCTGCCGGCAGGAGTGCGGATCCACGCGCGCCACCACCACCATGCCGAGCTTGCGGCAGCCGGTCAGCAGGTAGCCGAAAGGATCGCTGTCTTTCATCCAGGCGCTGCGGTGATGCAGCGGGATCCTGGTCGGGTAGTAGGCCACGCATCCGCCCGCGCTCAGGCATGCGGCGTCGGCATGGACGCGTCGAAAGTAATCCAGCCAGAAGTCCGGGTCGAAGCGCCCGGGATCGTTTTCGGCCAGCGTCAACTGCGCCCAGCGCATCGGCCGATCGAACCACGGCTTGGTGGCGAGCTGAAACACGCTTGCGGCCGGGCCGGCAACAAATTCGCGTCGGCTGAGTTCCATGGCTCCTCCTGGAGAGCAAGGGTGCGTTCTGCGATAAGCTAGCAGCGGAGGATCGGCAAATGCAACCGGATCGCAGGGAATTTATCGGGCTGGCTGCGGCCCCGATGCTGGCTTCGCGACGTGTGTGGGGCGCCAACGACCGGCCGGCTTACGGCGTTATCGGAACCGGCAATCGCGGCCGGTGGCTGAACCGTGCTTTCCAAAAGCTGGGAGCGCAGTGCGTGGCGCTGTGCGATCCCTATGAGCCGCATCTCGAGCTGGCTCGTAAGGAGTCCCCTCCGGACGTCAAGACCTACGTGGACTATCACGACTTACTGGCTCAGCCGGGCATGGATTTCGTCGTCGTGGCCACGCCGGATCACCACCACTGTCCGAACTTACTGGCCGCCCTGGCGGCCGGTAAAGACGTGTATCTGGAGAAGCCGCTTTCGATCTCGTTGGAGGAGAGCGCCAGGATGGTGGCGGCGGTGCGCAAGTCGCGGCAAATCGTGCAGGTCGGCATGCAACGCCGCTCGATGGAGTTCTGCATCCAGGTCAAGCGATTGGTGGATGAAGGCATCCTGGGCAAGGTGTCCATGGCCAAGGCCCTCTGGAACTGGCATTTTGCGAAGCCCATTGACAACTCGCCATTGCCCGGCAAGCTGGATTGGGACCGCTTCCTGGGCCCCGCGCGCAAGCGGCCCCTGGAGCCCCGGCGCTTCCGATGGTGGCGTGGTTTCTGGGATTACTCGGGCGGCAACATGACCGATCAGGGAACCCACTTGATGGACGTCATCCAGTGGATGACCGGCGCTGGCGCTCCGCGCGCGGCCATCTGCCACGGTTACATCGCCAAGATGATCGGCGCGGAAGTGCCGGACGTGTTCTGCGCCGCCTTCGAGTATCCGGATTTCATGGCCACCTGGACCCTGAATTACGCCAGCTCGTACGAGAATGACTGGTCCATTCAGATTCAGGGCGACCAGGCCACCATGGTGCTGGACCGCACCGGGGCGAGGATTTACAAGGACCCGGGCTTGCAGTCGGCGCCCTGGAATCTGACCGAGCCTCTCGAGTTGATTCGCCGCATCGAAGATCGCAGCACGGGTCTCGAGCACCAGCAGAATTTCCTGGATTCGATCCGCACGCGGCAGCAACCGAACTGCACGGTCGAGATGGCGGCTGCGGCCGTGGCGGGCCCGCACCTGGCCAACCTGGCTTTCAAGCGCGAGAAGAAGATGCGCCTGAGCCCGGACGGATCCAAAGCTTCGTAAGCTGCGCCGCGGACGGCCCGGCCTCGCAGGACCGAGCGTCGGGTGGTTCCGCATGCGGGTCCCAAGCCGCGGCCTCGGGTGCAGACCCGCCGCCGGATCAGCCCTGGCACGCCGGAGCCGGCTCCTCGACGGCGTGCTCGATACGCTCCGGGCGACGGTCGTCGCGGAAGGAGGCGGCGAAACGGCGCAGGATGCCGGTGCGCCCCGGCAAGCCGCGGCCGCAAGGGCGGCGCCCCCGTGGCCGGCGATGCCGCCGCCTCAAGGCAGGGCGCCGTTCGGCGCGCGCAGTGCTCGTCGGAAGGAAAAGCGGAGCGGGTAACTCTCTGCGCAGGGCGCGCTCGGTCGCTTTTCGGCTCCGAAACAATCGTCCACGCAAATGTTTGGGTCAGTACCGACGGACCCGCCTCAGGCCATTGGTAAGAAGTTCGGATGAGCATCACTGCGCGGGGCCCCTGTCGGATTGGCGGCGGGATCGGGGATCGTCTTGTTTGCGTCGGTCCAAACAGGGGTCGCGAGTGCTTCACGCTTCGGTACTGGCGCTGGGCCAACCGGCGCCGATGCATTGGAAGGCCGCCCAGTAGTAAGGCGAGGCGAAGGGGCGAGGGCCGCGCCGGCGTAGCTCGAAGCGGACCCTGACGGCGTCCACCGCCGCCATCCGAACGCCGGCGGCTAGTTCCTCCTGCTTGGCCGCGAGTAAACGATCGGCCTCCTCCTCGCTCAGGTCGCGCAGCCAGAGCTGAGCTTCGCGCAGCGCTGCCGCCTTGGCCATGCCGCGCTGATACAGGTTGGCGTGGAAGCGCTGGCTGAGCAGCGCGGTGGAGACGTCGTCCACCGTCCACAGGCCGGCCACCACGGTCTGCGCGCCTGCGGCCAGAAAGGCCGCCGGCAAGCCGTAGTACTCGTCCATCGCCAGGCCCTTCAGGCCCACCAGGGCGGTCTCGCAGGCGCTTAGCACTATCAACCAAGGGACGCGGAGATCGAGCGGCATCACTTCGGGTAAGCGGAGGCGGCCGTCGTGCAGTTTCAGGTGCGACTCCTCGGGTTTCCAGGGGTTGAACTCCCCGTGGCAGGCGAACAGCTTCTCCTCACCGTAACCGATTCCTGCCTTGACTGCTGCTAGGCTTGCCCGGCTTCCTTCGTACACTTGCCGATCGAGAAACATCTTGGCCGCTTCTTCGACTTCCCAATCGGCGAACGGCAGCGTACCGTCCGGGTTTTGCACCGCGAAGAGGCTGCGGGCGGGACCAGCATGCATCTTCTGGCGCTCCAGGCAGCGCTGGAGCACCAAGCAGCTCGGCGCGTAGGCGATCTCGTAATCGTCCACTAAGTACCGCCGCTTGCCCTCGGGCGTCTGCCGCCAGGCCGCGTGCAAAGGCAGCAGGCTCAGGCCCTGATTGGGGACCAGGATCAGACGGCGAACTTGCGGGTAACGCTCCTTGAAGCGCTCATGGACCGGCGCCCAAAGGTCGCCGTAGAGCCGAGCGCCGGCCGCTTCGAGGAACTCGAGGAACGGCTCCCATTGCCGGCGCAGCTTGGCCTCGTAGTAAACCCTCAACCACTCGATCGAGGATCTGCGCAGGGCTTCCGAGTTGAAGGCGGGCAGCTCGACCACCTGCTCGCGGCTCACCTGGCGATCCCCGGGGCCGACCAGGAAAACGAGGCCCCCTTCGGAGGTGATGCGGAAGTCCACGATCACCGCGGCGGTGGCTTGGGCCAGCGCGGCGATCTGCTCGACTGCGAGCGGGCGCGCCAGGGGCACGTAGTCGGGATCAGCTTGTTGAAAGCGTGCTTCGAACTCGGCGATCTTCCTGCGGACGGTTTCCCGTTCTTCAAGCATCTGCGCCGAGGCCCCGGGCGCTCCGCGCTCGCGCATGCCGCGGCCGCTTTCTTCGGCTCTCTGCCGGGCCAGCCACTTCTGGTACTCCTGCCAATCCGTTTCGCTGACGCCGCGGGGCTTGACCTCCCGCTGCCAGAGGACGTCGGCCAAATTACGAGTCTTGCCCCGCTCGGTGAAGTTCAGGGCCAGGGTGTACTTCTCGCAGCGGGCCGCCGAAAGCACTCCGCGTTCGAAGATTTGCCAGGACTGGTGGAAATACTCGCGGCGGACATCTTCATCGAGCGCCGCGGCGCGGATCTGCTCGCTGACGCCCATGGCCTGCTCAGATGCCTCGCAGGCTCTCTCCCAATCCTGCTGCTCGAAAAACAGCCGGCTCAGGTCGTTAAGAGTTTGCTGGCACTCGAATGGGAAGCGCTCTGGGGTGAAGACGCGCAAGGCGCCCCGATAGCAGGCGATGGCTTGCTCGAGGTTCCGCGCCCGATCCCCGGTGGGAAGATCTGAGTACGCAACCCCCAGGTTGTTCTGGGTCCTGGCCCACTCGACCGGGAAGTCCCGCTCGGTGAAGACGCGCAAGGCGGCCTGGTAGCAGGCGATGGCTTGCTCGAGGTTCCGCGCCCGATCCCCGGTGGGGAGCTCTGAGTACTCATTCCCCAGGTTGTTCTGGGTCCTGGCCCAATCCACCGGGAAGTTCTGCTCGGTATAGACACGCAAGGCGCCCCGATAGCAGGCGATGGCTTGCTCGAGGTTCCGCGCGCGATCCCCGGTGGGAAGCTCTCGGTACGCAACCCCCAGGTTGTTCTGGGTCCCGGCCCACTCGACCGGGAAGTCCTGCTCGGTGTAAACGCGCAAGGCGGCCCGATAGCAGGCGATGGCTTGCTCGAGGTTCTGCGAGCGATCCCCGGTGGGAAGCTCTCGGTACGCAACCCCCAGGTTGTTCTGGGTCATGGCCCAATCGGCCGGGAACTCGTGCTCGGTGAAGACACGCAAGGCGGCCTCGAAGCAGGCGATGGCTTGCTCGAGGTTCCGCGCCCGATCCCCGGTGGGAAGCTGCGTGTACGCAGCGCCCAGGTTGTTCTGGGTCATGGCCCAATCGGCCGGGAAGTCCTGCTCGGTGTAAACGCGCAAGGCGGCCCGATAGCAGGCGATGGCTTGCTCGAGGTTCCGCGCGCGATCCCCGGTGGGAAGCTCTCGGTACGCATTCCCCAGGTTGTTCTGGGTCGTGGCCCACTGGACCGGGAAGTGCCGCTCGCTGTGAACGCGCAAGGCGGCCCGATAGCAGGCGATGGCTTGCTCGAGGTTCCGCGCGCGATCCCCGGTGGGAAGCTGCGCGTACGCACTGCCAAGGTTGGTCTGGGTCCCGGCCCACTGGACCGGGAAGTGCCGCTCGGTCCAGACTTCGAGCAGACCTCGGTACAACTCGATCGCCTGGAGCAGGTCGGGCAGACGGGCCGCCGAGGGGGCCCTCCTGTAGCCCTCGTGCAGCGTAACCGCTTGGGCGAACACCAGTTCCGCATTCCGAAGCGGAGCGGGATCGCCCGACCGGTACCTTTGCTTGCCGAATAGCTTTTCAAAGAAACCGCGCATGTGGCCTCCCTACCAGATCCGGTTGCACGCCAGGGCAAGGTACCCCCGCGCCGGCTGGAAGGCGAGCCTGCAAGCCCGGAAGCTCGCCCAACGCCCCCTCGGAGAGAATCCCAGTGACCGAAAAGCCCCTTAAAGGAATCGGCCATGCCATCACGTCACCTTCGCAATGTCGTCCTGAGGACTTTGCCGTTTGCACAGGACTAACAGATAGTCCCCCTCGGGCAGATCCTGGAAAAGTCGCTCCGGCAAGTTCGCGCTCCCGACCGATTCACCGAAACGCACATCGAGCTCGGGGTCTTCCGGAATCAGCAAGGCCACCGGGGGCTCGGCCTCGCTTAGAAAAGCCACGCGCACCATTCGCTGAGCGGCATCTACACCCACCTCGGCTCCGGGCAGCTCGGCGCTGTGCAGCACTGCCAGGCTCTTTTCTTGCTCGGCAGGCAGATTGCGCGCAGCGCGTTGGGCCGCAGAGCAGTAAGCGAACTGCATCTGCGCTCGAGGCCCCAGCCACTCCTGGAGCGCCTCGGCATCCAGCGATCCCCACCCGCGCGTGGCCTCCAGCGTCACCCGAAGCGCGGCTGCCACGGCCCGCTCGGGCTCGCGCGCCAATTGCTCCAGGGTACGCCCCAGCGTCCCGGCCGCTTCACCGAACCGCTGCGGCAGCGCTCGCAGAGCCTCAACCAGACGCCGCTGCCACCACAGCGCACGCTCCCGGCGCATCACGGCCTCCCAATCCAGCGGCCTCTCCTCGATGCCGTGCTGTTTCATCCAGGCTCGAGTCTCGCCTACCAACTCGCGCAGACGCCTATCGTCGCGCGTCCTTGTCTCATCGGGCTGGTCGGCACTCATAGCTCACCTTCCTTCCCGTCGGAGCTGAGCGGCGCTCGGCAGCGGCGGGCCTAGCATCAAGCGAGTCACTTTCCTCGTCACGGTCGCAGCACCAACTGCAAGGGCTGACCCCAGCGCCCGCGATAAAAGGCCAAGCCCAGCTCCAGGCATAACTCCCGGTTCACAGCCCAGAGCGCTTCATCCAGGGCGCCCTGGCCGCGCCGCCGCACCAGCTCATTCGGGAATCTCCGCTCCCACGCTTGCGCTTCGCATAAGCTGACGGGCCGGCGCTTGACAGTACGGTCCGACGAGCGCACCAGGGCGAAGACCTCCGGTCCGTTGATCACCAAGGAAAGCAGGTCTCCGTCAGTGATCGCTGCGGCGTAATCGAGCGCGCTGAAACCGAGATAGGGAATGTGGGTCACCGGATCCGGCAGATGCACGTGGGCGAAGCCGACGTAATGCTGGTGATCTTCGACCTTGCAGGTCGGCGTGATGACTAGCGTGGGTTCTTTTTCGCCCGGCGTGGGATGTTGCAGCACCAGACGCCAGTTGCGCTGCACGATGCAGCTTCCCCACTCGCGGCGACCCTCGAAGCTCCAAAGCAACAACCGATCGAGCGGAACTCGCAAATCCCAAATGGGCAGCCGCTCCGGCAGCTCGAACGCTCGGCACGCTCCGGTCACCACCGACTTTAGCTTCGGGTCCATCCGTGCGCTCGCATTCGCCGGCTCTTCGATTCCGTCACGCCGCGCCTTCTTTGGTGTCCACGCAATCGGGCGCGGATGCCTCAGGGCAGCATCCACCCGGCGAATCGCCTTCCCGCTGCGAAGCGGCTAAGATCCGGCGGATTCCGCCACATGCGGGCCGGGCCTCTGCTTCGACATGCTCTCTTTCGCGAGCGGTTCCCGGCATGCCGCGCAGGCGGACCCGCACGATCTCGCCATAGCGTTCCCGGAACCCGTCGCACCCGGACCGTCGCACGGCAGTCTGGATTCTACACCAAAGCGTCGCTCGAGTCCAGGCGCTTCTGAGCGCGTATGACGTCGGGTTCCGCGTACGAACGGGCCGACGAGGATGCGCTGTGCGGCGCACCGTCGCAACGTTGATACCATACCCCCTCGGTCAGCGAGATCACCCGGGAGCGGCGGAGAACTTTGGGTTGCGCGCCGCCTGCAAGCCAGGCTGCCGGGCGGCAACTGGCGTTAGCACGCAGACTCTCCAGCCCCCGAACCTCAGGCAACCCAGGACAGGCAGGCTGCCGGAAACCCGCCGTCAGGCGCCGGTGACAGCGCCTGGGATCCGCCCCTCGCGGGCGACGCCGGCATGCCGGAGTGCGCGAAGTCCTGGCGCGGGTGCGGCGCGACTCCGACGGACCAGCCCACCGTGCTCCTTGAGAGCATGATCCTGTCCGCAGAAAGTGCGAGCCGAGCTTCCTGCCCTCCGCTGGGAACCGACCAGCAGATCTGGTGCACAAACCGGACGCGAAAAGCCTTCCCGAGGGCTTTGGTTGGCTGAATAAGCAGTTGGGCGCATGCCGCCGGGCCGTCTGGACACGGAGCCGCTTTCGCGCCCGCATGCGTAGCACGGGAATTTCAGCCGCTTTCGCCTTCGGGACCGCCGCGCCGGGCTTCTGGTTGGGTAGTCGTCCTAGCATTCCGGAAAATCCGCGGCAGCCGAATAAACGTGATACAGGTCCACTCGCTCGGCGCCGGCCAGGGAGGCTCGCGCCGCGGCGGCGTCCAACAGCGTGATGGCCTTAGCGGGCAGAGGCCCTGCCAGCGATAGCGAGCGATCCACCACGGCTTGCAGAGCCGCGGCGTCAATCTCCACCTGGTGGTGCTGCGCCACGCGCGCGCACAGGGCTCTCAAAACTTCGTGAGTCGAGCCGGGGTCCAACACGTCTAGCTGAATGATGTCCAGGTGGCGTGCAAGCGGGCTGACCTGTAACGCTTCCAGAAACTCCGGCAGCACCGTGCCGACCAGACGCGAACCTTGCTCGATCGCTTGCGCCAGCACGAAACGGCCACGGGGGGCGAAAGCCACGCCCTGCTCCAGGCGCTCCAGGGCCAGCACCGTAACTGAGTCCTGAGAAGCTTCCCTCAGTACGGCGGCAAGGAGATTCTCCCGTTCGGAATCCAGCGTCGCACCCGCGGTCAGGACGCCGAGATCCACTTGCAACACGCGCCAGCTCTCCCGTATCTCGGCCAGCCGGCGCGTCATCGCATGCAGGAGATTGCTCTTGCCGACGCCGGCTTCGCCTACGATCACAGGGAAGCGGGCCTTCCAACCCAGCAGGGAGAGACAAAGTCTCCCGATCTGTTCGGCGCGCCCGATGGTAGGCTCACTCTGGCCCGCCAGGGCCAGCGCGGATAGATCCACCGCATGAGCCACGAGCACCCCGCCCTTCGATACGGGTTGGGTCCCGGCCGTGCTGCGACGCGCTGTTGGGTCCGGCGCCTGCCCCAGAAGGCTCAAGGCTTGCTCAACGGCCGCCGTCCAGGAATCGCCTCCCAAAAAGAACAATCGCCATCCCTGACGGCGGTGTCCGGCGGCAAACAGGCGCACGACTTCCGCATCCCGGCCCGTGTACTCGAGGTCCGCATCCACACCGACCAAGCACGGTACGCCCGGCCGGCTCCGTCCGATCAGTAGATTGGTGTGGGATTTATTGAAGCGGCGTCGGTCGGCCGGCACATTGCGCAGCAGGATCACATCCGGTCCGGCTTCCTCGATGCGGACCTGGAGTTGTTCCAGGTGTCGAATCAGCTTGGGTTCGAGCCTGATCATGGTCTGCGCCTCCGCAGGCCGTGCAAGCCAAGCGCGTGCTCGAGGAGGCGCCACAGGTCCGCATCCGCCTCCGGGCCGCAATCCTCCTGCATGGGCTGCCATTGTTCTTGCTGCGCAAAGGGATCCGAGAGATCCAGCACCTGCTTGGCCTTCAGATCCCACACCGCCTCCCAATGGCAGCGGCCGGCAGTGCCGCTCTCCGCTAGCCTGCGAACCGCTTCACCCCGCAATCGGGCCCTCCCACGCTGCGGCGGATGGAACATCGCGTCTGCGATATTTTCGACCCCAGGAGCATGATGAGTCAGCAATCCCTGGCGATCGAGCTCCGCAAAGACGCCGCGCCCGTCCAGTTCCCCAAACCGCGCGTCGAGCTCCAGTAACTCAGCGCGCAGTCGGCTGAAGCTCGCCAGCTGACGCCATACCAGCCTTTCCTGAGGGGAAAGCGACTCAGCGGTGACGGCTGGTTGCGGCAGAGAAATTCCCAGTCCCGGAAGAGCTTCCTCGCTGATCTGTGTCAGCTCCAGGTCCGGAAAGCGCCTTCGAACCTGCTTCAGCAAGCGATCCCACCGAAGCAGCGTTTCCCACGAGAAACCACAACGGCGAGCGTAGTGTCTGTACAGTTTCCATTTGATCGCCCAATCCAATACGCTCGTTACGGAATCCGGCGCGTCTTCCAACCGGTCCAGAATCTCGCGCCAGTGCCGGCAGACTTCTCTCGCCCAAGGCGGCATCACCGGGTGGTCCAGGCGCTCTTCAACCTGGGCAAGATAGTGGCGCTGGATGCGCACGGCCGTCCAGTGCTGTCCGTTGGCCAACGCCAGCTCGGCGCGGCAGGACGGATCGCCGGCGACAGTTCTTAGAGCGCTCAGAGGATCCGCCAACCGGACCTCTCGTCCCGGGCGAAATCCGGCCTCCGTCAAGGCCACCAGCAAGGCGGTGGTCCCGACTTTCAGCCAGGTGGCGATATCCGAACACAGGCTCTCGCCGCATAACAAATGCAGGCGGTGATAGCCGCGCCTGGCCAGCGGCTCCTGCTTGGTGTGAAAGATGCCACGCGCGCCCGTGGAGTCCCCGGAGATGACCTGCTGGATGTGGAACGCGCGGGGAGAAAGTGTAAACTCGAGCTCCGGCTTTAAGTTATTGAACCCGCCGGCGCCGCAATAAATCACGCGGGTCACCAGATGTGGAACCAGTTGCTCGGAGAGCGCATCGGCGCTGGCGCGGTGCAAATAAGACTCGTGGCATCCCCAGGTGGTTCCAGCCCCGCTGTAATCCACGTTGGAAATCATCCAGCAGATCTTCCCACCCGGCAAGCTCTGCTGCTCCACCAAGCGGCCCAGTTCGACCAGGAGCCGTTCTCCGGCGCGCACGTAGCGGACCAATTCCGAGGGATGCGTACACTCCGGCGTCGCCAGTTCCGGATGCTCGCCCACATCCACGTAAAGGCGTGAGCCGTTCGCCAGATACACGCCCAGCGAGCGAGCATCCGGCAGGCATCTGAGGTGGCGCCTGGCGGCAACCAGCAGGCGCTCCAGAAGCTGCACGCGCGTCACTGTGCCTCCTGGAGGCCAGACGCCTACGGCATATTCGGTCTCGAGACCGAACATGCGCTCGGCCATGGTCTACTCTCCTCCATGCTGTCGAATGGCTCGCAAGAACTGCTGGCTGTCGCCGGACAGGGCTTTGCGAATCGCCTCATCGGCGGCCGCCAGCAGCTCATCGGCCTGTTGCCTGACCTGTTCGAGGCCCCCGCCGGGGGCCCCGGCCGGCGCCTCGAACCGCTGCTCCGGCTGCCTAATTCGTTCTCGATCGAAGTGGTCTCGTAAACTCATGGGATGTCCCTCCTGTCGCCCCGGCGGCCGGGGTGAGTTCGTAGGTAGCTTGCGGCTGTAAGGCGTCTAGAATTTCCTCGAGCTCCTTCCTATCGGTAAGTGCAGTTTTACTGGCCTGACGCGTCCAGCCCAGCGGATCATCCAGGTGGAGCGTCCGGTAGGACGGCCAGTAGCGGGGGCCGCGGATCCGAAATCGGATCCGGTCCCAGTCCACGTCCTCTACAGCCTCCGGTGCGGCCCTGAGCAGCATGGCGCGCGTCCAGGCTCGGGTGTCCTCAGGCGGCTGCTCGCAGAAATGCTCCACCTGCCGCTCGCTCACCACCCGCTCCACGAGCCCGCTTTTCTGATAAGCCCAGAAAAGACCCTCGCTCGGATCCAAACTCGAGTACATGTGATCCAGGTGCTTGATCTGGGGCGCGCTCCAGTTTAACTTCGGGTCTTGCCGCATTACCCGCTCCAGAATCGTAAGCTTCAGCACCCAGTCCAAGCGGCGCGCCAGGTACGGCAGATCCCGAGCTTGAAGCTTGGCCAGCATTTCCCCCCACAAGGCGGTGATTTCGCCGGCGCGGGGAACGATCCCCTCGCACCCTCCCTTCTCGACGAACCGCCGGGCCTCCTCGAGGAATCCGCACTGCAACTCGAGGGCTGTGTACAGACTTCCTCCGGCCGTCCTGGCGCGTGCTTCTAGAGTCGGATCGTGGCTGAAGCCGAGCAGCGCCGCCAGCGGATCGTCCAGGATCAGGTTGGGGTTGATGCGGCCGGCTTCGATCATCGCCAGCAGGATCTGCATCACGCCGACCTTCAGCAAGCAAGCCACCTCCGCCAGCGTGCTATCGAAGAAAATCACGTGCATCCGCGCCGCGTGGTTCTGGTAACCGCAAAGCGGCTCGTCGCGGCTGTTGACGAGAGGACGCCGGTAGGTGGTCTGCGGCCCGACCAACATTTCGAAGAAATCCGCCCGCTGGGATAGCTGAAACCTAGCCGGCGGAGCGCCGTTTTCGGATCCTACCTTACCCTGGCCGGTGAAAATCACGCTGGAAACCTGATACGAAGCCAGGAAAAGCAACTGATGCAACTTGCGGTAAAACAAATTGTCCCAGGCGCGGCGGGTGATCAGGAAATCCAGGTGGCTGCCATAGGAATTGCCCTGTCCGTCGCTATTGTTCACCAAAACACAGATCCGCTGTCCCGGCGGTTGCTGCTGGTTGGCTTCCACGAGGGCGCGGCGCGCGATGCGGAGCATGGCGTGCCACGCCGCAACATGGTCCCATGCATTGAGCACCTCGGGCAAGCAAAGCTCGAGGTGATCCAGATCAATATAGACACAGCCGCCGTTACAGGGCAGGAATTTGCGGCCCCATTCGCCATAGGAGTCGTAATACGAGTAACCCCCGCCGTAGCCGTAACCATAAGGGTACGAACCCGCCCAATCCTGGCGATAGCTTTGCCTGTAGCTCCTGCCCCACCCCCAGCCTTGCTGGCGGGGCAAACCCTCGATGTGGCGCAGGACCGCCCGGGAGGCTTCATAACACGTGTTGCCGCCCCGGTTCAGGCCGAGCACGAAGTTGCCCAGCTCGATGTCGCCCCCACAAAGTTTAGGCAGTCTTTCCACCGACAAGGCGCCTCCTCTGTCTAAGAACTTGTTGAAAAATTCGGTTGGGCTGTGACGTTGAAACATTCCCGCGCGTCTTTGTTTGTGTTATGCGCGGAAACGATGACCCCCTGCAAGC